>Ga0326726_10006220_pt1 | contig 10757 bp, 13 predicted proteins | sample MHFenrmetagenome_2_FD_207603 | JGI IMG/M metagenome (GOLD analysis project Ga0326726, IMG submission 207603) | Lab enriched peat soil microbial communities from Michigan Hollow, Ithaca, NY, United States - MHF15MN | ecosystem: Environmental > Terrestrial > Soil > Wetlands > Peat | place: USA... | reverse complement strand
GGACACTGAGAGGGTGAGCACGGATGCGACACCGATGTGCGCATCGTGGGCGATCCCCGTCATCCCATAACCATTGCGGTCAGACACCATCTCGCCCAAAACCGCCGTGCCGTGATCGGTGTCGTTGGTCTGATTGATGCCGATAACCGTCGCAGTCTGGCCCGCCGAGAGATCTTCATGGGTGAGTTGCCAGCCATACTCGACATCTGTGATCTTGACCCCGGCGCTGGCGCCGCCCGGTAGCGTCCAGGCCGCGCGCGCGTCCACGCCGCCCGGGGCGGCGTTGAGGTAAAGTTGGCCCCCTTCGAAGTTCGGCGTGGTCGACGTCGACAGGATGGCCGAAGGCTCCGCCGTCGCCGTCGACTTGAACGTTGCCGGCTCGGGGCGCGGTTCGAAATAGGCGGTCTCGACCTCGTCGAGCGCATTTAACTCGTGGATCAACTCGTTCGCCAGTGCCGCGTCGTTGATCGGTTCGCGAAAATACAAGGACAAATCGGGAAGGATCATCTTCACACGATCTTCTCCGGTCAACCTCTGGCCTCGTATCGTTTCCACGTCGCCACTCACCGACGGAGTCGGCGGGTTCAGTCCCTTGCTCGCGAATAGATCTACGACACGACGTGCGTCTGGCCCGCCCAGGCGCGATGACTTCGAATCGACCGCGAGCCCTTCGCGGAACTTGATGACCAGGTCCCCCGGCGACGCTTGCGCACTGATCGCCACAGTCGCGGGTTTGATCACCGGACGGAGGCGTGCATAGCCGCGCGTGTCACGTGCCCCAAAAGCCGTGGAGCCACCGAATCCAGCCACGATTGTGACGGTGAGGGCATAGCTCGTCATCACGCCCAGAGCGGACGCTCGTCTCATCGCTGCTTTAATCCTCCGCGCTCAAGGGCGCATCAAGAGATCCCGAGGGTGATGCCGTGGTTGGTATCGAATGCCGCCGCGGCCCGGACGGGCTCGGCGTTATTCCGTTGCAATATAATCACTTCTCGCAGTATGTCAACGCACGAGAACCAGCCCTCCCCGACTCCGCATGGCGTATCCCGGCTCAACCCACGACCACTTGAGACGAACAAGTCGCGGCAACATAAGACCGCGCGATGTATATTCGCGTCCATGCCCGGCAATCAGGACGATTCTTCACCTCAATTTGCGGGCTTGGTCGCCGCCCTGCCGCCACCAACGCAGTTTGTGGCGCCCGGGATGCATTCTCACGATGCGCTGTTTATCGTCCGGCTGTTGATGAGAGAGGAGAGGGAAGACCATGGGATGTCCTGTTACACATTTCGAAATCGGCTGCCGTGACCGCGAGAAGACCGGCGCGTTCTATTCGACACTGTTCGGTTGGCGGACCGAGCCATATGGTCCCAGGGCTCCGCATCTGCAGACTGATTCGGATCGCGGCATTGGCGGCCAACTGACCGCGCTGGGCCATGAGCCGCACAATTATGTGATGATGTATGTCGAAGTCGCTGATGTGGGGCGCGCCATCGAGAAGGCCAAGGAACTTGGCGGCAGGGCGATTGTAGGACCCATTGCTCTGCCGACGGGCGGCCAGTTCGCGTGGATCGCCGACCCCGAAGGCACCATGGTTGGGCTGTTGAGTGCGAAGCCATCTTGATTCCGCCGCCGACAGTCCCGTAGTTGGCGCCGTTTACCATTGTTCAATTCGCCGCGGTTACGCGGCGTTCATTAACCGGATTAACCCACGGAGGAGTTGATACCATGCCACACGCTTTGCCGAAACTGCCGTACGCGTACACCGCGCTCGAGCCGCATATCGATGCGCAGACCATGGAGATTCACTACACCAAGCACCACCAGGCCTACGTCAACAATCTCAACAACGCACTGGCCGGGACCGGGCTTGAGGAAACACCGGTCGCGGCGTTGATCGCCGACTTGTCGAAAGTTCCGGATGCTAAGCGCACCGCCGTGCGCAACAACGGCGGCGGCCATTCGAATCACTCGTTTTTCTGGGAGTTGATGAAGCCGGGCGGCGCGAAAGAACCCAAAGGGGATCTCGCCGATGCGATCAACAGCGCCTTCGGATCGTTCGCCACGTTCAAAGAGCAATTCGGCGCGGCGGCCGTCGGACGCTTCGGCTCCGGCTGGGCTTGGCTGGTCAAGGCCGGCGGTAAGCTCACCATCGCCTCGACGCCGAATCAGGATTCGCCGCTGATGAAGGGTGTCGCTGACGTTGTCGGTATGCCCATCCTTGGCCTCGACGTGTGGGAGCATGCGTACTATCTGAAGTACCAGAATCGCCGTCCCGACTATATCGCCGCCTGGTGGAATGTCGTGAACTGGGACGAAGTCGTGGCGCACTTCAAAGCCGCGAAGTAGCCACACCGATCGCACTAGCGCAATTCGTAGGGGCGGGTCTGAGACCCGCCCCTACATTCATGATGACGCACCTATCAGGAGACAATCAGATGAAACGCGCCACCCTCCTCGTTGCTTTGATCCTGATTCTCATCCCCATGATTGGCCGCGCTTCGACTCCCCTGACCAAAGTCGGGTATCGCGGTTGGGGGCCACGCTTCGGGATTACGGCCAATCCCGATCAGATTCACTTCGGCGCACACATTGACTTCGGCAACTTCGCCCAGCACGTGCGCTTTCAGCCGAATATCGAGGTAGGTGTCGGTGATGGCTTGGCGCTCTTTGCTCTGAATTTCGAAGCGGCCTACCGCTTTGCCGCCAAGTGGGATGTTTGGACACCGTACGCTGGCGGCGGGCTGGGAATCAACTACGCCAGCTTCAACGGCAGCCATGGGGACAACAGCACCGACCTGGGCGTGAATGTCATCGGTGGAATCGAGAAGGGCTTGGCGAGCGGCAGCCGGCTCTTCACGGAGATCAAACTCGGCCTCGGAGATTCCCCAGATTTCAAGTGGACGGTGGGGTGGACGTTCTACCATTGAGCGTCCACCATTAAGTCCATAACCAGTTGAATTGCAACATCTTGACAAACAAGCCCGCAAAATTGACAGTTTCGTAACCTTTTCCTTGATCAGATAGATTACAACTTCGTATACTAATTCGGACAGTCCGAGTGAGACAATCTCGACTGCCAGGGTAAGTATATGAAGATTAGCGCATTAGAAGAGTACGGCCTCCGCTGCCTGCTTCGTCTGGGACGGGCTGGTGACGGTGGGTCGCTTACCATCAATGAGATCGCCGAGACCGAAGGGCTGACTGTCGCCAACGTGCGCAAGTTGATGATGATCTTGCGCGAGGCGGACCTGGTTCAAAGCGTGCGCGGTCGATCCGGAGGGTATGCGCTCAAGGGCAACCCGCGCGAGATCACGGTCGGCCTGGTGATGGAGAAGCTCGGCGGGCGCATGTACGATGATTCGTTCTGCGGGAAACACACCGGCGACCTGCTTTTGTGCATCAACTCCAGCGCCTGTTCGGTGCGGTCGCTTTGGTCGGTCATCGACGGCATGGTCGCGGGCGTGCTGCACAAGATTCATCTCTCCGATCTGCTCGGCACCGATGGTTCGGTGACGCTCAACTTGCGCGGGCATATGGAGTCGACGATCGAGGAGCTACTGGGGCCGCCACGAGTCGTGGCCAGCGGGAAATCGCTGCCCGTCATCGGAAACTGAAGAAGAAATAAGAGTAACGGATAGAAGGAGAAGCAAGAACCCATGTCTGAGAATCAAGACCAGTTCCGTTGCGAGAACATTCATGTGTCGATCGGCGAAAAGCAAGTCGTCAAGGGAGTCTCCTTGACAATTCGCGCCGGCGAGATTCACGCCCTGATGGGCCCCAATGGCTCGGGGAAGAGCACCTTCGCCAATGCGCTCATGGGGCATCCGGCCTACACCTTGACTGCAGGTAGAATCTGGGTCAACGGTGAGGACATGACCGAGGCCGCGGCCGACGAGAAATCGCGCAAGGGGATGTTCCTCGCGTTCCAATATCCGGTCGCCGTACCGGGCGTCACGGTCGCCAACTTCCTGCGCGCCGCAGTGAAGGCGCGCCATCCCGGCGACGAGGCCGTGATGAAGACGTTCCGCAAGGACTTGATCGCCGAGTTCGAGAAACTGGAAATCGATCAGGTGTTCGCAACGCGTTATGTGAATGACGGTTTCTCGGGCGGCGAAAAGAAGCGCCTGGAGATTCTGCAGATGGCGATGCTGCGTCCCAAGATCGCCCTGCTCGATGAGACCGATTCCGGTCTCGACATCGATGCTTTGCAGGTCGTTTCGAAGGGCATCAACCATGTTGTCGACCAGTACAACGTCGGCGTCTTGTTGGTGACGCACTACCAGCGCATCCTGAATTACGTGAAACCCCATTATGTCCATGTCTTCATGGACGGCCGCATCGTTCGCTCCGGTGGCCCGGAGTTGGCGCACGCGCTGGAAGAAAAGGGTTACGAATGGATCGAAAACGAAGTCGCCGCTGCGGCGGTGGCCTGAGGAGGCCGTCATGTCCGATCTAACCAAGATCCCGGTCAAAGAGGCCCCCAAGCCGGAATTGCATCTCCGCGAGGACTATGCGACCCGTTATGGGTTCTCGGACCCCGAGGTGTATTTCCAGAAGTTCCCCAAGGGCGTCAGCCATGAGGTCGTCGAGATGATTTCGCGGTTGAAAAACGAACCCGACTGGATGCGCGAGTTTCGCCACGCGGCGTACGACGCCTTTGTAGCCAAGCCGATGCCGAAGTGGGGCGACACCGAACTCCTGAATTCCATCGAATTCGAGAACATTCACTATTACGTGCGCTCGATGGAGAAGCAGGGACGATCGTGGGACGATGTGCCCGACAAGATCAAGAACACCTTTGATCGTCTCGGCATTCCCGAGGCCGAGCAGCGGTTCCTGGGCGGCGTCTCGGCGCAATACGAATCCGAAGTCGTGTACCACTCGCTGCGCGAAGACCTCTCGAAGCAGGGGATTGTCTTCCTCGACATGGACTCCGGTTTGCGCGAGTACCCCGAGCTGGTAAGGCAGTATTTCGCCACCGTGATTCCCTTCGCCGACAACAAATTTGCGGCTCTGAACTCGGCGGTCTGGTCGGGAGGTTCGTTTATCTACGTCCCGCCGGATGTCGACGTGAAGATTCCACTGCAAGCCTACTTCCGCATCAACGCCAAGAATATGGGCCAGTTCGAGCGCACGCTGATCATCGCCGACAAAGGCGCACGCGTGCATTACATCGAGGGTTGCACCGCGCCGACCTACTCGTCGGACTCGCTGCACTCGGCGGTGGTGGAGCTGGTCGCGATGGAAGGGGCCTACATTCGCTACACGACGATCCAAAACTGGTCGAACAATGTGTTTAACCTGGTTACCAAGCGGGCCGTGGCGCACACCGACGCCACCGTCGAATGGGTCGATGCCAATCTCGGCTCGAAGTTGACGATGAAGTTCCCGTGCGTCTATCTCATGGGCGAGCGCGCCAAGGCCGAGATCTTGTCCGTGGCGTTTGCCGGCGACGGGCAGCATCAGGACGCCGGCGCCAAGGTTGTTCACGCCGCGCCGAACACGACCTCGCGTATTACCTCCAAGTCGATCTCGAAGGGCGGCGGACGCGCCTCCTACCGTGGCATGGTGAAGGTGTATCCCAACGCAGTCAACTGCAAGGTCTCGGTGGAATGCGACGCCCTCCTGCTCGATGAGAACTCGCGGTCGGACACTTATCCGACGATGGAAATCGCCGCCGAGGATGTCCGGGTCGAGCATGAAGCGCGCGTCTCAAAGATCGCCGAAGAACAGATCTTTTACCTGCAGAGCCGCGGACTCTCCGAGGATCAGGCGCGCATGTTGATCGTCAACGGGTTCTTCGAACCATTCGTCAAGGAACTGCCGATGGAATACGCGGTCGAAATGAACCGGCTCATCGAATTGGAAATGGAAGGCTCCGTCGGATGATGGATAAAACAATGACCTCGGGCACTCTGAACGATAAGAAACTCGCGATCGCGGATTCCGCGGCGGTGATTGACGGAATCGGAGGGCTGTACCAGGAGCCGGATTGGTTGCGCGAGCGGCGCCGTCACGCCTACGCCATTTATCGCGAGACGCCCCGGCCTGACCGCGTGTCGCACCTGTGGCGTTACACGGAGCCGGCGCAGTTCGAAGTGAACGGCGATCGCACCGTTCCCACCGTTCCCGCGGCAGGCACCAAGCGCGTCTTCCCGTCAGCCATCAACGCGTCGCTCACGACCGAGGCGCTCGCCGCCGCGGCGTATGTGCGCGACGGCTTGGTCTGGAAGACGGCGATTGATGACAAGCTGGCGGCGCGTGGCGTTCTCATCATGGATCTCCACGATGCGTCCCTTCAACAGCCCAAGTTGGTTGAGCCATATCTGGGCCGTCTCATTGGTCCCGATTTCGGGAAGTACGAAGCTTACGCCAACGCCGCATGGACCGGCGGGCTTCTGGTCTATGTGCCGAGAGGCGTGACCATCGATCGCCCCATCCATGTGATGACGGCCCAGCCGGGATCCGGCACCTTTCGCGCCGGACGCTTGCTCGTCATCGTGGAATCCGAAGCGTCACTGACTCTGATCGATGAGTACGGCGAAGGAACCCAGGAGGGCGGCGACGCCTCGCGCACCAGTAGCCTGGTCGAGATGTTCGTCGCTCCGGCGGCACACCTCCATTATACGATCGTCCAGAATTGGAACCGTGGGACAGTCTCGTTCCTCACTCAACGGGCGCGTCTTGACAGTGATGCCACGCTCGACACGGTGATCACCAGTCTCGGCGCCGGCACCGCCAAAGTCGACGCCGGAGCCGTGCTTGCCGGCAAGGGTGCCGAGAGCAACATGTTCGGATTGGCAATCGGTGATCAGACGCAGCATTACGACCACCACACGGTCCACTTGCACGAATCGGGCCACACGCACAGCGACTTGCATTTCAAGGTCGCGCTGCGCGACCAGGCCAACTCGGTCTACACCGGCCTCATTCGCATCGAAGACAAGGCGGCGTTCTGCGAGGCCTATCAGGAGAATCGCAACTTGGTCCTATCGCCGGGAGCCAAGGCCGAATCCATCCCCGAACTCGAAATCCTCAATAACGAAGTGCGCTGCACGCATGGCGCGACCGTCGGCAAGATCGATCCACAGGAGGTCTTTTACCTTCAATCCCGCGGCATCGATCGTGTCGAAGCGGTGCACCTGATCGTTGCCGGATTTGTCGGTCCGATAATCGATCATCTTCCCACTGTTGCGAGGGAGCGGCTCGAGAATATCGTCCTGCGCCGACTGGAAGGAGACGTGGCCATTGGCTGAGTATGTCAACGTAGGCAAGGCCTCGGATTTTCCGTCCGGCCAAGCGCGCGTAGTGGTCGTTAAGGGGCGGCGTGTAGCGCTATGCAACGTCGATGGCTCGTTCTTCGCCGTCGACGACACCTGCACGCATGACGATGGCCCGTTGGGCGAGGGAACGCTCGAAGGATTCGCCATCCAGTGCCCGCGCCATGGCGCGCGATTCGACGTGCGCACCGGCGCGGTCCTGCGCATGCCCGCGGCGTTCCCCATACGGTCGTACAAGACCCGCGTCGAAAATGGCCAAGTCCAGGTTGAATGGGAAGAGGGACATCGATGAACCCGGTCGCGACCACCGCTGCTCAGAAGAGCGCGTCGCGTGATTACACGCTCGATTTGGCACGCGTCCGCGCCGACTTCCCGATCATTGGCCGGCAGGTGCACGGCAGCACGCTGGTGTACCTGGACAGCGCCGCGACGTCGCAAAAGCCACAAGCCGTCATCGACGCGATCGTCAACTTCTACCGCCACACCAACGCCAACGTGCATCGCGGCGTTTATGCCCTCTCGGCTCAGGCGACCGATCTGTACGAGGGCGCCCGCACCAAAGTCGCGCATTTCATCAACGCCGAGCGCACCGATGAGATCATCTTCGGCCGCAACGCGACCGAGGCCATCAACCTCGTGGCGCAATCGTGGGGCCCCGCCAATCTAAAGGCGGGTGACGAGATTCTGCTCTCCGAAATGGAGCACCACAGCAATCTGGTGCCCTGGTTTCTGCTCGCCAAACGGACCGGCGCGGTCATTCGCTATCTGCCGATTCACGCCGATGGCACACTCGCTATGGAATCGTGGGAAGAACGCTTCACGGTCCGTACCCGATTGGTTGCGATCACGCACACGTCCAACGTCCTCGGGACGATCAACCCGATCGCGGATATCGTGGGACGCGCGCATCGTGCCGGCGCCTTGGTGCTGGTCGACGCGGCGCAAGGCGCGCCGCACTGCGCCATCGATGTGCAGGCGCTTGACGTCGACTTCCTGGCGATGTCGGCGCACAAGATGCTCGGCCCGACCGGTGTGGGTGTGCTCTACGGCAAGCAGGAGCACTTAGACAAGATGGAGCCGGTCCTGGGCGGAGGGGACATGATCCGCTCGGTGAAGTTCACCGGCGCCACCTGGAACGAACTGCCTTGGAAATTTGAGGCCGGAACGCCCAACATCGCAGGCGTCATCGGCTACGGCGCGGCCGTCGACTACCTGGTCTCGTTGGGTATGGACAACATTCGTCGCCACGAGGTCGATTTGGCCGGCTACGCCTTGGAACGGATGCAGCAAATCGACAGCTTTGAGATCTACGGTCCGCTCGACCCGGAGAAGCGCGCCGGCGTCATCGCATTCAATGACACGCAAATTCACCCGCACGATCTCGCGACCATCTTAGACCGCAAGGGCGTCGCTATTCGTGCCGGACATCACTGCGCTCAGCCGCTCTTGGAGCGCCTGGGCCAAACAGCCACGGCGCGCGCGAGCTTCTATGTCTATAATGGCCGTGATGATGTGGACACCCTGATCGAAGCGATTATCGAGGCGCGCAAGTTCATGGGGCGCGCATAGGACAAGGATATGTCGACCGATCACATCAACAAAAACGACGTTGAACTCGACGCGCTCTACCGCGATACGGTGCTGGATCATTTCCGCTCGCCGCGCGGTCGCAAGACATTGGACCGCGTCGACCTCACACGCCTCGGGCATAATCCCGTGTGCGGCGACCACCTCAGTTTGTCCCTGAAGTTCGACGGCGATCGGATTGCCGATCTGGCCGTCGAGACCAAGGGCTGCGCCATCTCCGTTGCCTCCGGTTCCATGCTCGCGGAGATGATCGGTGGTATGACGAAGGACGAGGCGCTCAAACTGGCCGAGACGTTTCGCGCGGTGATGCATGGCCAGCCGGCGCCGAAAGATTTCGATCTCGGCGATCTCGATTCGCTGGAGGGTGTGAAGAATTTCCCCGTGCGCGTGAAGTGCGCGCTCTTGGCATGGATGACGTTGCTGGATGCGCTCTCCGGCAAGACCGACGAGCAAGGTGTGACCGTCACCGAGGACTAATCTGCGCCCTTCTGGCACGGGTCTTTAGACCCGTGAGGTCGAGTGTGCATGATCACACGGCCCTGAAGGGCCGTGCCACCAATGCGAAGTTGGATATGAGCGAGCAAACCAACAGTGCCGGAATCGTGAACGAGGGCCTCGTGATGGAAGCCCTGCGTGAGGTCAAGGACCCCGAATTGCATATGGGGATCGTCGATCTCGGGTTGATTTACGGCGTCGAAATTATGGACGCAGGGAAGCATGTGGAAGTTCGCATGAGCTTGACCAGCCCGGGATGCCCCTACGGGCCGCAAATCGTCAATGAGGTTCGCGACGTCGTGGCCGGATTGCCGGGCGTGGACACCGCCGATGTGCGCGTGGTCTGGGACCCGCCGTGGGATCCGCGCACGCACGCCTCGGATGAGATCAAAGACAAGCTGGGGCTCTGGTAGATCCCGCGAAAGCGGCGTGGACGATGATGGATATGTCGAAAGCCGGTTCGACGCTCTCGGAGGTGCATGGCTTGTTGCATGAGGCCAAGTCGAACGTCGAACTCAACACGACCAAGGGGCAGCACTTGATCGACCGCGTGGCGGCCGCCGAGGTGTCGTGCCGCGCCGGGAAACTGAATGCGACTGAGTTGGGAAGCCTCCTGCACGAGGTCGGTGGCGGAATCAAAGCCTCGATCGAACAGGAAATCTCAATCGACAACCCCGAAGCGGCTGTGATTCAAATTAAGGGGATCTTAGACCAACTCGCCGGAATGAATCTGTAACGGCACGGCCAGGCCTGCCGAAAGGACTTCGCAAATGGGCATGACGCCACTTTACACTCCACAAGATATCCAGCGCATGATCGATGCGATGCGCGAGGAATTGACTTTCATCGGCGTGAGGGAATTGCGCACACCCGCTGAAGTCGACGCGGCCTTCGCCAACCAGGCGGGGACAATGCTTCTCATCGTCAATTCCGTCTGCGGTTGCGCCGCCGGCAACGCTCGTCCCGGGGTCGCGCTCGCGTTGCAAGGCAAGACCATCCCGGACCGGCTCTACACTGTGTTCGCCGGGCAGGATCCGGCCGCCACGCAGCGCGCCCGCGAGTATATGCCCGAGGTGCCGCCGTCGTCGCCGTCGATCTTCGTGTTCAAGGATGGAGAGCTGATCTACAAAATGCACCGTCATCAGATCGAAGGACGCGATGCGCGCGCAGTCGCCATCGACCTGATTCAGGCATTCTCCTCGTTGTGTAGCGCGCCCGGCCCGTCGGTGCCGCCTGAGGTGTTCGCGAAATCCCCCTCGGTGCATGTCTGCGGTTCGCAGATTCCGACCGTCTCTTAATCACGATCAACAGAGTCCAATTTTAGCGCCCCGTTTCGGGGCGCTTTTCTTTAGGGGTTTGAGCGCCGGAATATCTTCGAGTCTCAAGTGTAGA
>Ga0326726_10006219_pt1 | contig 10758 bp, 5 predicted proteins | sample MHFenrmetagenome_2_FD_207603 | JGI IMG/M metagenome (GOLD analysis project Ga0326726, IMG submission 207603) | Lab enriched peat soil microbial communities from Michigan Hollow, Ithaca, NY, United States - MHF15MN | ecosystem: Environmental > Terrestrial > Soil > Wetlands > Peat | place: USA... | reverse complement strand
GTGTTGGCATGCCCAAGGATGTTGAGGCCTTCGGCGTACGCCGCCATCATGGCGTACTCGATGCCGTTGTGGACCATCTTGACGAAGTGGCCGGCACCGTGGCCGCCGCAGTGCAGGAAGCCCTGCTCGGCATCGTCGATGCCGCCCGCGCGCCCGGTCGTGCGTGCCGCCGCGCCGACACCCGGCGCAAGCGCGGCGAAGATCGGCTTGAGGTGTTCGACGATGCCCGCTTCGCCGCCGATCATCAGGCAGTAGCCGCGCTCCTGTCCGGCGACGCCACCGCTCGTGCCCACGTCGACGTAGTGGACACCCGACGCGCCGAGTTGCTTCGCCCGCCGAATGTCGTCGTGGTAGTACGAATTGCCGCCGTCGATCATGATGTCGCCCGGATCGAGCTGAGCGGCGAGCGCGTCGAGCACCGGGTCGACGACGCCGGCCGGCAGCATCAGCCAGATCGCGCGCGGCTTGGCCAGCGCGGCGACCAGCTCGGCGAGTGACGCAGCAGCGACGGCGCCTTCGCCGTGAAGGATCTGAGCCACCGCCGCTTGCGCGTCATGCACGACGCAGACGTGGTCTTTCTTGAGCAGGCGCCGCACCATGCTCGCGCCCATTCGACCCAAACCGATCATTCCGAGCTGCATGGCTCTCCCCGGTGATTGGTCGCTGCTGGCCATCGGTGGCGTCGCGCCGCGAGCCACGCCACCGCGCCGAGGCGCGACACGGCACTGTGGCCTGCCACGAGTTGAAGTGGGACCGTGAACGGGCTCAGTTGGTTCCCGCTGTCGAGCATCGGCTTTCGGCGCAGCATGGTGCGATACAGGCTGGCCGTCGGTGCGCAAGCGTACTGACGGGCCATCACCCCCCGGTCCATCGTCCGGAATGAGCGACATGAGCATCGCTGCGCAACCCTTGACCGAGGACGACGACCCGCTGTCGCCCTGGTGGCTGCGTGCCGTCGCGATCGTGATGGTGCTCGGCTTTGCCGTGCTGATCACGATCACGACGCTCGCCTATCGCAACGCGCCGCCGATCCCGGACCGAGTCGTGGACGAAGGAGGTGTCGTGCTGTTCAGCGGGGAAGACATCCGCGACGGGCAGACGGTGTTTCTCAAGTACGGTCTGATGGCCAATGGCAGCATCTGGGGGCATGGTGCGTATCTCGGCCCCGACTACTCCGCCGAGGCGCTGCATCGTATGGGCGAGCACACCGCCGAGGCGATCTCGCAACAACAATACAGGCGGGCGTGGGCAACGCTGACGACGTCGCAACAGGCGGCAGTCCGCGCACAGACGGCAGTGGCGCTGAAGACCAACCGATACGATGCGGCCACCGCGACGCTGCGCTCCACCGAAGCGCAAGCGGTGGCCTATCGCGAGCAGATCGCGCACTGGATCGACTACTTCCATGATCCTTCGCGCAACGGCGGGCTGAAAGCCGATCTCATCACCAATCCGACCGAGCTGCGCCAGTTCGCCGCTTTCGTCACCTGGACAGCGTGGGCGTCGGTGGCCGACCGGCCCGGTGAGGATCGTTCCTACACCAACAACTTCCCGTACGATCCGAGCGTGGGCAACCTGCCCACGGCGGATGCGCTGGTGTGGAGCGCGCTGAGCCTCATGGTGCTGCTGGCGGGCATCGCGGCGGTGCTGCTGGCCTTCGGCAGGTTCAACTATCTGGGCTGGGTCACGCGCGGCCATCATGTGCATCCGCAGTTGCTGGCGGGTCGCGCCAGCCTCGGCCAGCAGTCGCTGGTGAAGTTCTTCGTGGTCGTCGCGTTGCTGTTCCTCGCGCAGGCGATGGTCGGTGCCGCCGTGGCCCACTATCGCGCCGACCCGGGCACGTTCTACGGCGTCGACCTGGCGCGCGTGTTCCCGAGCAACCTGATGCGCACCTGGCATCTCCAGTTGGCGATCTTCTGGATCGCGACGGCGTACGTCGCCGCCGCCCTGTTCCTCGGTCGTTCGCTGCGCGTCGACGAGCCGCGCTGGCTGGCGCTCGGCACGCACGCGCTCTTTGCCGCGTTCGCGTTCGTCATCGGCGGCAGCCTGCTGGGCGAGTGGCTGGGGATTTATCAGCTGCTCGGTCGCTGGTGGTTCTGGTTGGGCGACCAGGGCTGGGAGTACCTCGAACTTGGCCGCGTGTGGCAATTCCTCCTGGTGTCGGGCTTGTGCGCGTGGTTCGCATTGTTGTGGACCTTGGTGCGGCCAGGCTCGCTGGCCCAGCCGGAAGCCAAGCCGATGGTCAGGATGTTCCTGGTGGCCGCGCTCGCGATTCCCGTCTTCTATGTTCCAGCGCTGCTGTTCGGTGCCAAGACGAACTTCACCGTGGTCGACACTTGGCGGTTCTGGATCATTCATCTGTGGGTGGAGGGTTTCTTCGAGTTCTTCGCGACCACGGTCGTGGCGCTGACCTTCTACCAACTTGGCCTGACACGCCGCAACGTGGCGTTGCGGGTGATCTACCTCGACGCCATCCTGTACTTCCTCGGTGGGCTGATTGGCACCGGCCACCATTGGTACTTCACCGGCCAAGGCAACATCAACATGGCGTTGTCGGCGCTGTTCTCGGTGCTCGAGGTGGTTCCGCTCACGCTCCTGACGCTGGATGCGTGGGACTTCGTGCGCACCACGCGGGGCCACTGCGACGTGCGCGGCAAGGCGATTGCGATACCGCACAAATGGACTTTCCACTTCCTGATGGCGGTGGGTTTCTGGAACTTCGTGGGCGCGGGCATCTTCGGATTTCTGATCAACCTGCCGATCGTCAGTTACTACGAGGTCGGCACCCAGCTGACGCCCAACCACGGCCACGCCGCGATGATGGGCGTGTTCGGCATGCTGGCGATCGCGCTGATGGTGTTCGTACTGCGCCAGACGAGCGACGACGCGTGCTGGGCCGGCATCGAGAAATACATCCAGGTCGCCTTCTGGGGCACCAACGTCGGCCTGACGATGATGGTCACGATGAGCCTGTTCCCGAGCGGCGTTCTGCAGGTGTGGGACGTGCTGCAGAACGGCTACTGGCACGCACGCAGCCTCGATTACATCGGCAGCGAACGCTCCCACCTACTCGAATGGCTGCGAATGCCGGGCGACCTCGTGTTCATCGTGTTCGGCGCACTGCCGCTGGTGATCGCGTCGCTCCTGGCCTATCGCGGGGTGCGCACGGCCAAGGGCGCGGTCGGCGCGCTGGACGCTGTGTCAGCCGTGGATACGGCCGTCGCACAGCCTCCTTGAACGGCATTGGACCCTCTCGCGCGAAAGGAGATCGACGTGTTCGCCACGACCCGCCTCGAGAATCGGCAGTCCTCTCGCACGGCCATCCGCCGACGGATTGATGCCGTCATGCCCACGCCCGTCAGGTCTTTGCTGAGAGCTCCATCATGACCCTGCTGAGCGACGATCTGCTGCGCCGCATGCACGCATGGTGGCGCGCCGCGAACTACCTCTCGGTCGGCCAGATCTACCTTCGCGCCAATCCTCTGCTCGAGGAGCCGCTCGCGCTCGAACACATCAAGCCGCGCCTGCTCGGACACTGGGGCACCACGCCGGGCCTCAATTTCTTATACGTGCACTTGAATCGCCTGATCAAGCAGCACGACCTCAACATGATCAACATCATCGGCCCCGGGCACGGCGGGCCGGGGATGGTGGCGAACACGTACCTGGAGGGCTCGTACAGCGAGACCTATCCGGCGATCACGCGCGATCGCGACGGCATGCGCCGCTTGTTCCAGCAGTTCTCGTGGCCGTACGGCATCCCCAGCCACGTCGCGCCCGAGACCCCGGGGTCGATTCACGAAGGCGGCGAACTGGGCTACTCGCTCGCCCATGCGTTCGGCGCGGCGTTCGACAACCCCGAGCTGATCGTGGCCTGCATCGTCGGCGACGGCGAAGCGGAAACCGGTGCGCTCGCGACGAGTTGGCATTCGAACAAGTTCCTCAACCCGGCGCGCGACGGCGCGGTGCTGCCGATCCTGCATCTGAACGGCTTCAAGATCGCCAATCCCACCGTGCTCGCACGCATCGGCCGCGAGGAACTGGGCGAGTTGTTGCGCGGTTACGGCTATGAGCCGCACTTCGTCGTCGGCGACGACCCGATGACGATGCACCGTCTGCTCGCGGCCACGCTCGACACTGTGCTGGCGGCGATCCGCGCCATCCAGACCACGGCGCGCGCGCCCGGTGCGCTGCGGCCCCCAGCGCGACCACGCTGGCCGATGATCGTCCTGCGCACCCCCAAGGGCTGGACCGGACCGAAGGTCGTCGACGGAGAGCCGGTCGAAGGCACGTGGCGAGCGCACCAGGTGCCCATCGCGGAGTTCAATCATCCCGAACACCTGCGCCAGCTCGAAGACTGGATGCGCAGCTACGCGCCGCAGGAACTGTTCGACGAGAACGGCACCTTCCGCGAGCAATACGCGCGACTCGCACCGGCGGGGACGCAGCGAATGGGCGCCAACCCGCACGCCAATGGCGGCACGCTGCTCACGCCGCTGGACCTGCCCGATTTTCGCGACTTCGCAGTGCCGCTGAGCGCGCCGGGCAGGGTGAAAGCCGAGTCCACGCGGGTGCTCGGATCATTCCTCTCCGAGGTGATGCGCAAGAACCTGGCGAATGCGAATTTCCGCCTCTTCGGTCCGGACGAAACGGCGTCCAACCGGCTCGGTGCCGTGGTCGAAGCCGCGGGCAAGGCGTGGATGGCGCAGATCGAGGCGGTCGACGAGAACCTCTCGGCGGACGGCCGCGTGATGGAGGTGTTGAGCGAGCACCTGTGCGAGGGCTGGCTCGAAGGCTATCTGCTGACCGGCCGGCACGGCCTGTTCTCGTGCTACGAAGCGTTCATTCACATCGTCGATTCGATGTTCAACCAGCATGCGAAGTGGCTGAAGGTGTGCCGGCAGATTCCGTGGCGCCGGCCCATCGCGTCGCTCAACTACCTGCTGACCTCGCATGTCTGGCAGCAGGATCACAACGGGTTCTCGCACCAGGACCCCGGCTTCATCGATCACGTGGCGAACAAGAACGCCGATGTCGTGCGCATCTACCTCGCACCTGATGCCAACTGCCTGCTCTCGATCGCCGACCATTGCCTGCGCAGTCGCAACTACATCAACCTGATCATCGCCGGCAAGGCGCCGCAATGGCAGTGGCTCGACATCGACTCGGCCGTGCGTCACTGCACTGTCGGCGCCGGCGTGTGGCGGTGGGCGAGCAACGATGACGGCGAGCCCGATGTCGTCATGGCCTGCGCCGGCGACGTGCCCACGCTCGAGACGCTGGCTGCCGTCACGCTGCTGCGCGAGTACGTGCCCGACGTCCGCATCCGCGTCGTGAACGTGGTCGACCTGATGGTGCTGCAGCCACAGGCCGAACATCCGCATGGCCTGGATGACGACCGCTTCGACGCGCTGTTCACCCGCGACAGGCCGATCGTGTTCGCGTACCACGGCTATGCGGGCTTGATCCATCGACTCACCTACCGCCGCCACAACCACGACAACCTGCATGTGCGCGGCTACAAGGAAGAGGGCACGACGACGACGCCGTTCGACATGGTGGTGCTGAACAACATGGACCGCTATCAGCTGACGCTCGATGCGATACGCCGGGTGCCGCGGCTGCGGCATCTGGTCGAGCAGGCGACCGAGCGCTATCGCGCGACGATCACGCGTCACCGGGCCTATGTCAGCGAACATGGCGAGGACCTGCCCGAGGTCCGAGACTGGCGCTGGACGGCGCAGCGTCCATGACATCGCCCCTGCGTCCATCGCCGCACGCGGCGCGTGCCGAGAGTCTGTGATGAGCGGCGGCGCCGGCGCGCCGGTGCTGGCGTTGAACGCCGGCTCGTCCTCGCTCAAGTTCGGCTTGTATCTCGTCGACGCTGGCGGCGCTCGGGTGCTGGTCTCGGGCGCCGCGCAGACGGGTGCGGGCCGCGGCGTCTTCGATGCACGCGACGCCGACGGCAACGCATTGCGGTGCGACGCCGGGCCGATCGACACACCGCACGACGCGATCGAGCGCATCGCTGCGTTGCTGAGCGCCCAAAGCTTGCCCGCACCGGTTGCCGTCGGCCATCGCATCGTGCATGGCGGCCCGCACTGTCGTGATCACACGCTGATCGACACGAAGGTGATGCAGCATCTGCAGGCCGCCAGCGTGTTCGCGCCGTTGCATGTGCCGCCGGCCTTGGCATTGGTCCAGTGTGCGCAGCAGCGATTCGAGGGTGCCGCGCAGGTCGCCTGCCTGGACACGGCGTTCCATGCCGGCATGCCCGAGGTCGCGCGCACGCTGGCGATCCCGCGCGAGCTGCGCGACCGGGGCATCGAACGCTACGGCTTCCACGGCCTGTCGTGCGAATCGATCGTCCGGCAGCTCGACGAGAACGTTCCGCGTCGCCTGGTGATTGCGCACCTGGGCCATGGCGCGAGTGTCACCGCGGTGGCGGACGGACGCTCCATCGACACCAGCATGGGGCTCACGCCGAGCGGCGGCGTGATCATGAGCACGCGCTGCGGCGACATCGATCCGGGCGTGCTGGTGTACCTCGTGCGCGAGTGCGGCTTCGATGCGGCGCGGCTGGAGACGCTGATCGACCGCAGCTCGGGGCTGATCGGCATCTCGGGCATCAGCGGCGACATGCGCGAGCTTCATGCGGCCGCGCCGGGCAGCGAGGACGCGCGCCTTGCGATCGCGATGTTCTGCTACTCGGTGCGCAAGCAGATCGGCGCGATGGCCGCAGCGCTCGGCGGCCTCGACATGCTGGTGTTCACCGGCGGCATCGGCGAGAACGACGCCTCTGCTCGCGCAGCCATTCTCGAGGGCCTCGGCGGGTTGCGTGCGGGCGCCAGCGCCCGCGTGATGCCATCGCAGGAGGATGAACGGATCGCGTGGCACAGCGCTCACCTGACGAGCGCGGGCACCGTCGGGCAGACCCGTTAGCTGGAAGGAGTCTTCATGTTCGATCCGATCGATCAGCTGTGCATCGACACCATCCGCTTTCTCTCGGTCGATGCCGTGCAGAAGGCCAACAGCGGGCATCCGGGCATGCCGCTGGGCGCCGCGCCGATGGCTTACGCGCTGTGGACGCGCCAGCTCAAGTGCAATCCGCGCAACCCCGACTGGCCCGAGCGTGACCGCTTCGTGCTTTCCGCGGGGCACGGCTCGATGCTGCTCTACAGCCTGCTGCACCTCAGCGGCTACGAGCTCTCGCTCGACGACATCAAGCGCTTTCGCCAATGGGAGAGCAAGGCGCCGGGCCATCCCGAGCGCGGGCACACGCCTGGCGTCGAGGTCACCACCGGCCCGCTCGGGCAGGGCCTGGCGAACGCCGTCGGCATGGCGATCGCCGAGGCGCAGCTGGCGGCACGCTACAACCGCGACGGTCATCACGTCGTCGACCACTACACCTACGCGATCGTCAGCGACGGCGACCTGATGGAAGGCGTTGCATCGGAAGCTGCATCGCTCGCCGGGCACCTTCAGCTCGGCAAGCTCATGTGCCTCTACGACGACAACCAGGTCACCCTCTCGGCAGGCGCCGGCATCACGTTCTCGGAAGACCGCGCGGCCCGCTTCGAGGCCTATGGCTGGCACACGGCGCGTGTGGCCGACGGCAACGACGTCGAGGCGATCGCGGCCGCGCTGCAGGAGGCGCGTGCGCGCAGATCGCGGCCGTCGCTGATCCTGGTGCGCACGCACCTGGGCTATGGCTCGCCCAACAAGCATGACAGCTTCGAGGCGCACGGCTCGCCGCTCGGGGTGGATGAGGTGCGCTTGACCAAGGAACATCTGGGTTGGCCGATTGATCCGCCGTTCCTCATTCCCGACGCGGCGCTCGCGCACATGCGTGAAGCGCTCGTGCGCGGTGCACGCGACGAGGCCGCGTGGAACGCGCGCATGACGGCGTATGCGCAGACCTTTCCGGATCTGGCGGCGCAGCTGCAGCGCAGCCTGCGCGGCGAGTTGGCGCCCGGCTGGGACGCTGACATTCCCGTGTTCCCGGCCGACGCCAGGGGTATGGCCACGCGCGTCGCCTCGGGCAAGGTGATGAACGCCATCGCAGCGAGACTCCCTGCGTTGAGCGGCGGCTCGGCCGACCTCGATCCGTCGACCAAGACCGCGCTCAAAGGCCTCGGCGACTTCAATCCGCCGGCGACCGCGGGCGAGGACACGCAAGGCTCGGATGGCGGCGGCTGGAGCCATGCCGGACGGAATCTGCATTTCGGCGTGCGCGAGCACGCGATGGGTGCGATCGCCAACGGCATGGCGGCACATGGCGGCGTCATCCCCTACGGCGCGACGTTTCTCATCTTCTCGGATTACATGCGCCCGGCGATCCGGCTGGCCGCGCTCGCGCGGCTGCACGTGGTGCATGTCTTCACGCATGACAGCATTGCGCTGGGAGAGGACGGGCCGACGCACCAACCCGTGGAACAGCTGGCCAGCTTGCGCGCGATCCCCGGGCTCAGTCTGATCCGCCCGGCCGACGCCAACGAGACGGCAGTGGCGTGGCGGGTGGCCATCGAGTCCCGCGATCGACCGGTGCTGCTGGCCCTCACGCGCCAGGACGTACCCACGATCGATCGCAGCCGATGCGCGAGCGCCGATGGCCTGCGCCGGGGCGCCTATGTGCTGCGCGATGCGAGGCATGGTCCGCCGGCATTGATCCTCATTGCAAGCGGCTCGGAAGTCGGCCTCATCCTCGCCGCCGCCGAGCGTCTGGAAGGCGATGGCGTCACCGCACGCTGCGTCTCGATGCCGAGCTGGGATCTGTTCGAAGCGCAACCGACCAGTTATCGCGACGAGGTGCTGCCGCCCGCCGTGCCCGCGCGACTGGCGGTGGAGCTCGGCGTAGCGCAAGGCTGGCACCGCTGGGTCGGCGAGCGAGGCGACGTGCTCGGCGTCGAGCGCTTCGGCGCCTCCGCGCCCGCCGAGGTGCTGTTGCGCGAATACGGCTTCACGGTCGACAGCGTCGTGGCGCGCGCGCGCCGCTTGCTTTCGCACAGCGAAGCCAACGAGGGCGGCGAAATCCGCGCCCGGCTCACCCCATAAGAGCCGCTGTACAGGAGCGCAGGGCCGCGTCAGTGCGATCCATCGAAGCGCGCGCGGCCGTCTCCGGGCGAAATCCTCTGCCGATCAACCTTTCGCTACCGCTGACTACGGACGACACATTTGGGGTCGATAGGAAGCATCGGCGAGTGCAGCCAAGAGGAGGCGAGCAGCTCGTCATTCCGGTCGCAGGTGATCTCACGTCCCGGTCAACGGCGCGAAGCGAACCCGCCGATCCTGCAAGCCGTGCGCTGTGGGGTCCCTTTTGTCAGGGCACCCCATCGGCCGCGCTGAATGTGGTGTTGGACAACCCTGCGCGTCTCGACAATGCAAGTGGTGATCTCGTCGATGAAATCTCTCCGCATGCTTCTCAGCGTGTCTTTTCCGACGTTCGCCGCGCCAATCGCGAACTCACCCATGGATCGATCTATCCGTCGCTCTGCGTCATCTAGTCGATCATCGCCCCTGCAGCTAGATGAGGAATTGCACAATGACGGACCGACGGTAGAGGAGGGCGGTCACACCGCCATTGATCGAAACGCGGTCGGCGCGTGGAAAGGGCGGACGTGGTTTGTTGTTTACTCGGGTAACCGGCCAGCTGCTCGCCGACGGCACGGCGGCGGCTCAGTTCCAAGTTGCGTGCGCAGTTGCTTAGAGCCGCTGCGCGCGCCGCTGGCCCTGCCTGCGCGGCTCACTTCACCAAGGTCACCGGCACGTCGACAAGGTGCAGCACTTTCGTCGCGATGGAGCCCAGCAGCAGACCCGAGATGGCAGCGACGCCGCCGGAGCCCAGGCCGCGCGTGCCCATGATGACCTGGTCGCAATGCAGCTCTCGCACATACCGTGCAATTGTCTGCGCCACGTCGCCGACTTCGACGTGCGACGTGTGGACGATGCCCATGTTGTCGAGCCGGGCTCGGGCGGTTCGTAGAGCCGCCTCGCCCTCCTCTTGGTGGAACTTGTCGATCAGGTCCTGGCTGAGGTGCTTCTTGACGACCGCCGAGTGATTCGGAGCCTGCACGTTCAGCACATGTACCATCAGCTGCGGCTGATGCGCGAATTGCCAGCAGGCCGCCTCAATCGCGCGCATCGAGTTGTCGGATCCATCGACCGGGATCAACACGCTGGCCATGAGATCTCCTTGCGCAGCACATCCTCCGAAGGAACCCGAAGCAACTGAAGCTGCACCTGTACAGCAATGTCGCCTCGACAAACTGGCGGCGTCAACCCCGCGCGTGCCGATCAGCGAGTCTTGGCGCTATTTCGGCAGAGTCTGAGGCCCCTCACTCGACTTGTGCCGTCTCGTGCGTTGCGCCCGCGCTCGCTTGCGAGCGAGCCACGCGCACGCGCACCTCATGTGTGCCGCTGTCGGCGAGCAGCGGCACCGAATGGCCAGCGCGCAGCACCCCGTCGACACTGACGTCGGCCACGTCGGCCTGCTCCACCTGGAGCCGGTAAACCGCACCGCGGAATTCGTAGTCGACCGCGAATCCCGGCCAGTCGGACGGGACGCAGGGACGCACGTGCAGCAATGCACCGTCGATGGAGACTTCGAGCTGAATGCCCAGCAGCGACTCGATGATCAGCCGGTACATCCAACCGGCCGATCCGGTGTACCAGCTCCAACCGCCGCGGCCGGTGTGCGGCGGCACGCCATAGACGTCGGCTGCGACCACGTAAGGCTCGACCTTGTAGAGCGCCACCTCT
>Ga0326726_10006218_pt1 | contig 10759 bp, 5 predicted proteins | sample MHFenrmetagenome_2_FD_207603 | JGI IMG/M metagenome (GOLD analysis project Ga0326726, IMG submission 207603) | Lab enriched peat soil microbial communities from Michigan Hollow, Ithaca, NY, United States - MHF15MN | ecosystem: Environmental > Terrestrial > Soil > Wetlands > Peat | place: USA... | reverse complement strand
AGCAAGATCGCGGGGGAGGATGACCTCGAGCGGATCACGACTCTGGGATTCCGGGGCGAGGCCTTGGCCAGCATATCGGCCGTCTCGAAGCTCGCCCTGAGGACTTTTGACGGGGCCGAGGAGCGCGGCACGCTGATCGAAAGGGAAGGGGACAAGCTTTTGGCTGTCACCGACATCGCCTTTCCCCGGGGGACGGCGGTCGAGGTCAGGGACCTTTTCTTCAACCTCCCGGCCCGGCGGAAGTTCCTCCGTTCGAACCAGGCCGAGCTCGGCGTCATCGCCAAAGATGCGACACAGGCGGCCCTGGCCCATCCCGGCGTCCGCTTCGTGCTCATCCACGGAAACCGGGAGATCATCAACTGCCCGCCCGTGGAAAAATTGAAGGACCGGATTTTCGAGCTTTACGGGGCGGACGTCGTGGACGGATTGATGGAGGTCCGCGCGGAGGAGGGCGAAGGGCGGCTCCTTGGGTTCGCGTCCCGGCCTCTCCAGGGCCGGGCCGACAGGTCCGTCCAGATCTTCTTCGTCAACAACCGGCCGGTCAAGGACCGCATCCTCCAGGCCGCCCTCAACCAAGCCTATACAGGGATCCTTGAACGGAACAGGTCCGCCGTGGCCTTTTTATTCGTCACCCTCCCGTACGGAGACGTTGATGTCAACGTGCACCCGTCCAAAGCCGAGGTCAGGTTCAAGGACTCCCAGATCGTCTTCCGTCTCGTCCTGAGGGCCGTGGAGGGCGCCGTGCGGGGGGAGCACACGATCAAGGACGTCTATCCGGCGGCAGGTGAAACATTCCGGCCGCCGATGGTCGCCGAAGCCGCTGCTTCCCTGCCCGGGTTGGGGGGCGGCCCCGAAGACGCTGGGACGGCGAGCGGGCCCTTGGCCGGGCGCTCCGGCTTGCCGGGGAAGCCGGGCGCGGGCCCGGAGGTCCTCGGCCAGTTCCAGAACCTCTATATTATCGCGGGTACGGAGGACGGTCTCCTGGTCGTCGACCAGCATAACGCCCACGAGCGCGTCCTTTATGAGAAATACCGGGAGATCGACCGGGAAAAGACCTGGCCGCGGAAAATGCTCCTCATCCCGGTCGTCCTCGAGCTTTCGCCGACCCAGGCCGTCCGGCTCGAGGAGAACGTCCGGCTTTTCGAGGACTTGGGCTTTCGTGTCGAGGCCATGGGCGGCCGGTCCCATGCTCTCAAAGAATATCCCGATATCTTCAGAGCGGAAGAGGCCGCCGACGTCTTCCTGGCCCTGCTCGAAGAAGCGGGCCAGGACAAGGCCCGGGACCGACGGGAAAAGTTCCTGGCGACGCTGGCCTGCAAGACCGCCGTCAAGGCCGGCCAGCCCTTGACCCGGGAAAAAATGGGGTACCTTGTCGACGAGCTCTTCAAGACATCTCAACCCGCCCTTTGTCCGCACGGCCGGCCCGTCGTCGTGAAAATCGGGCGCGATCAGATCGACAAGAGCCTGCGCAGGCCCGGCCCCTCGGATTGACAGTTCGCGGCCCGATTTGCTACCCTTAAGTCCTTCTCCGCGGCGAAACGGACGGGGAGTGGCGCAGCCTGGCTAGCGCGCCTGCCTTGGGAGCAGGAGGTCGGCGGTTCAAATCCGCTCTCCCCGATGATCTCCCCGGAGAGGAGCGGCCGGCCCACGCGGCGCGCTCCGGGGCCGGGCCAGCCAAGACGCGCCTGTAGCTCAGGGGATAGAGCAGCTGCCTTCTAAGCAGCGGGTCGGGTGTTCGATTCACCCCAGGCGCGCTCCCTTATTCCTCGAGAAATTAGCCATTTCGGGCGTCAACGCCGGCACTCGAAAATTGTCGCAATTTTGTACAGCTTTATCCCGTTTTAGGCATCCGTTGAGCACACACTTAGCACTGCGGGCTTTCCGGGCTGAAGGGCTAGGAGAGAACGCCGGCCCGTTATTATTCAAAGCCCTCACGTAGCATGTCGATGGCCCCATACCCCCTCCCATTGACGGATCCCCTCACTTATTGGTAACTTTAAACCAATCAGGCTGAGGGGGCCAGGGATGGCCAAGAAGTGCCGGGCTTGCCCTTCTGAGAATCCCGAGATCGCGTAGTTCTGCGGGGAGTACAGCAAGCTCCGGAAGAGAGGTGCCAAGATGAGAGCGTGCAGGTCGATACCAATCTTCGCGATAATCGCTATTCTCGTCATTTCAAAGGGTGCCAGCGCTCAGTGGACGCGAATCTGTCGGCCTCCCGGGGGGACGATCTATGCTATCGTCGCAGGCGAAAGAAGCCTTGTTGCCAGTACAGATAGGGGGGAGGTCTTTGTTTCCACCGACGACGCTAAAACCTGGAAAGAAGCGAGCGCCGGGTTGCCGGCGGATTGCATTGTTCAGTGCCTGGCGTTTAGCGGGCCAGTTCTTTTTGCGGGGACCGGAAGGCAGGTGCACGATATCAAGACCATAGGATTGCCGAGCCTGGGCCGAGGCATCTATATGTCCGCGGACAGCGGCGCAAGCTGGAGAGAGGCCAGCGTAGGGCTGCCATCGGAGTGCGCGATTCAAAGTCTTTCCGCTAGCGCGAAGACCCTCTTTGCCGGCACCGCTCACGATGGGATTTATGTTTCCCAAGACGGCGGAAGGAGTTGGGTCGCTGCCAATACAGGTTTTCCCGAGGGCTCTCCTGTCGCATGTTTTGCCACGCTCGGGCCGAACGTTCTCGCAGGAACTTGGGGGAAAGGTGTCTTCTTATCCGCTGACTCCGGAGCTAGCTGGAAGGAGGCGAACTCGGGATTGCCTCCCGGCACTTCGATCCGTTGCTTCGCGGTGAAAGGCCAGAACGCCTATGCCGGGGCTGACTTTGAAGGAGTGTTCGTGTCCGAGGATTACGGAACCAACTGGGTTTCATCGAGCTCCGGAATACCCGAGAGGCTTACCATCGATAGCCTGGCCGTAAGCGGACGGAGCCTCTATGCCGGCACTCCCGAAGGCGTCTTTATATCTGAAGACGACGGGCATAGCTGGATGCCCGCCGGCTCCCCTGTCTCTATGTTTTCCGATACTCTATGTCTTGCCGTGAGTGGATCGTTTCTGTTCGCTGGCACTCGGGATGAAGGTGTTCTGGTATCATCCGACAACGGCGCGAGCTGGGTTCCAGCCAATACGGGTCTGACTTCCGCCAATGTCCTTGACATCACCGCGATCGGGTCCCGCCTGTACGCGCATACGCTGAGCGATACCTTCGTATCCGACGACAGCGGTGACAGCTGGATGGTCGTTGCCTCCAAAATGCCCAGAGGGACTCGGGTCCGCGAGATACGGAAGATCGGCAAAAATCTCTTTGCCGACGCAACTCCGGGTGGCCTGTTCTTATCCAAAGACAATGGCCAAAGCTGGAAGTCTGCAAACTCCGGTTTGCCCCATGATATCACTCTCGACCACGCCGTCGAGTCGGGATCGAAAATCTTCGTCAGCTCCTGGGATCACGGCATCTTCATTTCTGAGGACAATGGCACCAGCTGGAAGCCAGCCAGCGCGGGATTGCCGAAGAACACACCGGTCAGGCGCCTTGCTTCGAGTGGGAAGAATCTCCTTTCTGTCATGGGTGATGAAGGTGGGCCGCTCTTCCTCTCGACCGACGGCGGCTCAAACTGGGAGGCCGTCAGTTGGAGCCTGGATCAGGCAAACTGGATTGATGATCTGGATGAGGTCTCGGGCTGCCTATTTGCTTTCACATTCCGAGAAATTTATCGGTCCATGGATCATGGGGTCAGTTGGAAGCGGCTTGGCTCGAAAGAACAATATGGGGGTTTTATTCTCAGGGTGGTTGAAAAGAAGCCCTACACCTACCTTGTCCCGTGGGATTCGACGAAGATCTTTCGCTCTCGGGATAACGGTCAAACGTGGGAACCGTGTGGCATGGGGCTGCCGGAAAATGACGGCGTTATGGGTTTCATAAACAAAAGGTTCGATCTTATTGCCGTCACTCGGGACCATGGGATCTTTTTATCGACGGATGGGAGCGGCGCTTGGAAGCCTGTCAACGCCCTTGGACTTGAAAACATCAGGATTAGCGGATTGACCACCACCGATAAGTACCTCTTTGTTGTCACCTATGACCACGACGTCTTAAGATTGCCTTTGGCGAGGATATTTGGCTTAAGACGTTAGGTTTCTCGCAGGGGCAATGTCCTTAAATGGCGTCTTGAAAGGGTGGCTGCGAGGGTCGTCGAGTTCGCGTAGCGAGTCATGCGATCTCGGGCCGATCAAGGAAGCGGCCACGGGAACTTGGGCATGGGCGTGGCATGCCGGATACACTGGAGACTAAGGTCGTCATGAGGCTGTCCGTATGCACAGTTCTGAGCACATAATCGTTCAGAGAACTCGCAATCCATTCATCTTGCGTCAGTTAAGGCAGGGGGACCAGCTGCCTTCTAAGCGCCGGCCCGGGGACTCGATCCCCCCCAGGCGCGCCTCCCATTTTTCCCATTCCCTCCACGCAGGCTCGCCCCGAGAGCGGTCTCCCTTCAGCCCGATCGGGCGCCCCTGAAGAGGCTATGTTTCTCACCGCGGGGGGTGAGACAAAAATTGTAAATTTCACCCCGCCAATGCTCACCCACGGTGATTGACGGAAAATGTCTCATCCCTGAGACTAGGCCTTGTCGAAGCTAATAATATGTCCGCAGCTCAGATTAAGCCGTCCAGAGAAAAAATAACCCTCCGGGCGTTTATAACAATGGCCATCTCAGAGGACTAAAAGGATTGACAGGAGTTGTCAATAACTCTAGCAGTGGGAAACTAAAATGGCATCGAACCTTGGCGAACTTCTGTTAAGAGAGAAGATAATCTCGACTGACCAACTGCAGGCCGCGCTGGACTTTCAGAAGAAGAACAGTCTGCCCGTCGGGACTTCGCTCGTCCAGCTCGGCTACATTTCCGAAGAAGAAATCGCCCAGGCCCTCAGCCGTCAGCTCGGGTACCCCTATATCGACCTCGACCAGTTCGAGGTCTATCCCGAAGTCATCAACCTCATCCCCAACGACGTGGCCAAGAAATATGTGGTCATGCCGATCCACAGGATCAGGTCGTTCCTGACCCTGGCCATGGTCGACCCCACGGACCTCGAGGTCATCGAGGACATCCGCTTCCGGACCGGGCTCAGCATCCAGCCCGTCATCGCCTCCGAGTCCGGCGTCATGAACGCCATCAACAAGTACTACGGGTCGGCCGACGCCATCCGGGTCAAGAAGATCGTCGAGGACATCGAGCTCGCCGAAGAAGGCCGGATCAATATCGTCGAGGTGGAGCCCGAGGAGAGCAATCTCCACGAGCTCGAGGCGGAAGCGGAAGAGGCCCCGATCATCAAGCTCGTCAACCAGACGTTCATCGACGCCGTCCGCCGGGGCGCGAGCGACGTCCACTTCGAGCCGTACGAGACGACGTTCCGGATCCGGTACCGGATCGACGGCGACCTCTACGAGATCGTGAACCTGCCGCTCAAATACAAAAACCCGGTCGTGTCCCGCGTCAAGATCCTCTCGAATATGGATATCGCCGAGAAGCGCCTGCCCCAGGACGGCCGGATCAAGATGCGCGTCAAGCTCGAGAACGGCAAAAAAAAGGAAGTCGACATGCGCGTCTCCTCCGTCCCGACTATGTGGGGGGAGAAGGTCGTGGCCCGGATCCTCGACAAGGAGATGCTCAGGCTCGATATGACTCAACTCGGCTTCGAGGAGGAGTCCCTGGCGCTTTTCCAGGAGGCCATTCACAAGCCGTGGGGTATCGTCCTCGTGTCCGGGCCGACCGGCAGCGGCAAGACGAACACCCTCTATTCGGCCGTCTCAACCATCAACTCGCTGGACATGAACATCATGACCGCCGAAGATCCCGTCGAGTTCAATATCCAGGGCATCAACCAGGTGCCGGTCCGTGAGGAGATCGGGCTGACGTTTGCCGCGTGCCTGAGGACTTTTTTGCGGCAGGACCCCGACATCATGCTCGTCGGTGAAATGCGCGACCTCGAAACCGTGGACATCGCCATTAAGGCCGCCCTGACGGGCCACCTCGTCTTCTCCACGATCCACACGAACGACGCCGCGAGCTCCATTACCCGCATGGTCAACATGAACGTCGAGCCGTTCCTGATCGCCGACTCCCTCGTCCTCGTCGCGGCCCAGCGGCTCATCCGCCGCCTGTGCAAGAAGTGCGCCCAGCCCCACAGCCTGCCCGAGGCCGCCCTGCTCGAGATGGGTTTTCAAAAGGATGAGGTCAAGGGGATCCATATCCTGCGGCCGAAAGGGTGCGAGGCCTGCAACAAAACCGGCTACAAGGGCCGCACGGCCCTGTTTGAGGTGATGAAGATCGACGAGGACATCCGGGACTTGATCCTCTCCCGGGCCCAATCCCGCGATATCAAGAGGAAGGCCATCGAGAAGGGGATGCTGACCCTGAGACGGAGCGGCCTGACCAAAATCAAGCTCGGCGTCACGTCGGTCGAGGAAGTCCTGCGGGAAACCGTCCGGGACGAATAAGGAAAATCCGGGGAGGAGACCATGGCTAAAGCAATGTATGAACTTCTGAAGGCGTGCGTCGAGGCCGACGCGAGCGACCTCCATATCACGACCTATATCCCGCCGCGGCTCCGTGTTCACGGGGTGCTCAAGGACATCGACCACCCCGCGCTGACGCCCTCGGAAACCAAAGAGATCATCTACAGCATCATGACGGACAAGCAAAAGAAGATCTTCGAGGACAAGTGGGAGCTCGATTTCTCGTTCGGCGTCAAGGAGCTCGGGCGTTTCCGGGCCAACGTCTTCATGCAGAAGGGGGCGGTGGCCGGCGCGTTCCGCAGATTCCTGCCGACGATGTGGAGCTTCGCCCAGCTCGGGATCCCGCAGCGGATCCAGCAGCTCTGTTACCTGCCCCGGGGCCTGGTCCTGGTCACCGGGCCCACCGGGTGCGGCAAGTCGACAAGCCTGGCCTGCATGATCGAGCACATCAACCACGAGCGGGGTGTTCATATCGTAACCATCGAGGACCCCATCGAATACTACTTCACGCCGAAGAAGTCCATCATCAACCAGCGCGAGCTCTTCGCCGACACGCAGTCGTACGGAAACGCCCTGCGGTCGGTCCTGCGGGAGGACCCGGACGTCGTCCTCGTCGGCGAGATGCGCGATCTGGAGACGGTCGAGGCCACCTTGCGCGTCGCCGAGACGGGCCACCTGACCTTCTCGACGCTTCACACGAACTCGGCCGTGGAATCCATCAACCGGATCATCGACATCTTCCCGTCCCAGTACCAGACCCAGATCCGGATCATGCTCTCGATGACGCTCGAGGCCGTCCTGACTCAGTCCCTGCTACCCCGGATCGACGGCAAGGGCCGCGTCCTGGCCATGGAGATCATGATCCCGAACCCGGCCATCCGGAATCTCATCCGGGAGAACAAGATCCACCAGATCTATTCCACCATGCAGATGGGCCAGGAAAAGTTCGGGATGCAGACGTACAACCAGTCCCTGGCCAACCTGTATTTCCGCAAACTCATTACGCTCGACGTGGCCATGGGGGTCACGTCCTTCCCCGAGGAGCTGACCGATATCATCCAGCGCCGGGAGGGGACCAAGCCGATCTCCGCGGGCGCTGCGGGGTCCTCGAGGAAATAGGAAAAAGTCCGACAAAGGCGAGGTGAACGATGCCAACCTATTCTTGGAAGGGAAAAAACCGTTACGGAGACGTCGTGGGCGGCGAACGTGTCGCGGCCTCGACCGACGAGCTGAGCCGGTTCCTCCAGAAGGACCAGATCACGATCACCAGCATCACGCCGGTCAAGAAGGGACTCCAGATCCCGTTCCTGAAAAGGGAGAAGGTCAGGCTCAAAGAGCTGGCCGTCTACAGCCGTCAACTCTCGGTCCTGATCGACGCCGAACTGCCCCTGATCCAGAGCCTGAGTATCCTGGAGGAGCAGCAGAAGAACAAGTATTTCCGGACCGTCATCCGGACGATCAAAGAGGACGTCGAGGCCGGCTCGACGCTGAACCAGGCCAAGAGGAAGCACCCCAAGGTGTTCGACAACCTCTACTGCAACCTCGTTGCGTCGGGCGAGCAAAGCGGTTCGCTCGACGTCATGCTCCGCCGGCTGGCCGAGTACATTGAACGGACCGTCAAGTTGAGGGCCCAAGTCCGCCAGGCCATGATCTATCCCGTGGCCATCGTCATTTTCGCGATCGTTGTGAGCATCTTCCTCCTTTGGAAGGTCATCCCGGTCTTCGCCTCGATCTTCCGGGACCTGGGGGCCGAACTCCCGATGTTGACGGCGGTCATCATCAAGATGAGCAATTTCGTCCAGAAGAACATCCTCTTCGTCTTCCTGGGCCTGATCGGGCTTTTCCTGGCCTTCCGCTACTACCGGAACACGACCCAGGGGCGCTGGACGACGGACCGCCTGATCCTGAAGATCCCCCTCTTCGGCAAGCTCCTGTACAAGGTGGCCATGACCCGCGTCACCCGGACCCTGGCCACGCTGATCTCCGGCGGCGTCCCGATGCTCGAAGCCCTCAAGATCACCTCCTCGACGGCCGGGAACGTCCTCATCGAGAAGGAAATCCTCGACGCGCGAAAGCTCGTTTCGGAGGGCAAGACGCTGAACGAAGGCTTCCAGGAATCCGGGCGTTTTCCCCTGATGATGCTCCAGATGATCAACGTCGGGGAGGCGACCGGAACGCTCGACGAGATGCTGAGCAAATTGGCGAATTTCTACGACGAAGAGGTCGAGACGAGCGTCGCGGCCCTCCTTTCGGTGCTGGAGCCGATCATGCTCATCTTCGTCGGCGGCATCGTCGGAAGCCTCGTCATCTCCATGTACCTGCCGATCTTCAGCCTGATCTCGAAGTTCTGAGGCGCGGAACGGCGGCGGCACGGACGGCCGCGGCAAGATGGACGTGGCCGGCGACGGGAAGACACGATGGGTCGCCAGGCCTTGATAGGACAGACGTAGGGACATTCCGGTGAAAGAACAAGTCGACCGCAAGAACATCCTCTGGATGATCATTTTCAGAGGACTTATCGTCACGCTTCTTTTGCTCCTGGCCTTGATCATCGAGTATTCAGCGTCTTTCAGCTTCTCGTTCATCCCCTTCATAGAGATCATTCTGGCGGCCTACCTGCTCTCGGCCGCCTATTTTCTTTTTTATTTTTGGGGGCGGTTCCTGGCCGCGCAGGGGTACGTCCAGGTCCTCGGGGACCTTCTCCTGATCACGGCCCTGGTCTATGCCACGGGCGGGACCGCCAGCTCGGCTTATTTTCTCTACGTCTTCCCGATCATGGGGGCGGGCCTCGTCCTTTCCAACCGGGCTTCCTACCTGACCGCGAGCCTGGCGGCCATCCTTTTCGGCGGCCTGGTGGATATGATGTACCTGGGCCTTGTCCCGGTCGCAGGCGGCAGCCCGGCCGGGGGGATGACGCTCGGCTCCGTCCTCTACCTGATTTTTGTTCCCTGGAGCGCGTTTTTCCTGATCGCGTTCCTGACGAATTCCCTGGCCGGAAGGCTCCGGAAAACGCGCCTGGCCCTCCACGAGGCCGAGCGGGAGCTCCTCGTCCGGGAACGGCTGTCCGAGGCCGGCCGGATCTCGGCCATGCTGGCCCACGAAATCCGCAACCCTCTGGCCGCCATTTCCGGGTCCGTCCAGGTCCTGAAAAAGGACCTCCCCCTCAATCCCGAGCAGCGGGAGCTCATGGAGATCGTCCTCAAGGAATCCGACCGGGTTTCCCAAAGCCTCGGCCAATTCCTGGATTTCGCGCTGCCGACCAAACAGGTTTTTTCCGTGATCTGCCTGCCCGACATTCTCGACGAGACGCTCAAGATCCTCCGGGGCGGCGGCGAGCTCAACGGGCAGGTCCTCGTCCAGGGCAACTTCCTGTCGTCGGGGCTCCACTACTACGGGAGCCAGGGTCAATTCAAGCAGGTCTTCTGGAACATCATCAAGAACGCCATCCGGGCGATGCCGGATGGCGGCGTCCTGAACATCGATTTCCTCGAGCCGCGCCAGGACGAGATCGAGCTCCGGTTCTCCGACACGGGGAAAGGCATGACCGCGGCGGACAAGGAACACCTGTTCGAGCCGTACCATTCCGGATTCGAGGGCGGGCGGGGGCTGGGTCTGGCCGTCGTCCGACGGATCGTGGACGATTACGACGGGCGGATCGACATCCGTTCGGAACTCAACCGCGGCACCGAGGTGGTCATCACCCTCCCGGTCCGCGAATCTCCCGTGAGCTAAGGCGACGACTATGGACAATGTCATCATCATCGACGACGAAAAGAGCCTCCTCGACCTGCTCTCGGTCGTGTTCAAGAAAGAAGGCTACGGGGTCAAGACGGCCCTGTCGGCCGCGAAGGCTTTCGAGATCATCGACCGGGAGGACATCGACCTGGTCGTGACGGACATCAAGATGCCGGAGACCGACGGCATGGAAGTCCTCCGCCATGTGCGGGAGACCCGGCCCGACGTCCCGGTGGTCATGATCACGGCCTACGGCAGCATCAACCAGGCCGTTGAAACCCTGAAGGCCGGCGCCCTGGATTACGTGGTCAAGCCGTTCGACGTCGAGGAGCTGAAGATCATCGTCGCCCGGGGCCTGGCCGAGCGCCGGCTCAAGCAGGAAAACATTCGGCTCAAGCGGGACCTCAAGGAACGCTACAGCTTCGAGAACATGATCGGCAAGAGCCGGGCCATGCAGGAAATCTACACCCTGATCGAGAAGGTGGCGAGCACGGATTCGACCGTCCTGGTCACCG
>Ga0326726_10006217_pt1 | contig 10760 bp, 7 predicted proteins | sample MHFenrmetagenome_2_FD_207603 | JGI IMG/M metagenome (GOLD analysis project Ga0326726, IMG submission 207603) | Lab enriched peat soil microbial communities from Michigan Hollow, Ithaca, NY, United States - MHF15MN | ecosystem: Environmental > Terrestrial > Soil > Wetlands > Peat | place: USA... | reverse complement strand
ACCGCACCGTCCATAAGGGGCTCACCGGCCCTTACCCAGTCGCCTTCATGAACACCGACGTGTTTCCCTTTCGGGATGAGGTACTCTCTTGTTTCGTCGCCGCCTTTTACGACAACGACGCGCATCCCCTTATGCGCTCCCTTGAACTCCACCATTCCATCGATTTCCGTGACAATCGCCTGTTCTTTCGGACGCCGTGCCTCGAACAGTTCGGCAACCCTCGGAAGACCTCCGGTAATGTCTTTTGTTTTCGTCGTCTCCCTCGGTATCTTCGCAAGAATATCACCGGGGTAAACGATATCGTTCCTTTCAACAAGGATATGCGCTCCTGACGGAAGGAGATACCGCGCCGGCGCATTCGCGCCGGGTGTCTTCTGGGTTACCCTTCCGTGCTCATCTTTGATCGAGATCCTCGGCCTCATATTCGCCGGATAATCGATAATCACTTTGTGAGAAAGACCTGTCACCTCGTCAACCTCTTCCTTAACAGTCACTCCCTCGATCATATCTCCGTGGGCTATCCTGCCGCCGATCTCGGTTAAAATCGGTGTCGAATACGGATCCCATTCAACGAGTTTTTGGCCTATTTCTACCTTCTGGCCGTTCTTGACAAGGAGCTTTGCTCCGTATACGACAGAGTATTTCTCTCTTTCCCTTCCCTTTGCATCGACGACAGCAATGCTCCCGTTCCTGTTTATCACGACAAGAAGACCTTCCCGGCTCTTTACGGTATTGATATTGATGAATTTAAGGGTCCCCGAGTTCTTCGCTTCGAGGATCGTCTGTTCAACAACCTTCGACGCTGCTCCACCAATATGGAATGTTCTCATGGTAAGCTGTGTGCCGGGCTCGCCGATCGACTGGGCTGCAATGATTCCGACGGATTCACCTTTTTCGACCTGCTCGCCCCTTCCGAGATCCCTCCCATAACATTTGGTGCAAACGCCGAATTTTGTCTGACATGTAAGCACCGAGCGTATTTTCACCCTGTCGACACCTGCGTCGATTATCTTCTGTGTTAATTCCTCATCGATCTCCTGATTCCTCTTAACGATCAGCTCCTTTGTCAGGGGGTCTCTGATATCCTCAACCGTTGTCCTTCCCAGGAGCCTCTCCTCCAGGGGCTGTATGATCTCTCCGCCTTCAACAAGGGAGCTCACGGTTATGCCGTCGGTGGTTCCGCAGTCGTCCTCTGAAATGATGACATCCTGGGCCACATCAACGAGCCTTCTGGTAAGATATCCCGAGTTCGCGGTCTTTAAAGCGGTATCAGCAAGTCCTTTTCGCGCGCCGTGCGTGGAGATGAAGTACTGCAACGGGGTTAATCCCTCGCGGAAATTTGCTGTGATCGGGGTTTCAATGATCTCACCGGATGGTTTCGCCATAAGGCCCCTCATCCCCGCAAGCTGACGAATCTGGGCGGTGCTTCCTCTTGCTCCCGAATCAGCCATCATGAAGATGCTGTTGAAAGACCTTCTTTCTTTGAGGTCCTCTTCTGAAAAAGACTTTCCGTCCTCTGCGCCGAGTTCCTTCATCATTTCATCGGCAACCTTTTCGGTCACGTTTGCCCATATGTCGATGACCTTATTGTAGCGTTCGCCGTGGGTTATGAGACCGTCCGCATATTGCTTCTGCACTTCGATAACTTCCTGCTCGGCGTTCCGGATAAGCTCGGGTTTCTTCGACGGTATGTGCATATCAGCCATCGAAATCGATGCGCCGGATTTTGTTGCGTACTTGAATCCGAGCTGTTCGAGATTGTCGAGGAAAACGACGGTTTCGCGCTTGCCGGATTTTTTATAGATGTATTCAATAAACTTTCCGAGTTCCTTCTTCGTCATTTCTTTGTTGATCATCGAAAAAGGGATGTCTTTCGGCAGGATTTCGCTAAAGATGACTCTGCCGGTCGTCGTCTCACAGAACTTTCCGTCTATTCTTGCCTTGATATTCGCATGTTCGTCTATCACCCCCGCGTCATAGGCGATCCTGACATCTTCAGGATCAGCGAAAATCTTGCCGTCGCCTTTTGCCCCTTTTCTTTCTTTCATGAGGTAATAAATACCTAAAACCATGTCCTGGGTCGGGACGACGATCGGCTTTCCATTCGCAGGGGAAAGAATATTATTGACGGACAGCATTAATACCCTTGCCTCGATCTGAGCCTCGATCGATAAGGGAACATGAACAGCCATCTGGTCTCCGTCAAAGTCTGCATTGAATGCGGTACAGACGAGCGGATGCAGTTTTATCGCCTTTCCTTCCACAAGAATAGGGTCGAAGGCCTGAATCCCGAGTCTGTGCAGAGTAGGTGCGCGGTTAAGGAGGACAGGGTGTTCACGTATCACCTCTTCGAGGGCGTCCCAGACTTCAGAAGTCTCCTTTTCCACGAGTTTTTTCGCTGCCTTTATCGTAGTGGCATATCCTTTTTCTTCGAGCTTGTTAAAGATAAACGGCTTAAAGAGTTCCAGCGCCATCCTTTTTGGAAGTCCGCACTGGTGGAGCTTGAGTTCAGGACCGACAACGATAACAGACCTTCCGGAATAGTCGACGCGTTTTCCCAAGAGATTCTGCCTGAACCTTCCTTGTTTTCCTTTGATCATATCGCTCAGGGACTTCAAAGGCCGTTTCGTCGTGGTCTTGAGGACCCTGCTCCTCCTGCCGTTATCGAAGAGGGCGTCGACAGCCTCCTGCAGCATGCGTTTTTCATTTTTAATGATTACGCTGGGGGCCTTGAGCTCCATGAGCCTTTTAAGCCTGTTGTTTCTGTTTATTACTCTTCTGTAAAGGTCGTTCAGGTCGGATGTCGCAAAACGTCCGCCTTCCAGGGGAACCAGCGGTCTGAGGTCAGGAGGCAGAACAGGGATAACGTCCATGATCATCCAGTCGGGTTTATTGCTTGATTTCCTGAACGCATCGACGACCTTTAACCTTTTCGTGAGCTTTTTCTTGATGCCCATCGAAACGGCTTCATGTATCTTTGTCTTCAGTTCCGCATAGAGGATTTCGAGATCGACCCTCCTTAGGAGTTCGCGTATCGCTTCAGCTCCCATCCCCGCTTTAAAACGCGAGCCGTATTCCGAAGTCTTCTTTTTGTATTCGTCTTCAGTAAGAAGCTCTTTTTCCTTTAAAGGGGTGTCTCCGGGATCGATAGTCACATAACTTTCAAAATAGAGAACCTTTTCAAGATGCCGCATGGTCATATCGAGAAGCGTTCCGATCCTGCTCGGCAGTCCCTTCAGAAACCAGATGTGCGCAACCGGGGTGGCGAGTTCGATATGTCCGAGACGCTCGCGCCTTACCTTGGACTGGATTACCTCGACCCCGCATTTGTCGCAGACGACCCCTCTGTGCTTCATTCTCTTGTATTTGCCGCATATGCATTCCCAGTCCTTGATAGGACCGAAAATCTTCGCGCAGAAGAGCCCGTCGCGTTCCGGCTTGAATGTCCGGTAATTGATCGTTTCAGGTTTTTTCACTTCACCGTAAGACCACTCCCTGATCTTTTCCGGTGATGCAAGCCGTATCCTTACGGCCTCAAAATCAGTCGGATCCTTTGGCCTTTGAAAAATAGTATAGATGTCCTCAGTCAAACTACTCCCCCTTGCTCTTTTTCTCCAGGAGCTCTACATCGAGTCCGAGGCTCTGGAGTTCTTTTATTAAGACGTGGAAAGATTCCGGGACCCCCGGTTCGAGGGTTGCATCGCCTTTCACAATTGCTTCATACATGCGCGCCCTGCCGGTGACATCGTCACTTTTTACGGTCAGAAACTCCTGGAGGGTATACGAAGCGCCATACGCCTCCAGGGCCCATACTTCCATTTCCCCGAGTCTCTGCCCTCCGAACTGTGCCTTGCCGCCGAGAGGCTGCTGTGTTACCAGTGAATAAGGGCCGATGGACCGGGCGTGAATTTTGTCATCAACAAGGTGATGGAGCTTCATCATATACATCTGCCCGACGGTGACAGGCCTGGCAAAGGCTTCGCCTGTTTTGCCGTCATAAAGGGTTATTTGTCCGGTTGACGGCAGTTTCGCCTTCTTGAGGAGGTCTTTTATCTCTGCTTCTTTAGCTCCTTCGAAGACAGGTGTCGCTACGTGCAGACCGAGGGCTTTTGCAGCCCATCCGAGGTGAGTCTCCAAAACCTGGCCGACATTCATTCTCGACGGAACCCCGAGCGGGTTCAAAACGATATCGACAGGCGTTCCATCCGGAAGATACGGCATGTCTTCCTCGGGCATTACCGTTGCAACGACGCCTTTATTGCCGTGACGGCCCGCCATCTTGTCGCCGATCTGGATTTTCCGCTTCATTGCGATATATGTCTTCACGACTTTATTCACTCCCGGCGGAAGTTCATCCCCTCTTTTGAGCCGGTCGATCATTTCGTCGTATCGTAATTCAAGGTCCCGTATATAGTGGTTGGCTTCGTTGTTGCTGGATTCCATTTTCTCACGCATGTCGCTGTCGTCGGGCTTTATGCGAATAAGGTGTTCGTCTTTTACCCGTTCGAGCTGTTTTTCCGAAAGCTTTTTCCCTTTGACGCACACAACCTCTTTTGTCTTGGAATCCTTCACATCCTCGGCGACTGCCTGCCCGATGAGCAGTTCTCTCAGTTTCCTGAACTTCTCATCTTTCGCTATCCTCACTTCTTCTTCAAGGTCCCGTTGAAGCCTCTGGATGTCTTCTTCTTCGATATTCTTTGCCCGTTCGTCCTTCTCGGTTCCTTTTCTCGAAAATATCCTTACGTCAACAACAGTTCCCTCGATTCCCGGCGGGACATAGAGACAGCTTTCTTTGACTTCCTCGGCTTTTTCTCCGAAGATAGCCCTCAGCAGTTTTTCTTCAGGGGTAAGCTGTGTTTCTCCTTTGGGGGTGACTTTTCCTACAAGGATATCGCCGGGGTTCACCTCCGCGCCTATTCTGATGATTCCGCTCTCATCAAGGTTCTTTAAGGCTTCTTCCCCGACATTCGGAATATCTCGGGTAATCTCTTCGGGGCCAAGCTTTGTTTCCCTTGCCTCCACCCCGAATTCTTCTATATGTACCGAAGTATAAACGTCTTCTTTTACCAGCCGTTCACTGAGAAGGATGGCATCCTCAAAATTGTAGCCGCCCCACGGCATAAAGGCGACAAACACATTTTTGCCGAGAGCGAGTTCTCCATTATCAGTGCACGATCCATCTGCGAGGATATCGCCCGCTTTCACCACGTCGCCGAGATTAACGAATGCCTTCTGATTGATGCAGGTCGCCTGGTTCGACCGCTGGAATTTTACCAGACTGTATATATCGACTCCCCCCCTGTTTTCAGAAGTCCTCACAACAATCCTCGATGCGTCAACACTCTCAACAGTCCCTCCCCGCTTCGCGAGAACAAGCGCTCCGGAATCCCGCGCAGCAACATGCTCAACTCCGGTGCCCACGATCGGGGCTTCAGGCTGCAGCAAGGGGACGGACTGTCTCTGCATATTTGAGCCCATCAGGGCCCTGTTTGCGTCATCATTCTCAAGAAACGGGATAAGGGATGCGGAGACCCCGACAATCTGTTTGGGGGATACATCCATATATTCCACTTCCTTGGGTAAGACCATTCTAAAGTCGCCGCCGACCCTTGCGGAGACGGTTTCTCCGGTCAAGTTTCCTTTCTCGTCCAGCGGAGACGTTGCCTCTGCTATGATGTACTTTTCCCCGTCTATTGCGGAGAGATAATCGATATTTTTTGTGACCTTACCGTTGACGACCTTCCGGTAGGGAACCTCTATAAAGCCGAAGTCGTTCACCCTGGCATACGAAGCGAGAGACGTGATGAGACCGATATTCGGTCCTTCAGGCGTCTCAATGGGGCATATCCTCCCGTAGTGTGTCGGGTGAACGTCACGCACTTCGAACCCTGCTCTTTCCCGGGTGAGACCGCCGGGTCCGAGGGCCGAAAGTCTTCTTTTATGCGTTATCTCGGACAGAGGGTTTGTTTGGTCCATGAACTGGCTCAACTGGCTTGACCCGAAAAACTCCTTCAAGGCAGCCATAACGGGTTTTGCGTTGATTAAATCATGCGGCATGGCTGTTTCCAGTTCCGTTAAGGTCATCTTTTCCTTTATCGTCCGTTCCATCCTTACCAGACCGATCCTGAACTGGTTTTCAAGGAGTTCGCCTACCCGTCTGATCCTTCTGTTGCCGAGATGGTCGATGTCATCAACTTCTCCCTTTCCCGTCCTGAGATTGAAAAGGTACTTGACGATTTCAACGATGTCGTTATCGGTGAGCACCCTGGTTTCAAGGGGAACAACGATGTTCATTCGTTTGTTCAACTTCAGCCGGCCGACGGGAGACAGGTCATAACGTTTCGGATCGAAAAAAAGACCGTTGAAAAGGTCTTTTGCAGCAGCGATGGTCGGCGGTTCGCCCGGCCTCAGTTTCTTGTAGATTTCGATTAGCGCTTCTTCCTGTGTGCTGACCTTATCGGTCATGAGCGTGTCTCTCAGCGAAGAAAGATAATGAACGTTATCGATAAAGAGCAGGCTGAGAGCAGCGATCTTTACGGAAAGTATCTTATTTAAAGCATCCTCGGTTATCACGTCATTCCCTTCGAGGATAACCTCTCCTGTTGATGGGTCGATGATATCTCTCAGGGTGATCCTGCCGACGATCTCTTCCTTCGAAATCGGGACGGTTTTAATTCCGGACGCCTCCATTTTCCGGAGCGCTCCCCTGGTAATTTTACTCCCCTCTTTTACGATCAGTTCCTTTGTATCAGGGGCTATGATGTTAATAGAGGTTTTTAAGCCCGCAAGTACTTCACTGACAGTGCGGGTAAACTTGCTCCCGCTCAAATTGATACCCTCTATGGGATAGAAGATCTTCAGAAGATCTTCGTTCGTATAGCCCAATGCCTTAAGGACTATTGTCGCGGGAAGCTTTCTCCGCCTGTCGATTCTTACATAAAGAATATCCTTTGTGTCGAATTCAAAATCAAGCCACGAGCCGCGCGATGGGATTACCCGTGCGGAGTACAGAAGCCTGCCGCTTGCATGTGTTTTTCCCTTGTCGTGGCTGAAAAAAACGCCGGGAGAGCGATGGAGCTGGCTGACGACGACGCGTTCCGTCCCGTTAATAACAAAGGTGCCGGTATCGGTCATCAGCGGCATTTCGCCGATGTAGACATCCTCCTCTCTCGATTCCTTTAATTTTTTGCTGTCTTTTTGTTCGATCTCCCAGAGATTCAGTTTGACTTTTATCTTCAGCGGTGCTGCATACGTGATGCCTTTTTGCAGGCAGTCACGGATGCCGAACTTCGGTTCTCCCATAGTATAGCCCAAAAACTCTATCGAGGCTGTCTCGTTGTAATCCAATATCGGAAATACGCTCGAGAACGAAGCCTGCAATCCGGATTCTTCTCTCTTTTCCGCCGGAACGTCCTTCTGCAGAAACTTCTCGAACGATTTCTTCTGTATTTCGATGAGGTTCGGGATCTCTAAGATAGGAGGGACTTTACCGAAGTTTAGTCTTTTTCTCAGAACCCTTGTCATACGTCTCCTTATTTATTTAATTTCTACAGAAGCACCCTGTTCTTCAAGTTTTGCTTTTATTGAGTCCGCCTCTTCTTTTGAGACACCGGTTTTTACCGGTTTCGGAGCACCGTCTACAAGGTCCTTTGCCTCTTTCAGTCCGAGTGAAGTAAGCTCTCTGACAACCTTAATTACCTGGATCTTCTTGTCTCCCGCTCCAGTGAGTATGACGTCAAAGCTTGTTTTTTCCTCTACTTCCGGAGCTGCAGCGGCACCGGCTCCCGGCATTGCTGCAATAGCCACCGGTGCGGCGGCGGTAACGCCGTATCTGTCCTCGAACTCCTTTATGAACTTCGACATATCGAGGATCGTCATGTTGTCGATAAACCCGAAAACCTCTTCTTTTGTAACAGCCATTGTTCTATCCTCCTTTTTAATTTAAGTCGAGCGCCGGAGAGAGAAGATGAAAGCGCAAAAGCTTTTCGCTTCTCCTATTCAGCTTCAACTTTTTTGTTTTTTATTGCTTCAAGCACATAGACAAATTTGGTTAAGGTTGCATTGAGCGCTCCTGCCAGTTTGCTGAGGGGCGCCTGGAAAGCCCCCGCCATTATTGAGAGCAAGACCTTCTTAGGCGGCAGACCTGCAACCGATTTGAGCTCATCAGACGCACAAAGTGTGCCTTCAATGAGGCCGATGCCGACTTTCAGCTTTTCATTCTTCTTTGCGTATTCAAGCACCTTTTTTGCTGTCAATACCGGGTCTTCATAGCTTATGGCAATCCCTACAGGGCCTTTGAAAGAGTCTTTCGCAGCCGATACAGGGGTTCCCTCGGAAGCAATTTTCGCAAGGGTGTTCTTAACGATTCTATACTCAAAATTCCCTTCCCTGAGAAGGCTTCTCAGTTCTGAAAGCTCCGCAACCGTCAGCCCGCGATAATCGGTAAAGATGACGGCATTTGCACGACTGAACTCTTCTTTGAGTTCTTTTATGACCTGTTCTTTTTCTGCCTTGTTCAGCTTACACCCCCTTTCCCAGAGACGCGATATCGACAGCTATCCCCGGTCCCATCGTTGAAGAAATGGATATCTTCTTCAGGTACTTTCCTTTACTCGTGGCAGGTTTTGCCTTTACGATTGAGCCGATGACCGTTTTCGCATTATCTATGAGCTTTTCGGCATCAAAAGAAACCTTACCGATCGGGACATGAACAATCCCCGCTTTTTCAGCTCTATATTCCACCTTCCCTGCCTTTATCTCTTTTACGGTCTTCGCAATATCAAAGGTTACCGTGCCGAGTTTTGGATTCGGCATAAGACCGCGCGGGCCGAGTATTTTCCCCAGTTTCCCGACTAGTCCCATGACATCAGGAGTTGCGACAGACTTGTCGAAATCAAGCCAGCCTTTGGTGATCTTCTCAACGAGATCCTCGGCCCCCACATAATCGGCGCCCGCGTCCCGGGCCTCTTTGTCTTTTTCCCCTTTTGCGAAAACGAGAACCCTCACCTTTTTCCCTATACCGTGAGGGAGAACAACCGTGCCCCTGACCATCTGCTCAGTTTTTCTTGGATCGACTCCGAGATTTATCGACAGATCAACAGTCTCATCGAACTTTGTGTATGCGGATTCCTTTACAACTTTTAACGCGTCTTCGAGAGCGTATTCCTTGCCTGTTTCAATCTTTTCTTTGATGACATTCAGCTTTTTCCCCATGTTTCCCTCTTTAGTCTATTATTTCGATCCCCATGCTTCTCGCGGTGCCTTTTATAATATTCTCGGCTTTATCCAAAGAAAATGCATTGAGATCCGGAAGCTTCTTCTGCGCGATTTCCCTGACCTGTGCCGACGTAACCTTGCCGACCTTTTCCTTATTGGGGGTGCTCGATCCCTTTATGATGCCGCTTGCTTTTTTCAGTAGTTCCGAGGCAGGCGGGGTCTTCATGATAAACGTGAACGACCTGTCTGCATAAACGGTAAGGACTACCGGAACTATAGTATCGCCGAGTGGCTGGGTCTGGGCATTAAACGCCTTGCAGAACTCCATGATGTTCACCCCGTGCGGACCGAGCGCAGGGCCGACAGGCGGTGCGGGATTCGCTTTTCCCGCGGGTATCTGGAGCTTTACCTGGGCAATCACTTCTTTCTTAGCCATATAACCACCTCTTTCTTAAAAGCCTAAATTCTAATGTCTGAAACCTCAACTGATTCGAAATTCCAAATGCAACGGTGTTTAGAATTGCGAATGGTGTTTTTTCACGCTTTTTCCACCTGAAAGAAATTCAGTTCCACAGGCGTTTGTCTGCCGAATATGCTGACCATGACGTTGAGCCTTCCATGGTCAATATCCACATCCTCAACAGTTCCGATGAAATTTGTGAACGGTCCGTCGATGATCCTGACGCTTTCTCCCTTCTGGAACTGGGTCTTTACCTGCGGGACCGGCCCCCTCTCGATCTGCTGAAGGATCACATCAACCTCTTCTTCCGAGAGTGCTATGGGAGTTGATCCGCCCACAAACCCGGTAACCCTCGGCGTGCTTCTGATTAAATGCCATGTCGCATCGTCCATTTCCATTTCTACGAGGATGTAGCCGGGATAAAATTTCTTATCGCTCTCCTTTTTTTTGCCTGCCTTTAATTCTATAACCCTTTCCGTTGGTATAAGAATTCGCGAAATTTTTTCCTTCAGGTCCCGTTTCTCCACTTTTTCTTCGATTGTCAGTTTTACCTTTTCCTCAAACCCCGAATATGTGTGTACGACATACCAATTTTTTTCCATAGTTATCTCAGCGCTATCCCGACCAATTTTGTAAGACCAAGATCGACGACACCCAGAAACAACGAAATGACGATGACCGTAATGATCACAACCCATGTCGAACCGATAAGTTCATCCTTTGACGGGAAAACTACTTTCTTTACCTCGACTTTTACGTCCCTGAAAAATTCCTTAACCTTGTTTACCATTTCCCTTTATCCTGACGTTTTTTACGTTGTTCCCTAACGAATACCTTCTATGCCCTTTTAAATGGCAGGCCAGGAGGGATTTGAACCCCCATCCCTCGGATTTGGAGTCCGATGCTCTAGCCGTTAGAGCTACTGGCCTATGCCTTTGTCTCCTTGTGTGGTGTATGCCTCCTGCAGTGTCTGCAGTATTTTTTTATCTGTATCTTTTCGGTTGTATTCTTCTTATTTTTCATGCTTGAATAGTTTCTGTTCTTGCATTCCGTACACTGAAATAAAATAATATCTCTCATGATT
>Ga0326726_10006216_pt1 | contig 10761 bp, 4 predicted proteins | sample MHFenrmetagenome_2_FD_207603 | JGI IMG/M metagenome (GOLD analysis project Ga0326726, IMG submission 207603) | Lab enriched peat soil microbial communities from Michigan Hollow, Ithaca, NY, United States - MHF15MN | ecosystem: Environmental > Terrestrial > Soil > Wetlands > Peat | place: USA... | reverse complement strand
GCCAACGGGAATTTTACGTTGATATCCTCCGGATATTTCTTTATAGATTTTTCAAGTAGCTTTATCTGCTCATCATCGCCTAAGTTCTTAAGTTTGGATTTGACATCGCTCCATGCGACGCTTTCACCCTCTCCTGTATCAGGATTTATCTTAGATGTCGCCTGCTGAGGTTCATCACTTTTGGGCTGCTGCACATTTAAGTTCTCAGCATCTATGGCTTCAGTCGGTTTTGAAGCTGTTGCTTTTTCTGAAGAAGATGCTGACTGCGATGATGTCGAAGATATAGGAGCATTTATCTTGCTCGGATCAAACGGTTTGTTATTTGCCTTCTTATCCTCTTCTAAAGCCTTTACGAATTCTTCTGTAGTCTTACATGTGAGCAATTTATCAGATAGTGCTGCATCACCAAATTTGTTCTTCACCCAATCAGCTATATCATTCCTATCCTTATTAACATGATGCCTAAATGTGGGTCCAGTGATATTAGGCATGACATCAGACAATTCCTGAAGGCTGGCTATAGATACGCCATTACTAAAATTCAAATTGTCCTTGATATCCACAACATACTCATATTTTAGCATCTTTTTCGCTTCAGATTTCGCCTCCTCTTTCGGCTTGTCCTTCCTTTCCTGCTCCTCTATTTTCTTTCTCTCCTCTGCAGCCTTCTTCATCTCCTCTTTCAGCAAATTTATATCTACTGTCTTTATTTCCCTCTTCTTTGGAGTCTTTCCAAGTTTTTCCCACATCTTTTTGGTACGAGGAATAACTTCTTGCAAATATATCTCCACCATATTGAAGTTTCCTCCTTTAACCTTATCTAGCGCAAGTTTCAATTGCAGTTTCAAATCGAATACATCCTGCTTTAATTCCTCTAACTGTTGCAACTGGAAATCCAGATCTTCAATCACTTCATTCCACTTATTATATTTCTCCAATTCTTCATCAGGCAATCTTTGGGTATTGTGCAACAATGGCCTAAACGATACGAAATATGGCCTACCCCTATTGTATGTCGGGTTTTCTACCATACCCGAACCGACACTTGCCTTGACGAGGCCTTGCAATACTTCAGCACCGTATTTTTCCTTAATCCTGTTCAAGTCGCCTTCATCCCTTGTCCTCATCTGTATCTCTGTATTTATGTTTGCCTTAATCTGTCCTACAAAATCTGCCAATACCTGTGATATCATCAATATACCTATACCCCACTTCCTGAACTCTCTGCATCCTCTTTCTATCTGTAAGAATCCTTCTCCTGATCCACCGAATTTTGGAAGCAACCTATGTACCTCATCGTAAACTAGCAACAGCCTTAATTCTGGATTCTCTGAGAAATTAGCATGGAACACTTCCCTGATGCTGTTTGCGACGAAAATGTCAATGTCCTTTGGATCCAACTTGTTACATGCCAATATCTGTATCTCACCAGGTTTTATATACTTTTTTACATCGATCAATTCTAATGCGTTTGTTATCTGCCTGACATTGCCATTGAATGCTCTTGCCTGTGTCGGCTTCATCCCAAAATTGGGATACAGACCTAACATGAATTTATCACTGCATTTTCTCAACATTCCAGACCACTGTGCCGTTGGATCGAACACTATCACAGCCACTCCTTTCAATAGTGCTTCCTCAACCACTACCTGTGCAGCTACAGACTTACCACCACCTGTCGCTCCTGCAACTATCGTATGCACTTTGAATTGTTCTAAATCAAAATATGTCTTATGCTCAGTCTCTGCAATCTTTCCAACGAATGCAGTCCTTGGTCCAGGTTTCGGAAGTTCAGACATCTCTAGCTTGAATGCATATTTTTTCTTGCTCTGCAGATATCTGCGTATCAATATATATGCAAGTATTGCTAAAAGTATAAATAACAATATTAGAATCCAAACCCAGACTTTTAAGCCTAAGAACACCATCTGATAAAACGGCAATACGACGCTGAACGATGCACTTGCACCGCTTGATAATCCTAAATAATTGGCAGTAACCCTCAAAACATAATCTCCTGTAGGTATATTATCAGGGAGTTGTGCAGATTTCAACAATGAAAATGATGTCTGGATATATACATTTGCATTATCCGTCCATACTGTCTGTCCATTACTGTTTTGTATCGTGAACTGTAGGAATACAGGATAAGACTGGTCGGATAATAAATTATGCAGATCTGTCTTGAATTTCAGCTTTTCTGATGAATATATATTCCTCTTATCAATATCCAACATTATCAGTAATGACTCTATCGGAAGCCTTTCCTTATCCAATAGCTCTATCCTTATAGGTATCTTCTCACGCAGATCCCCATCTATGACTAATGAGCCGTTATATACTCCTGGTTCTCCTTCACCAAACACTGTCAATATGACTTGATCATTAGTGTTTGGCTGCAGAGACATAGAAGTCTTGTCCAACTTAATCAAATCAGAAAGTCTCTTGCCTGTCTCATTGATTGTAAAATTATCATCTTCTATGCTGAATTTTAAGCTTGCCACAAATTTCTTATAGCTGTAAAATGTTACAATCTCTTGAAGAAAATTTCCTATCATCAATTTTCTGTCAATCTTAGAGATTGAGATTATATAATCTATACCCTCAATCTTTTTAGGCTCTTGGACGATTGGGACTCTTGGAGCCTCGCCAGGACCGATATCTGGACCGACATCATCATTAGTCTTAGTAGTGGTTCCAGGTCCTACACCAGGTCCGGTGTTAGGATTCGGTACAGCTTCTGGAACCATCACAAAATTGTATATCGTAGTATTGAGCGGCAACACTGTAACATTGCCTACATGTGCCTGATATCCTGTCTTTACGCCAAAGATATAATGCGTGCCTGCTTCAACACTCATACTATAATTGCCAGTTGCATCAGTCAAACCGCTATAGCCGGCAATCACAACTAATACACCCTCTAATATGTCTCCAGATTCTGTTGTTACATTCCCTCTTACTACACCCATCTCAGCGCCTTCGCCGGGACCTTCTGGGCATTGATAGTTTGGATCCGTAAACAGATAATAGTCTGGGTTTGTACTATTAGCTACTGGAAGTATCATCTGATAATTATATATCCTGCCATTAAATCCATAAGTGAAATTTTCCAGTATATGTGTTATGAATATTAGATTGCCATTTCCATCCTTAAGTATTCCTAAGTCGTATGGTGATACATTCCCGCTGATATTACTCTGAGATCTGGTTCTTGTACCTGGAACAGCATAATTTGTTGTGCCGACCTGGAAATTTATTGTATCAAGGAATGTTCTTGCAGCCGAAGTTGCATAAGTTGATGGTATTCCGAGATAATCATCTACATCTTGTGCCGTACCTGGCTGGAGTGTGAACCAATTTATGCTAGTGGAAGGGACTTGAGATGCCATCATTACGTGCGGCATCCCTGGCTGGAGGCAATCAAACAATGAATTTATATCATATAATCCACAGTTCGATACTGTAACACTCTGGATATTATTATATCCTGGAACCATCACTGCAGCACCAAAGACGCCAGACCAAAGGGTTGCGCACTCCCTATACTCCAATATCATAGTATATACATACCCTGCCTTTCCAGCAAATTCCCCAGAAAGATATCCAACAAACGCAGACAATAGTATAAGTCCTAGTATTGTGAAAAATATTACAAGAACTATCAAGAATAGCAGCAGCACACTCTTCTTGTCTACCTTGTCCTTTCTCTTACCCATTCCATCCAATTCCAAATCTGATATCTTTCTGTTCATGTTAATCCTAAATTCAAATTATTTTTGTTGTCCATCTTCATAAGTTATTTTCATAATTTATTTTCATAAACTTTCAATAATTTTTCATCAATCCTACAACATTTTTGAATTGTGCAGCTATCTGTGATTGATATTTGTCATTAAGTTTATTGTATGTGCTTTCGAGTTTCTCGAATTCTATCAATGCCTTTATCTTGTCATTTATACCTATATAATATTCAACTTTCTCCAACACTTTCAATGCATAGCTCAAATCAAGCTGGTTGCATAATTCGAATGACTCGTCATAGACTTGCCTCTTAACATAATAGTTGGCTCTCTCATAGGACAATTTTATCTCCCTATATATCAGTGCAGCCTTATCATAATCTTCAGTCTTCAAGTAATCTGATGCATCATTCACCAACACTTTTATGAATGACACTCTCCTCTTTGAGCCAAATCCTGCAGTTCCTTCCATTATGCTACGAATCTTCTCTATGATGTCAAAATTTACAATGATGTAAAATAATATCAGCAAGATAATCAGCATCATCATCATGCTCTGTCCAGTCAGCTTTATTTCTGGCAATGATTCTATCCCGAGTATAGACATTCCTGTAGTGGTCTTTACAGAACCTACATTTTTCTCTATGAGCACAGTATCTGTATTTTCAAAATCATCTACTGGAAGCGTGGCATTGATATAATATATTATGGCTTTTGTCCTTGGAGGATATTCTATCAATGGATCATCTTTCAATACAGTATAGCCTTCTGTCAATATGTTAAGCTGTTTTACAGTCTGGCTTATGGACTTTGGTATAGACTCGACAAATGTTATGCTGTTGGAGTTCCGTATAGACAACTCCTCTTCAGGTTTTGTCGTTTGTATATCTTTTGCGACCAATGTTATCTCCCTGATATCTCCATCTAAGTAATACAGTTCGACATTCATCACCTGCGTTGAGACTACAATCTTCGATTGTGCACGCTTTGTCGATTCCATGAATAAATTCTTGTCTATCTTCAGGTTCTTCATAGCAGAATATTGCTCTAACACCGTTTCCAAATCATCATCCCTTACGTATTTGACAAAAGTCTTAGAATCTTTTATGCTCAAACCTATTGGAGTGTTAGCTTTCATAATATCAATGTTTTTTGTTAGAGCATCCTGTGCTTCCTCTTTTCCAGCATCATCCAAATCTCTCCTATAAGCCAAATCATGTATGTCCCTTTCAAGCATGTTTATCCTGTCCAATAAGTCTTTTAATTCTACACGAATGTTCAATATGTCTGCGACTTTGGATTCATCGCCTGAAAGCTTATTCATGCTGTCTAATGCATTATTTATGTAGTCATAGTCTCCATCTGCAGCGTTTAATGCGACTGTTATCCCGCCATCTGATACTATAAATTTCCTTTCCTCACTGTATGCCTTGTTCCTCTCTGTATCGAGACATTCTACCTTCCATTTATATGCACCATTTGTCAAATCCCTCAACTCAAAAGTATATTCAGTATTAGTCAATAGATTGTCTCCAGAATCTTTAAGCTGATACCAGCTCGTGTTGATGTCTGCTATGTATAATGAGCATGCAACGTTCGTTATGTCCTCGGCCTTGAACTTCAAATTCACAGAATCTTGGCTCATCACTTTATCATTGTCAGTGAGTAATGTTATGACAGGAGGCGTCAAGTCAAGGAATGACATGTTGACATATAATGTCTTGGTCGCATCCATATCGATGTTTTCAACAGATGTGTCATAATTATCTTTTGATGCATATAATTTATAGTCATCCTCCATAAGTTTGAATGATGTTGTACCGCTTGAATCGGTTTGTTTGCTCTCATCATTTATCTCTATAGTTGCACCGCTTATCCTCTTGTTGTCCCTCTCATCTGCAACTACGACGCTTAACGTATAATAATTCTTTATATTTACACTTATTGAAGTGTTGTACATGTTTCCTGCACTATCATTGACGCTCAGATTTACTGTGAATACTCCTGCAGTGCTATAGACCTTATATGTTCCAGGCCCTAGTATTGTCGTGCCGTCATGCATTGTCCATTTATATCTGTATGCTCCAATCCCTGAAGAGGCCGTAGCGTTGAACGTTATTGTGTCTCCGACTCCTGCTTTGCTCTTTGATGCTGTAATCGATGCAGTAAGTGTGTTCACAGTCTCATAAGTCACGTTTGTTATGAACGTGTAATTCTTATAGTGCATCACTCCTTCTATAAGATACCTCCCCGTCTTATTCGTGTACGGTAATGCTTGTGTTATTGGGAACGACTCATTGACGAACGGCGGAGTCATGTAGCATTGCACCCAGCCGCTTGCTATAGGACATATTGTGATGCTCACGTTTGAATTGTTATTGGCAGATAACGTATAATATCCTATCTCTCCAAGACTGAATGTGGATTTGGACAGGCTTAATGCAAGGTTCGGGATTTCACTATTGTCAACTGATACATATAATTGGGAATGTATGACTCTTGCGTTGTCAAGTTCATCATTGCATTCTATATCGATTGTATAATTGCCTTCAGTAACATTCAATGGTATACTGACATTCGTATCATTAGCCATAAAATTCAAGTTTGATGCAAATACCACTGGCTGCATTGGCGGCGCAAGGTTTTGTGATGATAAATTACAACTTAATGATGAGATGTCTTGCAATCGTAATACCAGATGTGCTAAACCGTTAGTGCTTACGACACTTGAATTATAGATGTTTATCTTCGGTGCTGTTGCATCTACAAGTACTGTTTTTTGGGTCATCAAACTTATAGCATCAGTATCATAGCTTATGATATTATCCGTAATGTTCGTGGTGTTGATAAGGTATAGGCAATTCAGCATTCCTGCATAATACCCATCTGTCAAAGGTGTGTTCAATGTATGGATTACATTTATGACGCCGCTCAGATTTGTTGTCGTTCCAGAGCTAAAGTAATTTCCGCCTCCAATACTGAACATGCACGTATATGCTACTCTATTTGTCATATTTATGGTATGCGTTATATTTGTTTCATTATCATGCCATTGTTGGAAGGCATTGCTTAGATTCAATTCTGAAATGTTCAAGCTGTATCTTATGGATGATAAAGACATATTTGTATCCTCAATAATTATTGTCTGCGCATTTACATTCATTGTGATTGACATCGACAATAGGCTTATAAGTAATGTCAAAAATATTCCTATTCCGACCATCATTGATTTACGCATCTTGATTCTTTTTATCCTCATCCGGTTTTTGTGCATTCCCTTTTAAGTTCTCGATTATCTTTGTCAAATCCTCGATCAATTTCTCCTTGCGTTTCTGTTCTAGTAACATTTCTATAGGTGGTTTAATAGGAGATTGCTGACTATTCAAGAAACTCAGGCAGTATCTTCTTACTACGAATCGTATCTCATCACTTAGGTCCATGAAATGGTTCACTTTCTGTATGTCCTTTAACTCTTCAATCAAGCTTTTTGGTAGACGTACAGAAACTATTACATCTTTCTTGGGCCTTTCAGAAACCAGTTTATTCATCCTTATACCTCTCTTCTAGCACATAGTTCCTGCATATGTCTCGGATGAATTCGCTTCTAGAACTGTATAATCCTTGATTGATTAGAGAATCGATAATCTTAATTAATTCAGGAGAAAGTCTGACGTTTATTACATCTATTTTTTCGCTCGTCCCATTCATTTTCTGTGTTCGCTCGTTATTAAAATTTTGGACCGCCACCAGAGGATTGCTTGGAAAAAGCTTGGACGTGGATTAATTCCCGGCAGCGGTCACTGAGTATTATTGCCAGCTTTTGGCTGACGTATTTGTTATGGATGTCGTTATGGACGTAGTTTATTGGGCCCCACCAAAACTGTATGTTTTATGTTAACTCAATTTTAAATTATTGTAGTTTTCTTGTATTTTCTATTTATAGAACAAGTTATTTATAAAGATTACGATTTATAGCTAAAACATAGGTAAAATACTCTTGTAAGCTTTATGTATTCTTTTTGTAAGCTTTTTGTATTTTTTTACTTATATTTGAAAAAATTTATATATTTATTGAGTTCGTCATAAACATGATACTAGAAATAATCCAGATACTGGTGCTGTTTGTTCTTCCGGTCTTACTTGTATATTATAAGACAATACCCTTTAAGTACAGGATCCATACCCTAGCGATAGTCACACTCTCAACATTTGCAGTAATACTTATTGAAGGATGGACACTGATAGATTTAGGCATAAGGATAGATACTCTGGGAAAATATTTTCTACCCTACATAATATTTACCCTGACGCTCGCAATGTTCCTTATCGTACTGGCCAGACTATTGAAAAGAAGGGGACAAGAGAACTTTTTCAGAAGAAAAAGGTTCATATATATTGCGGTCATCAGCAGCATATCCCAGGAACTGATGTTCAGAGGATACTTATTTGCAAAACTATATGAGATGACTTCGAATTATTATATCATAATACTGATCAATGCATTGCTGTTTGCTTTCATACATGTGATATATTCTAATACTCCGCTGACACTATTTATGATATTTATTGCGGGAATATGCTTTGCAAGCATGTATTGGGCTTATCCGAACCTTATACTATTGATTATATCACACACTATACTGAATTATATTGCCGTACATTACGGTTTTTTTTATGAAGGACGCAAAAAGATAGCAGGAGTTGGAAAGATAAGTTTTGAAATTTAGATTCTAATTCAAAAAATTTATATACTTTATAGCGGGGCCTATATAAATGAAAGAAAAAGTTATTCTAGTCATCCGAGATGGATGGGGATATAGGAAAGAGAAGAAGAGCAACGCGTTGTACGAGGTACCAACTCCGAACACCGATTGGCTCATGAAAGAGTATCCCAATGTATTAGTGAAGGCGTCCGGCGAAGCTGTCGGATTGCCTAAAGGATATCAAGGGAATTCTGAAGTCGGACACATGACAATAGGCTCTGGTAGGATAATATTTCAATCATTGGCCAAAATAAACAAATCCATCAAAGAAGGAAAATTCTTCAAGATACCAGAATTCCTTAAAGCGGTTAGTAATTGCAAAAAATATAAGACGCACCTACATCTAATTGGATTGTTGCAAGTTGAAGGAGTGCATGCACACATTGATCATCTGTTCGCATTATTAGATTTGTGCAAGAAACAGAAATTCATGGATGTATATATTCACGTTATAACTGATGGTAGGGATGCACCTGTGACTGACAGCCTAAAGCACGTGAAAGCACTCAATGCTAAATTAAAGAAACTGAGTTTTGGAAAGATAGCGACTGTTTCCGGAAGATATTATACTATGGATAGAGATAAACGTTGGGAGAGAACGAAACAAGCATATGAATGTATAGTTGATGGGCAATGCAAAGAAAGTTTTAAGGATGCAATGAGACAGATAAAGATGTGCCATGCCGCAAAAGAGACTGACGAATTCATAATACCACGGAAGGCTGAATGGTATAATGGAATGGATGAGCATGATTCAATGATATTCTACAATTTCAGGACTGACAGGCCAAGACAGTTTACACAGGCACTGATGGAAGAGAAATTCGATGGATGGGAACGGAAACGGAAAGACGTAGTATATGTTGGCATGACTCAATATTATATTCCGATGAATGCATTAGTTGCATTTAAAGATGAGAAACTGGATAACTTATTGGGAAACGTCATCAGCAAGGCCGGACTGAAACAATTAAGGATATCTGAGACTGAAAAATATGCTCATGTGACATTCTTTTTTAATGGTCAAATTGAGGAACCTAATCCTAATGAGGAAAGGGTCATGATACCTTCACCGAAAGTTGCAACATATGATTTGAAACCTGAAATGAGCGTATATGAAGTCGCCGATAGACTGATCCAAGAGATAAATTCTGAAAAATACGATTTTATTGTGACCAATCTAGTCAATGGAGACATGGTGGGCCATACTGGAATAATAGATGCTATACACAAGGCAGTTGTTGCTGTCGATGACTGTGTCGGAAAGATTGCAAAGGCCGGATTAGAACATAATTATACATTGCTCGTATTTGCCGATCATGGAAACGTTGAAGACCAGACTCCAAAATGGCTCACAAGCCACACAATAAATCCTGTACCATGCATACTCGTTTCTAACAGTGCGCAGCTGAAGAAATGTAAGTTGAAGAGCGGTAAAGGCCTCCGAGACATTGCACCGACAGTCCTAGAATTGATGGATGTAAAGAAACCGAAAGAGATGACAGGAGAGAGCCTTATAAAATAAGTTTCTACAAACATTTTTAAACCCTTTTTTATTTCTATTTTTTATCATCTGGGAATTAGTCTCAGAGGGGTATTGAAATGAAATCAAAATGTTCATACTGTGACAAGGATGCAGTATATTCTGGCCAAGGACAGAATTATTGCAAGAGCCATTTTCTAAACTATTTTGAGAGCAAAGTAATAAAGACAATAGTAAAGTATAAGTTAATAGAACCACACGATAAAATATGTGTCGCGACATCAGGCGGAAAAGACTCCATATCAGTATTATATATAGTAAACAATTATTGCAAGAAACATGGTGCTGATTGTTTCGCATTATGTATCGACGAAGGAATCAAGGCACATAGGGACCAGACTATCAAGGACCTGAGAGAGTTCTGTGAAAAATATGATATAAAACTTCACGTGGTAACATTCAAGGAAAAACTCGGAGACACATTCGACAACATTATTCATAAAGGTCTCGAGAAGAACAAAAAACCATGCACTGTATGTGGAGTATTTCGTAGAACAATCCTAAACAGGAGTGCTAGAGAAATAGGTGCAACTAAACTTATCACAGGGCATAATCTCGACGATGAAGCACAAAGTTTCATGATGAATACCATGCTCGGCAATATGTCCCACAACGCATCACTAGGACCCGTCACGGGTCTTAATGTGAATGATAAATTCGTTCCGAGAGTCAAACCATTATATTTCATGCTTGAAAGAGAAGTCAAACTTTA
>Ga0326726_10006215_pt1 | contig 10761 bp, 7 predicted proteins | sample MHFenrmetagenome_2_FD_207603 | JGI IMG/M metagenome (GOLD analysis project Ga0326726, IMG submission 207603) | Lab enriched peat soil microbial communities from Michigan Hollow, Ithaca, NY, United States - MHF15MN | ecosystem: Environmental > Terrestrial > Soil > Wetlands > Peat | place: USA... | reverse complement strand
TCGTCTGGTGGCTGCGGTAACCGAGCTCGCGCCGCGCCTTTGCGTCGACGACCGTGACCTCGGTGCCGACGAGCGCGAGCGCGGCACGGGTCACCGGCGGATTCGCCATCCACCGGGTCAGCGCGGCGACCGACCGCGCGGCCCAGCGCGGCACCTCGCGCGTGCCGGGATCGAGGCCGCGGGTCGCGAGCAGCTTGGTGATGAAGCCGCGGAGCTCGACCGGCTCGCCGTCGGTGAGGAAGTAGATCGCGCCGGGCGTGCCTCGCTCGGCGGCCAGCAACGCGCCCTCGACGACGTTCGCGACGTGGCACGTCGACGTCAGGTAGTGACCTCCGTCGATCCACGCGAACCGCTTGCGCTTCACGGCGTCGACGAGCTTCGGCAGCACCGACGTGTCGCCCTTGCCCCAGATGAACCGCGGCCGCACGACGACCGTCGCGAAGCCCTCGGCGTTCGCCTTCACGACCGCGCGTTCGGCGGCCGCCTTCGAGATCGGGTACGGCCCGGCGAGGTGCTTCGGGTACGGCCGCGTCTCGTCGGCGCGCACGATCGGATGGCCGTCGGCGAGCACCGCCTCGGTGCCGATGTGCACGAACCGCGACACGCCGGCGTGGCGCGCGCAGCCGAGGAGCGTCTTCGTGCCGCCGACGTTGACCACCAGGAACTCGTGGAGCTTGCCGTGGTCCTTCACGAGCGCGGCGGCGTGGAACACCACGTCGCAGCCCTGCATCGCGCCGTGGATCGCGTCGATGTCGGGCGCCTCCGTCAGCTCCGCACGCGCGGGCGTGGCACCGAGCTGCATGACTGTCTCGACCGCGGCATCGCTGCGCGCCATCGCCACCGTCTCCACGCCGCGCGCGACCAGCTCGCGGATCAGCTCGCGGCCCACGAACCCCGAGCCGCCGGTGACGAATGCTCGCTTCACGCGACGGAATCTACTAGGTTTCCAATTGCATGAGCGAGGTCGCCGAGAATGTCATCGAGCATGCCGACGGGCGCGTCGAGCTCCGGAACCCCGAAGCGCTGAAGGACTCGCCGCTCTACAGCCACGATCTCGCACCGGTCGCGGTCGCGAAGCGGACGTGGAACACCTGGGACTTCTCCGCGCTGTGGATCTCGATGGCCCACTGCATCCCGACGTACACGCTCGCGTCGGGCATGATCGTCGCGGGCCTCGCGTGGTGGCAGGCACTCGGCACGATCCTCCTCGGCAACCTGATCGTGCTCGCGCCGATCCTGCTCAACTCGCACCCGGGCACGAAGTACGGCATCCCGTTCCCCGTGTTCGCGCGTGCCGCGTACGGCACCACCGGCTCGAACATGCCGGCGCTCATGCGCGCGGTCGTCGCGTGCGGCTGGTTCGGCATCAACGCGTGGATCGGCGGCGCGGCGCTGCAGACGTTCTTCACCGCGCTGTGGCCCGGCTGGCACGACGCGCTCGGGCACAGCTACAACGACTGGGCGCGCGAGGTGGTCACGCTCCCCGGGTTCGAGCTCGCGATCAGCACGCCGACGGCGTGGCCGAACACGCAGTGGGTCGCGTTCGGGATCTTCTGGGCGCTCAACATCCTCGTCGTGTTCAAGGGCATGGAGCTCGTGCGCCGGCTCGAGCGCCTCGCCGCGCCGTACGTGCTGGTGATGACGGCCGTACTCGTGTGGTGGGCCGTCGATCGCGCCGGTGGGCTCGGGCCGATCCTCGAGCACATGTCGTACACCGGCAAGGCGCCGTTCATGTCGGTCTTCATCCCGGCGCTCACCGGCACGATCGCGTTCTGGTCGACGCTGTCGCTCAACATGCCGGACTTCACGCGGTTCGGGCGCTCGCAGCGCGAGCAAGTGATCGGGCAGGCGGTCGCGCTGCCGTCGACGATGACCGTGTTCGCCGCGATGGGCATCACGATCACGTCGGCGACCGCGGTCATCTTCGGCAAGCCGATGTGGGATCCGATCGCGCTCGGGGGCACGTTCAGCTCGAAGGCGATCGTCGCGGTCGCGATGTTCACGGTCGTCGTGGCGACGCTCGCGGTCAACATCGCGGCGAACGTCGTGTCGCCGGCGAATGACTTCGCGAACGCGTTTCCCAGGCGCATCGACTTCAAGCGCGGCGGCCTCATCACCGGCGTGATCGGCATCTTGATGATGCCGTGGGAGCTGCTCGCGGACCCGGGGCGCTACCTCCACGACTGGCTCGGCGGCTACGGCGCGGCGCTCGGCTCGGTCGCCGGCGTGCTCATCATCGACTACTGGGTCATCCGCAAGACCAAGCTCGATCTGCGGTCGCTGTACGTCTCGGACGGCGCCTACAAGTACACGAATGGGTGGAACATCCCGGCGGTCCTGGCCACCGTGGTCGGCTTCGGGGTCGCGCTGTCGGGGGCCTTCGTGGAGCCGATGCGCCCGATCTACGACTGGTCGTGGTTTGTGGGATTCGGGCTGGCGGGAGGCCTGTATTTCCTCCTGATGCGACGGCCGTGAGAGACTGGAGCTAGTGACCCGCCAGCCATCGTCCAGACACCGGACGGCGACCAACGATCGGTTCGTCCCCGGGTTCCGGATCGGCGACTACCGGATCGAGCGCGAGGCCCGGCAAGAGGACACCGGCATGGTCTACGCCGCCGTGCACCTCGTGTTGCCGCGCGTCGCGGCGATCAAGGTCATGCACCCCAGCCAGGCGTGGCTGCGCGCGCTCGCCGTTCAGATCCTGCGCGAGGCGTGCATCCTCGAAGCGCTGTCGCATCCCGGCGTGCCACGCGTGTTCGAGTGCGGCGTGCTGAGCGACAAGCGGCCGTGGGTCGCGATGGAGCTGATCGAAGGCACGACCATCGCCGAGCTCGCGAACGATGGTCCGCTCGCCGTGTCCGACGTCGTCGTCGCGCTGCGTACGGTTGCCGACGTCCTCGAGCACGCGCACGCGCGTGGGGTCGTGCATCATCGGTTGACCGAGTCGGTCATCGTGCGCACGCCGAAGCGCCAGTCGCCATTCTCGGTCCGCGGCTGGGGCGACGTGGTCGCGCACGATTCGGCGCTCGCCGCCGAGCCATGCAACGATATCCACGCGCTCGGCGTGCTCGCGTTTCGCGCGCTCACCGGGCTCGTGCTGCAGCCCGGCCAGTCGGCACGCGCCGCGTGTCCGCAGGCGCCGGATGGCCTCGCGGCCCTGATCGACGACATGCTGGCCCCCGAGTCGAGCGGCCGACCGGTCGCGGCCGACGTGCGCGATCGCGCGACCTGGCTCGCCGAGACGCTCGAGCTGTTGCCGCCCAGGTCCAGCGCCGCGCCGAAGCCAGTCCGCGACGAGCCGTCCGGGGTCTTCAACGTCCGCATCAAGCAGGGCTGACTGACCCCAGCCACGTCGAGGTGGTCAGCCGACCCCAACACGCGACGCGAACGCGATCGCGGACATGGCCGGGCACGAAGGGTGCAATCCCGTCGCGCATGGGGATGGTCGGTGACTACACGATCGAGCGAGAGCTGACCACGCGTCCAGGTATCTCGACCTACGAGGCGACGCACCTGATCCTGCCGCGTCGGGCGCGCGTCGCGCTGGCGCACGATCGTGCGGGCGCGGAGCGCATCCTCCGCGAGGCGTACATCCTCGAAGCGATCCGCCACGCCGGGATCCCGCGCGTGTTCGACTGCGGCACGCTCGAGAGCGGGCCGTGGATCGCGACCGAGCTCGTGCGCGGCGAACGGCTGCCGACCACGTTCACCGCCGCCGAGCTCGCGGTCGTGCTGCGCGACATCGCCGCGATCCTCGTCCACGTCCATCGCCGCGGCGTCATCCACGACGCGCTGTGGCTCGACGCCTTCGTCCGCGATCCGGACCGCGGCGTGCCGCTATGTCTCGACTACTGGAGCGAGGCCAAGTGCGGCCCCGGTTCCACCGACATCCGCGGGCTCGGCCTCGCGATGTATGCCGTCATGGCGCTTCACGCGCCCACCGCTCTCACCCGGTTGATCGACGACATGCTCGCACCCGAGCCCGCGGCGCGACCGACCGCCGCCGAGGTCCACGCCGAGGCCAGCCGCATCGCCGCGCTGCCGGCGATGCATCAGCCGACGAGCGAGCTGCCGCCGATCGAGGACGTTCAACTGCTCGTCGATCTGTCGGCGTAGTCGCGATCGAGTCGTCGGACTCGTGGGCCTAGCTCATCTGCGGAAAGCCGAGGTCGACGCCGCGGTGGCGCGGATCGGGCCACCGCGAGGTCACGGCCTTGGTGCGCGTGTAGAACTTCACGCCGTCGCGACCGTGGATGTGGAGGTCGCCGAACAGCGACGCCTTCCAGCCACCGAACGAGTAGTACGCCATCGGCACCGGAATCGGCACGTTGATGCCGACCATGCCGACCTCGACTTCGTGCTGGAACTTGCGCGCCGCACCGCCGTCGTTCGTGAAGATCGCGACGCCGTTCGCGTACGGGTTCTTGTTCACGAGCGCGATCGCCTCGTCGTACGTGGCGACGCGCGTGACCGAGAGCACCGGGCCGAAGATCTCGTCCTTGTAGATCGCCATGTTCGGCTTCACGTTGTCGAACAGGCACGGGCCGAGGAAGAAACCGCCGGGGCGGCCGCTCACCGCGAGCGTGCGACCGTCGGCAACGAGCGTCGCGCCTTCCTTGACGCCGGCGTCGACGTAGCCGCGGACCTTGTCGAGGTGCGCCTTGGTGACGAGCGGTCCCATCTCCGAGCCCGCATCGAGGCCGTCGCCGACCTTGAGCTTCGCGATGCGCTCCTTGAGCAGCGGCACCAGCTTGTCGGCCGCGGCGCCGACGCCGACGAGCATCGAGATCGCCATGCAGCGCTCGCCGGCCGAGCCGTAGCCCGCGGAGATCGCCGCGTCCGCCGCCCACTCCATGTCGGCATCGGGCAGCACGATCATGTGGTTCTTCGCGCCGCCGAGCGCCTGCACGCGCTTGCCGTGCTTGGTGCCGGTCTCGTAGATGTACTGCGCGATCGGCGTCGAGCCGACGAACGACACCGCGCTGATCTTCGGATGCTCGAGCAGGCGATCGACCGCGACCTTGTCGCCGTGGACGACGTTGAAGACGCCGGGAGGCAGGCCGGCCTCGGCGAACAGCTGCGCGCAGAGGTTCGCCGCCGACGGGTCGCGCTCGCTCGGCTTCAAGATGAACGCGTTCCCGCACGCGATCGCGATCGGGTACATCCACATCGGCACCATCGCCGGAAAGTTGAACGGCGTGATGCCGGCCACGACGCCGAGCGGCTGGCGGATCGAGTACGTGTCGACCTCGGTCGAGACGTTCTCGGAGAACTCGCCCTTCTGGAGGTCCGCGATGCCGCACGCGAACTCGATCACCTCGAGGCCGCGCTGGACCTCGCCCATCGCATCGCCGGTGACCTTGCCGTGCTCGAGCGTGAGCAGCTTCGCGATCTCGCCAGCGTGCTTCGCCACGAGCTCGCGGAACGCGAACAGGATCTTCATGCGCTTCGCGATCGACGAGTGGCGCCACGATTGCGAGGCCTTCCACGCCGATTCGACGGCCTCGTCGACCACGGCGGGCGTCGCGAAGCAGACCTTCGCCTGGACCTCGCCGGTCGCCGGGTTGAACACGTCACCCGTGCGCTCGGAGCGCTCGTATGCCACGCCGTCGATCCAGTGGGGGATGATCTTGGTCGCCATCGAGGGCTAGCCCTACCACGGCGCGCCCCGACGTAAAACCAAAGACTCAGGGCACGCGCACCAGCTCGGCCCGCCACGCGTGGTTGTCGCCGATCTGACCCCATTCGTTGCGGCCCCAGCACCACAGCGTCTGATCGGCCTTGACCGCGCACGTGTGCAGGCTCCCCGCGGCCACGGTCGACCACCCGTCGTCGACCCCGACCTGGGTCGGCGTCCGGTGTGGCATCGTCGTACCATCGCCGAGCTGACCGAACGAGTTGTCCCCCCAGCACCACAGCGTGTGATCGGCGCGCACGCCACACGTGTGGGCGTCGCCCGCGCTGATCGCCGACCAGGTGTCGGATCCGATGCGGACAGGCACCACTTGCTGGCCGCCCATGCCGTCGCCGAGCTCGCCGTCCGCGTCGTAACCCCAGCAGAACAACGCACCGGACGGATCGATGCCGCAGGCGTGAAAGCCCCCGACCGCGAGCTCGACGAACGACCCGCCGACCAGCCTCGGGATCGTCGCCGGGACGTTGTTCGTGCCGAGCTGACCGTACGTGTTGTCGCCCCAGCAATACGTGGCCGCGGCCGCGAGCCCGCACGTGAAGCTACGACCGGCGCCGATCCGGTTCCAGGTCAGGCTGTTGTTGATGAGGATCGGAGAGAACTCGGTCGTGACGCTTCCGTCGCCGAGCTGGTAGGAGTTATCGAGACCCCAGCACCATAGCGATCGATCGCTCTGGATCGCGCACGTATGGTAGTTCGCCGCGGCGATCGCGAGCCACGATGCCGTGCCGATGCGCGCGGGCGAGGTGACGAAGTTCTCCTGGTAGCCGTCGCCGAGCGCGCCGTTGCCGTTGTCGCCGGTGCAGTACAGCGCGCCGTCGACCCGGACGTCGCAGCCATGCGAGTCGGTGATCGTGAAATCGAGGTGGTCGCGCGGCGCGATCGCGACCGGCAGCTGGCGCGGGCTCTTCGAGCCGTCGCCGAGCTGGCCGAAGGTGTTGTCACCCCAGCACGAGAGGTCTCCGGTGACCGCGGCCTGCGCACACGTCGAGGCGCCACCCGTTCTCGCCGACTTCCACGACCCTACCACCTGCGCCGGGACGAGCCGGTCGCCGCCGTCGCCCGCGCCGAGCTGGTTCGAGCCGTTGCGCCCCGCGCAGTACAGGTTGTGATCGACGGCGATCGCGCACAGCTGATCGCGCGCGGCCGATGCCGCGATCGACGAGGTGTCGACGCGCGTCGGCAGCGACAACGAGTCGATGGTGGTCGCGAGCTGGCCGAACGTGTTCGTGCCCCAGCACCACAAGGAGCTATCGGATCTCCAACCACAGCTGAACGTGTCCCCGGCGGTGATCCCGATCCAGTCGGCGTTGGGGTCGTTGACCGCCGTCGGCGCGAGATGCGAGTTGGTCGTCCCGTCGCCGAGCTGGAAGCTGGTGTTGTCGCCCCAGCAGTACGGGACCCCGCTCGCGATCCCGCAGGTGTGGTTGGCGGCGCCCGCGATCGCGGTCCATCCGCTCGGACCATCGAGCTTGGTCGGCGGGCCGGTGACGCCCGGCGTCGTTACATAGCCCAGCTGACCGAAGTTGTTGAACCCCCAGCACCACAACGCTCCTCCGCCATCGATCGCACAGGCGTGGGTGAACGATGCGGACACCGCCACCCAGCCTCCCGGGTCGGGCGTGATCTCGACCGGCGCCGACACGTTCGGGCCCGTGTTCCCGAGCTCGTCCTCGCCGTTGTAGCCCCAGCACCACATCGTGCGATCGTCGCGAATCGCGCACGTGAAGTTGTTGCCCGCGGTGACGGCGAGCCAGTGCATCGTCGGCTGGATCCGGATCGGATCCTGCTTCGTGTCAGCGGTTCCGACCCCGATCGCGCCGTAGGTGTTGTTGCCCCAGCACCACAACGTGTGGTCGTCCTGGATCCCGCACGAGTGATCGAGCCCGGTCGCCACGGCGACCCAGTGAGCCGTGCCGACCATCCTCGGGGTCCCGACCTCGTTCGTCGCCGAGCCGGCTCCGGCTTCCAGCATCCGGTTATCGCCCCAGCACCACAGGCTGCCGTCGAGCTTGATCCCACAACCGTGGAGCGCCCCGGTCGCGACCGTGGCCCATGCACCCGGCGGAACCGCCGCATCGGGCGGCGGATGATCGAAGGACTTCAGCTGGAAGAACCAGTCACACCCGCCGAGGAGCATGACCAGGTAGATGGCTCGCATCCGTCAGCCATTGTCGCCGAAAACACCGTTGAGTGGTAACCGGCCCTGTGATAGCCCCATCGTTTCCCCGTACTCCGCAGGAGGCGCCGTGACTGACCTTTCCATCACCGTCAATGGCATGAAGTTCGAGAACCCGTTCGTGCTGGGCTCCGGCCCGCCGGGCACGAACGGCAAGGTCATCGCGCGGAGCTACGACCTCGGCTGGGGTGGCATGGTCTGCAAGACCTTCTCGCTCGATGCTTCGAAGGTCATCAACACGGCGCCGCGCTACGCGAAGCTGCGCGGTCGCACGAGCGAGGAAGTCATCGGCTTCCAGAACATCGAGCTCATCAGCGATCGGCCGTACGCAGACTGGCTCGATGATCTGCGCCAGCTCAAGAAGAGCTACCCGAACAAGATCCTGATCGCCTCGATCATGGAGGAGTACAGGAAGGACGCCTGGCAGCAGATCGTGCGCGAGGTCCAGGAGACCGGCGTCGACGGGTTCGAGCTCAACCTGTCGTGCCCGCACGGGCTGCCCGAGCGCAAGATGGGCATGGCGATGGGCGAGAATCCCGACATCGTCGAAGAGGTCTGCGGCTGGGTGAAGCAGGTCGCGAAGCTGCCGGTGTGGGCGAAGATGACGCCGAACGTCGGCAACCCGACCGTGCCGGCCGCTGCGGCGCTGCGCGGCGGTGCCGATGGCATCGCGATGATCAACACGATCCTGTCGGTGTCGGGCATCGACCTGAAGACGCTGCGGCCGATGCCGACCGTCGAGGGTCACAGCGTCCCCGGCGGGTACTCCGGCCAGGCCGTGCGCCCGATCGCGCTCCGCCAGGTGATGGAGGTCGCGCGCGCGAACCCGGGCGTCTCGATCAGCGGCATCGGCGGCATCGAGACCGGCTTCGACGCGGCGCAGTTCTTCTTGCTCGGCGCGTCGACGGTGCAGGTGTGCACCGGCGCGATGCTGCGCGGCTACGAGATCATCTCGGAGCTCAAGGAAGAGCTCTCGAAGTTCATGGCCGACCACAAGTTCGGCAACCTTCGCGAGTTCATCGGCAAGAGCCTGCCGTACTTCACGACGCACCACGATCTCGTCGAGCGCCAGCGCGCGTCGCGCGAGGCCAAGGAAGCGGCGCGCGGCAGCAAGCAGGCGCCCGTCGACCGCGGGAGAAGCGGCAGCGGAGCGGGCGATAGGAATGATGTCGAGACCTGGAAGGGCGACATCGCGAAGGAAACCTCGACGCTCGTGACGAACTAGGAACCACCAGGATCATCCAGATGGCACGCAAGATTATCTCCGGCCTTATCCAGGCCTCGAATCCGATCAACGACGAGTCGAAGAGCGTCGCCGAGGTGCAGGCGGCGATGCTCGAGAAGCACTTGCCGATGATCCACGACGCCGGCAAGCAGGGCGTCCAGATCCTCTGCCTGCAGGAGATCTTCAACGGCCCGTACTTCTGCCCGGGCCAGGACAAGCGCTGGTACGACGCCGCCGAGGCGGTCCCGGGGCCCACGGTAGAGAAGCTGCGGCCGATCGCGGCGCAGTACAAGATGGTGATCGTCGTCCCGGTCTACGAGCGCGAGATGGCCGGCGTCTACTACAACACCGCGGCCGTGATCGACGCCGACGGCACGTACCTCGGCAAGTACCGCAAGAACCACATCCCGCAGACCTCGGGGTTCTGGGAGAAGTACTTCTTCCGCCCGGGTAACCTCGGCTATCCGACGTTCCAGACCCGCTACGCGAAGATCGGCGTCTACATCTGCTACGACCGCCACTTTCCGGAGGGCGCGCGTGCGCTCGGCCTGAACGGCGCCGAGATCGTCTACAACCCGTCGGCCACGGTGGCCGGGCTGTCGCAGTACCTGTGGAAGCTCGAGCAGCCCGCGCATGCAGTCGCGAACGGCTACTTCGTCGGCGCGATCAACCGGGTCGGCACCGAGGCGCCGTGGAACATCGGCAAGTTCTACGGCAACTCGTACTTCTGCGATCCGCGCGGCCAGATCATCGGCGGCTCGGCGAGTGAAGACAACGACGAGCTCGTCGTGCGCACGCTCGAGATGGACATGATCGAGGAAGTCCGCCGCACGTGGCAGTTCTTCCGCGACCGTCGTCCCGACAGCTACGGAATCCTGACCGAAGATCGCTAGAAGGAGCCAGATATGAGGACGCTGATCACGGGTGGGACGATCGTCACGCCGTCGGACACGTATGGCGCCGACGTCTGGATCGACAACGGCAAGATCGCGGCCATCGTGGCGCCGGGCACCAAGCTCGGTACGGCCGACGAGACGATCGACGCGAAGGGCAAGTACGTCATCCCCGGCGGTATCGACGCGCACACGCACATGTCGCTGCCGTTCGGCGGCACCACGGCGTCGGATGACTTCGATACCGGCACGGTCGCGGCGGCGCACGGCGGCACGACGACGATCATCGACTTCGCGATCCAGTCGAAGGGCAGCTCGATGAAGGCCGGCCTCGACGCGTGGCACAAGAAGGCCGAGGGCCAGGCCGCGATCGACTACGGCTTCCACATGATCATGACGGAGGCCAACCCGTCGACGCTCGAGGAGATGGCGAGCTGCGTCCGCGAGGGCGTGACGTCGTTCAAGATGTTCATGGCCTACCCGGGCGTGTTCCTCGTCGACGATCAGCAGATCTTCCGCGCGATGCTGAAGGCCGGCGAGCTCGGCGCGCTCATCACGATGCACGCCGAGATCGGGCTGCCGATCGACGTGCTCGTGCAGCGCGCGCTCGCGGAAGGTCACACGGCGCCGGTCTATCACGCGCTGACGCGCCCCGAGGTCGCCGAGGCGACGGGCACCGAGCGAGCGATCGCGCTCGCCGAGATGGCGAAGGTGCCGGTGTACATGGTGCACCTGTCGGCGCAGCGCGCGCTCGAGCGCGTGATGGAGGCCC
>Ga0326726_10006214_pt1 | contig 10762 bp, 7 predicted proteins | sample MHFenrmetagenome_2_FD_207603 | JGI IMG/M metagenome (GOLD analysis project Ga0326726, IMG submission 207603) | Lab enriched peat soil microbial communities from Michigan Hollow, Ithaca, NY, United States - MHF15MN | ecosystem: Environmental > Terrestrial > Soil > Wetlands > Peat | place: USA... | reverse complement strand
TGGCGGCGGCGCAAGGTATCGATGGCGAGCGCTTCGTCCCGGCGATCAGCGCGGACGGTGGCTTCGTCGTCGAGCAACCGACGGTGCCGTACCACCTCGGCTGGGGACTCGGGCTGTTCCTGAACTTCGCCAGCAACGAGGTCGTCGAGCGCGACACCGCCACCGGGGCGGTGCTGAGCAGGCCCGTCGCGACCGCGCTGACGACCGATCTGATCGGATCGATCGGTCTGTTCGGCCGTCTCGAGCTCGGCGTTCACCTGCCGGTCCATCTCATCTACGACGGCGATCCGTACGGGGCCTTGAACGCCACCGGCGGGGTCGGCGATCTGCGGTTCTTGCCGAAGCTCGCGCTCGTGCGGCAGGGCAGCCTGGAACGCCACGTGGTGCTCGCCGTCGCGATGCCGATCAGCGTGCCGACCGGCGAGCCACTCGCGCTTCGTGGCGCGGGTGGCGTGACGCTGACGCCGGAGTTGCTGTTCGGCGCGTATCTCGGCGGCGTCGGGCTGGGCTTCGACGCCGGCTATCGCTATCGCTCGCAGCATCCCGCGAACCTCCCGTGGGGCGACGAGATCACGCTCGGGCCGTGGGCGTCGTTCGCGTTCACCGATCGCGTCACGGCACACGTCGAGCTGATCGCGGAGAAGGAGGTCGGCGCGAGTGTCACGGGCGCGGACTTTCCGGTCGAGCTCCTCGCGGGCATCGATGCGCGGGTGACGGCAAGCTGGGATCTGTACGCGGGCGCGTCGTTCGGGATCACCGATGGCATCGGCGATCCGCGATTCCGGATCATCGGCGGCGTGCGCTATCGCCATGGCGTGCCCGAACGCCAGGGCTTCGAGGATCAGGACGGCGACGGCGTGCTCGACAAGGACGACCGCTGTCCGGACGCGGCCGAGGACAAGGACGGCTTCCAGGACGAGGACGGCTGTCCCGAGCCCGACAACGATGGCGACGGGATCCCCGATGAAGACGACGAGTGCCCGGAGCTCACCGGCGATCGCGAGCATCACGGTTGCCCGGCGCACACCTACGTGAAGATCGAGAACGGCACGATCTTCATCTTCGGCAAGGTCCAGTTCCGCTCGGGCTCCGCGGTGATCGACAAGAACAGCGAACCGCTCCTCGATCAGATCGCGGAGGGACTCAACGCGAACTCGCAGGTCAAGCGGATCCGGATCGAAGGTCACACCGACAACGTCGGCGATCCGAGGATCAATCAGAAGCTGAGCGAAGCGCGCGCGGACGCCGTGAAGCAAGCGCTCGAGCGCCGCCACGTCGACAGCGATCGCCTCGTCACGCGCGGTTTCGGCGAGACCAAGCCGATCGCCCCGAACGCCTCCGCAGGTGGACGCCAGAAGAACCGTCGCGTCGAGTTCGTCATCATGGAGGGCAAATGAGGCTCGCAATCGTCGCGCTCTCGATCGCCGCCGCCACTCCGGCCGCCGCCGCGGTGACGTTCCCACCCGACGCCAGCTTCGTCCCGCTGCATTGCGGCGGCGCCGTGATGACCGATCTGTATCGAGACCAGGCCGGCTTCGTCGACGAGACCGACCTCGTCGGCGAGGTCGCCGCACCTGCCGCCCTGCGTGCCTCGGACGCGCAGAACCTCTACCTCCGCATCCGCGTCGACGCCGATCCGGCACCCAATCAGACCGCCCGTCAATCGTCGTGGGGCATCGAGCTCGATCTCGACGGCGACCTGTCGACCTACGAGCTGCTGATCCTCGTCGATGGCCACACGAACAAGAATGCCGTCGAGTTGTTCACGAACCACACCGTGACGTTGCCGAACGATCCCAACGATCCCGCCGACCAGCCCGCCATCGCGACGTACCTGTTCGCCGACAACGCGCGCTCGATCGCCGCACCCGGCGTGATGACCGGCAACAACGCCGACTTCTTTCTCGACTTCGCCCTGCCGTGGAGCGACCTCATCCCCGCCGGGCTCGATCACCCGACGGCGACGCATCTCTGGGCCGGCTCGTCGACCTCGGCCGACAGCCTGAACGGGGACCTCGCCTGTCACGACGGAGCCGGCGGAGCTCCACATCTCGATGTCGCGGCGTCCGACCCGACCACCGGCGATCCCGGGACCGTGCCACCCGTCGGTACCGGTCGCCTCGAAGGCGGCGGCGGCTGCTCGACGAGCGGCGGCTCGACCACCTCGCTGTTCGCGCTCGCGCTCGTGGTTACGGCAAGACTTCGACGACGACGGCGGTGATGTTGTCTTTGCCGCCGCGCTGGTTCGCGAGCGCGATCGCGGCCTCGGCGCACTCTTCCATGTCGCCATCGGCGCACAGCTGAGCGACCTCGTCCTCGGTCTGGAAGTAGCCGTGCAGGCCATCGCTGCAGAGCAGGAAGCGATCGCCGATCGCGGTGTCGATGTCGGCGGTGTCGACCTGGACGTAGTCCTTGTGACCGACGGCGCGCGTGATGACGTTCTTGCCGCTGGCCTTCTCGGCCTCGGCCTTGGTCATCATGCCGTGCTTCACCTTGTAGTTGATGAGCGTGTGATCCTCGGTGAGCTGGAGGACCGCGCTCTTGCGCACGCGATAGACGCGCGAGTCGCCGACGTGGGCAGCGAATGCAAGGTTTGCGCGGATGAGCAGCGCCGAGAGCGTGGTCGACATCCCCTTCTTCTCGGGATCGAGCTCGGCCATGCCGTAGACCATGTAGCAGGCGTTCTTGACGCCGCTCTCGAGCAGCCTGCGAATCTCCCAGACGCACTCGGCGTCTCCAAACATCACCCGCTCGACCAGCCGATCGAGGTCCCGCGTGGCGCCGTAGACCCAGGAGGTCAGGGCGTCGACGGCTTCGCGACTGGCGATCTCGCCCTTGTTGTGGCCACCGACGCCGTCGGCGACGACGTAGAAGCCGCGCGCATCATCGCGGAAGAACGCGTCCTCGTTGATCTGACGCTTCCGCCCTACATCCGTTCGAGCCACCGAGAGGAGCTTCAACGTCGTACCCGTGAACATCGTAACATGGTGAATCTGGGTTTTGCTTGCTACGCTGACCTCGTGAGTGAAGGGGAGCAGCTCGCGGCTGTCTTGCGCGAGCGATCGTCCGAGATCCTGGCAGCGTGGATCGTTCGCTTCGAACGATCGCCGCTGCGATTTCGTCGCGCCACCAAGGCGGCCACGCACACGGCCCAGGTCGCGAACCTCCTGGAGACCCTGACCGAGGCCGCGAGCGGGGGAGCCCAGGAGCTCCAGCCAGGATCCGACGCGACCCGCGAGCTCGAACGGAGCTCGGCCTTCATGGGCGCTCAGTTCGCCAGCGAGGGGGCGACCGGGTTCGACGTCGCCGCCCTGTTGCTCGAGCTCCGCGAGGTCGTAGGTGGGATGACGTCGCCGGAGGATGCAGCTCCGCTTACCCGGTTGTTCGAATGGCTGACCGTGGTTGCACTGGATGGGTTTGCGGCATCCGGGCTCCAGTCGCTCCGCGAGCAGATGAGCGAGCAGCTCGACGCGGGAACGCCGATCTGCGAGTTGCTCCCGAAGGTGCCGGCCGTGCTGCTCGTCGGCGCGCCCAATGCCAACACGATCGATAATCTGCTGGCGCGGGCCTGGATGCTCGCCGTTGGTACGGGCGCTCCCTGCCTCATCATCGATTGCGGTGGGCTCTCCGACGGTGGCGAGCGCAATTTCGAGAAGGGCTATCGGGCGTTCTTGGCGCAGGCCGAGGGCAGCGCGCTGCAAGTTCTACTGTCCAGCGCCCGGCGCTCGCTGCGCGAGCTTGCCGGCACGCTCACGGTCGAGGCCGGGCTGTCATTCCAGCACTTCGACCGCCTCGATAGCGCTGTCGCACATTCGCTCGAGCGCGCCGGCCACTTATTGATGCGCCGCAGCTAACGCGCGGGTCGCGAACCGTGTCCGATCCGGGCGTCGTGATACCCTGTGGTCTCCGGTGGCGGATTTTCCCGTCGGCTTCGGTCGTTACCAGCTCGTAGAGCGTCTCGCGATGGGCGGGATGGCGGAACTGTTTGTTGCAACCTCACCAGGTGAGCACGGGTTCCAGAAGCGAGTCGTGATCAAACGGCTCCTGCCGCATCTCGGAGCCGACGACACGTACAAGGCGATGTTCATCGACGAGGCCAAGCTCACGGCTCGGCTCGTCCATCCCAAGATCGCGCAGACGTTCGAGCTCGGCAAGGTCGACGACGACCTCTACATCTCGATGGAGTACGTCGAGGGCATCGACGTGCTGGCGCTGTTGCGCGAGTTCGCGACGTTGAAGCGCAAGGTCGAGCCGCAGCTCGCCGCGTGGATCGCACACGAGGTCCTCGACGCGCTGGACTACGCGCACAACCTCACCGACGACAGCGGTCGCACCTACGGCATCGTGCACCGCGACATCTCGCCGTCGAACGTGCTGCTGAGCGTGCGCGGCGACGTCAAGCTCGTCGACTTCGGCATCGCGCGCGCGAAGGATCCGGAACGCGCACACAAGAGCAAGACGGGCACGCTCAAGGGCAAATACGGCTACATGTCACCCGAGCAGGTGATCGAGATGCCGCTCGACGGGCGCAGCGACGTGTTCTCCGTCGGCGTCGTGCTCGCCGAGCTGCTCACCGGGCGGCGGTTGTTCGCCGCGGCCAACGAGCTCGACGTGCTGCTCATGGTGCGCGACGCGAAGCTCGCGCGGTTCGACAAGTACGGCTCCGAGATCGAGGCCGGCCTGCAGCACATCGTGCGCAAGGCGCTGAAGAAGTCCGTCGACGAACGCTTCTCGAGCGCGGCCGCGTTCCGCGATGCGCTCTCGGAGTGGCTGTACGAGCATCGCCATCGCACCACGAACAAGCAGATCGCCGACGTCGTCGCCGAGTTGCGCGACGCCGTCCTCGAGCGCCGCCATCGCATGGGCGGCGGCGTCAACGAGGCGGCCACGACCGCCGTGCTCGACGATCTCGGGCTGCCGGGGCCGCGCCCGCCGAGCGATGCCGATGGCGGCCCGCTGATCTCGATCGAGGACGACGTCAGCATGCCGGTCATCTCGCTGACCTACGAAGACGAGGGCAAGCAGCCGATACGTTCGACCCTCGCTCCCGAGCTGCCGACCGCGTCGGCGCGCGCCGAGACGATCGCCGCCAAGCCGAGCACGGTGCAGATTCCGCCGAAGATGGCACCGATCCGCGAGCGCGTCGGCCGCGTGTCGACGCACCAGGAGATCAAGCCGCTGGCACGCACGCCGATCGGCAGCACGCCCCCGGCGGACTCGAGCGGCGTCATCGAGATCCCGATCGGCGACACGATCAGCGCGGCGGTCGAGGCGATCGTCGTGCCCGACGAGGGTCGCGCCGAGGAGCGCGAGCGCGAGGACTCCGGCCTGCGCTCGTTCGACGATCTCACCGAGGAGCCGGTGTCGACGCGGTCGCGCGAGTTGCACATGCCGTCGGCCGAGGAGCTCGCGCGCAAGAAGCCGCCGACCCCGCCCGCGCTCGCCGATATCCCCGAGGCGCCGGACGACGCCGGCGACTTCTCGGTGACCACGCCGCTGCGCGTACTGTTCCGCTTGATGACGGCGCGCGCGACCGGGTTGCTCGTCGTCGCGGTCGGCGGGATCAAGAAAGAGATCTACGTCCGCGATGGTCAGCCCGAGTACGTGTCGTCGAACGTCGCGAGCGAGCTGTTCGGCAACTACCTCGTGACGAAGGGCGTGCTCTCCGACGGCGAGCTCGCGATGGCGCTCGCGATGATGCCGCACTACGGTGGCAAGCTCGGCGACACGCTCGTCGGGCTCGGCCTGCTCAAGCCGCTCGAGGTGTTCCGTCACCTGACGCGGCAGGTCCGCACGAAGATCATCGACGTGTGCACGTGGAACAAGGGCGGCTTCGCCTGGTACGCCGGTCGCGAGAATCCGCGCGAGGCGTTCCCGCTCGACTTCAACGCGTTCGAGATCCTCGGGGCCGGCGCGATGGCGCTGTCCGACGATGTCACCGACAGCTGGGTCGCGAAGAACGGCAGCCTGAAGCTGCGTGCGTCGCGGACGCGTCGAGTCGGGCCCGAGCGCTTCGAGGTGAAAGGCCTCGTCGAGCTGTTCGAGTCGCTCGATGGCAAGCGCTCGGTCGGCGATGTTGTCGAATCCAATCAGGAACGCGCCGACCAGCTCAGGATCGGCCGCATGCTGTGCCTGCTCGAAGCCTGCGATCTCGCCCGCCCGGCGTGATATCGTGGTCTCGTGCGGGGTCTCCGGTTCTTGGTGGTGGTCGTGGCGGGTTGCTACCACCCGGTGGTTGCATCCGACCAGCCGTGCAGCGATGGGCTGCAATGCCCCGTCGGCGAGATGTGCGACACCCAGCGCGTGCCGCCGACCTGCGTGAGCACGATCAACCCGGTCGATTCGAACATGGACGTGATGATCGACGCGCCGCCGAGCGTCTGCGGCGTGTGCGCGGTGGGCACGCCCGTATGCGATACCGGCACGAAGCTGTGCCGCGCGTGCCTGAAAGACGCTGAGTGTTCGAGCAACGTGTGCAGCGAATCGACCGGCCGCTGCATCGACACGGGAGCCGCGCTCTACGTCGCGACGAACGGAAACGACGGTGGCCAGTGCACGAAGGCAGCACCGTGCGCGTCGATCTCGCGCGCGGCGACTCTGCTCGATGCGACCCGCGCGACGATCAAGGTCGCCGACGGCACGTACACCGATGCGATCCTGACCACCACGCCGAGCTATCTGCTCTCCGGCGAGGGCAACACGAAGTTCGGCGCGCGGATCAACTTCAAGAGCGGTGTCGCCGCTCAGGATCACGTCCTCGAGGTGCAGGGTGGCACTGTCCTCGTCGAGGGCCTGACCTTCTCGCAGGCAGCGGTCCAGGAGGACATCCGGGCGCAGGGTGGTGCGACGCTCACGCTGTGGCGCTGCGAGGCGAGCAACAGCGCGAACGGCAATGTCGACATCTCGAGCGCCACGGTCTCGATCGTCGAGTCGAAGGTCACCGGCGGCATGGGCACCGAGGCCGCGATCAACGTGAGCGGCGGCACGATCACGATCCTGCGGTCGTCGATCGATCACAATGCCGGCGGTGGCGTCCGGGTGTCGAACGGCGCGAAGTTCGACATCGAGAACACGTTCATCGTCGCGAACGCCAATCTCGGTGGGTTCGTGCAGCAGGGCAACATCCCCGCCATGGCGAAGATCGAGCTCGACACGATCGCCGACAACACCGCGGCGGCCACCGCGGGCGCGACGTGCACCGCCACCATCCCGATGCGAAACACGATCTTCTCGAACAACGGCACGGCGCCGCAGATCGCGTCGACGTGCACCGCGACGTACTCGCTGTTCAGCGACACCGCGGCGACCGGCACCGGCAACATCCAGGCGGCGCCGGGCTTCGTCAGCGGCACCGACTACCATCTCGCCGCGGGCTCGCTGGCGATCGACGCGGCGGATCCCGCGACGCCCGCGGGTGTCGACTACGACAGTGAAGTACGCCCGCACGGTGCCCGCGCCGACATCGGCGCCGACGAGAGGTATTAGAGGCCCGAGGCCGCGAGCGCGGCCTCGAACCGGGCCGGGAGCGGCGCCTCGATCGCGATGGTCTCGCCGCCGACGATGGCGACCAGCTTCGCGGCGTGCAGGAAGAAGCCGTCGTGGCCGGCGATCGGCTTGCCGCCGTACCGCGTGTCGCCGGCGATCGGCGAGCCGACATGCGCGAGGTGTGCGCGGACCTGGTGCATGCGGCCGGTGTGCGCGATGCAGCGCACCAGCGCGTGCGTCGCGGTGGCGCGCTCGACGGTGAACGCGGTGTGCGCCGCGAGCCCTTCGGTGTGATCGACCGCGACGTGATCGCCGCGCTGTGCGAGCGGGGCATCACACTCGCGCGAGACCGGGCGCTCGTCGACGAGCGCGAGGTAGTCCTTCGTGACCTGACCACCACCGAACGCATCGCGCAGCGCGAGATACGCCTCGGCCGTACGCGCCGCGACGAGCACGCCGGAGGTCCCGATATCGAGCCGGTGCACGAGCCCGCCGTCGCGTGGATCGTTGCCGATCATCGCGCACTCGGGATACCGCGCCGCGAGCCCGTTCGCGATCGTACCCAGCTCGCCCGCGCGCAGCGGTTGCGACGGGATCCCGGCCGGCTTCGCGACCGCGACGAGATCGGGTCGCTCGAGCAAGACGTCGAGGATGATCGACGGATCCGGCTGCGGGCGCAGCGCGTCGCCCGAGACCGGCGTGCGCGCGAGCTCGATCACGTCACCGGCGACGACGCGATCGCCCTTCTTGGCCTTCTTGCCGCCGACCACGACGTCGCCGGCCTCGAACAGCTCCGCGAGCTGGCGCCGGCCGGCATCGGGAAAGTGCCGCGCGAGCGCCTTGTCAGCCCGGCCTGCGTCGGCGGCTTCGACCACGATCTTCATACGGCCTCCAAGAGGATCGCGGGGACCACGCTGTTCGGCAAGATCTCGGTCGCGTCCGCCGCGAGCTCGACGAGCGCGTTGCAGCCGACGAGTGACGACAGCATCGCCGAGCCTTGCTTCGGGTGTGGATGCGCGACCAGGTGCTCGCCGTGGCGAACGATCCGCGCGCGGATGAAGTGCGCGCGACCGGCCTGCTTGCGATAGCCACCGACGAGCGACACCGGCGCACGCGGGCGCGCGGTCACGGCCGCGCCCTGCAACGCGAGCAGGGCCGGGCGCACGAACAGCTCGAACGCCACGAACGTCGACACCGGGTTGCCCGGGAGCCCGAACACCGGGACCCGGTTGTTCATGCCGAACGAGAACGGCTTGCCTGGCTTCATCGCGACCTTGTACAGCTCGAGCTCGACGCCGATCGAGGCGAGCGCGGCGCGCACGTGATCGCGGTCGCCGACCGAGACGCCGCCGGTGGTGACGACCACGTCGTGATCCAGCGCGCTCGCGATCAGCGCGGCCATCGCGACCGGGTCGTCCTTCGCGATGCCGATGTACGTCGCGAGGCCGCCGGCATCCTCGATCATCGCGCGGAGCGAGTGCGCCGACGAATCGACGATCTGGCCCGGTCCCGGCGCGGCCGAGATCTCGACGAGCTCGTCGCCGGTGGCGATCACCGCGACGCGCGGGCGCTTCACGACCTCGACGGTCGCGACGCCGAGCGCGGCGAGCAGGCCGAGCTCGCCGGCACCGAGGTGTGCGCCGGCGCCGACCGCGAGCTCGCCGGTGGCGATGTCCTCGCCGACGACGCGGACGTTGTCGCCGGCGGGTGCGCGCGGCAGCGTCACGAGGCCGGTCTCGCGGTCGATCGTGACGTCCTCCTGGATCACCACGGTATCGAGCCCGACGGGCATCGGCGCGCCGGTGAAGATCCGCACGGCGACGCGGTCGGGAATCGGCTCGCGGCCGAGCACGGGACCCGCCGCGATCGTCGAATGCACGGGCAGCGCGCCCGGCAGCTCGGCGGCGCGCACCGCGTAACCATCCATCGCCGAGTTGTCGAACCCGGGGAGCGACCGCGGCGCCAGCACGTCGGCCGCGATCACGCGCCCGCGCGCGTCACGCAACGCGATGGCTTCGGTCGGAAGCACGAAGCGCCCGACGCGCGCGAGAACCGCGGCCGTGGCGTCTGCGACCGAATGCATGCCGACTACGTAGCACGAGCGTGTAATCAGGGGTCCACAACGGTGTGCACGGTGCGGAGCTTCGCTACTCTCCCGTCATGAGGCGTTTCCTGCTCGTCGCACTTGCCGCATGTTGTCCGACCGAAGCGGCCAAGCCCGTCGTGTCGACCGCTCCGTCGAAGGCTCCCGAGGTTCGCGACCTCGCGACGCCCGACGAGCACCACCTCAAGAACCTGCACCAGATCACGTTCGGTGGTGACAACGCCGAGGCGTACTGGTCGTTCGGCGGCGACCGGCTGATCTTCCAGACCAACCACAAGCCGTACAAGTGCGATCAGATCGAGGTGATGCCGTCGAACGGCGGCGAGGCGACGCGCGTGTCGACCGGCAAGGGCCGCACGACGTGCTCGTACTTCCTGAAAGGCGACAAGGAGATCATCTACGCGTCGACGCACGAGGTGTCGCCGGATTGCCCGACGCCGCCCGACATGTCGAAGGGCTACTACTGGGGCCTGTTCGAGTACGACATCTACAAGGCGAATGCCGACGGGTCCAACCTCCGCAAGCTCACGGACACCCCGGGCTACGACGCCGAGGCCACGGTGTGCGCGAAGGATGGCTCGATCATCTTCACGTCGATGCGCTCCGGCGATCTCGAGCTGTGGAAGATGGATGCCGACGGCAAGAATCTGGTGCAGCTCACGAACCTGCCCGGCTACGACGGCGGTGCGTTCTTCTCGTCCGACTGCTCGAAGATCGTGTGGCGCGCGTCGCGGCCCGAGGGCAAGGAGCTCGAGGACTACAAGGCGTTGCTCGCGCAGAAGCTCGTCAAACCCACGAAGATGGATATCTGGGTCGCCAACTCCGATGGCACCGAGGCGCACCAGGTGACGTACCTGCCGGGCGCGTCGTTCGCGCCGTACTTCTTCCCCAACGGCAAGCGCGTGATCTTCGCGTCGAACTACCTCCAGCCGCGCGGGCCGGAGTTCGACCTGTTCGCGATCGATATCGACGGCACGCACCTCGAGCGCATCACGTACGCCGATGGCTTCGATGGCTTCCCGGTGTTCTCGCCCGACGGCAAGACGCTGTCGATGTCGTCGAACCGCCGCGACGTGATCAAGACCGACAAGGGCGACGTCTATCGCATGACCGGCGGGCCGGCCGGCGAGCACGACACGAACGTGTTCGTCGCGCAGTGGGTCGACTCGCCGC
>Ga0326726_10006213_pt1 | contig 10763 bp, 11 predicted proteins | sample MHFenrmetagenome_2_FD_207603 | JGI IMG/M metagenome (GOLD analysis project Ga0326726, IMG submission 207603) | Lab enriched peat soil microbial communities from Michigan Hollow, Ithaca, NY, United States - MHF15MN | ecosystem: Environmental > Terrestrial > Soil > Wetlands > Peat | place: USA... | reverse complement strand
AACGCCTCCGGCTGCACGGCCATCCTGGAGACGGCCCGGGTCCTGACCAAGCTCGTGGCGGACGGGAAGATCCCGCCGCTCAAGCGGTCGGTCCGCTTTCTCTTCGTTCCCGAGATCTCGGGGACATATGCCTACTTTGCGGCGAACCCCGACATCAAGAAAAGGACCTTCGCCGACATCAACCTGGATATGGTCGGCGAAGGCCTGGTCAAGAACCAGAGCTACTTCCGCATCAACGAAACGCCCTGGTCGCTGCCGACCTATCTCAACGATGTCCTGGCCTCCTATATCGAATGGATGGGCGATTCTCAAAAGGACGCCCAGGAGTCGAATTGGCGCAGCGGCGGCGTCCTGGCCCCGACAGGTTCTCGCGACCCGTTCTATTTCCAGATCGAGCGCTATTCGGGCGGCAGCGACCACGATGTCTTCGTCGACTTCCGCGTCCGTATCCCGGCCGTGCTGCTGATCGTCTGGCCCGACCAGTGGTACCACACGAGCGGCGATGCGCCGGACAAGTCCGACGCGACCCAGTTCAAGCGGGTCGTGACGATCTCCGCGGCGGCCGCGGAATTCTTGGCCAACGCCGGTCCGGCCGAAGCCGAACGGATGATGGCCGAGATCTCGGCCCGTCAGGGCGGGCGGCTCGGTGAGGACCTCGGCCGGGCCCAACGGCTGCTTCTGGCCGCCGACGCCAAGGATCTCCCGGCCTCGGCCAAGGAGGCCCGGGTCATTGTCGATCAGGGCTTTGTCCGTGAGAAGAAGGCCCTGGCCTCGGTCCGCTTCTTCACCGGCGGCGAGGCCGGCCCGGAAGGCTCACTGGCGGGACGGCTGACGGCCCTCGATGCGGTCCGGTCCGCTGAGCTCAAGGGCGTCGACGATCTGTATGCGACGCGCTGCCGGGCGCTCGGCGTCAAGGCCGCGAAGCTCGCCCCGACGAAGGACGAGATCCGGCTGGCCGGCCTCATCCCTGTCCCGACGGCGAAGGCCAGCGAGATGCCGGCCATGGGAAGGCGGAGGGCCGAACTCGACAAGCTCGATTACCGGCCCTCGTTCGCGATCGTGAAGGCCGAGATGGAGCTTCGGAATTTCGTCGACGGCGAGCGGTCCATCCTGGACATCAGGGACGCCGCTTCCGCCGAGTTCGAGCCCCTCGATCCTCTCGAGGTCGAGAAATGGGTCGGCATCCAGGAACAGCTGGGCCTGGTCACCATCAAGAAGAAATAGGGACCGTCCCCGAAAGGGACTGTCCCTGTCGGTTACTTGGTGAACATCTTCTCCAGCGTCGGGATCAGGTCCACCGTTTTTTCGAACTCGATGAGCGGGATCTTCTTGGCCTGGGAGATGGTCGTGAAGCGGCCGTCGGCGTTCCCTTCCTTGTAAACGAGCAGAATGTTCGAGTTCGGGGCCACGGCGTCGATCGACTGCTCGTCGGTGGTGTCGCCGGCGGCGGCGCCCTGGGCCCGGCGCTTCAAGCCTTCGATGTGGGCGCCGATGATCTTGAGGCCTTCCTTGCGGGCCTCGGCGATCAGCGCGGCGGCCCGGGAGAGCTCGTCCTCGATCTCGATGCCGGCCGCGCCCATGCCCTTGAGGCTGGCCCCCATGGTGATGATGAGGGTCTTGTAGGGAGTGCCGGCTTTGGCCTTGGCCTGAAGGCTCTCCGCCGTGGCCAGCGGGTCGATGTCGTAGGCCATCTTCAGCCGCGTCATGACGACCTTGATCGTCGTCGGGGCGTTGCTCTGTCCGCAGGACGTGATCAGGACGGGCAGTTCGGCCTTGGGCTCGGGGGCCTGGGCGGCGAGGACCAACGGCAGGGCCGTGATCGCGAGGGCGGCGGCCACGGCCGCGGCGGCTTTATAAAGTCTCGGCATGGGATCGCTCCTTTCGTGCGCCGAAGCGCGAGACCCCATGTTAAGGCAAAGCCCGGGTGGGGTCAAATGTGATATGATCGGGGCTCGAATCTCACGCGCCGCGGAGGGATCGATGTCCTCAGTAGCTTCCCGGATCGGCCGTTCGGCCGCCTTCGTCCTGGTGGTCGCGCTCGGCGCCTGCCAGGGCTCCTCCAAGCGGATGGCCCCGATCCAGACCGGCGAGATCGCCGCCCATATCCGCTATCTTTCGAGCGACCAGCTCGAGGGACGGGCGGTCGGGACGCCCGGCATCGAGCTCGCGGCCCGCTACCAGGAAGATTACTTCCGGACGATGGGCCTGGCTCCGGCCTTCGGGACGAGCTATCGCCAGACCTTCCCGCTCAAAGGGTCGCGGCCGGACACCCAGGCTTCCCTCGCGGTCAGCGGGCCGAATGTCGATCTCGCCCCGGCGCTCTGGGACGAATTCGTCATCCGGACCGAGCGCGAGGACGCCCCGGCCGAGGTCTCGGGCGAGCTCGTCTACGGCGGCTACCTCATCCAGGCGCCCGAGCGGAACTGGGACGACATCAAGGGCGTCGATCTCACGGGCAAGGTCCTCCTCGTCGAGGTCAACGAGCCCGGCAACCGCCCCGACGGGGTCTTCGACGGCGAGACCATGACCTATTACGGGCGCTGGCCCTACAAGTACGAAAAGGCTGAGGCCCTCGGCGCCGCCGGCGTGCTCATCATCCACGACACCAAGGGCGCGGCCTACGGCTGGGACGTCCTGCGGGCCTCGTGGGGGGGCCAGAGCTTCTTCCTGCCGGACCGCAACCCCCGGCTTCTCTTCGAGGGCTGGATCGCGGGTCCGACCGCCGCGGCGATCCTGGCCGCGGCCAAGCTCGACCTCAAGGCCCTGCGGGAAAAGGCGGAGACGTCCGACTTCGCCCCGGTGCCGCTCGGCCTGAAGGCCACCGTCCGTCAGCACCGGACCTTCAGCAATGTCGAGGGCGTCAATGTCGCCGGGATCGTCCGGGCCAAGCACCCGGCCGCGACGAAGAGGACGATCATCTTTTCGGCCCATTACGACCACTTCGGGAAGGACCCTACGCTCCAGGGCGATCAGATCTACAACGGCGCGGTGGACAACTGCGCCTCTTCGGCCGCGCTGATGGCGACGGCCGGCTATTTCGCCCAGCGGCCCGAGCGGCTCAAGGCCGACCTCTGCTTTGTCGCCGTAACCGCCGAGGAGCAGCTCGTCCTCGGCTCGGACTATTTCGCCCGGCACCTGCCGTTCCCCAAGGAGATGGTCCTGGCCGACATCAACTACGAGATGGTCAACGTCTGGGGCGAGACCGAGGACGTTTACGCCATCGGAGGCGCGCAATCCGACCTCGACGGCGTCTGCCGCCAGGCCGCCGAGTCGCTCGGCCTCCGCTACACGGGGGAGCGCAACGGCGAGCTCGGCTTCTTCTATCGCTCCGACCAGCTCTCGTTCGCCCGGGCCGGCATCCCCGGCGTCTGGCTCAGCCAGGGGGTCGTGGCCAAGGGTCCGGACAAGGGTCTCGTGGAGCGGAAGTTCGAGGATTATCGGGCCACGAAGTACCATAAGGTCACCGATGAGATCCAGCCGGACTGGGACCTCCGCGGCACGCTCCAGATCATCGACTGGGCCTGCGCCGTCGCCGGGCTGCTGCAGGACCGCGAGGCCCTGCCGCAGTTCGCGCCGACGAGCGCGTTCAAGCGCCAGCCCGTCAAGTGACCTGGCTGGGCGCGCCGGGCATTGGATTTCCCGCCGGGCTATGTTAATATTGAAGGGCATGGAGAATAAACCCGCCCCCCACATCAGCCGGTTTTCCGATTATCTCAAACCCCACCAGGTCGTGTTCGACCTGAAAAGCAAGGACAAGGTCGAGGCCATCGAAGAGCTCCTCGACGTGCTGGCCAAGCAGAAGCTGATCGACAACAAGAAGCTCATCCTGACCCGCATCATCGATCGCGAGAACCTTGTCTCGACGGCCATCGGCTACGGCGTGGCCCTGCCGCACGCCCGCGTCGACGCCGGAGGCGAGATCGCCGTGGCCGTCGGCCGGTCGGAGAAGGGCATCGACTTCGACGCCCACGACGGCCAGAAGGTCCACCTGATCATCCTCGTCGTCTGGAATCCGACCCTGCCGGGCCTCTTCAACCACCTTTTCGCCGGGCTGGCCCGCTTCCTCATCCGGCCCGAGAACCGCGGCCGCATCCTGGCGGCCAAGGACAAGTCCGAGCTCTACGACATCCTGGCCGGGATCGAGTTCCGGTTCGTCCACGAAGAGAAGATCGTCAGCCGGGCCCGGCTGCTGAAGAAGCTCCAGGAGATCGAGCTCAAGAAGAAAAAGGCCACCAAGGAGCATCAGAAGGAGCTCCAGAAGCACGCTTCGATGATACGCGAGGAGCTCGACCGCGACCTCCTATCCCGGTTCGACCGGCTGATGGAGCGCTATGGCTTCGCCGTCGCCGACGCCCTCGAGGGCGTCTGCCAGGGCTGCAACATCAACATCTCGACACAGATGTACTCGGCCATGGAAGACTCGAACGACATCTACGTCTGCGAGAATTGCGGCAAGTACCTCGTCTCGGCAAGGAAGAAGAAGAAATAGGTTTCCCTCGGCCGCGGGGCCGTGTCAACCGACGTTCGCAACTTCGACGCCGTCATAAGCCTTTTGAGTCAGCCGTCTGAGCCGCCAGTTGTCCTCTCTGTGTTCAATGTTTATTACGGTTAGGGATCACAGTTATCACTTTGCTAAAGATCTGCTTTCTGGGCAATGGACCAAAAGCACGAGAATCAAAGCTATTATCCCGGTTGTCGCCCATCACAAAGTACTCCCTGGGACCAAGCTGGACGGCCGGGGTATTCCGATATTGGCCCTTTCCCGGCGTGTAGGCTGCCCAATGACCGTCCTCCATCACCACTGTAGAACCTATCTGGTACGCCGGCGGTACCCAGCTGAAATCGATGCTATCCAACGGCTGAACGGGCAGGGGGTGTCTGTTGACTATAACGCGATTCTCTCGCACTTCAATCGTTTCGCCCGGCAACCCGAGAACGCGCTTGACATCAATTCCGGGACGGCAGGGGAGATGCGCTTGGACCAAGTCTCCGCGATGCGGAGAACCCGAATGAAATAGCACAATCCGGGAATACGGCACTCGGATATCGTACGCCGCGCGATTCACAATAAACCTGTCGCCTCGCAGAATTGTCGGGGCCGCCGAACCTCCACTGAGTTTGTAGAGCCATACGTAGCTTGGCAGGACTGCCAGAACGGCAGCAACCGACAGCGCGATGTGCAAGCTTCTTTTACGCCAGAGATACACGAATTGATTATAGCGGCCCGAGTGGGCCGCGTCCACCATGTATCTGACCCGGTCCGCTCAAAGATACAAGACATTTTCGAGGTCCCGAAGTCGGCGCTTTCCCTTGATAATGTCCCCAGCGGCACGTTCCTGCATAGTCGGCAGCAAGACCACAGGACAGGTGTCCAGCGTCAGTGTGCCCGCGACATTAGGGCGCTAAGCCCCAGGTTGGCATGTCGAGATGCTAGTCGATCCCTTCTGAAGCCAGACTCTGAGCGGTATAGAGCTTATAAACGGGATAAGTTTGCGCGCCGCGGCCCCACTGGCTGACGACATACTTGTCGAAATAATTCCAGACGAGGAGACCGTCGTCGCTCTCCGGCTCGAGGAGGTACGAGGCCAGGCGGCCGAGGGGCTGGGCGGTCCGGACGAGCACCGTCCCGGCCGGGAATTCCCTCTTTTGGACGGCGTATTCGCCCTTGACGGTGTTCATCCGGTGCCCCTGGTAGAGCCGCTCGGCGCCCTTGATGTCCTTGATCTGGAAGGCCTCGGCTTCGAGGGTCACGGTCTCGGTCAGGCGCTCGACGGCGATGCCGTGCTCGCGCAGCTTATCGGGGATCCCGGTCTCGGTGAGCGGGATGAGATAAGCGAAAGGCAGCCGGACGGAGCGCTTGGCGACGAAATCGGCGAAATAAGGCACGACGTAGGTCTTCTTGCGGTCGGTCGGCCGCATTCGCGGGAACGGGCCGGGTTGAGCGCCCTCCGCCGCCGGCAGGGCTTCCATCTCGTAGCCCTGGATCGTGACCTTGTTCGGCAGCGGCTGAACGTCGATATCCAGGCCGAATGTATCGGCGGCCGCGGGCGCCAGCCCCCGTTGGATCGTCCGGGCGTCGGCGTCGGCCGCGAGCTTATCGAGCTCGGCGGCGTTGGCCCAGCAGTAGTCGAGCAAGGCCTGGAGCATATGGTAGTTGCCGGCGACGCGGGTCCGGAAATCGGCGTAATTGTAATTCTCGATCAGGACCGAGAGCCGGTCGCGCAGACCGAGGTAGTTGGTCATATAGTGGGGCTCGTGACCGAAGGTCCGCCAGCCCTTCTCGATGTCCCGGAAATCGGCTGGATCGCCGTACGGGACCGAGAGCGTGCCGTATTTCTTGCCCAGCGCGGCGGCGACCGCCGGGAGCATCTTGTCGCGGGCGTACTTGAGGACCTCGGGGTCGCCGTTCGGGCAGAGCGGCCAGGAATAGGTCACCGGCTCCTGGTGGAACGAGCCGTCCGTGGTGTGGCAATCGACGAGGAGCAGCGGATCCCAGCGCGCCAGGACGTTGCGGACGAGACCGCGCAGCTCGGGGCTCTCGAGCTTCATAGCGTCCCGGTTGAGGTCGAGGTTCTGCCCGTTCTGACGGACGCCCGAGCCCTTCTCCGGCCCGACCTGGCCCATGCGGTTGCGCGGGTCCATCTTGTCGTTGCCGTCGGCGTTGAAGATCGGGGCGATGAGGAGCACGATCCGGTCGAGATAGGGCCGCTTGGGATCGAGGACGATGTCCCGGGCCAGCATGAGCGCCGACTCCTTGCCCTCGACCTCGCCGGCGTGGATGTTGGCCTCGAAATAGAGGACGATCTTCTTGTCATGACGGGCGGCCAACGGGTCTTCGGGCACGGGCTGGCCGATGACGAGAAGAGGGACGGCCCGCCCTTCGGTCGTGGTGGCGATCGTCTCGACGCGGACGAGTGGCGAGAGCTTTTGGAGGTCGCGGATAAAGCTCATGACGTCGGCGTATGTGGACGTGGCGGCATAATCGGTGGCCTCGGCCGTCGTCCGGGGCCCCGAGGCCGGCGCGGCGGGGGGCGGCGGGACGGGCGCGACCGGCGGCGGCTGAATGGGCGCCGGGCGCTGGCCCTGGGCGGGCGGAGGCGGCGGGGTCTGGGCGCCGGGAGGCGGAGTTTGAGAGGCGGCCAGGAGCACGATCAGGGACAACGCAGCGACCGCGATAAGGGCTATGGGTTTCGGCTTCATGAGGACCTCCGTATTTTTGGACGCCTGAAGCCCGAGTTTATTCCACTTAAATCGGGGACACAATACTATTTTCCGATTTCGGGAAGAGAACCAAAAATAGAAACGTCCCCATTTTCTCCAGTCAGCTGAACGATCGATAGACGTCACTCCGATGCCCGATCCGGATAATAAGGACGATCAGGTCCTTTCTATCCTTCCTGAAAATGATGCGATAGCTGCCGACCCTCAGCCGGTACAGGTCCGCGATATCGCCGTGGAGTTTCTTAATATTGTTCTTCAGGGCCTCCGGGTCCTCGGCCAGGATCAGAAGCTTCTCCTTGATGATCCGCTGATGGGGACGTTCGATCTTGGAGAGATCGTCAAGGGCCCGCCCGAGGAACCGAAGGCGATACAATCAGATCCCCAGTTTTTTCCAGATGTCCTCGGCTTCGTGGACCCGGTCCTTGCCCAACTTGAGATCCGCCAGGCGCTTCTTGGCCAGCTTGAGGTCGAGCAGGTCGAAATACGTCTCGAGGGCCTTCTCGATGATGGCGCTCTTCTTTTCGCCGAGCTCGGAGGCCACCGCTTCGAGCTCTTTCGAAACGTCCTCGTCGATCGTGATGTTATGTCTCACTTGCATGGTCCCGCTCCTTGAATATACACATAATATGCACAGAATATGTGTATGTCAAGAAGCGTGGAATTCGATCGTTCTTCCATTCAAAAGACGCTTGGATAACCTACCCCGATTTGGGCTAACATATCGGTATGGCGACATTCGGCGTCAGCCCCGAAAAAGAACAGGCCCTGGCCGACCGCATGGCCCGGCTCGGCATCCGCGAGGAGGACCTGGTCGAGAAATTCATCCGCTCGGGCGGCCACGGCGGGCAGAACGTCAACAAGGTCGCGACCTGCGTCTATCTCAAGCACCTCCCGACCGGCACCGAGGTCAAGTGCCAGCAGGAGCGCTCCCAGGCGCTCAACCGCTATCTGGCCCGCCGCATCCTGACCGACAAGATCGAGGCGGCGGTTCTCGGCAAGGAGAGCGAAGAGCAGCAGCGGATCGCCAAGATCCGGCGACAGAAGAGGAAACGCTCCAAGCGGGCCAAAGAGAAGATGCTCGCCGGCAAGCGCCTCGTCTCGGAGAAGAAGAAGGGCCGCTCTTTCAGGCCCGGGCCGCTCGACGAGTAAGCGTCGCCCGGCTCAGTCGTGCCGGCCGCACTCGGTGTCGGTCCCTTTGAGCACCCCGATCGCGTGAGGCAGGACGGGCAGGATCGCCTCCAGGCTTTCCCGTACCGCTTTTTCGCTTCCGGGCAGGTTGATGATCAGTGTCGTCTTCCTCAGGCCGGCCACGGCCCGGCTCAGCACCGCCGTCGGCGTCCTTTCCGCCCCGGCCCGGCGCATGGCCTCCGCGAGCCCCGGTGCCTCGCGCTCGATGACGCTCCGGGTCGCTTCCGGCGTCCAGTCGCGCGGGCTGAAACCCGTGCCCCCGGTCGTCAGGACGAGGTCCCATCCCTCGTCCGACCAGGCGATGAGCGCCGCGCGGATGTCCGCCTGCTCGTCCGGGACGATCCGCGTCCTCACCACCTGGCCGCCGGCCGCCTCCACCAGCTCCCGGATGGCCGGGCCGCTGCGGTCCTCGCGCTCGCCTTTCGCCCCCTTGTCGCTCACCGTGAGGATCCCCACCGTCATGGTCAGCCTCCGATCCTGAACATCTCGCTCGTCAGGCCCTCGATCGTCCCCCGCTCCCATGTCGCCTTGGCCTCGAAGGCCGCCCGGATGACCCGCTCGAGGTCGGCCGGGCCGGCGTGCTCCTCGCGCAGGAGCCGGCGCAGGTCGAGGCCGCCGCGGTCGAAGAGGCAGATCCTCAGCCGCCCGTCCGGCCCGAGGCGCAGCCGCCCGCAGCCCCGGCAGAACGGCTCCGAAACCGGCGTGATGAAGCCGAGCCGGGTCCGCCCGCTGAGCAGATACATGTCCGCGACGCCGTCGCCGCCGTCGATCCGCTCCAGCGGGCCGATCTCCGCCGCGATGCGCTCCCGCACCTCCGCGCCCTTGACGAACAACGCCGGCCGCCAGGCCCCGAGCTCTTTGCATTCCGGCGTCAGGCCGCTCGTCGGCATGAGCTCGATGAAGCGCAGCTCCAGCCGCTCCCGTTCCGCGAAGCGGACGAAATCGACGACCTCGTCGTCGTTGATGCCGCGGATGACGACCGTGTTGATCTTGACCGGCGCCAGGCCGGCCGCCCGGGCGGCCGCGATCCCGGCCAGGATGCGGTCGAGCCCCTGACGGCGGGCGATGGCTTCGAAGCGGTCCGGCCGGAGCGTGTCCAGGCTGACGGTGACCCGACGGAGCCCGGCCGCCTTGAGCTCCTCCGCGTGTTCGGCCAAACGCAGGCCGTTGGTCGTCAGGGCCAGATCGTCCGGACCCAGCGCGGTCAGCAGCCGCACGAGCGCGGCGACGCCCCGCCGGGCCAGCGGCTCGCCGCCGGTCAGCCGCAGCCGCCGCACGCCCGCCGCCATAGCCGCCCGGGCTACGGCGGCGATCTCCTCGTAGCTCAGCATGTCGGACATCGGCACCAGCGTCACGCCGGATTCCGGCATGCAATAGATGCAACGCAGGTCGCAGCGGTCTGTGACCGAGACGCGCAGGACCTTATCGCTTCTCAATCGAGTCTCCGGGACGGACCGGGCCGCCGCTCAGGACCTCGCAGAAGATGCCGCGCTCCGGCATGATGCAGTCGCCGGTGAGGTGATAGACCGCGCACTTGGTGTGACAGTCTTTGCCGATCTGGCTGACCCGCAGGCGGACCGTGCCGGAGATGACGAGCTCGTCGCCGATGCGAAGGGCCGCGAGATCGAGGCCGCGGGTGGTCAGGTTCTCGGCGAAAGCGCCCGGGACAAGCTTCTCCTCCGCCCTCGCGCCGATCCGCTCCCGCTGGGCCTCAATGTCCTCGATGGCCAGGAGCGAGACCTGGCGGTGACCGAAATCCTGGTGGGCGTCGCCGTCGATGCCGCGTCCTGCCCTCAGTTCGACCGTCGCGGCGGGCCGCTTGATCTGTCCCTTCTTCGGGCTGGTGTTGACGGAGACGATCGTTCCGGCCCGGCCGGCGGCCTGGCTCATTCCGGTCTCCGGAAGGTCCCGCTCTTGCCGCCGCTCTTGTAGTCGAGGCGGAGGCTCGTCACCTCGGCCCCGCGCTCGACGGCCTTGACCATGTCGTAGATCGTCAGGGCGGCCACGGCGGCGCCGGTCAGGGCCTCCATCTCCGCGCCCGTCTTGGCCTCGGCGGCGACCCGGCAGCGGACGCGGACCCCCGCCTCTTCGATGTCCAGATCGACAGCGATCGTCTCGAGCGGAATGGGATGGGCCAGCGGGATGAGCTCATGGGTCCTTTTCGCCGCTTGGATGCCGGCCAGGCGGGCCGTATTCAGGACGTCGCCCTTCTCCAGGCTGTTCGTCCGGATAAGCTCCACGGTCGCGGGGCTGAGCTTGACCAGGGCCGAGGCGGCGGCCTCGCGCCGGGTCACGGCCTTGGCTCCGACGTCCACCATTTTGGCTTGTCCCTTTTCGTCGACGTGGCTGAGCTT
>Ga0326726_10006212_pt1 | contig 10764 bp, 6 predicted proteins | sample MHFenrmetagenome_2_FD_207603 | JGI IMG/M metagenome (GOLD analysis project Ga0326726, IMG submission 207603) | Lab enriched peat soil microbial communities from Michigan Hollow, Ithaca, NY, United States - MHF15MN | ecosystem: Environmental > Terrestrial > Soil > Wetlands > Peat | place: USA... | reverse complement strand
AAAACCGCTCATGAACCCGTTGTACACCCATCCCGTCCTCTTTATAAATAACAAACCATATATATTTGAAGGAGAATAGAGAATCATACGGGTATTTATACCTCAGGTTTACCTCTAGGTCCAGAAGACAAAAGGGAGAAGAAACTCCCCATGGTCAAGACCAACAACAAGATCAACGTCACCGGCACCATCAACGGACCTTTCATCATGATACAATAAAAAAAACAATAAAAACAATATGAGTTGATTGAACCTATGCGCCAAAAAAACCGAACAGCCATAATCGCAGCTGGCATCATGATCCTCATGCTCGGGGCCATCATCCCACTGCACCATGCAACAGCCGTCACCTCCTCAGGACCACTCACGGTCTTAGTGGCGACAGACGGAGACAGCCTCACCCTCTCCTATCAGATCCCCACGGTGACACTGACACCAGTCACCATCAACGGCCATGCCTACACGGTGCCATCATTGAGCGGAGAAGCAAACCTGCTCATCGCCGGGGAACCTGACTTACCCACCATCTGCCGCAGCGTCATCATCCCCGACACCACGCGTATGCAGGCAAGCATCCAGGATGCCTCCTACACTGACTACTACGGCGTCCTCATCGCACCCTCCAAAGGTAACCTGAAACGCACCGTGGATCCAGCGACCGTCCCCTACACCTTCGGCGATGTCTACGCAGACAACGCATGGTACCCCTCTAGCATCGTGTCCTTACGGGACCCGTACATCCTTCGTGACTACCGCGGACAGACCGTCGTGCTCTCACCCGTCCAGTACAACCCGGTCACCCTTACCCTGAGGGTTTACACGCACGTCACCGTCACGGTCACCCCTGATGGCACGGACACCCGCAACATCCTGCAACGCACGTCACCGGTCACCATTGTCGACTCGACCTACGCCAGCATCTACGCCAACCAGTTCCTCAACTACCCCACCGGGCGCTACACGCCTCTCGAGGAACAAGGCAATATGCTGATCATCACTTACGATACCTTCTACCAAGACATGGTGCCCTTCCTGCAATGGAAGAACCAGAAAGGCATCCCCACGGAGATGGTGAACGTCTCCACGATCGGCAACGCCAACGCCATCAAATCCTATGTCGCTGACTACTACAACACCAATGGGTTGACATTTGTTCTCCTTGTTGGCGATTCAGCTCAGGTTCCGACATATATGTTAAATGGAGCACAGGGTAGTCAGGCCTCAGATCCCAGCTATTCCTACGTTGTCGGCAACGACCACTATCCTGATTTGTTCGTCGGCCGATTCTCCGCTGAGAACGATGCACAAGTCCAGACCCAGGTCCAACGCAGCGTCGAATACGAACGGGACCCGCAGGCAGGGGCTGACTGGTACCATAAAGGATCTGGGATCGGATCCCCCTATGGTGAAGGACAAGGTGACGATGGTGAAGCCGACTGGCAACACATGCGCAACATACGCTCAGATCTCCTTAACTTCACGTATACAGACGTTGACGAGTTCTACGGGGGAAGCCAGGGCGGCCAAGACCAGCCCGGAGATCCCACAGCAAGCATGGTCGCTACCGCGCTCAACGAAGGACGCAGCATCTTGAACTACTGCGGGCACGGCTCCGTCGACTCCTGGGATACCTCAGGATTTAGCATCTCCAACGTTAACCAGCTCACGAACGACAATATGCTGCCCTTCATTGATTCCGTCGCATGCTTCGTTGGTGACTTTGACGGGCAAACATGCTTCGCCGAAGCATGGTTACGCGCTACGCATAACGGCGAACCCACCGGCGCTATTGCCCACTTTGGATCCACCATCTCCCAATCCTGGGCACCACCCATGGCCGCTGAGGATGAGACCATCGACCTTCTCACCCACCAATACCCAGAGAATAGTAAGGTAACTGTCGGCGGGATCTACTACGACGGTTGCATGAGGATGAACGATGAATACGGTGCAGATGGATACGGCGAAACCGATTACTGGACCATCTTCGGCGACCCCTCCCTGCAAGTCCGCACCGCGACCCCTGAAGTCATGTCCGTGACGCACAACGTCGGCATCCCCATTGGCAGCGACTTCTTCGACGTCACCGTCGCCGGCATCCAAGGCGCACTCTGCTCCCTGTCTCGCAACGGCCAACTCATCGGCGCAGCCTATACCGACGCCACAGGATTTGCACACATCGTCTTCCCAGCCCTTGAAGGAGCAGACCCCATTGACCTAGTCGTCACCGCCTTCAACCAACAAACCTACATCACCTCCCTCATCGTCTTCGCCGGCTCACCGCCCAACACCCCAGCCGCACCAACAGGCCCAACCCAGATCAACGTCAACTACACGTACGAGTACACAGCAGTCACCACGGACCCGGACAACGACAACATCAGCTACCGGTTCGACTGGGGCGACGGCACCATCAGCGACTGGACGGCAGCCGTGCCCTCAGGCACCCCAGGCAGCCAAAGACACCTTTGGGGATTAGGTGGCAACGTCGATATTACATGCCAGGTCAAAGACCGCTACGGCCTCAAGAGCAACTGGTCAGAGCCGCTCAGCGTGCGGATCCACAAACCTGAGATCTCCATTGCGAAGGTCGCAGGCAGCATGCTGGGCATCGCCATCACCGTCAACAACATCGGGGATGCTAACGCCAGCCAGATCCCCTGGACCGTGACCAGCCACCGCGCCTTCTACAGCTACCCGGCACAGTTCAACAAGGAGTTCTCAGGCACCATCACCGAAATCAAACCTGGAGCCTCAAAACGCTTGATGATCCTGCCGCTCATGGGCGTCGGAATAGCGAAACTCAACATCCGCGTCTACGACCAGACCACCACCGTGAAGGCGTTGATGCTCGGCGTCGCCATCATCCTCTTACCGGGGAAGTAAGAACACTCTCTACACCATTCGAACCTGCGGGGAGGCATCCTCCTCCCCCCACCTACCTTTCTCTTCCGGATAAAAAAAAAGGGGGGATAACGAACATATGCATACGCACTCACCACGAACCATAGGCGTCATTCTCGTCCTCTGCTTCATGCTGCTGGGCGGAAGCCTGCCAGCAGCAGCCCTCAAAGAACCTACACCGCAGGCGCCATCATCCCGCGACTTCCATTCCTACTCATCCATGACGACGATTTTACAAACCATCGTGGCAACGTATCCTGACATCACCCGACTCTACGACCTGGGCCATACCGTTCAAAATCGTGTGCTGTGGGGCCTGAAGATCACGGACAACCCGGACGTCGCCGAAGACGAACCAGAAGTCCGCATCTGCGGCTGCCATCACGGCAATGAATACATGGGCGCAGAAATGCCACTCATGCTCGCTCAATACCTCACCGACAATTACGCCAGCGATCCCGACATCGCCGCCCTCGTCGATAACCGAGAAATCTGGATCATCCCCATGGTCAACCCTGACGGTCACGAAGCAGGCACCCGAGAGAACGCCAACGGCGTCGACCTGAACCGCGACTACGGCTACATGTGGGAATCCGGGTGGGACAGCCCCTCCCCCTTCTCACAGCCTGAGACCCAGGCCATGCGTGCCAACGCCCTCCAACACAACTACGTCCTCTCCCTGTCCTACCACACATCCGGCGACATCGTCAACTACGTCTGGAACTACAAACATATGAGCGTACCAGACAACGACATCACTGTCACCCTTTCCAACGACTTCGCCTCCCATAACGGTTATTGGGTTACCGACGGTTATGACTGGTACCAGACACGCGGAGACTGCAACGACTTCAGCTACGGCTGCCGCGGCGACATCGACTGGACCATCGAAATCCAAAACTCAGACATCTCCGGCGCCTGGAACAAGAACCGAGATGCGATGCTCGGCTTCATCCAAGCCGCAGACATCGGCCTCCGCGGCATCATCACCGACGCCCAGACTGGACAGCCCCTCGACGCGACAGTCTACGTCGACGGCCTCTACTGGCCTTGCTTCACCGATCCCGCAGTCGGCGACTACCACAAGGAGCTACCAGCCGGCACCTACACTGTCTACTACCGGGCCAACGGCTATCAAGAACAAACCCACGAGGTCACCGTCACCGACGACGCACCAACCGTCCTGGACGTCCAGCTCACCCCCGCCCAAGGCTTTTACGCACACCAAGTCACCCTCTGCGATTTCTACGACCCCTACAGCTACCCTAATAACTTCCAAAACAACCCAACCGAAGCGATCGCCGCCCTTGATGCACCCGACGGCAGCTGTGCCTCCCTTGGCGTCAACGGCTACATCGTCCTGGATATGGGTATCAACATCACCAATGCGCCCTCCGCCCCAGACTTCACAATCTATGAAGGCGAAAGCACTTCAGACGGCTACCAAGTATATGCGGCTGAGGCATGGGACGGTCCCTGGAAAGCACTGGGCACAGGCTCCGGGACGACCTCCTTTGACCTTGAAGGCTCCGGGCTTGACACCGCACGGTTCGTGAAAATCGTTGACGACGGCAACGGCAGCCCCACAGAATCACATCCAGGCGCCGACATCGACGCGGTGGAGAACCTCGCCCCGCAGATCCCGAACCAACCACCTGCCACACCTCCAACACCCCAAGGTCCAACTCTTGGCAACTTGAACTGGTCCTACACTTACACCGCGGTCACCACTGACCCCGACGATGACACCATCAGTTATCGGTTTAACTGGGGTGACGGTTCCATTAGCGACTGGACGGCAGCCGTGCCTTCAGGCACCCCGGGAAGTGCAAGCCATAAATGGACATTGGGTGGGAACTACAACATCAACTGCCAGGCGAAAGACGTTCACGGCGCTATAAGTGGCTGGTCAGAGCCGCTCAGTCTCCATATCCCGAAACTCGAAATCTCCATTGAGAAGGTCTCAGGCAGTCTGTTTGGCATTACGATCACCGTCAGCAACATCGGGGATGCCAACGCCAGCCAGATCCCCTGGTCAGTGACCAGTCAGCGAGCACTCTACAGTTACCCTGCACAGTTCGACAAGCATTTCACAGGTAACATCACAGAGATTAAACCAGGAGCAAAGGCACGAATCACCTGCTCCCCTCTCATGGGCTTCGGCATGGCTAAATTTACCATCCAGGTCAATGATAAGACGTTGGTGAAAAGAGCCGCCGTCCTTGGAGTCTTGGTCATCATCTTGCCAGGTCAATAGCACGCAAAGGGCAATCGTCGGTGAACTAGTATGAAACAGCTGGCCGTCTTTGGTCTCGTCTGTCTCTTGGCGAGCGTAGGTTCAACAGGCGCATTCGCAAACACCTTGCAGCACCATTCTCCACTGCAGATGGATCCCGTTGATCGCTGTGCGACTCTCTATCTGATAGCTCTTGAAGGCAATTCTTCTCGTCAACAGCTTCTGGAAAAGAGTGATTCTCCTATCGGCCAGCTCCTCTGGGAGTACATCGTCTCTGGTGGTTCTGACAACAGCCCTAAAGCTATTCATACCATCCCTGATATTAACGGCGATGATATCGCGGATGTGATAGTCTGTTCTGAGGATTATTACATCCGATGTCTGGATGGAACCGATGGGTCTTTGCTCTGGCAGCATGAAATCTATGCTGGGACGGTATACCTGCAAGACGGCTTGGGGGTCATCGAGGATGTCAACGGGGATGGGTTCTCTGATGTTGTCGTCGGAGCCACAGGAGGTGCTCGGTTAATCCAGTGTATCTCCGGGTTGACAGGGGGAACTCTTTGGACGCATGATACTCATGAATACGGGGATGGGGGATGGGTTTACGAGGTCGACTGCCGGTGCGATTACAACGGTGACGGCATCAGTGATGTGTTGGCGGCGACCGGGGATGACAGTTCTGGTCAAGGCCCGCAGCGGATCTATTGCCTTAATGGACTCACCGGGGTTTCTCTTTGGGAGCGGCCGTTGGGTGGTCCTGGGTTTGCGGTGAAAAGCATCGCGGATTGCACAGGGGACGGTCAAGCGGACGTCCTGGTCGGTTGTTCCAATGATGCGGAGTCGACGGGGTATGCGAAGGTGTTGAATGGTGCGACGGGTGCCGTGGTCTGGTCGTTTACGGTGCCTGGGTCGTCAGTCTGGGCGATTCAGCAGCTTGATGACATCAGCGGGGATGGCGTCCCGGATGTTATCCTGGGTGATTTCTCCAGTAACGGGAACGTTTACGGGTTGAATGCCGTGTCCGGTGCCCAGTTGTATCATACTTCGATTGGGTCTCTGTTGATCCTGCGTCTGGAGCAGGTTGGTGACGTTAACAATGATGGTCTGACTGATATTATCCCGTCGCATACTAATGCAGAGGCGATGGTTCTTGATGGTTCGAATGGGGAACAGCTGTGGTCGACTCCGGTGGCTGATCAATCCTGGCAGGTGGCTGTGTGTACGGACATTAGCGGGGATGGTATCAATGACGTGCTGGTTGGGACGTTGTATATGACGAATTATGTGTATTTCATGGATGGCGTGTCTGGGTCCGTGTTGTTTTCAACACCGTCTGGGGAGGCGGCGGATGCGTTGACGGCGATTCCGGATGTGACTGGGGATCGTTCGATGGAGATGGTGGCTGGGGGTCGGGAGGGGACTGTTCGGTGTTTGTCCGGCGGGTTGAATGCGTCGACGTCGCCGCGGAAGGTCCTGGCGGATTTCACCGCGGATGTGCGGGAGGGCAGACTGCCATTGCTGGTGCATTTTTTGGATGCCTCGACGGCGCAGAATACGACGATTACCTCGTGGAAATGGGATCTGACTGGTGATGGTCAGGTGGATAGTGTTGAGCAGAATCCGGTGTGGACGTACGGGCAGGCAGGAGTGTATACGGTGACGTTGACGGTGTCTGATGGTGTGCGGAGTGATACGGAGACGAAGCAGGGGTTTGTGCATGTGTTGCCTGCGTTGGATGCGTTGGAGATTGGGGTGGTGTCGGGTGGTTGGGGCGTGGTGTCTGTTGAGGTGAGGAATCATGCGTCTGTGGTTGTACCCGATGTCGTTTGGAATGTGTCGATGACGTATGGGTTGTTGTTGAAACGTAGTTTTGGTGGCACTATGTCGCTTGCGGCGAACGGCTCTGAGGTGGTGCAGGTGCGGCCGGTCGTTGGCTGGGGTCTGGTAGTCGTGAAGGTATCAGCGCGTGCGACGAGCGTTGTGCCTGTGGAGAAGTCTCTTCAGGCTCGTGTGCATATCATATTTGTGAAAATCCTGTAGGACTCCTTTTTTTTCTTTCGTTTCCGTTGGTGTGGGGAAGTCTTATGTGTGAGTGTGGTGTTGTGGCTGGGGTGTGAGTGTGTCTAGTTTATGATTCTGGATGACGTGTCGAATCTTCAGTGGTATCGTGTTCCATCGTTGGTACTGAAGGCAGTGAATGATCTTGATGTGGCGGCGTTGTGTTATGATCCTCCGCGTCGTGTCGATCTTGATGGGGGGTTGTATGTGTTGCCGCAGGTGAATGTGGTGCGGCCTCGTGGTGAACGGTTGGCGGAGGCGCATCGGACGTTTCTTGACTTTCATCTGGTGGCAGAGGGGATGGAGTATATGGGTGTGGCGCCTCGGGCGGGGTTGCGATTATGCGGGTATGATGCGGTTCATGATGGTGAGTCGTTGGCTGGTGACCTGGTGATGGTGCCGCTGCGTGAGGGTCAGTTCATGGTGGTGTTTCCGCAGGATGCTCATCTGCCGGGGGTCGAGGGCCTAGGGTCGACGCGGGTGGTGAAGAAGGTGGTTGTGAAGATTCCTGTGTCTGTGTGGCAGTCTGGAGAATAGGTCTCAGGTTTTAGCTTGAGAACGGTAAAAGAGATGGGGAGCCTTTGTGTAAGTTGCATAAAATAGATAATATGAGATCATGTTTCTTTTTCTGGAAGATATTTTCGTGGGTTTGAAAGCCTGGATGAGTTGGAAGTTCTTTTCGGACAGGATCTAATTGATATCGATCTTGTCTATCGTCTGTTCGGCCCGACCCTCTAGCCGTTGTGGGATACCATGCGGCCATTGCTCTTTACATACCATGATGTTCGGAAATAAATTATTTCCTTTTATCATACACAGGACACTTCCTTTTCATGACAGTCAGGCTAAACCATAAAGGGTATGAGTCTTTTTTTCGTACGTCTCATGTATGAAATGTAGCTGTCACCAAGTTCAGAAATCAAGATCTTTTCCTCAACCCTTATTCGATATCCAAAGGCTATGCCAAACAATAAGAAAATTACTATAACTGCGCCCCAGGACAGCAACGATAACCCGATACCTATCTGTAGGAGGAGCACGCCTGTGTATGAGGGATGCCGAACAAAGCGATACGGGCCAGTATCTACTACTCTCTGCTCCTTTTGAGTGCCCAGGATGCTCGAGAAATAACGGCCGAGCACGGCCATAGCCCACTGCCGTAGGACAATTCCCAGAAGCATTAGAGTAATACCAAGATAGTACGTCCAGGACGGTAATATTGCTATCTGTTTTGAAGCAAAGATCAATGAGAGGATAAATACTGACATCCACTCTATAAGAGCGCTCGCACTTTCGTGCCTTCGTTGAACCCTCTTACCGCCACGCCTGATCATCGGGATAAGTTGTCCGCCGACGAATTCACTCAGCGCCCACACGACAAGGATAATCACGAATACAATTTCAGCGACTTCAGACGGAAAGATAGTGGCTGGCATATTCCTCAAATTTTTTTTTTTATTGGCAATAAGATAGTGACTAATAAATTATCCTGGATGAAACCCAATTCTTTTCTTTCAATAGACAAATGATTCTTAATGCCCTTGAAGCATTAAGGAGTACGGTAAGGATGCGAGACAAACGATTCATCGCAGAACATCGGGGCGGACCTCTCACTAAGGAAAAGCATTATCAATTAATGTTCTGGGCTTGCTCTTGTGCAGAGCATGTTTTACCGCTCTTTGGCGATATTATCGATGAGCGGCTCACTAGTGCTCTTGCAGTGGGTAGGGCGTGGACGCAAGGTAAAGCGTCTGTTGGTGACGCACGGAAAGCAGCGGTGGAGGCTCATGCGGTCGCTCGCGAATCGTCCAATCCGACGGCAAAGGCGGTGGCACGAGCTGTCGGACATGCGGTCGCAACCGCTCACATGGCCGATCATTCCCTCGGACCCGCATATTTTGCTTTGAAGGCCGTGAAATCAGCAGGAAAATCAGTCGATGCCGAAAGACAATGGCAGGACAAACAATTACCATCAGACATCAAGGAACTTGTCCAATCGGCTAGAAAAAATCCAAAATTTATTAAGATATAGTTCCAGAAGTATGTGGATTTGTGCTGGGTGTAGGCCGTAATAGAACCCCGAGAGCTCGCCTAAAAGCTCGTCTTTTAGGAGAGATCGCCATCGAAGTCGTCCTTGATGGTAAAGAAAAAAAACGAATGAAAGAGCGGGGCGGGGCCCCCTTCTTTCGTTCAACAAAATCATCTTGTTATATTGATGTTTGTGCTTTCAACTTCTTTTTCCGCAGGTAATATTCCTTTGCATATTGTTTTCTTTGGAGTTGTACCTCAGGTTTCGCACGATGTTGTTTCGTATAGGCTAGACGTATCGCTCTACGATCAGGTCGCTGGGCGTACTCTCGTGCTCTGTTCTGGGTTTTTTCACGTACCTCGGGTCGCTGGAGATTCTTCCGATTCCATTCTTTGATCTTCTCACGAACTTCCGGTTTGGTGATGTATGCTTTGTGTTTTTTGTTATGGCATGATTTACAGTGAATGTCGAGGCCGTCCGGTCGATGGAGGCTTTTGTTGAAGTCTGATGCAGGGAGTCGTCGGTTGCAGGCGGAACAGACCTTTTCTTTCGGGACATTCTTCGGGCGTGTCTTTTGTTTCTTTAGGTACACGTTCATTCGTTTGAGGTCACATTCTTTGCACGATGAGCTGTGACCATCCTGTGAGTATTTCCTTGTATAAAACATAGCTAATGGAAGAGTTCGATTGCAGATAGAGCAGGTTTTCTCAAACGTAGGGAACAAGGTAAAGTCCGTACTTTGTTTTATGCGTTCCTTGTTCCAACGTTTGCTGTATTCATCTAGGAGCGTTTTTGAGCATGCTTTGCAGACGTAATCGAGTCCGTCTTTCTTTCGTTTGTTTTTACGGAATTGATCAATAGGAAAAATTCGTTTACATGCCCTGCATTGTTTTTCTTTCAGAGAAGTGGTTGGCTGTTCTCTCCATTGTTGCATGTATTGTTGTGATCTTTTATTTTCACATGAGATACAGGAGGCGCTATACCCGATTTTGGTACGCCTATACTGATAGAATTTGGAGATTGGCAACGTGCGATGGCAGAGGTTGCATGTCTTCGTCATTATAATCTGTGGATGTGATGCCCGCTGTTGTTCCCATTTCTCTGCATATTCTTTTTGCATGCGATGATTGCATTCCTTGCAGTAGACATCGAAGCCGTCTTTGAGACCGACTGCAGGGTAGAACGCGGATGCTGATAGGGTTCGTTTGCATCCTGGGCAGGTCTTTTTTATCTTCGGAGGTGCTTTCTGTCGATCCTGTATCCATCGCTCTTTGTATTCGCCTCGTCGTTCCTTCAAGCAATTTTTACAGATGCTGTCAAAGCCATCCTTCGTGTTCACAGTCCTGCAAAAAGACGTTATGGGAAAGGTTTGGTAGCAATGAAGGCAAAATTTCTCCACAGGTGGTTCTACATGTGCCCGTTGTTCCTTCCATCGCTGTTTCAGCGCCTGGCTCTTTTTCTTCATGCATCGCTTGCAATTGCTGTTCCTGCCGTCCTTGAAGTGCATGTTGTTGAAATATTCGGAGACCGGTAG
>Ga0326726_10006211_pt1 | contig 10766 bp, 10 predicted proteins | sample MHFenrmetagenome_2_FD_207603 | JGI IMG/M metagenome (GOLD analysis project Ga0326726, IMG submission 207603) | Lab enriched peat soil microbial communities from Michigan Hollow, Ithaca, NY, United States - MHF15MN | ecosystem: Environmental > Terrestrial > Soil > Wetlands > Peat | place: USA... | reverse complement strand
GCGCCTGGGAATCGTCTTCGTCATAGATGGTGAAGTTGGGACCGAAGCCCAACAGCGGCGCCTCACGGCGCAACAGCCGGGCGGACAGCGAATGGAAGGTCCCGATCCACAACCCGCGCGGATCGGTCCCGAGCAGCGCCGTGACCCGCTCGCGCATTTCCCCCGCGGCCTTGTTGGTGAACGTCACCGCGAAGATCCGGTCGGGCCGGACGCCGCCCGACTGGATGAGATGGGCGATCCGGGCGGTGAGCACGCGCGTCTTCCCTGAGCCGGCGCCGGCGAGCACGAGCAGCGGCCCACCGGGGTGCTCCACGGCGCGGCGTTGGGCGGGATTCAGATCGAGCGTCAGGCGCGGTCTCCGGACCCGAGCGGGAATTCCAGGACGAACAGGCTGCCGGGGTTCCCGGGATGATAGCTCAACCGGCCGCCATGCTGCTGCTCCACGATGCGCCGCGCCAGCGGGAGCCCGAGCCCCCAGCCGCCGGGCTTGCTCGTCTCGCCCGGCTCAAACACCCGGCTGCGGCGCCCGGGTGGGATCCCCGGTCCGTCGTCTCGCACGGCCACGCGCGCCAGATCCCGAGCGCTCTCGACCAGCACGATGACCTGGCCGCCGCGGCCCGACAGCGCGTCGACCGCGTTTTTCACGATCGCTTCGAGCGCCCACTCGACGAGGACGGGGTCGCCCTGGATGGTGGGACCGGGCCCCGCCGCCGTGAGGGTGAGGCTCACGGCGTGCGCCCGCGTCGGGAGTCGCGGCTTGAAATACGCCACCACCCGCTCCGCGGTCGCGCCCAGACCGACCGCCTCGCGGCGCGGCGGTCGCCCGATGCGCTCGAAGCGTCGCGCCACCCGCTCGAGGCGCTCGACATCGGCTTCCAGGTGCGGGCTGATCTCCGTCGCCGGCATGTCGGGGTGCTCGCGCAGCTGGGCGATCCAGCCGGTGAGGCTCATGAGCGGCGTGCCCAGCTGGTGGGCCGATTCGCGGGCCATCGCCACCCACAAGCGGTCGCGGACGGCGCCCATCCGCTCGCGGTAGGCCCACAGGGCGAGGAGCACGAGCGCCAGCAGGACGCCCCCCTGCAGCAGCGCGAGCAGCGCGAGGCGGCGCGTGATCGCCAGGGTGCCGTAGTGCAGCGTGCCGATCCCGGGGCCCGATATCGGAGGATTCACCGCGTCGAGCCCGGCGAGCCAGGCGCGCAGATGCGCGCTGTCGCGCGCCGCGCCGGGAGGAGCGTTCTCCATCGCGGTCACCCGCCCCGCGTTGTCGGTAATGGCGATCGGGATACCGAGCGCGCGTACCTGGGCGGCGAGGTCGAACAGTGCTTCGGTCGCCGCATCGGGTCGCGGATCGTTCAACCCTTCGAACACCCGCCCGAACAGCCGGCTCGTCTCGCGCGCGTCTTCGCGCAGATGGCGCGCCACGACCCACGCCGAGCCGACCGACAACGCACCGAACAGCAGCGCCAGGCCGGCGACCACCGGCGGCCCGGACCGGCGCAGGGCGCCGCTACGCACCTGGCGAGACGAGTCGCTCGGCGCCGAAATACGGCACGAGCGCGGGCGGGAGCGTCACGCCGCCGTCGGAAGCCTGGCGATGCTCGAGCAGCGCGGCGATGGTGCGCGGCAGGGCCAGTCCCGACGCGTTCAAGGTGTGGACGAACTCCGGCTTTTCGCCCTTCGCCGCACGAAAGCGGATGCCGGCGCGCCGCGCCTGATAGTCGGTGAAGTTCGAGGCGCTCGAGACCTCGAGCCACTGACCCACGCCGGGTGCCCAGACTTCGAGGTCGTAGGTCTTCGCGCTCGCGAAGGAGAAGTCGTTCGCCGCCAGCAGGACCACGCGGTAGGGCAGCTCGAGGCGGCGCAACACCTCCTCGGCGTGGCCCGTGAGCGTTTCATGCTCTGCCGCCGATTCGGCCGGCCGCGAGAACCGCACCAGCTCCACCTTGTCGAATTGGTGCACGCGCAGCAGCCCGCGCGTGTCCTTGCCCGCCGCGCCGGCCTCGCGACGGAAGCAGGGGGTGTAGGCGGCGTAGCCCCGAGGCAACGCCGCGCCCTCCAGGATCTCTTCGCGATGGAGGTTCGTCACCGGAACCTCAGCGGTCGGGACGAGAAAGAGATCGTCCGATTCGATGCGGTAGGCGTCGTCCTCGAATTTCGGAAGCTGCCCCGTGCCGGTCATGATCTCCCGCCGCACCAGCAGGGGCGGCTCGACCTCGATGTAGCCGTGCTCGCGGGTGTGGAGATCGAGCATGAAATTGACGAGCGCTCGGGCGAGTCGGGCGCCGGCGCCGAGGAGCACCGGAAACCCCGAACCCGAGAGTTTCGCCCCGCGCGGCAGATCGAGGATGCCGAGCCGCTCACCGATTTCCCAGTGGGGCTTCCCGCCCTGGGGGGCCGGTGTGCCCCAGCTGCGCACCACAGCCGTGGCGTCGGGCACCTCGGGCAACGGAAGGTTGGGAACGAACAGCGCCTTCGCTTCGAGCGCGGTTTCCACTTCCCGCACCTCGCGCTCGGCCCCGGCGATCCGTTCCCCCAGCGCCCGGCGCGCGGCCACCGTTTCGGGATCCAGCGCGCCCTGCTGCTTGATCCGCTGCGCGTCCGCGCGCGCTGCCTCGTTGCGCTCCGCCTTGAGCGTGTCGAGCGCGGTGGTCAGGGCGCGACGCCGCTCGTCCAGCCCCTGCAGGGCGTCGAGCAGGGGCTGCACGGCCGGATCGCCTCGGCGCGCGAGAGCCGCCCGCACCTCAGCGGGGGCGTTACGCAGAAGCCGCATGTCGATCATGGGACTACCGGCGCGGGAGGCCGGGCTCGAGACCGCGATAGCCGCAGTTCTGATCGATCAGGAGGCGAAGGTCCGCGCGCCGCGCGATCGTGTCGATGGCGAGCACTTCGATCTTGCCGTAGTAGAAGACGACACCGGCGAGGCAGGACACGGGCCGCGAGTGCACCACCACCACCGAGCCGCTGTCGACGGCAACCGGAAGCGTGTCGACATACTGGCCGGTGGGGGCTGTGGTCACCGCGTCGAACGCCGCCACCTGTGCCTGGAGCCCCGACGAGACGCCCAGTCCCAACGCCCCGGTCGGCAGCAGCACCGCCTGCCCGGCGGGCGTGATATTGAACGCGAGGTCGAAATCGCTGCGCAGGTCGGTGCGCACCACTTCCTTGCTCTGGACCACGTACCCCGACGGCGCGGACACCGGGGTGCCGTCCAGCGCGAACAGCGAGATCGTGTCCACGACGTTTTCCAAGCTCGCCGCGGGCAACCCGATGGTGTTGTCGCAGGCAGCGGCGAGCAGTGCCGCGATGAGCGGGAGTCCCAACGACACTCGACGAAGGCGCATGGAGTGGCGTGAAGATACCCCATCGGCGCGAAAGGGGTCAACCCTTAACCGACTATCACTGCTTGACTTCCCTCGCGACGCGTCCTAGCTTCGCGCCCGTATGCCGACGATCCGGGAGCTGGTGCAGGCGATCGCCCGCCGCAACGGCGTCGACGCGGTCGTGGTAGTCGGCCGCGATGGCCTGCCGATCGATTCCGCCAGCGGCGACGGCGTGGACTCGGAGAGCGTCGCCGCGCTGCTGCCGTCGGTCATCCGGGGCATGGATGAGCTGGGGACGGCCGGGGGCCGGGGCGAATTCGCCACCGCCGTGCTGGAGTTCGGCGCCGGGCTGGCAGTGGTCGCGGTGCTCCACGCGGACGCCATGCTGGTCGTGCTGGTGCGCCCCGACACCAACGTCGGTACGCTGCTCTTCGATCTCCGCCGCCATCGCACGGCCATCGCCGGACTGCTCTGAGCCGGTCGACGGCACCGTGGTCCATCCCGCCGCCTCCCCGCCGCGACACATCCTCGTCGTCGACGACGAGCCCCATATCGGCCTGTTGCTCCGCCTCCAGCTGGAATCGCGCGGCTACGAGCTGCAGCTCGCCCGTTCGCTGTTCGAGGCGCGCGGGGCCCTGAAGGGCGAGACCGCGCCGGATGCCATCCTGCTCGATATCCACCTGCCCGACGGCTCGGGCGTGGACCTGCTGCGCGAGCTGCGGCAGCGGGCCGCGACCGCCAAGATCCCGGTTCTGATTCTGACGGCCGAAGGTGAGGAGCGCGTGCTGGCCGAGGCGCGCAGTCTGGGGGCCAGCACGATCACGAAGCCGTTCAGCCCGTCCAAGCTTCGCACCCTGGTGGCCGTGCTGCTCGGCGACGCCTCGCCAGAGGACACCGCGTGAGCACATGGGCCGTGATTCTGGCCGGGGGCGCCGGCACGCGATTCTGGCCGCTGTCCACGGCCGAACGCCCCAAGCAGCTGCTGCCGCTGGCCGGCGACCGGCCGCTCCTGGCGCAGGCTGTGCGCCGTCTCGGCGGTCTGGTGCCGCCCGACCGGATTCTGATCCTCACGGGTCCGTTCCTCGTGGAGCGGGTGACGGCGCTCGTGCCCGAGGTCCCCGCCGCTCAGGTGCTGGCGGAGCCGCGGGCCGCCTCCACCGCCCCAGCCCTGGTGTGGGGCGCGCATTGGATCGCGCGCCGCGATCCGGACGCGCAGATGCTCTCGCTCCACGCCGATTGGGCGATCGGCGACGAGGCGGCGTTCCGGTCGACGGCGGCGCGCGCGCTGGCCGTCGCGCAGGAACACGATGTCCTGGTGACCGTGGGCGTGAAGCCCACACGACCCGAGTCGGCCTACGGCTACATCGTTCCGGGACGCCCGCTGGGGCGCCAGGCCCGGCGCGTGCAGCGCTTCGTCGAGAAGCCGACCGCGCGGCGCGCCGTGGAGCTGCGCCGCCGCAAGGCGCTCTGGAATACGGGATTGTTCGCCTGGAACGTGGAGCGGTTCCTGGCCGAGGTGGGCGCGCACGCGCGCGAGCTGCGGGCGGGCCTCCCCGCCCTGAGCTCCGGCGACGTCGCCGGGTTCTTCGCGGCCGTCACGCCGGTCGCGGTCGACGTCGCCGTGCTCGAGCGCACGAAACGGCTCGCGGTGGTAGCCGGCACGTTCACGTGGGACGACATCGGCTCCTGGGACGCGCTGTTCCGGATTCGCACCCCCGACTCGCACGGCAACGTCGCGGTCGGCAATATCACGATCGGTGACGACGTGCGACGCTGCGTCCTCTGGTCGGAGAGCGAGCACCTCGCGGTCAGCGGCATCACCGATCTCATCGTCGTGCGCGCCAACGGACATACGCTGGTGATGCCCACCGGCCGCGCCGACCGCCTCAAGGCGCTGGTGCAACGGCTGTGAGTCTCGCCCTCTATCTCCTCGACCCCGACCCGGCGCCTGTCTGGGCGCCGTTCATCGGCGTGCGACCATTGTCGGAGCTGCGGGCCGGAGCCCATCTGATTCGCGAGCGTTGGGAGACGTTCGTCGGCGCCGAGGCGACGGCGATCTTCGCCCTGCCACACCTCGCGGGCTTCGCCGAGCCCGGGATGCCGCCGGTCGCGGCGCGGCAGGCGGTGACGGGTCCGGCCGTGATCGGATCCTCCACCTTCGCGCCGCAGGGCGTCGCCCCGGAGCTGCCGCCCATGCCCGTGCGACTGGTGTCGCGCGGCATCACCGTCGGGTGGGGTGTGCCGGCGGGCGCCGTCTGGGAGGGGCCGCAGCCGCAGGCCCAGAGCGTCGAGGTCCCGGGCGTGGTGTTGCACGGGAGCTTCGACCTGATCCCCGCGCTGGCGCGCCTGCTTCCCGATGACCTGCGCACCATGCTGGGCGACAGCGACCCGGTTCCTTCCGGCGCCACCGTCATCGGCGACCCCGCGGCCCTGGAGCTGCACGAGGCCCAAGTCGAGCCCGGCGTCGTGTTCGACGTGTCCCACGGCCCGGTGGTGATCGAGAGCGGGGTCGAGATCCGCAGCGGCACCCGGCTCGAGGGGCCGCTGTGGGTGGGAGCGAATGCGCGCGTGCTCGGGGGAGAGATCCGTGGCTCGGCGATCGGCCCGCGCTGCACCGTCCGCGGCGAGATGGCCTCGTGCGTGTTCCTCGGCTACGCCAACAAGTCGCACGACGGATTCGTGGGCCACAGCATCGTGGGCCGCTGGGTCAATCTCGGAGCCGGCACCATCACGTCGAACCTCAAGAACACCTACGGTCCGGTCCGTCTCGAGATCGCGGGGGTCCGGGTGGACACGGGCCAGCAGTTCCTCGGCACGCTGCTCGGCGACCACGCGAAGACCGCGATCGGCACGCTGCTCGGCACCGGGACCGTGGTGGGTGCGGGCGCCAACGTGTTCGACACGGTGCGGCCGCCCAAGTACGTCACGCCGTTCGCCTGGGGCGGCGGGAGCTCGCGCGAGCGCATGACGCGGGACGGCTTTTTGAAGATCGCCGAGCGCGTGCTGCCGCGACGCGATGTGGAGCTGACGGTGGAGATGCGGGGGGTGCTGGGTCGGATCTACGACTGGACGACGAAGTAACGAATCCTGATTCTCAGCTTACCACGCCCGGGCGGTGTCCGGGGGTGGATCGGGCACCTTGAGCGTGTCCGGGCGGATCGTGGCGGGCCCGACGCGACGCAACGTCACCGGCTTGTCGAGATCCCCGCCCGAAATCGTGAGCTTGTCGCCCGAGACCTTCAAGCCGTACACGTTCCACACACCGTCGCCCAGTGTAAACCAGACGCTGTCCCCGACGACCCGCCACCGTGCCACCTGATCGCCGAATTGGGCGGAGCTGTCTGGCCGCACCATGATCAGTCGCGGCCCGTCATCGGTGTGCGCCTCCCACTTGCCTTCGAGACGCGCTGGTCCGCGCGCCTGCGCGGACAGGGCGGGCGCGGCGACGCCCCAGGCCGCCAGCAGGGCGCATCGCATGAGCAGTGATCGCAACGGGGTCATCAGTTGGGAATCTAATCGATCGGGCCAGGCACCGGCGGTGGGGACGTGACGGCGGGCGGTTCGGCCTCGGCCACGGGGACGCTCGCCGGCAGCGGGGCGCGCTCGTCGGCGATGACGGCCACTTGCGCCTCCCACTTGCGCATCATGGCGATGAAGGCCCGCACGTATTCGGGATCGAATTCGAGGCCGGAGCGACCCTCGATGTAGGGCAGTACCTGCTCCACCGGCCAGGCGTCGCGGTAGGGCCGTTTGGTGCGTAACGCGTCGTACACGTCGCACACGTGAACCAGGTTGCTCGCTTCGTGGCAGTGGCGCCGAAACCGCACCTGAGGGTAGCCGAGCCCGTTCAGCATGATGTGGTGCTCGTAGGCGACCACGGCGGCGAGGTCCAGATCCTGCTCGCTCTCGAGAATGATCCGGGCGCCCTCCACCGGGTGGCGGTTCATCAGGACGCGCTCGTCGGGGGTGAGCTTCCCCGCTTTCGTGAGGACCTCGATCGGAATCCGCACCTTGCCGAGGTCGTGCAGCAACCCCGCGACGCCGAACGCCCGGACATCGCTCGGGCTCAGTCCCAAGAACTCCGCCAGCGCCATGCTGAGCACCGCGACGTTGAGGGAATGGGTCGTGGTGTACTGATCAAACTGCTTCAGCTGGAGCAGCGGCAGCATCATCTGCTGGTCGCCGTGCATCGCGACCGACAACGAGCGCACGACCGCCTCCGCCTCGGCCAGCGGCAGGGCCTCGTTCTGCTGCACCTCGGTGTGCAGCCAGCGGATCGTCTCCGCTTCCTCGCCCAGGGAGAAGGTGATGGTCGCCGTCTGCAGCGCCTCATCCCGGGACAGCTCGCCGCCCCCACGGACTCCGACGGCGCCGAATTTGATGGCCGTGGGGCGGAGCTGCCGAGCCTCCGCCGTGTCGATCGTGTCCATAGTGATGCGCGCCAGCACATCCTCGAGGAATACCTCGAACTCTTCTCGCGAGACCCGCTCCTCGAACTCGAGGCGCTGAATGCCCGCTTCCGCGAGCCGGGTCGACCAGTCCCAGTTGCGCATGTCGCGCAGCGGCAACCGCCCGAAGATCACTTCGTCACCGAGAAACGTGAACAGCGGTCGCGGGTAGTCTCGCTGCAGGTCGAGCAGCTCCTGATACGCCGCGTCGATGGCGCGCGAGCGGGCCGGATGCCCGTCGGCATAGAGCGACATCCCGGAGAGCGCCTGCGCGAACGCTCCCAGAAAACGCGCGGGCTCGCTCACGCCGCCCCTTCCGGGTCGGTGGCCGCCCGGGTCTGAGGGTCCTTGGACAGTGCGGCGAGGGCCAGCACCTCGGTCGCGCGCGGCTCGCGGCCCCAGCCGGTGGCGAGCGCGGTCAGCGCCGCCAGGAATTCCCGCGACTTGGGGAGGAGCTTGCGCCGCCCGAAGATCGTCCGCCCGCCGTCGGTCAGGGCGAGCAACAGCTCCAGCGCCTCTGGAGCCTGGGACAGGCCCAGCACGCGGATCGATTGAATCCGCAAGTCGGGTGGCGTCTGCCGGTTGGCGACGAGGGCGACCACCCGCGGCACGGCGTCGGCGGGCACGCCCTGCAACGCGGCGATCAGCGCAAGGCGCACGACCCGCGGCTCGGAATCCGCGAGTCCCAGCGTGATGACCTGATCCCGGTCGTCCCGGGATTTCAAGCCGATCTTGAACGCCTCCAAGCGCACGCGGGGATCGGGGTCCAACGACAGCTGCGCCGCCGAGAACCCCACGGGCGGCTCGGGCAGGAGGTCGAGGAGGGTCAGGAGATTGCGCTTGACGTACCAGCGCTCGTCGCTCAACCGGGCCGAGATGCTCGGTCCCAGAGTGGGCCCGAGCCGGATCAGTCGCTCGAGAATGGCGCGGCGGGTGGCCCGGACCTCCGCCGTGGCGAGCGCGTCGAGCAGCGGATCGGCTGCCCCCTCGGCGAGTCGCGGCAGCAGCCGGTCCACCGTCGCGAAGTCGACCGGCTCGGTCTCGAGCAGCCAGCGCACCGTGTCGGGGCTGACGGCGCGCGACCACAGCTCCTCGGCCGCCGCCGTCTCCGGCGCCTGCTCCAGCAGGTCGAGAAGCTCCACCAACCGCCCCATGTCCACCAGCGTCGCGCAGGCCCGGTACACATTCGGCCCCACCGCGTCCACCTCGAGGCTCATCTGGATGAGCCGCTCCGGCTCCGTCCCGTGCAGCCGCTGCGCCGCCGCCGCGGGCACCGGCGCCACCTGTGACATGCGCTGCAGCGCGAGGCCGTAACCTTCCGGATTGGGATCGGCCAGGTCCCAGCCGGTCAGCAGCGCCCGCACCTGGTCGCGCAGCGCATGATCGGCCAGCGGACGCGCCTGCGGGGAGCCTTGCTCCGCGTGCGCGGCGAGCTTCGACAGCATCCGCATCAGCGACCCGGACACCGCGTGCTGGGAGGCATCGGCGGCCGCCATCACGACCTCGAGGACGGCATCGACCGCCATGCCGTGCGACGCATCCAGCACGAACTGGCGGCGCTGCGCCGAGTCGCCGCCCATCTCGATCAGGCGGCGCAGTGTGTCGGGCCGCATCTCCGAAATCAACTTCGACGTGCGCCGTCGCAGCTCGACCGCTTCCTGTCCCCCCGCCGACTTCAGCTCTTGCGCGATCTGCAGCAGGTAGCCGACGATCACCTGGTCGTAGGCTTCCCCGCGGGCATGATCGTCGATCGCCTTGGCGATGACGGCCGGCTTGGTCGGCGGGGCCTCGTCCTCGCCGATCTGCCCCGCGAGCGCGGCACGCGCCAGGCCGATCCACAGCTGAGCCCCGCGCACCCGTGCGTCGCGCACCCCGCCGTCGTCGTCTTTCGAGCCGCCGCCCGGGGCACCGGCGCCAACCGGCGCGCCGGGCTCGGCACGGTCCAACAGCTCGAGCCGCTCGTAGGACATCGGATGCAGCCGGATGTGCTGCCAGGCGGACAGCTTCGCGGCCTCTCCCATACCGAGGGGTTGCCCCGTGCGGTCCGCCTCGACGGCCAGCGTGCGCAACACGTCGGCCACTTCTCCGGGCTCGATGCCGCGGTTGAACGTGACGGCGCCCAGATGGTGGCGATGCAGCCGGCCCGCGAGCTCGGCGAGCACCGGATGCCTCGGATCGGTGGCGACGCCCTCGATCACGAGCTGGCTGCGCGCGACGCCCAGTGAGATCGAGGAGCGGTCCCGGAGCAGCGCTTCCCCGCGGCGCACCAGACGGTTGACTGCGGGCTCCAACGATGGGTGACCCAGCGGATACATCGCGTGCTTGTGGAGCGCGATCGAGAGCTCGATCAGGAACTCACTCAGCTCGCGCGACAACGCGGCGCGCTCGAGCGGCGCGCCGGGCGCTCGTCCGGAGGGCGAGGTCACCCTCTAAGATACTAAACTGCAACGGCTTCGGGGATAGCGCAGCCGAAAAGGCACCCCCGGAACTGGTCCGGGAGTGCCTTTCCTGCACATCTAAACGCCTATCCGTCTAGTCGTTTAGTACATCCCGCCCATGCCGCCGCCGCCACCAGGCATCGGAGGCGTCTTCTCCTTCTCCTTCTTCTCCACCACGACGCATTCGGTCGTGAGGAGCAGCCCCGCGATCGAGGCCGCGTTCTGCAGCGCCGTGCGGGTGACCTTCGTGGGGTCGATGACGCCCGCCAGCACCAGGTCTTCGTACTCGTCGGTCTGGGCGTTGTAGCCGTAGTTCAGCTTGGCCGATTCCCGCACCTTGCCGACGATGATCGAGCCTTCCGCGCCCGCATTCTGGGTGATCATGCGGATCGGCTCCTCGAGGGCGCGCCGGACGATATCGATACCGATCTTCTCGTCCTCGTCCATGCCCTTCACCTTGTCCAGCGCCTTCTGGGTCCACAGCAGCGCGACGCCGCCGCCCGGCACGATGCCTTCCTCGACCGCGGCGCGGGTGGCGTGCAGCGCATCCTCCACCCGGG
>Ga0326726_10006210_pt1 | contig 10767 bp, 9 predicted proteins | sample MHFenrmetagenome_2_FD_207603 | JGI IMG/M metagenome (GOLD analysis project Ga0326726, IMG submission 207603) | Lab enriched peat soil microbial communities from Michigan Hollow, Ithaca, NY, United States - MHF15MN | ecosystem: Environmental > Terrestrial > Soil > Wetlands > Peat | place: USA... | reverse complement strand
TTCCAGATCAATAATATTTTTGATCTTTTCTAAAAAGAACGGGGTGATGGAAGTGAGTTGTACAATCTCATCCATCGAGAAACCCTCACGGAATGCATCAAACAGGCAGTGGAAACGCTCATCGGTGGGACGGGAGAGGATCATGCGGATCTCGCTGGGGCTCGTATGGGGGGTGATATCAGTGTCAATCGAACGTTTTGCCTTCATGAAGGCTTCTTCGAGTGTCCTCCCGATCGCCATCACCTCACCTGTGCTCTTCATGGATGTGGAAAGCGTCCTGTCCGCGCCCTTGAACTTGTCAAATGGCCATCGGGGTACTTTGGCAACGATGTAATCAATAGCAGGTTCGAACGATGCCGGGGTGCAGCCGGTCACGGTGTTGGTAATCTCATCAAGACGTAACCCGATTGCAATTTTTGCCGCAACCCGCGCAATAGGATATCCTGTCGCTTTTGATGCGAGTGCCGATGAACGGGAGACACGGGGATTTACTTCAATGACGCGGTAATCCCCGTCACGGAACGCGAATTGTACATTGCAGCCACCCTGCACATCCAGGGCACGGATGATCTTAATCGCAGCACTCCGCATCATCTGGAACTCGTCATCACGCAGGGTGAGGATCGGGGCAACCACAACGCTTTCCCCGGTATGGATGCCCATGGGGTCCACGTTCTCCATCCCGCAGACGATGATGCAGGTATCTGCAGCATCACGCATAACCTCAAATTCGATCTCCTTCCAGCCGAGGACACTCTCTTCGATGAGTACCTGGTTGATCCGCGAGCGGGCAAGCCCGAGTTCGATGATCCGGATCAACTCCTCTTTTGTCTTCCCTATCCCCCCACCGGCTCCTCCCAGGGTGTATGCCGGACGGACAACGGCCGGCAGGCCGATTGTTTTTATTGCGTCATCGACCTGGCTTAGTGAATTGATGATAATACTTTTCGGGACAGGCTCACCAATTTCCGTCATGAGATCACGGAATTTCTCCCGATCTTCTCCCTTATAAATCGCCTCGAGCGGTGTGCCCAGGACCTCCACACCCTTCAGGGCCCCCATCTCGGCAAGTTCTACCGTAAGGTTAAGACCGGTCTGCCCACCCATACCGGAGAGGATACCGTCCGGCTTTTCCTTCTCGATAATTTTTGCAATGACATCTGCCCGGAGAGGTTCGATATAGATTTCATCAGCCATCTCCGGGTCTGTCATGATTGTTGCAGGATTTGAGTTGACTAAAACAACGTTTATACCCTCTTCACGGAGTGCCCTGCATGCCTGGGACCCTGAAAAATCGAATTCCGCAGCCTGCCCGATCTGGATCGGACCTGACCCGATCATAAGGACCTTCTTAATATCTGCCCTTTGAGGCATCAGGAGATCCTCCTGAACATCGCATCGAAAAAGTGCGCTTCCGTATCACGGGGTCCGCCATGTGCTTCAGGGTGGAACTGGACGGTTGTGAGGTCCAGATCTTTGTTTTCAAATCCTTCCAGGGTACCGTCATTCACATTTGTGTAGGTAATTCTGCACCCCTCAGGAAGGGACTGCGGATCCACCGCAAACCCATGGTTCTGCGTTGTGATAAAGATCCTTCCGTCTTCAAACCGTACCGGCTGGTTGGCGCCGCGGTGCCCGAACTTCAGCTTGTAGGTATCTCCCCCGAGTGCCAGAGCACAGACCTGAATTCCCATGCATATCCCAAAGACGGGCACCTGCCCGAAAAGATCCTTCAGACAGTGAATTACATCCTTTGCCTGTTTGGGATCACCGGGCCCGTTACTGATAAGGAGTGCATCGGGTTTGCAGGCAAGAACCTGATCGGCCCAGACATTATAAGGAAAGACATGGAGATCGCCATGCCGTTTTGCAAGACTGGTGATCATATTCTTTTTTATGCCAAGATCAATGACTGCAATGCGTTTTCCGCTGCCAGGTACATGATATGGCTCTTTACAGGAGACGTTAGGGATGGGAATAATATCAGATATCGAAGGAGTTCTGCGGGCGAGTTGAATTGCATAATCTCCGTCATCACTTCCGACAACGAGAGCTGCCCGCATCGTACCATGAACACGGGTCTTGATGGTCAGTGCCCGGGTGTCAACCCCACTCATGCCAAGGAGATTGTTCTCTTCAAAAAAGGCTCGGATTGATGGCTGAGCAGCGGGTTTCTCGCAGATCTCCTTTGTTATACAACCGAGTGCGCATATATGCGGGTTCTGGAAATTCTGCCGGTCAACACCATAATTGCCGATCTGGGGAAAGGTGAACATCAGGATCTGGCCGGAATAACTCGGGTCGGTGAGGGATTCCATATACCCGGTCATCTGCGTATTGAACACAAGTTCGCCTGAGGTTTCCCCTTCAACACCAAACCCTGTACCAACAATGAATTGCCCGTCTTCGAGACCCAGAACCGCCTTCATGATTTCCATATGTAATGTGCCGGAATAGTAATTAACGATAGTGCAGTTACCAGAGAATTTCTCTAAGAAAACCAAAACCATGAGTATTCTGCAGGAAATGCTGATGGCATGCAGTGGCACCAGGGGAAACCAGAAAAAGGATCAGGACGGATATGCATAAAAAGGTCAAAACCGGATAGTGAACATTATAAAGAAATCTGTGAGGTCGGAACCCTATGGGAACGTTTGGACGAAAGATTGTTGATACTGATATCGGGGACCTGGTAAAGCTCCTCAACAAGGCATTTTCTGATGAATGGCTCGCTTATTACCAGTACTGGATTGGATCCAAAGTTGTGCGGGGACCCGACAAGGAGGCCGTCATCGCCGAGCTCACTCTTCATGCAACCGAAGAACTCGGGCATGCGGTCCTTCTCACCACGCGAATTATCCAGCTTGGAGGAACACCGGTTACCAAACCCCAGGACTGGTACACACTTACCAACTGCGGATATGAGGCACCGGATGACCCCTCTGTGATTAAGGTGCTTGAACAGAATATCAAAGGTGAACAGTGCGCCATAAAGACGTACAACAATCTCCTGAAAAAGACACGGGATACCGATCCGGTTACCTATAACATCCTCCTTGGCATCCTCCAGATGGAAGTCGAGCACGAGGAGGATTTACAGGCACTCCTTGAAGATATCACCGTGATGATGAAAAACCGTTAATACAATTTTTCATCTTTTCACCGGTTAAAACAGGATTATCTTTTTTTTTTTAGTATTCTAATCTTAAAAAATCAATCCTGAAGTATTCGTTGTTCCCGGCTTGGTAGAATTTCTTTTTACCAGGATGTGAAATACAAAACACTCAAGAAATGAAGGAGAGGACTGCTTCTTCCCATCCTAGCCCTCCTGCTTTAAAGCGATGATGGCGTATTACTGGTTCTGGGCTCGTAAGCGTTCAGGTCATTTCCTATGAAAATCGCATTATTCAGAAAAAATGATGGGGGTTTTACTTTATCCACCAAGTACGATGAATCCGCCGCCCCCCGAAGGGACGCCCCCGCAGCAGATCGGTGACGAAAAATTAAAAAGATTCTGTGCCCGCCGTGCCACGGAGAGGCCCTGAAGCGGGCTGGCATCATATTCAGAATGATTTTCATCATCCGGTAGTGAAACGCATCGATTCGTTGATTATCCAGAGCTGAGTTATCGAGGAGACTTCTTCATCCCTTTCACGACCTTAAAAAAATTCCAAAGTATTACAATCCGTACCATATCCCCATTTTTATATAGTATTTACAGCAATCTCCATGAACAGAATAAAATTGAGGTTTTTTTATGGTTGTGGAACATGTAAACGGCAAGAAGAAAGGGAAAGTGATGCTGTACGCCCTGAGCACCTGCGGGTGGTGTGCCAGGACAAAAGAATTATTACGGACACTGGGGGTGGAATTTGACTACGTCTATGTCGACATGCTTGACGGGAAAGAGCAGGATACCGTTATGAATGAGATGGAGAAATGGAATCCCAAAGGTTCATTTCCGACACTCGTAATCAGAGATGAAAAGGGAATAGTCGGATTTCGTGAGGAAGAGATTCGGGAGGCTCTGGAGTGATGACCCTCATTGTTGTTGATGAAAAAGAAGTTGACCGTATCTATGCAATTCTCAAAAAGGAGACAGAGAGTGGGGGTTATTTCCTGAACCCGGATAGTGAGTTCACAAAAAATCTCGTACGGGGACTCATCAAAAATGAACAGCGCTACGGGTACCGGGCCTGCCCGTGCCGTCTGGCCTCAGGAAAAAAGGATGAAGACCTGGATATTATCTGTCCCTGCAACTATCGTGATCCTGATCTGAATGATTTTGGTGCCTGTTATTGTGCGCTTTATGTAAATGAAGCAGTTGCTGGTGGAAAAGAGCATTCTGCACTCGTTCCTGAGCGCAGACCGCCAAGGTCAGAGCGTAATAAAAAAAGGACCGTTCAGACCGTGTCCACCGCACCGGCATTAACCCTGTCATTCCCGGTATGGCGTTGCACGGTCTGCGGGTATCTCTGCGCCCGCGACCAGCCTCCGGAGATCTGTCCTGTCTGTAAAGCAAAAAAAGAACGGTTCGAACGCTTTATCTGAAATACGCTTTTTTTTGGCTCGTCATAAATGTTTTAAAAAATTGCTCTGAAGAAAAATCGTTCATGAGTCAATTCTTTTTCAGACATCTCCTCAAAAATCGTCTAGATACGATTGACACCCGCCTCAGGGCCTCTCCGAGGCACGGCGGGAGAGAATTTTTTCAATTTTGCTCACTGATCCGCCGCGGGGGCGTCCCTTCGGGGGCGGCGGCGTTATCGCAATGGTAAAAGATGGATCTCCTCCCAGGATATCCGAATATTTGTTCTTCAACAGGAAATGCTCACTAACAATCTAAACGTTAACCAGGATTTTGACTCCAACAGATTTATGCTCCCTCCACTCGGTGATATCACTTGAACATTTAATACAACACTATCGTATTGTGAGAGGCGGTAAGGGAAGTCATAATCATGTCCCCTCCTCCATCTTACCGTGCTTTAATGCAAATCCTGATCAACAGGAATTCTTCGGAACCCTCTTTACACTCCTGTCAAATGCCCAGTGACGAACCCTCAAATAGCGTTTAAACCAACAGTACAGCCATGACTGATTCCGTCATAGTCGAAATAGTTGGTCTGAAAAACGCTGAATGTTGTCCATTTCCCTGTGATGAGAACCGCACCTGCGGGCTTTCGGGATGCTACCCTACGGGAAAACTCAATGAGGCATTTGACGAATTAAAAAAAGTTTTAAAAAATGAATATGGGGATCACGTGGAACTCAGACTCACCTTTATCGATGATGGTGCACCCGATTACATTCAGAAAATAATTGAAAAAGACTTTCCCCCTCTCCCTGTCATCCTTGTCAATGGACGCATCACCCGTATCGGGCGTATATCACTGGACCGGATAAAAAAAGAGATTGAAAAAGAGTGTTAATTATATAATTTTTGTCAGGGCTCCGTTCTCAAGATCGTAGTACAGGCCGTGAACTTCGATTGATTTTTCCTTAAGTGCGGTTTTTATCAGGGGGTAGGTTTTCAGGTGCTCAATCTGGAGCCGGACATTCTCCTGTTCGATCATCCGTGACCGGTTTTTGATCTCTTCTGGTGTGGTGGGTTTTTTAATTTTGCTGTCCACCCGGTTTTTTGCCTCGATAGCATTATTCAGCCAGAGCGGGATGTAGACATCATCCAGTTCCTTATCCAGTGCTTTAATCGCACCGCAGTCTGAATGACCGCAGATAACAATGTCCTTGACCTTGAGATGTTTTATCGCGTACTCCAGTACCGTGGCAAAATTCCAGTCATGGATCGGGGCGACATTGCCGATATTCCGCTGAACAAACAGGTGTCCCGGTTTCATCTGGGTTATATGCCCGGTCTGGAGGCGCGAATCCGAACACCCGATCCAGAGGACAGGCGGGCTCTGGCCTTTTGTGAGTTCCTGGTAATGCTCAAAATTCTGTTTGAAAACCGTTTCACGGAATTTTTTATTTCCCTCAAGTAACTGGTCGATCATGGATTGTATCTCCTGATATCGCATACGCTTCCACAAAAACTGCGGTGCATATTCGAGTAATTTCTGCTGGGATTGCGGATCGATTGAATGTTTCGGAATGATACTCAGGACCTGCCTTTTGACCCGGGAGATTTCCTTTTTCCCTCACGTGAAATACCATGCATTTGAACGATTGCGGAGGAGACAGGAGCCTAGACCTCTGAATGCCCCCCCACTGAGAGCGATGTTGATGTAGTAACCGTTTGCGGAGGCTCCTTTTCCAGGGAGGGAGCCCAAAGGCGGGAGAAACAACTCCGGGAAACCACACCAGATGAGCGTTCAGTTTATAATTAAACATTTTCTATGAAAATCGTTGTATTCAGCTAAAATACGGGGGGATCTTTTTATGAATCAGGTATGATGATACTGCCGCCCCAGGAGGGACGCCCCCGCGGCGGATTGGTGACGAAAAATAAAAAAAATTCTCTGCCCGCCGTGCCTCTGAGAGGCCCTGAGGCGGTGTCTATCGTATTAGAGCGATTTTCATAGTTCCGGTGTGAACGTTATGAATTCGAGTCTGAGTCTATAACCCAGGATTTTTTAAAACGGAAAAACCTGTCCGCCGAACCTTTTTAAAAAAAATAGTACAGCACATTTCCGACGCCCATAAAACCTTTTAGCGCCAACCATAGGTCAATGGACACCATCGACTCCTATTTCCCGTATACTGAATACCGCCCGGGCCAGCGTCACATGCTTGAGGTTGCGGCGCAGTGTGCCCGGGGGGGCGGGATCACCATGATTGATGCCCCGACCGGCAGTGGAAAGTCGAGTGTTGTTGCATCCCTTCTGGCTGAGCGGAAAGGAAGGAAGGTTGTCATTGCGGTACGCACGGTGAGCCAGCTCACTACCTTTATCCGCGAGCTCCACCTGGTGAAGAAAAAACGACCTGAACTCAAAACCGTATACCTTGTCGGGAAATCGAGTATGTGTCCTCTTGGGGGTGAAGGAGACGTGTACCGCAGGTGCGAAGGGGTCAAGGCATTTTCCTCATCGCTCATGCGGGAGCGGGCGGAGAAAGGGGCACTTATACCGTCAAAAGATCCTTTCATCTCCCAGCAGATACGGCGTATGGACAGGGATCATCCACTCATCTGTCCTTATTATATCAACAGCAAGATGTTCGTACAGGGGGATACCGTTGGAGTCAAGATGGTACCCTCGACCGCACTGCGTACCAAAGCCGACCGGGTAATAGACCACCCTGTCAGCCCCCGGGAACTGCGGGAATTCTGCGGGGATATCTGCCCGTACGAGTTGATGATGCACGCCGCCCGGAATACCGATGTGGTCATCCTTAACTATCACCACCTCTTTAACCGGGACATTCGGGAGCAACTCTACGCCAACCTCGGTGTCGAACCCCATGACATTTTACTCCTCATCGATGAGGCGCATAACTGTGGCGATGTTATAACCAGTATCGAGAGCGTGACGCTGGAAGAACGCGATCTCGAACAGGCCTCCCGGGAGCTCTCCGGTATGCGCAAGCGCCACAAAGGTGCAGACGCGGTCCAGCATGTCCTTCCGCGGCTCACCGAGTTTATCCGCGGTCTGGTAAACTCCGGAGAGGTAGAGGACTGGTTCGATCCTTCCATCTTTGACCGGATGGTAGTGCGGGAATCACTGTATAAGAATATGGACGAAATCGTTGACGATTTAATCGGTCTTTCAGAGTCCATCCGGGAAAAAAACCTGAAAGCAGGGGAGTATCATGAAACTGCGATTGAGCGGCTGACAGAATTCTTATTCCGGCTCTCGCAGTCAGCAACGGATCCAGCCTTTCTCACCATATACCGGAAAGAGGCAGAGGGGATCACCCTGGAGGTGCGCAACATTGATCCCGCTGTACCATTGCAGGAGATCTGCACTGCGCATGCCTGCTGTATCCTGATCTCGGGTACACTTTCACCTGTCGACAGTTTCGCCCGCTATTACTTTGGCGATACCCCGGTAATAACACTTACCCTGCCCAACGCGTTCCCGAAAGAAAACCGTCTGGTCTGTTGTGCAAACGATATTACGACTGCATTTTCAATGCGGCAGAACAAGGAGAATAATGCACGGATCGGGGATTACATAAAAGCATTCTGCGCACTCAAAGGGAACCGTGCACTCTATTTTCCCAGTTACCAGATTCTTGAAACATATGCAAATCTCACCGTCCCGCAGATCCGTGGAAGAAAAATCTTTATCGAGCCACGGGATGCAGCTGATGCCGAATCAGCACTCTCGACATTCCTGTCACTGCCTGCACACGGTGAGTCAGGGATCTTATTTGCAGTCTGCGGCGGAAAATGGAGTGAAGGCCTTGATTATCGCGGTGAAATGCTGAACGGTGCGATGGTTATCGGACTGCCCCTTGCACCGTTTAACCGTGTGCGCAAGATGATGATCGAGTATTTCAGGCACAAGTTCGGGGAAGAGGGTGAATTTCTCTGTTACACGCTGCCGGCGATCAATCGCTCCCTCCAGGCATTGGGGAGAGTGCTGCGCACACCGGAAGACCGGGGGGTTCTGGTGCTGGGAGAGAAAAGATTCCTGGAAAAAAAGGTACATAATGCACTCCCGGCATGGATCCAAAAAGAGATGATCGTGTGCGATGCAGCACGGTTCCGGGGGATGATTTCACGGTGGAAATTGTAGGAGGTGCATGCCGGTTCGGGCTCTGGTTCGTCCACGTATGGTGGAGTGGAACGACCGTTCACCGGGTCAGGTTTGCAAAAACGGGTTTACCGGGAGAAGTGCCGGGTCTGCTCCGGCAATACTGCTCAGGACAGATTACCAGTCTTTTACCACTTGACAGTATAGCCATACATGACGATACCGTATACGGCAGGATTTACCGGGCGGTTCAACAGGTTCCGTATGGTTCCACGTCTACATACGGGGAGATTGCTGGAAGGGTCGGGACATCCCCCCGCGTAGTCGGGCAGGCAATGGCACATAATCCTACACCCCTGGTTATTCCCTGCCACCGTATCCTGGCAGCTCATGATATCGGAGGATTCACTCCATCCATCGACATCAAGGAGGCATTGCTTGCAATGGAAAAGAAAGGATTACGAAAGGTGGAGAAATGACCATGGCCTGCACGCCGGCCGCTGCCTCTCCCTGGTTGTCCTGCGCACAAAGTACCAGTACAGGAGACATCGTTACGAACGGAGCACAGCTATGAGATCAGCAGTCGTACTGGTTGGTGGTCAGGCACGGCGGGCAAATGGGCAGGAGAAATATTTTTTCATGTATCAGGGCAGGACATTCATCGAGCGGCTGGTCGACTCGCTCGAAGAAGTAGTCGATGAAATCATTCTTGTTGCAAAGAGTCCCGAACAGTGCAGACGGTTCCACAGGATCGGGGGAATACGATGCATTACCGACATCCGCGGGGGCATCGGGCCGATAGGAGGACTTCATGCCGGCGCACTTGCTGCACGGGGAGAGTTCATCTTTGTATCTGCCTGTGACATGCCGTGCATAAATCCATCAGTAATCGCACACCTGTTCGACTGTATTGACAATTATGATGCGGTGATACCCAGCTGGAACCCCGATATGCTCGAGCCCCTGCATGCCGTCTACCGGAGGACTGCGCTCCTCGCCTACCTTGAAAGTCATGATTCGCTATCGCTCCGGGCAATGGTCAGGAGCCTTTCTGCCCGGTACATCCCGGTAGATGAGTTAAAGAGTATTGACCCTGATCTCAAAACATTCACCAACATCAACAAGCTTGAAGATCTTGAACGAATCAACTCCCGGGACCTTGAATCACCTGGCCCGGATTCTGTTCAAAAAAACTTATAACCGATTTTGTGTTTTTTTGTGGCAACTTACCACAGGATATATAAATATATGGAATGAGACTATTTACTATACCAGATTCCTCCATCCGTTGGCAGGGAATTCGGCAGGGGACCGTCAGTGGAGCATTTATCTGTTGAAAATAGGGAAGTTCTACGACTGTTTATCGTCACTGCTGCATCTATCGGTGCCATCCTCACAACCATTTTTTCTCTCCTGAACGGCATTTTTTATGTCTTCCCGCTCCACTTTATCCTGCCGATCATCCTCGTCGTCTATTTTTACCCGGAGCGGGGCGTTCTCTTCTCACTGGGATTAGGCCTGATGTATATCAGCTTAATTTATCTTTTAGGGAATTCAGATCCGACACTGATCGCTATTGCCACGGCGTGGTTTGCAATCTTCATTACTATCGGCGTCGTTGCATCATCCTATGCCATCCGGCTGCGCGAAGAACAAACCCGGGTGAGAAAAATCCTGGACAATTCCCAGAACGGCATTTTCTGTTTTGACCTTAAGGACCTGCGGATTCGTGAGATCAATACAAAATGCGCCCAATGGCTGAAGTACAGTCCACAGAACCTTATCGGTAAGGATATCTCCGTCATCTGGACTGACAGGGAAGAACAGAAACAGTTCATTACTGACGTGAATCAGGAATTTAAACAAGTACAAAAACATAGTGAACGGGAAGCACGCTTCCGTGGGCAGGATGGTACAGTTTTGAAGTTCGTCATCTCCCCCATGCTGGTGACAAGGGGGCATGTGCTCTGTTCTGTCATCGATATCACCAGAAGTAAAATTGTGGATGAGGAGATCATAAAAACGCTCAATGAACTGGAACACCAGGTCAAAGAGCGTACCGCTGACCTGGAACGGACAAACGAAAAACTTCGGGCAGAGATCCTTGAAT
>Ga0326726_10006209_pt1 | contig 10767 bp, 12 predicted proteins | sample MHFenrmetagenome_2_FD_207603 | JGI IMG/M metagenome (GOLD analysis project Ga0326726, IMG submission 207603) | Lab enriched peat soil microbial communities from Michigan Hollow, Ithaca, NY, United States - MHF15MN | ecosystem: Environmental > Terrestrial > Soil > Wetlands > Peat | place: USA... | reverse complement strand
TGGTCTCATTCCGAACCCAGAAGTTAAGCCAGCTCACGTAGTATGTTGTACTGAGGTACGCGAGTCCTCGGGAATCATACCAAGCTGCTATCACCTTCCTTCCTTTAGGTCTTGTTCTAAAAATCTGTTCCGGAGTGAAAGCTTTCGAATAATTTGTTACTGTATCGATTATGCGATACTGTCAGGATCACGACCTGAGTAACGCGTCCCAATACATCAAAAGTAATTCTGTCACCATTGCGGTCATAGAAGTCGAACGTACCTGGTCTGATCCAAACTCAGAGTTAAGCCAACTCACATTGTAGGTGTACTAAGGTACGCGAGTCCTCGGGAACCATAGCAAGCTGCTATCACCTTCCCTTCTTACACGGTCATCTTATAATGTAATATTAAAGAGCGAATACTCAAGCCTATGAACCGATGTCATCGTATCGTTTTTTCGGATACCGGCAGGTCTGCGGCCTGCGTGACATGTATAAAAAAAGGATGACAGGGTCATCCCATTCAAAAATGATCTTAATGCCTCTTCCAGATTTCAATTCCCGCTACCACGACAATTGCCCCGAGCAGAGCGTACTTGAGCGGGGCGTGCTGGGTCGTCCGCTGAACCGGAGCGGTTGTAGCAGCTGTTGCCTGGGGCGTCGGACTTCCTGCATCAGTGACCTGGAACGGGACTATGGTATACGTGTCATTGGTAAGCGTGTCATCTTTTGCCTCCTGATCGCTGATTGCGGTGATGAGTGCGTCTGCCGCATCGCTGCCCTGCAGGCTTCCCGGGCCGGTGAGCTTGAAGACATTCGTGCCGTTGTTCAGTTTCAGGTTGCGGACATAATCCCCGCTGACAACGAAGTCGAACTGATTGTCTGCCATCGGGTGCTGCACGATGATATAGTTCTGCCCTGCCGGGAGTTTTCCCGACATTGCCGCATCGGCGGTATAGGTAAACAATGCAGTGGTGGAATTTACCGGCGTTTTTGTCGTATAGGCATAATCATCGCCTATAATCCAGATCTGGATTTCAGGAGGAATTCCTTCCGCAATCCCGGTTACCGTGAACGGCTGCCCTTTTACAACATTCGAAGAAGAGATATTTGCGGTTATGAACGGCTTTTTCAGGGCAATCCCGACATTGGCGGCAGCTGGACCCAGCTGGTCCTCTGCTTTCGGCTGGCTCACAGCATAAACGCTGTACGTGCCGGCATCAAACGGGAGATTCGCTGTGTAATAGGAGTATTCCCAGGTTTTATCCGGTTTTGTTTTCACTACCGTGAATGAGTCCGGGTTTCCGCTGACTACATCCTGCTGAGGCGAGGTAAGTTTTCCCCCGCCATTGGAGATGCCGGGTCCGGTTATGAAAAGGTATGTGGAATCGGAATCATAATTATGGCCACTGAAAACCACTTTTTCTCCCAGATAATATGACTGATCCCCTTGTGCGGCAATTGTAACTCCCGTTTCTGCAGATACGGGAGATATCATCAGGGCTGCTGCACCAACTATGATGAGCAGCAGGATCATCTTCCAGGACCCGGACGGGTTGTTGCTGGTTTGTTTGGACATATGTAAATATATTGATATTTACAATATAAAATCATTCTTCTTTGTATTTTGGCATCATTATTTCACCGGGATTTACCTCTCAGGCGTGGACCGGAAAAAAGTTATGAGTGAGGTTCTTGTTCTGGAGATCCGGTGATCTGCCTGTTTTTTGCAGAGGTGTAAAGATCCAGAGCTGCAATCCCGCCGACCGTTGCCACCACAAACGCAACGCTGAACAGTGCGAGATCATAGAGGAGGCCAAGAGCAATCCACGTGGCGGTGGGACGATAGTGGACAACCTCGAGTGGTGCGACCATCCCGTGTGCTGCCTGGACGAGCAGGTACGTAAGGAACACACCGAATACGACAACTCCAAGGAAGATGGCGCAGGCAGCTACCTCATCCCAGGTCTTTTTTATCATGCCAAACGATCCCACGACTGCCTCCCTGAGGGTCTTTTGCTCGAGAACGATAAAGGGCACGACAAATGGGGTCAGGATGAACAGGAGCAGATTGATCGCCGAAAAGATCAGGGCGTCCATGAACCCAAATGGATATATCCATGACAGCAGCGAGTGTCCTCCATTGTCCGGAAGCTCGGTAAAGACCTTGTAGGGAACGAGAGTCAAGTTGAAGGGGAACTGGCTGAGCGTGCTGGTAAGGAAAGAATAGAAAGGCCCAAAAATATTAAAAAACAGGATCGGAAACAAAACAAAAGAATAATCGTAAATACTGACGAGCAGCATGCCTGCGAGTGCCAGAACAATAGACCACAAGAAGATTGGTTTCAGGTATTTTTTTGCCCCTGCAAGCTCCACAAAAAACGAGGCAGAACCTTCTTTCTTTGATGAGATGCTCAGGACAAAGCCCGCCAGTAGGAATACCAGGCAAAACAGTGTTGCGAACTCGATTAAAAAGCTCAGGACAAGCCCTACGATTATACCAGGTTGCATGGCCCCGCCGATGTACCAGCTGATGTAGGAGATTGCCGATTGGCCGATGGTGTTTCCAGCCAGCACAAGCCCGGCAAGGAGCGTAAACCAGAGGAGCTGCCGGTTCCGGTTCAGTGTCCTCATCCCTGAGAGGGCTGGTCCGATCCCCCGACGGATCGTTCCCGATCCTCCGCCACCGCCATCCGGGATTCCCTCATGGGCGGATTCCGGCGGGATATGGATACCCGTCTGCAGTGCATGGACTGCCGGTGGTTTCCGGCACAGACCGAACCAGTGTTCAGCAGTTTCGGATATCCCGGTCATTCCTCTTTCTCCCGGATCTTTGCCATCAGTTCTTCTGCCATCTTTGTCGGGTCCGCGGTCTTTTCGAGTTTTATCCCCAGCTCGGCTGCGAAATCCCAGATGAACTCGATGCATTTTGTGAACTCTTTGCAGGAAATGCAATCGCCATCATGCTCGTACCAGACCTGCATGCCATGCTTCTCCGAGACCAAAATATAGGCATTGGTCTGGAAGGGTATAGATCTCCCGAACAGGATGCCCCGCTCTACATCGATCTTTTCAATCTGGATTCTGTTTGCCTTGGCCATCTCCCGCAGCGAGGCTTCGATCTTCTCGTTCATCGCAAGGAGTGCCTGGGACACTCCCTGCCTTGTTATGCCGAGCTCGTTTGCAATAGAGACATTTGACATCCCGCTGCGCCGCATCTTCCAGAACCCGAACTGTTTCTCATTGGTTGGAAGGAACATATGTAAATGTATGAACATTTACAATATAAAATATTTGTTAATCTCTCTTATTCTCGTTCCTGAGACACGGATAATAAATGTGGTATCGATGGGTGTAACCGGAGGTACCGTAATTTCTTCACAGGTATGATACAAATGGTCGATTGCCGAACCCAGAAATTAAGCCAGCTCACGTAGTATGTTGTGCTGAGGTACGCGAGTCCTCGGGAATCGTACCAAACTATCGCTTTTTATCCTTTAACGGGTAAATGTTTTAGAATTTTTTAGTCCAAGGCGTTAGCCCCTGAAATATCATATATCCCTATGGCGATACTATGTGTATCGGACCTTGTGGTGACACATATACCAGAGCCCGAAAGATTTTTCTTTTCTCGTTCCGATAGACGCCCGTATGGTACAACCGATCATTCTGATCACAGGTTCCACGGATGGCATCGGAAAGGCAACCGCCCAGAATCTTGCGTTGCTGGGTTCCGAAGTGGTAATCCATGGAAGAAATGCACAGAAAGGTACCAAGGTCCAAAAAGAACTCGGAGCAATAACCGGAAATGTGAAGCCGGACCTGCTTATCGCTGACTTATCCAGGGAGGACGAAATCCGGCGGATGGCGCAGGATGTCACTTCCCGTTATGATCGACTCGATGTATTGATCAATAACGCAGGGACATATCAACCCGAGAGACATCTTACAAAAGACGGTGTGGAAATGACCTTTGCGGTCAATTACCTTGCCCCGTTTCTCCTCACACAGCTGCTTTTTCCTCTCCTCCGGAAGAGTGCGCCCTCACGCATCGTCACGGTCGCATCCAGTGCACACGAAGATGTAGACCGTATTACCTGGGGCAATCTTCCAGCCCAGGAACAGTACGACTCATGGGGGGCCTACGCTCTTTCAAAGTTTGCGGATATAACGTTCACCTACAGCCTCGCCCGCATGGCAAAAAAAACCGGGGTAGTAGCAAACTGCCTCCACCCTGGGGTAACGGATACAAATCTTCTGCGGTCTGCGTTTCCGGGCTATCCTGCAATTACCCCGGAAGAAGGGGCACGTACATCCGTTTACCTTGCAAGCTCTGAAGAAGTTACCGGGGTATCGGGGCACTATTTCGACACCCGGAAACAGGTCCGGTCCTCAGACCTCACGTATGATCGTTCGGTGCAGGACCGGCTCTGGAAGATCGCAGAGGATCTCACACACACGGACTCGTTTCAATCCATTGCCGCACTGTGAGTATTTCAATTGACGGGAAAGCCGGAAAAGAAAAAAAGAATGCAGGGAATGATGAAATTGAAATCCCTCCCCCCTCCTGATAATATCCGCTAAATGTCCTTTTATACAGGAATATGTGAGGATAGTTGTGTATTTTATAATTTTTTAAAAATATATGATAACTATTAAATATATCAGCACACTCATTCTTTCGCTAAGGTGGGTTCATATGATCCCGACATTCCTTGCATCGGGTATTATATTTTATGGATTTATTCAGCTGTTTACTGCACTCATTGCCGTAGTTCTTGCAGTGCATTGGAAAAAATACGAATTTCTGCCGGGCTTATTCTTCCTCCTTCTGTATTCCATTATTGATATGGTCGATCTATCTTTTATCACCATTGCGAACAGCACGTTCGTTGATGTCGCTCAGTTCGGGTTTATCCTGATTGCCATTATATTCTTTATTATCGGTATGAACCCGGCATGGTCTCATAAACTGATATTGGGTAAGATGGAGTCCAACTGCGCTCCAGAACCACCACGCAACGAATCTCTGATTTCTCTTGTAAAAAAAATCTGATTTTATGTAGAAAATTTGTTCTATCTGTATGCGGATACCGAATTAAATTGAACATTTGACTGCGGATTTTCCAATCTTCGTCCAAAATCGATCTTATGTTTTGTCGTGATTCCCGGACAGGACTTTTTTTTCACCAAAGTAATCTTTTACCTCATGGTAAAATTTCCAGCGTATAATCCTCATAAATTTAGGTACCCGATCAAAATGTCAGGGTTATTTTAAGATTCAGATCTGTTATGGTATTTTTTAGAGAAATTCAATACGTCAAATGACTGACTGACTGAAGGATGAAACAATCAGGTGGAGCTCTATAGATACCGGCTCCAGTAACCGGAAAAAAGGAAATTCACGGTGCGATCGCACCATCTCTCACTCTCATGGTCAGGTCTGCAGCAGCATGCTCCCCGGCAAATTCAACCGAATAGTTTCCGCATTCCCGCACCACCAGCTGCTTCTTATTTTCCATGGAATAGGATTTTCCAAAACCATCCTCCTCGATAACCTCCCCGGTATCCTTATCCCTGACAATTACCCGGAACCACGCATCTTCGAATGAACGATTTACAACGATAGTATCTTTATGCACGGTTGCAATCTCTTTATATTCAACATATTTTATATCCACAATGTTAAGCGGGGAAATAATATAGTCAATAACGAGTGGTGGTTTGACAAGTTTCATGGAAACGGACGGTAAGACCTGCGACAGATTCTGGTTTGTCAGAGAATATACCGTGACAAACCCACCGAAATCCCGTTGAGGAATTTGTGGTTGAAGAGTGGGGCGAACTTCAATATCCGGCTGCTCCGGCATCTCAATCGACAGATAAGACGCCATTATTTTCGCAGACGAGGAAGGATCTGTCGTAGTTACGACTATTGGGGGATCTGCAATTGCTGCCTCCCGGTTGTTCACCGTGGGCTGCAAAGTCTGGCCGGGACTCGGAACCGGGTCCGGCAGATCTATACTGAACCGATCCGGACCGCTTCCTGCCGAAATTATCTGCGGCACTACGTAGGTGACCTCCCCGCCATTTATCTTTGAGGAAAATTGTTCGTTGTTTGAGGATATGACAGACCATAAAAACATGGTATTTACTATGAGAAATAAAAAAATTATGCCAAAGATGAGGTTTAATGATTCGTCATCCATATAATTGAAAATAATCATGCACGTTCAAAAACATTCGTACTGGATTCAAATTTTGAAATGAAACCAATCCGGATTGATTTAAAAAAAGAGTAGAATAATTACTGGACCTTAATCTCTTTTTTTCCGGCCCAGAGCCCATGAAGGTTGCAATATTCGACAGCGTGAAGAACACCGCCTTTTTGCAATTTCACTTTCAGAACAACCTCCGGCTGGGAAGTCACCGGCGTTAAGGATACTTTTGCCAGAACAACCGGGTTAAAAGCCCGCCCTTCCTCTTCAAGCGTTACCATGATCCATCGGATTGAATGTTCGACAGTATTGGGATGCGGGCCAACGGTAACTTTAAGATCAAAGGCTTCATCCGGCTTGACTTTTGCCGGAGCATCAATCTTTGGGGTATGACTTTCCCGTTTGCCGAGCGCTTCCCCGGCAGCGGCATCATAGGTATAAATCAGGTTTCCGAATATATGTTCAGCCATGCTCAAAACCTCTATAATTTTATTTCATGCTCCCATCATGACCGATAATCCCGTTTACCCGGGAACTGAGGCACGACAGGTGCGCACCTTTTCGCGCACTGTTAGGATCACTCATTCCTCTATATAATAATTCTGAAGGAGGGCACCTGAAGACGGGGGCAGTTCTGTTCAGTACCGGGATTATCATTGTCGCCCTGCCCTTTTGATAAGACATAACTTTTTTAAAAGGCATGGTACGGGAACGTTGAGAGGCACTCGTTCCTGCTCATGATTCCCTGGTACCGGTTGCTTTAAAAAACGTATAACAGAATGTCCCATCCTGCTGTGTAGTCCGGTACAGGTCCCTGATTCCCTTCTCCCATGTCCGATTATCCACCAGACGCCGGGCGATTGCCAGCTCCCGTACTCCCTCAACCATTGCAATGAAGATATTTTTCACCCCTTCAACATACTCCGGGCGACTCTCGTCTGCATAGACTATCCGGGGCGAGACTGCGACTTTTGTGAACCCTGCATCGGTCATCAGGTGCCAGAGTTCCCTCCCGATCAGAGCATTTCCCCCCATCTCCCGCTGGAGGTGAACAAGACAGTCGATAACCTTGTGTGCATCCCTGCTATCCGGGAAAAACAATGCTGATCCGTGGTCTCCTTCAATGAACGTTATGGTTCCTCCCGGCCGAAGGATCTTCTTCATGCAGGTGAGAGAGAGGAGCGGATCAGGCAGGTGCTCAAGCAGGAAGCACACGAATATATGGTCGAAGGTTTCAGGCCCGAAGGGTACCTGGTAGACATCGGCCTGAAGAAACGTGACGTTTGTGATCCCTTCCTCAGAAACACGAAGTTTTGCCTTGAGAAGAGATTCTGCGGAGATATCAACAGAGACAAATTCCGCATCGGCGCTGTTTTTGGCAAGTATTGTTGTCTGGGCGCCAACACCGCACGCAGCTTCGAGCACCCTGCTCCCCGGCGAATAGCGGGTGTCGTGGTGGAGCAGCTCGGCTAATTTCGATGCCTGGTAGTTCAACCGTTCTGCTTCGCGGTCCGAGCGACCATGGACGTAGGGGTTATGAGGAGAGTTCATGTAATTCGTTTCGTGATTTGTTAATTTGATGTAAGAAACGATCAGGGTTTCGTTTTTCAACTAAAAAATGAGAATTGTTTTCTTTGGTTATCCCCAACCATTCAGTTCCATGGTGGCCGCGCCATCGGAACTGCCTGACACCATTTTGACAAATCCCGGAACCCCCGGTGCGGTCCAGAACGTAGCAGTCACACCCTTGTATGTTGATGTATATTTCGAAGCAGCCGGGTACGTTCCGGCCGGGACTGATACGGGTTCGATACCGACAAATGTGTAGGTTACATCAGAGCTGACCTTGCTGGGATCACTTTGTGCCTGTCCTCCTGTCGATGAACAGTCTTGCGTCATCCCACCAGAGGGCAAGCCTGCTCCTTCCATCCTTATGGTGCATTTACCTGACTTTTCATATTTTGTATAAATTGTCATACCCCCACTGCTCATCTTGTACTCTATCCAGTTATACGGTGTAGTACCCCCGAAGATATTTGCCCCACTGACAACTGACCCGGCTGATGATGATGAGGTCGTTCCTGACGGAGCACTCGCTGCGGTCGTGGCTGCCGGTGTGGCTGCCGTAGTACCTCCGGTTGTGGGTGTGGTCGGACTCGTGCTCGAACATCCTGCAATTGCAACAGCAATTACAACAAATATTATTGCAATGATACTGATCCGTGAAATTTTCAAAACTACTCCCTCCAGATATGATGTATATTCCTGACAGCGCTCTCCCTGACAAAAGGGATTAGAGATGCCGGGATTAAGCTGGTAGTTTATGTACGATTATATTAAAGAATTTCGAAAAAAACCTCATACAACAGATTTTTTTTATTTCTTTTTATTTCTCGAAGATAATCCAGCATTTCCGGGATAGTACGGAAAAAATCCGGATGAAAACACCCATACATCCCGTGAACGATCATGCACCCTCTTCCTTTATCTTCCTCCTTCACCATAACCAGATTAATGATAAGCGATTCAACGGTAGATCTTCTTACCCTCATCAAATCCCACAATCCCGACCAGAAGAAGCCAATCTCCCTGGTACGGCAGGATTATTCTGCATTCTACGAGAACATGCAGGACGATCGGGGAGAATACATGATTACCGAACGTGTGGAGATCTCCAAGGGTGTCTATGGCTACTGGATCAATATTCCGGAAGCTGTGACAGGTCACACGATCCTTTTTTTCCATGGAGGTGATTTCACGCTTGGATCGACAAAAGACCATCTGGGATTGTGTATACGGATTGCCCGGGCTGCCAGGGCACAGGTTTTCTCTGTTGATTACCGGCTGGCCCCGGAAAATGTTTTTCCTGCAGCGGTTGAAGATGCGATCGATGCGTACCGTTACCTTGTCAGCCATGGTACTATGCCACACCGTATTATTCCGGTCGGTATTTCTGCAGGAGGAACACTCGTACTCGATCTTCTGATATCCGCACGCGACAGGGGATTGCCCCTTCCTCCAGCCGGGGTCTGCATGTCACCGGTGGTAGATATGCTTTTTGCCGGAGAGTCGGTGAAAAAGAACCTGGATATTGACTGGCTAACTCCGGAAAGACTCAATGAAATCCGGACGGTGTACCTTGCCGGGCACGACCCAAAGGATCCTCTTGCATCACCGGTCTTCGCACATCTTAAAGGCATTCCCCGGCTCTATATCCAGGCCGGAACCCATGAATTATTGTTATCCGATATCGCCACGTTCGTTGACAAGGCACGCTGGGCAGGAGTGCCAGTCCAGTTCGAACTATGGGAAGGGATGTTCCACAGCTGGCAGGTTTTTGCCCAGGAGGTACCCGAAGGGCAGCGGGCAATCGATAATGTCGGGGAATATGCTCTTGACACGCTGAACCGCTAACCAAGAAAGCAATAACAATACTTTTATCTTTTTTAGCAGACCTCCCTTTGTTGAAATAGCATGATCCGCAGGATAACTTTCTTTACTCTTACGATTACGTTGGTCCTGCTTCAGGTTATGCCCGCCGCTGGTATAGTGGCGCTCACTGATGTGTCCTATACTCCCACCCTTCCCCTTGTGATCGGCAGGCAGCAGCACGTGACGGCCACGTACTACGTTGCCCCTTCAGGTTCAACCACGTTCATCAGGGGTCACCAGCTTCAGATGGAGACCGGGCTTGCGAATGCACAGTGGAATATCCAGGTCCTTCTCAATAGCCGGAATGCCGCACAGCAAAGCGCATCAGGCTCCGTAGCGTTTGTGAACGGAGAAATTATGTCCTACCCCACGACCAACGATGTCTACCTTGACGTCACCATTGACGGGGACGTTTTACAGACGCATGATGATCTAATGACGGTACTGCAGGTAGAAGAGATTGACAATTCCGGCAATGTTGTACCGGGCAGCGTTCTCACGATCAGCCAGCCTTTGGCAGGACAACCGGCAACTACCATAAAAACTGTGCTTCCCACACCCGCCCCCACAATTATTTCACCATCCCCGACAAAATCAGCAGGATTTCCGGTGATTTCAGGGATTTTTGCAATCAGTCTCATATTTTTACTATTATTCAGGCGCGGCAGGTAACTGCATGTGAAGGAACTTCCCCCTTTTCTTTCTTTCACGTGTGTGTTACGACTCAACATCTCATACTACGAAACTGACCTGATCAAAGACAAAAAAGAAACGGAAGGATAGTACAGGGTAATTGGCATAATCTTCCCCTTTTTAACGGAATGAATCTGGTCCGTGACAACCATACCACCCGGCTGATCTGGCGGGTAGCCTCAATCCTGTTCCCGGGTTTAGTTTTCCTGTCCAATAGGATTGGGGAAGATATTTATTTTCTTCATTCATCCATAGCTTTACACCACTCGCGCACTAACTTTTTTTATGGAAAAGATGAAAAACTGGTCAGCCCTTGCCGGCACAAAACCCGAAGAAAAGCTGGGGTCCCTTGGAGTGGCTGAAGGAAGGACGCTCGACATCCGGATGCTGGATGAGATTAGCCGCACGTATGGCGTCGAAGTCTTCTTATTTTTCGAAGAAGA
>Ga0326726_10006208_pt1 | contig 10767 bp, 7 predicted proteins | sample MHFenrmetagenome_2_FD_207603 | JGI IMG/M metagenome (GOLD analysis project Ga0326726, IMG submission 207603) | Lab enriched peat soil microbial communities from Michigan Hollow, Ithaca, NY, United States - MHF15MN | ecosystem: Environmental > Terrestrial > Soil > Wetlands > Peat | place: USA... | reverse complement strand
CCGACAACGCGATCATTCCGCTCAAGGAGCGCGTGGTCGACGAGTTCTTCGATCCGATCGGCAAACTGGTGAAGATCTACAGCCGGAGAAAGAAGACATGACCGCACGCGGGATGGCGCGTCTCATCGCGACGATGTCGATCGTCGCGAGCACGGTGGCCGCGACGGCGGCCGCGCAGACGGTCATCCCGACGCGGTACATCGCTGATCGGTTCTACGCGGCTCCGGTCACGCAGCAGGGCGACACGCTGCTGATGCTCATGGACACCGGCGGCGGCACGGTGTGGGTCATCAAGCCGGTACTCGAAAAACTCGGCATCAAGCCGAAGTTCGAGGCCGTCGAGGAAGGCGACTCGGCGTTTGCCGGCGGACCATTTCCCCGATTCAGGACTGGCGCCTCGATTCCGCCGGCGCTCGGCCGGCCTGCCGGGCAGATCGCCGGTTTCGGCGTCAGGCCGATGGCGGATTTCGACGGCGCTGTCGGCATGGTCGGGCACAACTGGTTTGCCGGCCGCGTGTGGGTGCTCGACTATCCGCACCATCAGGCGGCGTACTTCGAGACGCCGCCGCCGCCGAAGCCGTTCGGGCCGCACACCATACCGATGACGCTCAAGCGGCCGCTCACGCGCGACGACCCGCGCATTCAGGTGATCGTCGCCGCCGACACGGTCGACATGCTGCTCGACACCGGCGCGACGTCGGTGCTGTCGCCCGACGCGATCGCGATCGTCGGTCCGGGACCCGCCGTGCGCGCGTCGGCGTTCGTCGCGGCGCGACTATGGGACGGCTGGCACCAGAAGCATCCCGACTGGCGCGTGATCACGGGCGGTGAGGCGAACATGCACGCCGATCTCATCGGCGTGCCGAACGTCTCGATCGCCGGATACGACGTCGGCACGATCTGGTTCGCCAAGCGTCCCGATCGCGTCTACGACGGTATGATGAAGGCGCTCATGGACAAGCCGATTCTCGCGTCGATCGGTGGCACCGCGTTCCGCCAGTTCAAGCTGACGATGGACTACGTGAATCAGCGCGTGACGTTCGAGAAGCCGCAATGAACCTCAAGCCGATCACCCGCGAAGGCATTCCCGCCGCGCTTCAGAAGGCCGAGCGCTATCGCCTGCTCAACGACTCGTCCGCCGCCGAGAGCATCTGTCTCGACATCCTCGAGATCGAGCCGACGAACCAGCAAGCGCTCATCTCGCTGCTCCTCTCCATCACCGACCAGTTCACCGAGGAGATGGCAGACGGCGTCCGCCTCGCGCGCGAGGTGCTGCCTCGACTCACCGATCAGTACCGGCGCGACTACTACGCGGGCATCATCTGTGAGCGGTGCGCCCGCGCCCAACTGCACCGCGGCGCGCTCGGCTCGGCCGACGTCGCGGCCGAGTGGTTCCACGAGGCGATGCACTGGTACGAGAAGGCGGAGAAGATCCGCCCGGCGGGCGACGACGAAGCGATTCTCCGGTGGAACACGTGCGTCCGCATGCTCGGCAGGCACGAGCGGGCGCACGTCGCGGGGGAATACGAACCGGCGCTCGGGGAGTAGTTGCTGCGTCATCCCTCGCTTCGCTCGGGACGACCCTATGAAGCTCGGGATGACTCCTAGGAGGCTGGGGCCTTCGGCCGGTACGGCGCCTCCAGCGACGCGATCTCCTCGGCGCTCAACGTCAGGTCGAGCGCCGCGACGGCATGCTCCAGGTGTCGCAGCTTGGTCGCTCCGACGATGGGCGCGGTGACCACGGGCTTCGCGAACAGCCAGGCAAGCCCGATTTGCGCCATCGAGACGCCGCGATCGTTGGCGATGCGCTCCACCGCGTCGAGGATGTCCCAATCGGCTGCCGAATAGAGCCGGTCGGCGATCGGATCGCTCGTCGACCGCGTCGTCTCGCCCTTGCTCTTCTCGCGCGGACGCGTGAGCAGCCCGCGCGCAAGCGGCGACCACGGAATGACGCCGAGTCTCTGGTCACGGCAGAGCGGCAGCATCTCTCGCTCCTCCTCGCGGTAGAGCAGGTTGTAGTGATTCTGCATCGACGCGAAGCGTGTCCAGCCGTGCAGATCGGCCACGCCCAGCGCTCGCATCATCTGCCACGCGGGTCCCGAGCTCGCGCCGATGTAGCGCACCTTGCCGCTCTGCACGAGATGGTCGAGCGCGGCGAGCGTCTCCTCGATCGGCGTGACCGGGTCGAAGCGATGGATCTGATAGAGGTCGATCGTCTCGATGCCGAGCCGCTTCAGGCTCGCCTCGCAGCCCTGCACGATGTGTTTCCGCGACAGGCCGGTCATGTTCGGCCGGTCGTTCATCGGAAACCACACCTTCGTGGCGATGACGATCTCGTCGAGCTTCGCCATCGAGCGCAGCGCGCGGCCCGTGACCTCCTCGCTCTGCCCAAGCGAGTACATGTCGGCGGTGTCGAAGAAGTTGATTCCGTGGTCGATCGCGAAGCGAAAAAAGGGCTGCGCCGCCGCTTCGTCGAGCACCCAGTGTCGCCACTGGGGATTCCCGTAGCTCATGCAGCCGAGACAAATCCGGGAAACGGTAAGACCGGTGCCGCCGAGCGTGGTGTATTGCATGGCGCGCGGGGTGTTGAGCGTGAACCGTGATCCGCGAGACTCAAAGGTAACGCGGGACGATCCCCACTCCCCACCCCACGCCTTATGTCCAGCTCTTCCCTTCGCCGATCTGGGAAAGGAGAGGCTTCGTTCTATTCCAGATGTCCCGCACACGAGCGGCGCGTGGACGACGGCGCCAGATGGGCGGACGCTGCTCGATGTCGCCGCGCCAACTATCGAGGTCCCGGCGCGGGTCTCGCGTCGGCTCGACAGCAGGCTGCGGTTTCGTGGCGTCGTCCATACCAAACTCCGTGACGGGCAAACAGGCGATCATCCTGCGACGTCTTTTCTCGACCCTAATTTTCGGTCGCTCGGTTGGACGCCTGAAGTCGTGTCGCGTTAGAGCGCCGGTGAGCGATCGTCGTTACATCGCGCCCGGGTGTGCGTCACCGTCCTCCCCAGCGCGCACCGTGGCCGGCCCGAACAGCAGGATCGCGACCACGCGCGGGGCGCCTGCCGTCTGGATGCATGGCGGCGTTCGGACATTGAGCTCTCCGAAGGCCGCGATCGATCGCATCCACGCCTCGTCCGGCAATTCCGCCCGAACCAACGTCTCGAGAATGCGCTCGGCCCCTTCGCCGAGCGGCGCAACGGCCACCGCGCGGACCGCGTCGGCGAGGGGCGCGAGCTGAGATCGCTGGTGCCGCGGCGCGCGCGCCAGCGCACGGGCCACGCGCGTCAACGTGGCTCGACGGAATCGCGCGGCGCTCGCCGCGTGGAAGTCGACGGCATCCGATCCGCGCCGTGCCCAGAGCCAGCGTTCGATCTGCCGGACGACGTCCTTGCTTCGTTGCTCATCGAGAGTGCTTTCGGTTCCGTTGCACAGCTCGATAGCCCGCTCGAGCGACGGTGTGGACGTCTCGATCCCGGCGCCGAGGTCCGCCACGAGCGTCGTCGACCGGGCGTCGCGAATCGCCGCGAGGAATCCGGGTACTGGCGCGATGACGGACGCGACGACGCACGCTGATGATGGCTCTGCGACCGTCCGACTCGGGTCGAGCCAGGCGCGAAGCGCGCGCTCGACACAGCTCCGCTGCTCGGCGAGACCGTGGCCGCGCGGATAGTCGGCCACGGGTGACGGAAGAATTCGCCCGGCGACGCCCACCGTTCGTTGCGCGACGCTCAGCTTCTCGCGGAGTCTCGTCTCGATGCGCAGCAAACGTTCGGCCGAGGCCGGTGGAGCGATCGAGTAGACCGTCACCGCCTCATGACGGGAGCCCAACCGAAGCGCGCGCCCAACCCGCTGGTCTAGCCGCGCGGGGTTCCACGGCAGATCCAGGTGGACGACGACCGATGCCTCCTGAAGATTGAGTCCTTCGCTGAGCAGATCCGTCGCGACGAGCAGGTCGATCCGCTCCGACGCCGCCGTCGCGGTCGCCAATCCATCCGACCGCGCCGTGAACTGCGCCAGCACCATGTCGCGTGGCACGCGCCCCCCGGCCACACGCGCTCCGGCCGCGGTCAGCGTCGCGACCCCTCGTTCATTCGCGAGCCGCGCGCGGAGCGACGCGACGGTCTCGGCGTACTGACAGAAAGCGATGATGCGCTCGCCGGCGTGGCGTCGCTTGATGGTTGCGAGCGCGGCGGCACGCTCCACGTCGGGGTCGGGCGACCGGCGGAGGTGGCTGAGGAGTGCGTCGATCGCCGCGCCGTGACGGTCCAGCGCGACGAGCATCGCCTGCGCGTCGACGCCGTCGTCGAGCACTTCGGCCGCGACGATCTCCGGAAAGGCGAGTTGCAGCGCGTCTCCGCCATGCGCCCACGCCGAGAGCTCGGCGCGGGTCGGGCGGCGACCCGCCTCGAGTGCCGCGCTCAACGCCATTCCGCGCGACCGCCGTTTCGTGAGCGCGGCGACGAGGGCGGCGCGGCTCGAGGTCCATTGGTGCAACAGCCCGTACGCGAGCAGCGCGGCGACGATCGACTCGTTCTTCGCCGCGATCGGCGGCGGCAAGGCCAGCACGAGATCGAGACAGTCATCGTTCGTCGCGAGCACCACGCGGTGCGGACCGTCGAGACGCGGCCTGGCCCCGAGCGCGGAGCCGGCATCCCGCACGACGAGCTGGGCGAGCTCTTCGTCCGACATCTCCCAGGCGACCCGCCCGAGGAAGAGCGCCAATTGAGCGGCGAGATCGCCGCGCACGTTCTGCACGGGCGTCGCGGTGAGCAGAAGGACGCGAGCGTTTCGGCACAAGTCGGCCAGCATCGCGTATCGCCGCGCCGAGGGCGATCGGACGCGATGCGCCTCGTCGACGATGACGACGTCCGGGCTCACGGGCGGTCGGATCCCGCGGCTGAGTGACTCGTGCGACGCAACGGTGATCGCGAGGGCGCACCGCTGTGCGGCGTCGCTCCACATCGCCTTGAGAGACGCCGGCGCGACGACGAGGATGCTGCCACCGAGGCGAGCCGCCGCCGCGAGCGCAGTGTACGTCTTGCCAACGCCGACGGGTTCGGCGAGCAGCGCGCCGCCGCGCGCCGCGACGATGGACAGCACGCGTTCGGCGGCGCGAACCTGATGCGCCCGAAGGGAGATATCCCCGAGTCGGTCCGGGACGGCGGCGTCGCGAATCACCTCGGCCGCTATCACGTGCCTGACCGACGACGGGGGACGCGCGACGACGTCGGTCATCGCTCGCTCATCCACGCCACGAGCGGCGCAATCGCCTCACGGTCGATGCCGTAGGCGTCGATGGCGGCGTCGAGCAGTTCGGCTTCGCCCGGTGCCGAGGCCTCGTGCGCGCGCTGCGAGAGCGGCGCGAGCAGGTTGCGCGCGCGATTCCAGTCGAGCGGCATCGGCAAGAGCGCGAGCGTCCAGCCGAGGTAGCGCCGATAGCCGCCTCGAGCCGGTTCGGCTGCGGCGTTGAGCCACGCGCGCGCGAGAGGACTATTGAGGAGTGCGGCGAGAGCGTGCGCGTCGCGCGCGTCTCGACAGCGTGCGAGATAACAGCTGTTGATCGCCACCGTAGCGTCGCCGGCGTTGAGCACCGACGCGCGTGGCTCGAGACCGATGTCGGCCCAGACCACGCGCGGCCGATCGGTGCGCGCACCCTCGGTGCGAAAGAGCGACCACCATCGCGCGGCGTGGCGCGCGTCGGTGCGCTCCGCAAGCTCGCGTCGCCAGTGTCCCAGCCAGCGGGCGGCCAGCGGGGGCAGGGTCGCGAGCGGCACATCGCACTCGTCGTGCGTCCAGACGATGAACTCGTTGCCGGACGCCGCCGCCCATCGCGAGAGACGCTCGCCGCGCACCAACGGCCTCAGGAGATGGCGCTCGATCGTACCGGTGCGTCCGTCACGAGCGCGCACCGTGGCGACGTCGGCGCTCGCGTCGACGAGCTCCACGACGAAGGCGTCGTTGCAACCGCATTTCACGCCGAGATGCGGCCGGCCGAGCGCGGACTGGGCGAGCATTCGTCCGGCGCGACGGAGATGATCGAACGCGTCGCGCGCCGCCGGAGGGAGGAGAATCCACGGCGCGCCGTCGCTGTCGTCGAGACCGAGTGCGCGAACGGAAGTGCGCCACGCGAGCGGCGTGCTGCCGCGATGATGGACGGCGACGTCGGTCTGCGTAGGCCCGCGAGACGTTGGCGGTCGTCGCGTCGTCACGAGCAGCGACGGATAGACCGCTGCGTCGAACGCGGCCGGCGCCTCGGAGAAATCGACGACGCGCCGCACGTCCGTCTCGGCCGCCAGCAGCCGACGCACACCGCCGCCGGCGAGCGAGCGCCACAACTTCACTGGGAGGAGCAGCGCGAGCGCGCCGTTGGGCGCGAGCAACTTGACCGAGCGCTCGACGAAAAGCGCCGCGAGGTCCACCTGCGCCGCGAACGCGCGACAGCCGGCCGGTGCGGCGCCCGGCTCCCAGGCCGCCGCGCGCGCGACCTCGTACTCGCGGCGGAGCTCGGACCGCTGGTCCACGGGAATTCGGTGCAGACGAACCCACGGTGGATTCCCGATGACGAGGTTGAAGCCGCCGCGCGCCGCGATGTCGGCGAAGTGCACCGGAAAGGAGAAGGGCAGCGCGCCCCCGCTACGCAGCCGGCGCTCTAGGGCGCGGAGCGACGCCGCGCGATGACGAAGTGCGCTCGCCGTGGCGCGCTCGTCGGCGGATGGACGATATCGGCCGCCGAAGAGGTCGCGTCCGCGACGCGCCACGAGGAGGTCGCGCCGTTTCGCCGCGAGGCATTCGAGCTCGAGCCGGTGCGTTCCGAGCGCGCGATCGCGCTCGGCGCGCTCGAGCTGACGGGCGAGCGAGTCCTTCCGCGGCCCGCTCGCGACGACGTAGCGCTCGCGCAGTCGGCGCAGCACGTGGGCGCCGGGAACACGCGCGTCGTCGCCGCCGAACGCGCGCCCGCGCAACGCGTCACCGACGCGGATGTTGCGGTCGAGATTCGGCAGCGGGAGCACGACGCCCGGGTCGCGCTCCTCGCTCTCGATGACCACCGACAGCCACAGGCGTAGCTCGCACAACCACACGGCCGTCGGATTGAGATCGACACCGTAGATGGAGCGCGTGAGCACGGCGCGTCGAATCGCGCTCGCGTCGCGGTCGTCCCCGGCGCGCGCGACGGCTGCCGCGATGTGTTCGAGCGCGTGCACGAGGAACGCGCCCGATCCGCACGCCGGGTCGAGCACGCGCAGCGACTCGAGCTGTGCGCGCGTTGCCCTGCGACCGATCGCGGCGTCGAGTCCGGCGGTGGCAACGGTCTCGACGAGCGCGAACGGAGTGTAGAAGGCGCCCGTGCGCCGACGCTCCGACGACGCCATCAACGATTCGAACGTGCGGCCCAACATCTCCGGATCGACGGCGGCTTCACTCCAAGTGGCCGTTTCCTCCCGCGCCGTGAACCGGTATTGCCCGAAGACCGACGCGATCAGACGTCCGTAAGCGTCGTCCGAGAAGACCACGCCGGCGTGGCGGCGCTCGAGAGCCGAGCGCGAGAAGAGACCGCCGTTGAGAAATGGCACGCGACCGAATGCCGCCGCGGCGGACGCCCGGCGGCGCACGGGCGTGTTGAGCGTGCCGAAGAACAACGGCCGCAGCACGCGATCGTAGAAGCGGCCGCCGCGGGCCATGCAGCGATCGAACTGATGTGCGATGAACGCCGGGTCGCCGTCGAGCCAACCTTTTGCCTCGAGGAACGACAGGAACAACAGGCGCGACGCGTCGAGCAGCGCGAGCTCGCGTCGCACATCGCGCGGCGCGCGATCGGACGAATCGGCGAGCGCCGTGAGCGCCGCGTCGAGCGCACGGTAGAATCGAACGGTCAGCGCCTCGCGGCCGAGCGTTTCGACCCACCGCGCGTGAGCGAGCACGTCGCGATCCCCGGCCGCGGCGCCGAGCGCACGGAGCGTCTCGGCGTCGCTGTCGACGAGGCGCGACCGGTTGGCGACCATCGCGGCGACGCGCGGCGGACGGCGCTCGGACGTCCACGCCGCGATCGCCACCTCGTGCGTGGCGGGCTGCGTCGCCAGCACGAGCCACAGCACGTGCGGCGTTCGCGTCGACAGCCGGCCAGCCCAGCGGGGAATCAGCTCGCGAAGCGGCGCAAAATCGGCGACCTCCAACACCAGCGCGCGAAGAGCGCCCGGTCCGGCGGCGATGCGGGCGTCGGCGATCGAGTCACCCAGTCCGAGCGCGCGGCGCGCGTGCGTGTCGAGGGGCGCCGGCTCACCGGCACATCCGGCGATCGCGGCGAGACCAAGCAGTCCATCGACTGATCCAGCTCCGGCCAGGAGCGCGGCGGCGTCGCGCAGCGTTTGCACGCGCCGAGGCTACACGTTCTCTGCGAGACCTCCGCGACCACTCCATCGCGTCCACACGCAAACCACCGCAGTTGCTCATGCGATCCAACCCGTGCGCGCTCCATTCGCGCGCGGTGCCGCGCGTCCCGTCCCGTCCCGTTGTGTTCGCGTGTACGCGGCGTAGCTTTGGTGACATGCGGAACACGCTGCTACTCCTGCTGCTTTCCGCGTCCGCAGCCGGTGCGCAGGGGGGCACAACCGGCGGCTCGATCACCGGCCTGGTCGTCGACGACAACGGCGCCCCGGTGCGCGACGCCGACGTCTTTGCTCCTCCCGCGGCGGCGCGCACGCGCACGGACTCGGCCGGCCACTTCACGCTGTCGAACCTTCCGCCTGACTTCTATCACGTGCGGGTTCGACACATCGGCTTCACGGCGGCGGAGATCACGACCGATCTGGGAAAGGGCGGGCGCGTCGACCTCAAGTTCGAGCTGAAGCGGCGGCCGGTGATGCTCGACAGCGTCGTGGTCCAGGTCGACGGCAAGTGCCCGACGCGCAACTTCAGCGGCTTCAATTGCCGCAAGCGGTCGGGGAAGGGGATCTATCTCACCGACGACGACATCATGGATCGCGGCGCGATCGAGCTCGGCGACATCTTCCGCGACATCGAAGGCTTCCGCATCGAGCAGGTGATGACGCAGTTCGGCATGCGCCCCAACCCGATTCCCACGCACGGCAACCACTGTCTGAACGCGCTGGTCAACGGACGAATCTACGCGCGGACGAATCCGCTCCCGCGCTATGCGACGGATCTCATCGCCGTCGAGATCTATTCGACGCCGAGCGACGTGCCGCCGGAATACCAGCAATACGTCGCGAATCCCGAGGCCCGCCAGTCGGCGCCGCGCATTCCGCGCGATTCGCCCACCAATCGCTGCGCGCTCGCGGTGTACTGGACCGAGTTCTGACCCCCAAGCGTCATCGCGACACGTAGTCGCGGTCCTTCCACTGCACCCGGCTCCCGCGCGCGACCGCGCCAGCCGCAATGTAGAACAGCAGGGCCAGCCCGAGCGGGTACGACAGCGCGTACCAGACCGGCTCGCCCAGGAATCGATAAACGATTGCCCAGAACGCGAGCGAGCCGGCCACGACGACCGCCGACCACACGAGCCATGCCGTGGATAGAGCTCCCGCGGCGGCAAGCGCAAGAACAATCGGCGGCGCGAGTCCCACGAGCGGCGTCGCGAGAAGGATGAGCGGATAGGCCGCGCGCCCCACCGAACCGCCGAGCGTGGCGTTCCGGCCGCCGGCGTACACGTTCTTTCGCCAGCCGCGTACTAGCTCGGCGAGCGACGCGTACATGTGCGTCGACAACTGCTCGCGCGCGAAGAGCAGCAGCATGCGCCGCTTCGCGCGCACGAGCCTCTGCGCCAGCGCCAGATCTTCGGCCACGACGTCGCGCACGGCGGCATGCCCGCCGAGCTCCTCGTACGCCGGACGCCGGATGAGCAAGAACTGGCCGTTGGCGATCACGTCGGCGGGGCGACTCGCACGGCTCACATGCTCCGTTCCGCCATACCGGATTGACAACAGCACGAACACGTGTGGCTGGATGACGCGCTCCCAGAAGCTGTGCATCTCCTGATGTCCGGCCAGCGTGACGAGATCGACATTCTCGTTCCGCAGGACGTTGACGGCCCGTGGCAACAGGTCCGGTCCGTGCCGCGTGTCGGCGTCGGTGAAGAGGAGCAGCTCTCCCTGCGCCTCGCGCGCGCCGGTGGCGCATGCCCACTGCTTGCCGAACCATCCGTCGGGAAGCGGCGGTGCCTGGACGACGCGCAGTCGCGCATCGCCGCGGGCGATCTCGCTCGCGATTGCGCCCGTGTCGTCGGTCGAATGATCGTCGACGACGATCACCTCGAGGCGCGGATAGGTCGTCGACAGCACCGACCGCACGCATCGCTCGATGTTGCGGCGCTCGTTGCGTGCCGGAATGACCACCGAGACGAGCGGTGCGCCGGGGCCTACGTCGGCGGAAACGTCGCTCAGCGATCGCGATCGGCGCGCCCGGGCCACCACCACCATCGGAAGCGCGACGAACGGGAGCGCCCAGAGCATCGGCGCGACAACCGACATCAGCCGGCCGCGACCGCGGGCGCGTCGCGCTCGGTGGCGGGCGTAGCGCGCGTGCCGCGTGCGACGATCGTGGCCGCTGCCATCTGGCCGGTGACGTTCGCCGCCGTGCGGAACATGTCGGGGATCGTGTCCACGCCGAGCAAGATTCCAATCCCCTCGAGCGGGAGGCCCACCGCCGTCAGCACCGGCACCATCGCGATGATCGATCCGCCAGGAATCCCGGGGATGCTGAAGCTCGTCACCGTCGCGACGATCACGAGCGTCACGAGCTGAGAGC
>Ga0326726_10006206_pt1 | contig 10769 bp, 10 predicted proteins | sample MHFenrmetagenome_2_FD_207603 | JGI IMG/M metagenome (GOLD analysis project Ga0326726, IMG submission 207603) | Lab enriched peat soil microbial communities from Michigan Hollow, Ithaca, NY, United States - MHF15MN | ecosystem: Environmental > Terrestrial > Soil > Wetlands > Peat | place: USA... | reverse complement strand
GGGATTACAGGGATCGCAGTTGATCCCTCATTATGAATCCTATTCGAAGAAAGTTCAGTGGGGTCTTATAGATCCCTCTTTTGTCCTTGAGAAAGCAACGAATTCCACGGGCGAGTTCATATACGGGGATTATATCGAGTATCGTTATGACGATGGCAATTATGTTGCGATGAATAAGACAAAGGGAGAAGTACACCCCTTGACCTATGTTGTTGACGGACGGTGGATGAGTTATGACCCTGTCTTTGATAATATCCAGACCTTCAGTTACGAGATTACTATTACAAAAACAGGGGGACCGACCAAACAGTCCTTCGATTTCTGAAGCACTACATCTCATTCAAGAAATTTCATCTTATTGATAATTTTTTGACATTCCGCATCAGATTGTCAATGGTAAAAATAAAACCAACGGATAATCTAAGACAAAGCCTCCAGCGGGATGCTGGTATACTTCTTATTGGATATTACTAAAATCGCCAGTATAAAAAAAGTAAAAAATTTTTATTATTCTTCTGTTGCCCGTTCGGTAAAAACGATCGATCCCGAAATCCTTGATATCTTGATCTTGACTTTTTGCCCCGGTTTTGCATTTGCAACATACATGATGTAGCGGCCCATCTTCACCACACCGTCACCCCGTTTAGAGATCGATTGAATCTCCACGTCCATGACGGTTCCTTCCTCAAGGTTCTCAGAGACAGGTTCGGTGCGGGCTTTTCTCTTTCTCACCGGGCGGTGACTCCCACAGGCATCACAACGGAGCTGCATGACACGATCATCTTTAACAAGCCGGGTATCCGGTTTGCCGCATTCAGAGCAAATAACGTAATCTTCAACATAACTCTTAATTATCATTTTGATGAGCGAGATCTCAAATTTTCCGTTAAAAATTGCACGATTTCCATCGATTTTTCCCGAAGTACCAAGCTCACCCAGAAGAAATTTCATCAGGTGATCCGGGTCACGACGGACCTTGCTCACAATTTCGGAAAAATTTTCAAGGACGGTTGTTTTGCCTTCAACATATGCCTTGGCTTCAGGAACTACAAAACGCTCCGAAGATTCTGTTTTTTCGGTTATATTGGAGTATGCCTGTTTGAGGAGATTTTCATATTCGTCCGTCATAGTTGTATAGTATAAAGGTGCCACCCGCCAAAAGTCTTTCTCCCGGTACATGCCGGTTTGTCAAATCCTGCAATTATAGTGCACGGAACATCGCGACGTGATGTATTTACTCATAAGGGATACTCGAACCCAATTAAGACGGTAGCGATGAAGCGATAAATCAGGCAGACCGGTCATTCTGACCAAAATAAGGAGAAAAGACAGTGAGGAATCAAAGAGATAAGCTCGTTCACCAGTTCTGGTACAGTTCCTAAAAGAAACGAATACAGTTCCATTTTCGTTCAGTAAAAAATTAATATTATTCATTTATTGAAGCGGAGACAATCGCAATGAAATTCTTTTATCTCTTTCTCGTTTTCGACAGATTTCTGGTGAATGGTGGTGATAGCCCCAGAATCATCCCACGGGCTTCGATCCATTTTTTGAATGTCTCGACAGTTTGGCCGGGCCTTGGCACTCTGGGTTGAAAAGGCAACAACCGGTTTATCTATACACCATTCAACACCATCATTGCCCATGTAAAGCCAATGCAGGTTTGAATGCCCACACTGGTTATCCGAATACAACCAGATCAAATTCCGGTACATCGGCGATTGATGGCTCGATCGTGGTTTTCTGGTCACCTCTCGCCATTTTAACCATACAAGAAGCGTATAAGACGGGAGTAGGATGCCGTGCCACCGGATTTCGATAAGGTGAGCTTTAAATGCCGAAGCAATATGATGGGCAACATGGCGGGTGTTACCTGTTCACTATGGTAAACAATACAAATTTTCATCAAGAAAATGTTGGGATAAGGAATAAAAAAGTTATCAGAAAGAAATTATTTCTTAAACTGGGGCATCATACTACGGACTTCTTTGCCCACTTCTTCGATGAGATGTTCTTCATCTGCTTTGGTGAGCGCATTGAAAACAGGGCGGTTGACCATGTTTTCAAGCATCCATTCCCGCGCAAACTTCCCACTCTGGATCTCTTCAAGAATCTCCTGCATCGCATCGTAGGCTTCAGGACCAATAACTCGTGGGCCACGGGTAAGATCACCGTACTGGGCTGTGTTACTGATATACCTGCGCATGTTGGTAAGTCCTCCCTCGTAGATCAGATCAACAATAAGCTTGAGCTCGTGGAGAATTTCGAGATATGCCATCTCCGGCTCGTAACCGGCATCGACAAGCGTTTCAAAACCGGCCTTGACAAGAGATGTACAACCCCCGCAGAGAACAGCCTGCTCTCCAAAAAGATCCGTTTCGGTTTCTTCGCGGAACGAAGTTTCCAGCACAACGGCACGGGTCGCACCAATGCCCTTTGCGTAGGCAAGTGCAATTTTATGGGCGTTCCCGGTGTAGTCCTGGTAAATGGCAATAAGCGCGGGAACGCCTTTTCCTTCTTCATACTGCCTGCGTACCATGAACCCGGGGCCTTTGGGTGCAACCATGATCACATCAACGCCAGGTGGCGGAACAATCTGTCCGAAGTGGATGTTGAACCCGTGAGAGAACATAAGGCATTTCTTGTCCGAAAGATGGGGCATGATCTCGCTCTTGTAAACTGCAGCCTGGTGTTCATCAGGTAAAAGGATCTGGATAACATCTGCCTTTTTCACTGCTTCACCAACCGTCATCACTTTCATGCCATCTTTGACCGCTGCATCCCAGCTCTTCCCGGGTCGGAGACCGATCACAACATCAATTCCACTGTCTTTGAGGTTGAGAGATTGCCCGCGTCCCTGTGAGCCATAACCAATCACAGCAATGCGCTTTCCCTTCAGAACCGAGAGATCCGCATCTGCTTCATAATATTTTTTTAACATAGTAGATCCCTTTGATATCTGCAACAAAGCACATAAATATTATATAAAAAAACTAAAGAAGCAAAACTGGAACAATTGCCGGGATGCGATGACTTATTAACAAAATTTCCATAGATAAGAGACCCGATCAGACTTTTGCACGGGAGCTGCCTGACATCCAGGCAACATCTCCGGACTTCCGGATAAATCTCACCCGTGTCGGCGTGAAGAATGTAAAAAAACTGGTCGAGGTACACCGCCATGGAAAGCGCCCGGTCATATTTATTTCCAATTTTGATGTTTTCGTAGACCTGCCCGGGAGCCTGAAAGGTGCCAATCTCTCCCGGAACTTCGAAGTGATTGACGAAGTTCTCCAGCAGGCGATTGACGGCGATGTAAACAAGATTGAAAAACTCTGCAGCGTGGTAGCGCGAAAACTTTTAGACCGTCATGAGTATGCCGATCGCACGGAAGTCTTCATGCGCAGTGAGTACATGATGAAGCGCGAAACCCCGATTAGTAGAACAACCTGTGATGAAGTAGTGAAGGTCCATGCACGTGCTGTCGCAAGGCGCACCTTCCGGAATCCTATTGTGCGCAAGAGCATCGGAGCGGAAGTTACCGGGATGACTGCCTGCCCCTGTGCCCAGAACATCATGAAGGAGCGGGCGGACCACGTCCTGCAGAATCTTGGGGTCGACCAGAACCAGATCGAGGCATTTTTTAACGAAGTCCCTATGGCGACACATAACCAGCGAGGCAGGGGATTTCTTTGTATTGAAACTGACGATGACCAGGACGTAGACCTTGAAAAGATTATCTGGATCCTGAAAGAATCTATGAGCGCCGGTATCTACGAATTACTTAAACGGGGCGACGAAGGTGCAGTGGTCCTTGCCGCGCACAAGAACCCGCGATTTGTTGAAGACTGTGTCCGGGAGATGGCAAAGAAAGTGCTTGCGGAATTTGAGTACCTTGCCGGCGACTCGGTAGTCACAATTAAGCAGACGAATGAAGAGAGCATTCACCAGCACGACGCGTATGCCGAAAGGCGGGCAACCATCGCAGAATTGTTCGATGAATTAAACGGGGAAAAACAGATAGCGGAATAAAGAATCTCTCTCCTAAAACAGTATTCCCCGAATAAAAAAATTCTCTTTTTATTTTAATCGATAATAATTTTCCAGGGAAATATAGAAGTGCTTGCCTTTTTTTGGCTATACAAAGGGCCTTATGAATATATTTTGTAATTCTTCCCTGCAAGGATCGTATAATAAGGGTTATAAAATCTATCGTGTAAGATAGATCGAACGTACTTTGTACGGTCAATTATCTCTAGAGATGAGAGAAGTATAAAGCAAATTTTGTACAGCTGAATGAACAACTCAACATAACATGAGGCGATAATATTGTCGAAAGTTGTAGAGATTTCCCCAACCACAAGACATGAGGGACACTCAAAGCTCGTCCTGAAGGTTAACGACGCAGGCATCATCGAGACGGGTAACTGGTGTTCCATTACCCCGGTGAGGGGAGTTGAAAAACTCGCCGTCGGAAAGACACCAGAGCAGGTGCCCAAGATTGCATCCCGTGTCTGTGGTATCTGTCCGATTGCCCACACGATTGCCGCTACTGAGGCGATGGAAGCATCCATCAAGTGTGAGATCCCCAAGGACGCACTTATGCTCCGTCATATCCTCCAGCTGGCGAACCGCTGTCACAGCATTGCATTGCATGACATCCTGATCCTGCCCGACTTCTATATTCCGGGCACTGAAACCAAGATCAACCCGTTCACCCCAGAAGAGCCGGTGCGCAGCGTTGCCAAACGCATCCAGCGGCTCCGTGAGATCGCGCAGACCATTGGACAGATCTCCGGTGGAGAGTGCATCCACCCGAGCAACACCCGGGTCGGCGGTATGTACCGCAACTGCTCGCAGCAGGCAAAGACCAAGATGTACGATCTTGCCAAGGAAGGACTTGTCCTTGCCCACCAGCAGGCAGAGTTCATGATCGCGGTTATCCGTAACTACCACAAGAGAGACTTTGTGGATGTTGGCGGCATGAAAGTCGCGCTGCCCAAGACTCTTGGTTTCCACGACCAGGGCTACCTTGCAACCCATGCATTTTACGGTAGCTCGAGCCTTGATGAAATTCCCACCTGGGACCCCAACCGGTTCAAGGAAGTCCGGCCATGGGACTGGTATATGGGCGAGATGGAAGTCTCACTCGAAGAACCCAAGTACCCGATTGGCGGAACCACCAAGATGGGAACCAAGGTCAACCCCCAGATGGAAGCCTGCACCGGCATTCCGATGTACGACGGACAGCCCGTTGAAGTCGGTCCGCGTGCACGTCTTGTCACTTACAAGTACTTTGACGAGAAAGGTACCCAGGGCCAGAACGTTGCCAGAGAGATGGAATACCAGGACTGCTTCTATGAGATGCAGGACTGCATTGACCTCTTGAACCCCAACGGGAAAGTGGTTGCAGACTACATCCCGGACGGCGACGGCTCACTCGGCTGGGCAACCAACGAAGCCCCGCGTGGCTGCGATGCCCACATGGCACGTGTCAAGGACTGGAAGGTCCAGTACTTCTCAATGCTGGTCCCAACCACCTGGAACTTTGCTACCTGCAGTAAAGCACTTGAGGGTGCTCCCTGGCAGCTTGCCGAGGTTGTCATGCGGGGGTACGACCCCTGTGTATCATGTGCCACCCACATGATCGTACTGGATGAGGACAACAAGGTAGTGGCTCAGAAGCTCATCCAGTGAGTGTAACCCCGATGCTGTATCCGGAGATCGTAATTGCAGGGTGTGGAAATCCCCTGTTTGCCGATGATGGCTTTGGCCCGGCGGTAATTGAAGAGATGCAGAAGCTCTCGCTTCCCGACAATGTAGCAATAGTGGATGCAGGCCTTGGCGGCCCGCACTTTATTTTTACGTTGCTCAACCCGGAAGTAACCACCAAGCTTATTATCATCGATCTTGCTGATTTTGGGGCAGAACCCGGATCCATAACCAAACTCCGTGTTGAAGATCTGCCACCAGGTGCGTATCGCGATGCCCATTCATGGGATCTCGCAGAACCGCTCCAGCGTATCAAAGATCAGATTGAGGTGACGATTATCGGATGCCAGCCAGCGAAGGTTACATTCCCGGAATTTGAACTCGGGCTTTCTGAAGAAGTTCAGAATGCAATTCCGAAAACAATCCGGGTCATACTGGAAACTATAGGAGTGGATTATGGGACTACTATCAAGTGTCTTCAAGAAGAGCGCCAGCGAGGAACCGCCAAAAGCTGCGGCTCCACAGAAACCCGCTGACGCGGTAACAAAAACGGAAACAACAAAAAAGGAGGTTAAGCCTGTGGCAGATAAGATTACAGTAGGCTACACGCACCTGAGTGGGTGTACCGGTTGTACTGTAGCATTAGCAGACAACTACGGTGGATTGTTAACGCTCCTCGACAGGTATGTCGACCTTAAATACATGCCAACACTTGCAGATGCAAGGCACGTCCAGAAGGTTGATGTTTCATTCGTCGAGGGTTCATGTTGTATTAACGACAAACTTGCAGTGGAAGAACTGAAGGAAACCCGGGAAAAATCAACAGTGGTCGTGGCAATCGGCGGATGCGCCTGTTACGGCAACATCACCCGGTTCTCCCGCGGTGGCCAGCAGAACCAGCCGGCGCACGAGGCATTCCTGCCGATTGGCGATGTAATCAAAGTCGACGTGTACATCCCCGGATGCGCACCGACACCCCAGATGATCAGGAACGTAGCCGTGATGGCATACCTGCTCCTCAAGGGAACCAAGGAGCAGAAGGACCTGGCAACAGCGTTCTTAAAGCCGCTGATGATGGCTGCCCAGAAGGGGACAACAGCATGCTTCTGCGACCTGATGACCGAGGTCATCAACCAGGGTCTCTGCATGGGATGCGGCAGCTGTGCGGCAGCCTGCCCGGTCCGTGCGATCACCCACGAATATGGGAAACCCCAGGGTGTTCGCGACCTGTGCATCAAATGCGGTGCCTGCTATAACCAGTGCCCGCGGAGCTGGTACAGCTTTGATGTTGTTGACAACTACGAGGCGATCAACGAGGCCATAATGGCGGCACTCCAGTGAGGTGATTGAAATGGGAGCAGAACTCGGTAAATACAAAACATGCGTCTCGGCACGGAGCACCGATAAAGAGATTCTCAAACACGCACAGGATGGCGGTATTGTCACCCAGCTGTTTGGATTCGCGCTTGACGAGGGCATTATTGATGGTGCGATTGTCGCGGCAACGAAGGAATTTGCGCACAAGCACCCTGAAAAAGCCATGATGGACAACTCGAACATGGAGTTTCATGAACCATGGAGACCAATTCCGGTCGTTGTCACAACAAAGGCTGATATGCTCGCTGCAGCTGGTACCAAGTACAACATCAGTCCGAACATGTCCCTCATCAAGGAGGCAACACGCAGCTTCGGCCTGGACAAGATTGGTATCGTCGGCACCCCCTGCCAGATGCAGGGACTCCGTAAAGGCCAGCTCTACCCGATTGGGCTTCGCGATGTTGGCGCAAGTATCGCACTTGCAGTCGGTATCTTCTGCATGGAGAACTTCCCGTACCAGAGCATTCTCCAGCTCGTGGAAGACCACGCAGCCATGAAGATGGAATCCGTCAAGAAGATGGAGATCGGCAAGGGTAAGTTCTGGGTCTACGGCAAGCGCGGACAGGTCGTCCAGCTGCCGCTCAAGGTCACCCACAAGTACGAGCAGCCCGGCTGCCACGTCTGCCTCGATTACGTGGCAAACGTGAGCGATATATCAACCGGTTCGGTCGGGAGCCCCGATGGATGGAGCACTGTCTTTGTCAGATCCAAGATCGGAGACTCAGTCTGGGCAAAGGCAATGGCAGCAGGTGTCTTTGAGATCCAGCCGATTGAGAAGGTCAAGCCAGGTCTTGAACTCGTTTCCAAGCTGGCAAACGAGAAGATCACAAAGAACAAAGCAACCGTCGAAGCTCGCAAGACCTTCGGTGTTGGCAAGGGTCTTCGGATCCCTTACATCTGATTTTTTTTCACGGAAAGAATGCTTTTTTTTAGTTATGACATTGAGATCCCAGACGCAGAAAGGTATTTTTCCAACCACAACCCCCCGCAGCGTTCCGAAAAAACGAGATATGGGACAAACCTGGAAATATGCGACGGTTTGAACCTGTTCAGGTAGCTGAGATCCACAAGTGCATTGATGATGAGGGGTTCAGTGATGATATTTTGCGAAGAATGTAAAGCTCACGAATTTTACCAGTTTTTATTGACACACCAGTATCGTACCAGTATGGTTTTATGATAAAACCCGGGCAATTTTTATCATATCTCTGGGAAAGTGTAGATCTATATGACAACGAAAGAAGTATTTCATGGTGTTCCGGGAATCCTGCGGCCGTTCAAAGAATATATCGAGAAAAAAGGGTTAATGAAAGGTGATCAGGTTGTCTATTATGGTGTGCCGGGGACATGCACACCATTTGTCGAGTTGCTTGGATTTGCCATCCGGTCACTCGAACTCGAACAGGTCTTTGTTCCGATGGTTGACGAGAGCAAGGCGCATAAGATCCATCATGTCCCAGATATCGGGATGCAGGCCGGTGCTGCTCCGGCCAGTGTCAAACCAAAGGCCATCGTCGTCATGGGCGGTCTCTCCATGCCTAATGTACCGGTACAAGTCGAGCAGGTAAAAGCGATGATTGACCGACATCATGGTGCCGTGGTCATTGGGGTCTGTTTTATGCACATGTTCGAAAAAGCCGGATGGCTTGGTACATTATCGTTTGATTGTCTGATCGATGCCAACATCGATCCGGTTGAGGTAGTAAAAAATTCTTGAGGTTGTTATACCATGCAAGGAGTGAATAGGAGATCAGAAATCTGCAGGAAACAGATCGGAAAATTTTGTGGATATTTGATTAGGGAAATCCAAAGTATTCCTTTGATCAAAAGGTTCTTTTTAATTCCATGCTTTTTTATATGTTTTTTTCGTGATGAGTGGCAAATAAGATAATAATTACTAAAATTTTAGTTAATATTAATTAAAATGAGATTTTTTTTGAATAAATATATTTATATACTATTAAGAAATAATGAACATTTATAGGATCATTGTGATAGCTATGATCATGAGTATTGCAGTTCAAAAGAAAGGGATGAGTTCAAATGTGTGGTGATGGCAAGCAGGCGTACCGGATGTCGGCGATGCTGAACAGTGAGGAATTACTGAACTCTATTGCGTCGGTGTGCAATGCGTGCTCTTCCTATTGTACCTGCACAATTGCAAAAAGTTTATCTGCACCGGATCAATGTGATGTCTTCACAACCCGGGTATTACCATCATAAAACGCAGTGACTAATAGAAGGGGAGACCAAGACGAACCAGATGGTTCGATCGATGCATCCTGAAGTAGTAAAAAAATAACCTAGAGTGTCCTCGCAATAGTATTTGCAACGATAACTACAGTAATTGATCCGCGAGGAAAAGTTCGTTTTGCCGGAAGGTACTGCTTCATGGACAGTTCGGAAATTCTCAGGACGGGGTTGATTCTTCTTTTTCTTAGTATACTTTTTGTTCCGCTGGCCGGCGCAGTGACACCAAGCTCGGCCCTGTCCGGCAGCCAGAGTTATGTCAAGCAGGACAGTGCTGATCTCATATCGCCACTCAAGATGCATATTGCCTATATTGGTAAGACCCAGCAGGCTCGGATGGACGGGGTGATCACTTACATTGACAGGATAAGCGGGGGCACCGGAACAGCCGGCCTGCGACAGATACAGGAAGATTACCTGATGGCCGCGTTTCCGGTGCCCGTGATGCGCACAGTTGAAGAGATCACCGAGTCCCGTGAAGAGATGCGGCGTCAGAGTATACTGTTTGTCGATGAAACCAATTTGCAGCTCGCGATGTTTAATGGTAGTTACGCTGATATGCGATCGAGTGCTGATGCAGCCCTGCACCCGGTCGAGGAGTCCTTCAATTGCCTGAAGTATTCCTCGTGGCTTGCCAGCCAGACTACAAGGTTTATGGTTTTCAATCAGAGTTCTGATAGGTGTGCTGTGATTCTCGATGATCTCAGTCTTCATGGTATGGATGTCACCAATCCCAAATCTCTTTCAGCGCAGATTGATGCACAACATGCTGAGCTGGAAAATACCCTTCTCCAGAACCATGACGGGGCGTTATTATCTATAAACAGCGGATTATGGTTGCTTAAACAGCAATTCCATACAACGATCGCGGAATACCAGATAAACCTTCAGGCGCAGTTGAAAGAGGCAGACAGGACACTTTAACATGATAAAATCACTTTTTTTCGGATTTCGCTTGTGCCATGCCGGGTATTTTAAGAGATATAACACTAAAAAAGATTTTTCTCCTGTTTTATCAGATCTTAAAACGAAATTTCAAGACCTTAAGAAAATTTGTGTTTTTCTTTGAATCCCAAACCAGAGAACATCCCCTGGTCTGTTTTCTTTCAAGCGTAATGCTTTAGCAAAGAATAACGAATCTGTACACAAGGTGTGCAGCGTGGAAAAAGGCTTCTTTTTTAATGACGGGAAGACCCGAATTATCAATGAGGATATTTTCACAACAAAAAAGATTGCAGCCGGAAGTATTGACTTACTCGTCACATCCCCCCCATACAACGTGGACATTCAGTACAATTCCCATGATGACTGCCTTACCTACAATGAGTACAGGGAATTTTCCCGTAGATGGATGAAACGCTGTTTCACGTGGCTTAAGGATGACGGGCGGTTCTGCCTCAACATCCCTCTCGACAAGAACAAGGGCGGCC
>Ga0326726_10006205_pt1 | contig 10769 bp, 11 predicted proteins | sample MHFenrmetagenome_2_FD_207603 | JGI IMG/M metagenome (GOLD analysis project Ga0326726, IMG submission 207603) | Lab enriched peat soil microbial communities from Michigan Hollow, Ithaca, NY, United States - MHF15MN | ecosystem: Environmental > Terrestrial > Soil > Wetlands > Peat | place: USA... | reverse complement strand
TTCGGCGCGTCGGACTACTTCGAGAAGCCGGTGGACCCCGACCGTTTCGTGGAGACGATCCGGCAGCTCATCCGGGACGAAGAGGACATCGACGAAGTTCTCCCCGACTCGAACACCGTTATCGAAAACCTGGCCCAGCGGGCGCGGGACAAGGCGGCCCATGGCAAGGCGAAGCTCCTCTAAAACAAAGGACGACACGCATGACGAGTCTCTGGACACGCTGCAACAGCTGTCAGCGCATCCTTTACAAACAGGATATCCTGGATAACCTCTCCGTGTGCCCCTCGTGCAACTTCCACTTCCGGATTTCCGCGGAGGAACGCCTGCGGATGCTTTTCGACGACGGGGCCTACACGGTGGAGGACGCCGGCATCCATTCCGTCGACGCCCTTCACTTCGTCGACACCAAGAAATACGCCGACCGGCTCGTCGAGAACGAGGCGAGGACGGGCCTCGCGGAGGCCATCGTCACGGCCAAGGGGACGATCGGCGGCATCCCGGTTTATATCTTAGCCATGGAATTCAGCTTCCTGGGCGGCAGCGTCGCATCCGTCGTAGGCGAGAAAATCGCCCGGGCGTGCGAACGGGCCATCGAGGAGCGGCGTCCCGTCATCATCGTGTCCTGCTCCGGCGGCATGCGGATGCAGGAAGGCATGCTCTCCCTCATGCAGATGATCAAGTCGAGCGCCGCCATCGCCCGGCTCGGGGACGCCAAGCTCCCATATATCTCGGTCCTGGCCGACCCGACGACGGGCGGCACGACCGCGAGTTTCGCCATGCTCGGGGACATCAACATCGCCGAGCCCCAGGCCCTGATCGGATTCGCCGGGCCGCGCGTCATCGAGCAAACCATCAAGGAGAAGCTCCCCAAGGGCTTCCAGAGGGCGGAATTTCTCCTCAGCCACGGCATGGTCGATGACGTCATCGAGCGCAAAAACTTGAGGAGCTACCTGATCAGGGCCCTGCGCCTTTTCCTCAACCGGCCTCAATGAACCCCGCCGCGTGCCGGGACTATCTCGGCCACCTTCAGCACTTCGGCATCAAACTCGGGCTCGAGAACATCCGCATCCTTCTCCGCGCCCTGGGCGACCCCCAGCGCGCATTTCCGGCCGTCCACGTTGCGGGGACGAACGGTAAGGGCTCCGTCTCGGCGATGCTCGAGCGCATCCTCCGGGGGCATGGATTTCGCACCGGCCTCTATACCTCGCCCCACCTGGTGAGCGTCGAGGAAAGGCTCCGGGTCGACGGCGGCGCGATCATGGCGGAGCGCTTCTGCGTCCTGCTCGGCCGGGCCAGGGAAACGATCGACACCCTGATGTCATCCGGCCGCCTGGTCTACCATCCCACGTTTTTCGAGGTCCTGACCGCGCTGGCTTTCCTCCATTTCGCGGAGCGGCAGGTGGACGTCGCGGTCCTCGAGGTGGGCATGGGCGGGCGCTTCGACGCCACGAACGTGGTCCGTCCCCTTGTTTCCGTGATCACGACGATATCCCGGGACCACGAGAAGCATCTCGGCTCCACATTCCGCGAAATCGCTTTCGAAAAGGCGGGAATCATCAAACCGGGCGTTCCGGTCGTCTGCGGCGTCCCGAAAGGCGAAGCCCTGAGGGAAATCCGGCGGCGGGCCCGGGAACGCGGCGCCCCCCTCATCCAGGTTTTCGGAGCAGGGAGGACCCTCGTTGCCCGCCGGGCGCAACGGGGATTCCGGTTCAGGTACTCGAGCGGGGAGGACGATTATGATTTCGCTCCCGGCCTGGCCGGCCGCTTCCAGGGGGAGAACGCCGCCGTGGCCATCGCCGCCGCCGAGGTCCTGAGCCGGACCTGGAAACCGCTCAGGAAATCCCGGATCATCAGGGGGATCCGCGAGGCCCGCTGGGAGGGACGGCTGGAAACCGTCTCCAGCAAGCCCCTGGTCATCCTGGACGGGGCCCATAACGAGGAAGGCGCCGCGTCCCTGGCCGCCCACATCCGGGACGTTCTCCGGAAACCCGTCATCCTGGTCTTCGGGGTCATGAGAGACAAGGCCATCAGGGCCATGGCCCGCCGTCTCTTCCCCCATGCCCGAACCGTCATCCTGACCCAGGTGCCCAACACGCGCTCCGCCCCGCCCGCCTCGATCCTCGAGGCAGCCCCTGAATTCCGGGACAGGATCCGGATCGAGTCCGACACCGCTAAGGCGGTGCGCCTGGCGCTCCGCGAATCGGCGGGCCGCGTGCCCATCGTCATCGCCGGCTCCCTCTTCCTCGTCGGCGAGGTCAAGAAGCTCCGGCTGTTCACCAAACTCAGTTGATTTTTGGGGCCGATGGTGCTAGAGTTTTCTCTACTTTTCCGCCTGGAATTGACAATTGAACATCGTCCCTGATGCAACGGTTCTGATTACGTTCGCCCTCGTCTGGATCCTGGTCCTCGTCTTGTCGCGCGTCTTCTTCAAGCCCGTGGGGCGCATCCTCGGCGAGCGGGCCTCGCGGATCGAGAAGGCCAAGGCCGAGGCCGAGACGGCCCTGGCGGCTACCGAGGAGGACCTGAGGCTGGTCGAGGAGGGACTGAGGAAGGCGCGGGCCGCCTCGGCGGAAATATGGGAAGAGGCGGAGCGGGAGGCCCTGAAGGAAAAAAGCCGGCTGGTCCAGGAGGTCCAGGCCGAGTGCCGGGCCCAAGTGGAGAAGGCCAAGCAGGAGCTCGAGCGACATGTCGAGCTGCTGAAGAAAGAGCTCGACTCGGGGACGGAGCGGATGGCCGACGACATCGAGCGGAGGATTCTGAACTGATGATCCCGCGCAAATCCATCGCCGCGGTGCTCTCCGTCCTGCCCCTGCTCATTTTCATGAGCGCGGAGGAGGGGGCGCGGACTTCGGCAACCATGGATTTCGTGGGCAAAGCCGTTAATTTTCTGATCCTTTTCGGAGGCCTGGCCTTTGTCCTCCGGAAGCCGCTCGCGGCCATGCTCGGCAAGAGGGCGTACGATATCCAGGAGACCATACGCCTGGTCGACGCGTCGAAAGCCGAGGCCGAGAAAAAACACCAGGAAGCGGAGCGCGACATCGCGGGGCTGGCCGAGGAAATCCGGCGAATGACGGAGACGGCCCAGGCCGTCGCCCAGCGTGAAAAAGAGCGCATCGCCCGCCTGGCTACGGAAGAGGCCGCCAGGATCAGGAAATACACGGAGCAGGAAATCGACCAGCAGGTGAGAGGGGGCCTCCGCGAGCTCAAGGCCTACGCGGCGGAGAGGGGGACGTCGCTGGCCCGGGAAAGGATTCGGAAAAAGCTGACGCCGGCCGACCAGGCGGCCCTTATCGATAAATCCATCGAGAGGCTCTCGCGGTTTTATGAAAAATCAAGTCCTCGTTAAAAAATACGCCCAGGGCCTCGTCCAGGCCGTGAAGGACGAGCCGGAATTCGAGTCCGTCCGGGCCGCCCTCGGCAGGTTTCTCGATATTTACACCCGGGACGACGAGCTCCGCAAGGCGCTGACGAGCTCCTTCATCAACGCCCGGACCAAGTCCCGGATCCTGGAGGCCGTCCTGGCCCGGATCGCCGCCCGGGATAAAACGGCCCGCTTCCTGTCCCTGCTTCTCGAGCACAAGCGGCTCGACCTCCTCCGGGACGTCTCGGACATCCTGACCGAGGCCTGGAACGAGAAGCTTGGGATCCTGACCTTCGAAGTCGCGTCGGTCGTCCCCTTGACGGACGCCCAGGAGACGAGGCTCAGGCAGATGATCGAGGCCGCGGAAAAAAAGCCCGTCAGTCTTGTCTTCAAGATCGACCCCGGCATTATCGGGGGGCTCGCCCTGAAGAGGGGGCACGTCGTGTATGACGCCTCCGTCCAGGGAAATCTCAACCAGATGAAAGAGCAAATCCAGCAAGGCTAGAGGTCGCCATGAGCATCAAGGCCGATGAGATCACGAAGATCATCCAGCAGCAGATCGAAGGCTATGAAGCGAGCGTCGATATCCGGGAGGTCGGGACCGTCACCTCCGTCGGTGATGGGATCGCCCGTATCTACGGCCTCGACCGGGTCATGTACAACGAGCTCCTGGAGTTCCCCCGCGGCGTCTTCGGCCTGGCCCTGAACTTGGAGGAGGAGAACGTCGGGGCCGTGCTCCTCGGGGAAAGCCATCTCATCCGGGAGGGCGACCAGGTCAAGCGGACCCGCCGGATCATGCAGGTCCCGGCCGGGCCCGCCCTGATCGGACGCGTCGTCAATCCCCTCGGCCACCCGCTGGACGACAAGGGGCCGATCAAGACCGACACCCACATGTTCGTCGAGCGCCTGGCGCCGGGCGTCGTCGAGCGCCTGCCCGTCCGCGAGCCCCTTCAAACCGGGATCAAGGCCATCGACGCCATCGTTCCCATCGGCCGGGGCCAGCGCGAGCTCATCATCGGCGACCGGCAGACCGGGAAGACGACCATCGTCCTCGACACCATCCTCAACCAGAAAAACTCCGACGTCGTCTGTATCTACGTGGCCATCGGCCAGAAGAACTCGACCGTCGCTCAAATCATCAAGACCCTCGAGGATTTCGGCGCCATGGAGTACTCCGTCGTCGTGGTTTCGTCGGCGAGCGATCCCTCGCCCCTCCAGTACCTCGCCCCGTACTCCGGATGCGCCATGGGCGAATACTTCCGGGACCACGGCCGCCACGCGCTGGTCATCTATGACGACCTCTCCAAGCACGCCGCCGCCTACCGGGAGATCTCTCTGCTCCTGCGGCGACCGCCCGGGCGCGAGGCCTACCCGGGGGACGTCTTCTATCTCCACTCGCGGCTCCTGGAACGGGCGGCCAAGCTCAACGACGAGCTCGGCGGCGGCTCGCTGACGGCCCTGCCAATTATCGAAACCCAGGCCGGCGACGTCTCGGGATACATCCCGACCAACGTCATTTCGATCACGGACGGCCAGATTTATCTCCAGGCCGAGCTGTTCAACGCCGGAGTCCGCCCGGCCATCAACATCGGCATCTCCGTCTCGCGGGTCGGCGGCAACGCCCAGATCAAGGCCATGAAACAGGTCGCGGGCAAGCTCCGCCTGGACCTGGCCCAATACCGCAACCTCGCGACCTTTGCCCAATTCGGCACCGAACTCGACCGCACGAGCCAGGCCCAGCTCGACCGCGGCGAGCGCATGACCGAGGTCCTCAAGCAGGGCCAGTACGCGCCGCTCGCGGTCGAAAAGCAGGTCCTCATCATCTACGCCGGAAACCGCGGCTTCCTGGACGAATTTCCCGTAGCCCGGCTCAAAGATTATGAGAAGAGGCTCACCGAACATATCGAAAAGAACCACCCGGACCTTCTGACCAGGATCCGGGAGCGGAAGCAGATTGACGCGCCGCTCGAAGCGGCGATCGGCGCCGCCCTGACGGATTTCAACGCCCTGTTCAAGGGGGAGCTGAGCTAGCATGCCGACCCTGATCGACCTCCGCCGGCGCATCCGCAGCGTCCAGAACAGCCAGAAGATCACGCAGGCGATGAAGACCGTTTCGACGGCCAAATTCCGCAAGGCCCAGCGGACGCTCTTCGCCTCGCGGCCGTTCTGGCACCTGTTCCCCGGCCTGATGAGCCGGCTGGCCGCCTGGGCAAACCGGGACCGTCACCCCCTCCTCGACAGGCGGGACGAGAAGAAGATCGAAATCTTAGTCGTCACCTCCGACAAGGGCCTGGCCGGCGCCTTCAACTCCAACCTCCTGGCCGGGGCTCATTCGTTCGTCGAGGAAAAACAGAAGTCCGCCGACGTCCGGCTGGTCCTCCTGGGCAAGAAGGCGGTCGCCTTCTTCAAAAAATGCCGCTGGCCCGTGGACCGGTCGGTCGGCGACCGCACCGATAAGCTGACCCGAAACGAAGTCCGGGACCTGGCGGAATTCCTGATGAGGCAGTACGCCCTCCAGAAAACCGACGCCGTCTACCTCATTTATAACGAATTCCGGTCGATCGTCGCGCCCAGGATCGTCACCGAGAGACTCCTGCCCTTCGCCCCGGACCCCGGGCCCGAGGCGTCGGCGGGCTGGACGCCGGACTGGGAGCCGGACGAGGCCGGCCTGATCCAATTCATCCTGCCGCTCTACGTGGAAGGGCAGATCCACCATGCCCTCCACGAATCGCAGGCCGCGGAGCAGGCGGCCCGGATGATGGCCATGGACAACGCCACGAAAAACGCGGAGGATCTCGTCGACGACCTCGTGCTTGTCCTCAACAAAATCCGGCAGGCGGGGATCACGAAGGAGCTCCTGGAGATCATGACCGCCGTCGAAGCGCTCCGTGAAAACACGTAGGGAGATAGCCATGGAACAGACACCAGCCAAAACCGGAATCGTCGTCCAGATCATCGGGCCCGTCGTCGACGTCAAGTTTCCGGGCGGCGAGCTGCCCGAAATCTATACCGCCCTCCGGATCACGAGCGAGGGCTTCGACGTGACGACGCCCGTCGAAATCGTGGTCGAGGTCGAACAGCACATCGGCGAAGACCGCGTCCGCTGCGTATCCATGCATCCGACGGACGGCCTCTCCCGGGGGATGAAGGCCGAGAACCTCGGCGGGCCCATCCAGGTCCCGGTCGGCGAGGGGACCCTGGGCCGCGTCATGAACGTCATCGGCGAGCCGGTGGACAAGATGGGCCCGATCAAGACGGACAAAAAATATCCCATCCATCGGGATTCGCCCCCGCTCGATGAGCAGAGCACCAAGCTCGAGATGTTCGAAACGGGCATCAAGGTCATCGACCTCATCCAGCCTTTCCTCAAGGGCGGCAAGATCGGCCTCTTCGGCGGGGCCGGGGTCGGCAAGACCGTCATCATCCAGGAGCTCATCCATAATGTGGCCATGAAACACGGCGGGTACTCGGTTTTCGCCGGAGTCGGCGAGCGGACCCGCGAGGGCAACGACCTCTGGCTGGAGATGAAGGGATCGGGCGTTATCAACAAAACGGCCCTGATTTACGGCCAGATGACCGAGCCCCCCGGCGCGCGGCTGCGCGTGGGGCTGTCGGCCCTGTCGGTGGCGGAGTACTTCCGCGACGAGCTCGGCCAGGACATCCTCCTGTTCATCGACAATATTTTCCGGTTCGTCCAGGCGGGGGCCGAAGTATCGGCCTTGCTCGGCCGGATGCCCTCGGCCGTCGGCTACCAGCCCAACCTGGCCACCGAGCTCGGCGAGCTCGAGGAGCGCATCACCTCGACCAAGCGCGGGTCGATCACGTCGGTCCAGGCCGTTTACGTCCCGGCCGACGACTTCACGGACCCCGCGCCCGCGACGACCTTCTCCCACCTCGACGCGACGACGAACCTGTCCCGGGCCCTGACGGACATGGGCATCTACCCGGCCGTCGACCCGCTGTCGTCCTTCTCCCGGATCCTGGATCCGAGAATCGTCGGCGAGGACCATTACCGTGTAGCCCGGCGGGTCAAAGAGATCCTCCAGCGCTACAAGGACCTCCAGGACATCATCGCTATCCTGGGCATCGAAGAGCTTTCGGACGAGGACAAGGTCATCGTGTCCCGGGCCCGGAAGATCCAGCGCTTCATGTCCCAGCCGTTCCATGTCGCCGAGGAGTTTACGGGCCGGCCCGGAAGGTACGTCCCGGTCGATGAGACCATCCGGGGATTCCGGGAAATCGCGGAGGGCCTCCACGACGACAAGCCGGAGCAGGCGTTCTACATGATGGGCACGATCGACGACGTCATCCAGAAAACCGAGGAGCTCCGGTCGTCATGAGCGACGAGACTCCCGTGACCATCCACCTGACGGTCGTCACCCCCGACCGTCTGCTGGCGGAGGCCGACGCGGAATCGGTTTCACTGCCGAGCCTCGAAGGGGAGATCGGCATTCTGCCGGGCCACCGGCCCCTGTTCGTCGGGATCGGGCGCGGTCATGTCCGTTTCCGCATCGGCCGTGACGAGGAGGCGTTTTCCATCCGGGGCGGGTACGCGCAGGTCCAGCCCGAAAAAGTCGTGGTCGTAACGGACGTCGACGAAGATGAAGAAAACGGCGGCGCCGCGACCGCGTAGCGGCGAAACGCTGGACACGTTCTACCGGGGCCGGATCCGGGTCCTCCAGAAAAAACGGGGCTACCGCTTTTCGGTCGACGCGCCGCTCCTCGCGGACTTCATCCGGACGCGGCGGACGGACGACATCCTGGACGTCGGGACCGGGAGCGGGATCATTTCCCTCCTGCTGAGCACCAGGCCCTTCAAGCGCATCACCGCCCTCGAGATCCAGAAAGGCCTCGCCGGCCTGGCCCGGCGCAACGTCTTGCTGAACGGGCTCGGGAATCGGGTCGAGGTCGTCGGGACCGATTTCCGGAAATACCGTCCCCGCCGGAAGTTCGACCTGGTCGTCTCCAACCCGCCCTACATCCGTAAATCCACGGGATTCCTCAGCCGGGTAGCCGAAAAATCCGTCGCCAAGCATGAGATCCACGGCGATATCGGCGACCTCATGCGGAAAACGGCGGAATGGCTTAAGCCCGGCGGCCGCGCCTGCTTTATCTATCCGGATCGGCGTCGCGGGGATTTCGTGAGGGCCGCCGAGGCGAGCGAGTTGCGGATCCTGAGGACGCGTGCCGTGCGGGCCCGCGCCGGAGATCCCCCCAACCTTTTCCTGGCCGAGCTGGGATTCGCGGCCGTGCGCCCAAGCGTCCTGCGCCCTCTCATTCTCTTAAATCGATCCGGGGGGTACACGGCCGAGGCCGAAGCGATATTCACCGGCCGCCCCTAATTTGGGGACACAATACTAATTTCCGAATTTTACCTGGCTCCGGCTTCGCGACGGCGGCGCCGTCGCGGGGCTGACGACAACCGAGGGCTCATGACAAACTCCATTAGATTCACGAGGGGGCGCCGCGTTAAGCAGCATGAATTCAGAAACCGTCTGGGGTTCGCTATCGTGTCGACACGCGAATCCAGCGCACTCGGCGGAGCTGAGCGCCATCGGTTTCGATGATCAGCGGCCCATTTGTGCCGTCCGACTTCTCCATCGTAACGAAGAGCGTTTGCGGAGCGAGGTCGTAGTTGGCAGGGCGAGTGCTGTCGAGGGCGGTCATGGCAACCCATCCGATGACGGTTCCGGCAAGGATCGAAATTAGCCCTCTCCCTAACTCGCCTTCCTCTTGCGGATCGTCTTTGTGCAGCGAATCCCAAATCATGTACATAGGAATTCCAATGACAACGCCTCCGATGGGCGCCCAGACGGCGCTCGTCAAGATAGTTTCTACCAGGGGAGGCCTCTTTTTCGTAATCCGGATTTCGACGGGACGATAGCCTGCGAGCTCGAAGCGGACGACGTGAACGTCCCTTCGGGCTAAATTCAGGTTAATGGGCGTGTAACCGGCAGCGGTACCGTCGACAAGGACCATTACTCCCGGAGGCGTGCTCGTGGCCGGGACCGGCTGAGTCTTCCCCCTGGACAACGCCTGGCATCCCTGGAGAGAAAATATCGCCAGGGATCCCGCGAGAAACACTGCCGCGGTTTTCATAGGCAATCCGTCTCCCCCGAGGATCACTGAAGAAATGCTAACGCCGTGCTTCGCGGCTGTCAAGATGGTAGATCGTCCGGTTGACGCGGCTTACTTTTTTACGAAGGCTGCCTGGATTTCCTTCAGCCCGACGCCGAGGACCTTCCGGGCGATCTCGTCGAGCGCCTCCTCCGGCCCCTGGAAGTGGAGCGTCGCGTGGACGTGGGTCAGCGTTTCCCCCGGCTTGAGGGCGGCGGCTGGCGAGGACGATTCCAGCTCATAGAACGGCCCGAGCGGTTTCGCCCCGGGCGAGGCCGGTCCGTCGTTGTAGCTGTTGACCACGTCTCCGGAGAACGGGTCCTCCTGGATTTTCCACATGGAGTTGACGTAATCCATCGCCCCCTCGGGGACCGTCACGTGAATGATCGTCAGGACTTTGTTCGCGGCGTCGTAGCTCCCGGCGAAGGGCTTGACGCGCCGGGGCGGGATGCCGATCTTGCTCCGGAACTTTCCGTCCCCGCTGAAAAAGAGGACGCCGTCCTCGCCCCTGACGACCAACCGGTCCGCCGGGACCTTACCGAAGTACGCGTCGTTGACGAAAGGGCCGAGCTCCGCTTCCGGGCCCGGCCTGAACGGGACGACGACGGTTGTCGCCGGCGAGGGATTGAACATGCCCAGGATCCAGACGGACAGGAGACCCGTGTCCTTCGTCCAGGCCTTCGTCCCGGTATTGGTGATCTTGTTGTCCGACGCGAAGGCGACTATCTTGACTCCGTCGGGGACAGGGACCCCGAAAGCGACGACCTCGTCCGCCTTGAGGATGCGGACCTCCCGGTTGAGCTCGAGGTCAAACTCGGTCGCCGAATAATTCACCAAATGCATGGCCCTGCGGAAATGGATGCGGTCGGCTCTCCTCGAGACGATGTCGTAAGCCCCCTCGTTGATCGGCGGCGGCGTGAACCAGTGGTCGAGGTCGAAAGGATCGCGGGCCTTGAAGAAGATCGAGAATTGACCGCCCTCGGGGCCGAGCCAAAAACGGTCCTCGCCGCCGAAGGCGTTCATGTGAAGGTTGTTCCCGCCCGCCGAGAGCGCCTCCCGGTTGATCCAGCCGAAGCTCAGGCCGTTCGGGCCGTCCGCCGTGCTCGTCATCACCCGGCCCTGGAGGTCGGCGTTGACGGCGACCTGGGCGAGGCCGTTCGCGGTGGTCAAAATGATCGCCCTGGTGTGAGCCTTGAGAAAGGTCGCGTCGTCCTTGAAAAGCACGGACTGCGGCGCCTTCGCCGATTTGGCGCAGCCCGCGGCCAGGGCGACGATCAGACATGCGGTCCAA
>Ga0326726_10006204_pt1 | contig 10770 bp, 11 predicted proteins | sample MHFenrmetagenome_2_FD_207603 | JGI IMG/M metagenome (GOLD analysis project Ga0326726, IMG submission 207603) | Lab enriched peat soil microbial communities from Michigan Hollow, Ithaca, NY, United States - MHF15MN | ecosystem: Environmental > Terrestrial > Soil > Wetlands > Peat | place: USA... | reverse complement strand
CCTACCGCGGCGCCGGGCCCGCGCTCACCGATCTCCTCGCGGGGCGCGTGCAGATGCTCTCGGTCGGCCTCTCCCCGGTGCAGGCGCACCTGAAAAGCGGCGCGCTGCGCGCGCTCGCGTCGGCCTCGAAGACGCGCCTTGCCGCCGCGCCCGAAGTGCCGACTTCGGCGGAAGCGGGACTGCCCGGCTGGGAGATGACCACCTGGTTCGGGATTTTCGCGCCCAAGGGCACGAGCGCCGAGGTCGTGCGGCTGGTGAACGCCGCCATGCAGGCGGTGATCGACGATCCGAAGACCAGAAAACGCATGCTCGACTCCGGCATGGAGCCGATCGGCGGCTCGGCCCAGGAGTTCGCCGAGCGCGTGCGCTCGGATTACCGCGCCTGGGAGCAGGTGGTCAAGGCCTCGGGCGTGAAGCTCGACTGAGGAGAGGAATATGAAGATCTGCCACTACAACGACAAGCAGGCGGGCGCGGTGGTCGGGGATCGGGTGCACCCGCTCGGCGATACCCTGATCAAGGCCGGCCATCTCAGAGCCGGCTACACGATGCTCGACGTGATCGAGCGCTTGGCGAACGAGCCCGCCGCGATGAAGTGCGCGCGCTTCGTGCTGCAGTCGGGCTCGTCGATTCCGCTCGCCTCGGTGAGGCTGCTCCCGCCCGTGCTCAATCCTCCGGCGATCTGGGCCGCGGCGGCGAACTACAAGGCGCACCAGGCCGAGATGCGCGAGAAGATGGGCTCGGAGGACCGGGCCGCTCTCTCCAAGGACGAGCTGATGGCGGAGTTCTTCCTCAAACCCGCGGCCTCGATCGTCGGCCCGGGCGGCCCGGTCATCCTGCCGAGAGTCTCCAGGGACGTGGATTTCGAATGCGAGCTGTGCGCCGTGATCGGCAAGGCCGCGCGGCACGTGGCCGAGGACAAGGCGCTCGACTACGTTTTCGGCTATACGATCCTGTGGGACTTCAGCCAGCGCGATCCCTGGGGACGGGGCCGGCAGAACACCAGGAACATCCGCAAGGGATTCGACACGTTCACGGGCCTGGGCCCCTGGATCGTCACGCGCGACGAGATCGACGATCCGCAGAACCTGGCGATCCGGGTCGAGCAAAACGGGAAGCTGTTGATGAGCGCGCACACCAGCGACATGATCTGCAGTCTGCGCGAGCACATCCGCTTCCTTTCGGCCGTGACGACGCTCGCTCCCGGCGCGCTGGTCTCCACTGGCACCCCGGCTGGCGTCGCGAAGCTCGCGGCCGGCGATCGCCTGAAAGGCAGCATCGAGCGCATCGGCGAGATGGAAGTGGCGGTGCTTGCGGAACGTTGAACCGCGGTCGCCGTAATGGCGTAGACTTGCGGTCGGCGTCCCGCAGGAATCCCATGAGATCGTTGGGAGGCCTGGACATCAAGGTCGCTACCCGGGGGAGCGTGGTGTGGCTGAGCGGAACGGTGAAGAGCGCGGAGATCGTCGAGCGCGCCGAGACGATCGCCAGGTCCGCCGGCGGCGGCAGGAAAGTCGAGAACAAGCTCGTCCCCGCGTCGATATTCGAATGGGACTGAGACTCCTCGCCGCCTCGCTGCTGGTCGCCGCAAACGCATTCGCGCAGGGCGACTATCCGAACCGCGCGATCCGGATGGTCGTGGACACCTCGCCGGGCGGCCTCACCGACATCCTCGGGCGCATGGCGGCCGAGGGGCTCGCCCGAGAGCTGGGGCGGCAGGTCGTGGTCGAGAACAAGGCGGGGGCCTCGGGCAACGTCGCCATCGAGTTCGTCGTAAAGTCGCCGCCCGACGGATATACGCTCATGATCTGCGCCGGGGGAAATGTCGTCATCAAGCCCTTCCTCGAGCATTCGCTCGTCTTCGATCCGCTCGTCGATCTCGTTCCGGTGTTCAACGTCGCCGAGGCGCCGCACATCCTCGTCGTTCCCGCCGCGCTGCCGGTGAAGGACCTCGCCGAGTTCATCGCCCATGCGAAGGCGAATCCGGGCAAGGTGTACTACGGTTCGGCGGGACCCGGCAGCCCGCCGCACCTCGCCGTCGCCCAGTTCGCGCGCCTCGCGGACCTGAAGCTGGTGCATGTGCCCTACAAAGGCGTAGGTCCCGCGCTGCCGGATCTGGTCGCCGGCCGCCTGCAGCTCATGTCGATGAGCTACGGATCGGCGAGGCCCTATCTCAAGAGCGGCGCGCTCAAGGCTCTCGCCGCCGGATCCAGGCGCCGTCTCGCCGGCCTGCCCGAGGTGCCGACCTCGGCGGAGGCCGGACTGCCCGGCTGGGAGATGAGCGCCTGGTTCGGGATTTTCGCGCCCAAAGACACGAGCCCGGAGGTGGTGCGCCTGCTCAACGAGAAGTTGCAGGCGGTGATCGACGATCCCAAGGTGAAGCAGCGGCTGCTCGAGCTCGGCGCCGAGCCGCTCGGCGGTCCGGCGCCGCTGTTCGCCGAGCGCGTGCGTGCCGACTATCGCCTCTGGGGGCAGGTGGTGCGCGATTCCGGGATCAAGCTGGAGTAGATATGGATATGGGCGAATCCGCGATCAAGTCGAAATTCATCTCGCACGGCACGCTCGGCTCGAAGGACCTCGAAGCGACGCGGCGCTTCTACGAGGAGTTCCTCGGGCTCGAGGTGGTGCGCACCAGCAACGTGTCGCTCATGGTGCGGCTGGGCGGAAACCACGTCTACGCGGTCGTGTACACCAAGAAAAAAGACCGCATGGACCGCCTCTATCACAACGGGCTGGACGTGCACACCGACGCGGAGGTCGACGAAGCCTGGCGGCTGTGCCACGCGCAGGCGGAAAAATGGGGCCTGCACGACATCGGCAAGCCCTCCGCGCGCCACGGCACCTACAGCTTTCTCTTCTGGGACGCCGACGACAACGCTTGGGAGATCCTCTCCAACCCGAAAGGCGGCTACACCTGGATCTTCGAGCAGGGCGATCTGGAAGGACGCGGCCATTTCGAGCGCGGCTTCCGGCACAAGCGGCCGGACGCGAAGAAGGAGACGGCATGAGGGCGGTGTATTACGAGAAGAAGGGCCCCGCGGCGAAAGTGCTCGCGCTGGGCGAGGTCCCCGACCCGCAGCCGGGCCCGGGCGAAGTGCGCGTGAAGCTGAAGGTTTCGGGGATCAACCCGACCGACACCAAATTGCGCGGCGGCTGGGACGGCGCGATGGAGATGCCCTTTCCGCGGATCATTCCCCATCAGGACGGCGCGGGCGTGATCGACCGGGTCGGCGCGGGCGTGCCGCAGACAAGGGTGGGCGAGCGCGTCTGGATCTACGAGGCGCAGCGCGGCCGCGCTTTCGGCACCTGCGCCGAGTACGTTTCGATTCCCGCCGAGCACGCCGTTCCCCTGCCCGAAGGCACGAGCTTCGAAACCGGAGCCTGTCTCGGGATCGCGGGGATGACGGCGCACCGCTGCCTGTTCGGCGACGGCGGTATCCAGGGACACACGGTGCTCGTCGCGGGCGGCGGGGGCGCGGTCGGCGAGGCGGCGATCCAGCTCGCGAAATGGGGCGGGGCGCGCGTGCTCGCCAGCGTGAGCCGCGCCGAGCAGGAGAAAGTCGCGCGCGAAGCGGGCGCCGATCTCGTCGTCAACCGCAAGAGCGAGGACCCCGCGGCGCGGATCAAGTCCTTCACGCGCGGCGCGGGGGTCGACCGCGTGGTCGAAGTCGCTTTCGAGGCGAACCTCGATCTCAACCGCTCGGTCCTGAAGGCCAACGGAGTGATCGCCACCTATTCCTCGGGACCGCCCGACAGCGCGCCGCGCATCCCGTTTACGGCGATCATGAGGCAGGGCATCACCGTGCATTTCATCCTGGTGTACGTGATGCCGCGCGAGGCGCACCAGCTCGCGGCGCGCGACCTGAACGCGGCGCTCGAAGCCGGGCGCTACCGGCCGCACGTCGCGCGCGTGTTTCGTCTGGAGGAGACCGCCGCGGCGCACGAAGCGCAGGAAAGCGGCGCGACGGTCGGCAAGCTCCTGGTGAGCCTCTAAAGCGCCGTGCCGAGAGCCAGCGCCGTCGCCAGGATGAAGAAGCTGCGGGCTCGCGCCGTGACCTGGGCGCGGGACAGCCGCAAGCGCAGGAGCGGGGCCGCGCTCACCGCGATTCTCGCCATCGCGATCTCCATGGCGTTTCTGCACGAGTACTGGCGTGCGGCGTTCTCCGCGCAGCCGCCGCTCGCGGAGCAGACGCGCCGTGCGGTCCGCGAGAAGGCGGAGCAACTCGCGCAGGCGGTCGAGAAGCGCCTGATCGCGAAGGGCCGGCTCCAGGGCGAAGCCTGGACCTCTGCCCAGATCCTGGTTGCGCTCAAGGAACACAACGCCGGCTACAAGGCGCCCGCCAGCGCCAGGTCGATCGAGCGGTATTTCCGCTCGATCGCGGGACCCGAGTGCGCCTGCTGGCGCAAGCTGCCCGCCGGCAATTTCCCCAGCCACGTCGGCGTGACCTCGTGGACGCTGTGGGCGCTCGCGTGCTACGGCATTCCGGCGCACCGGACCGAGATCGAGTTCCTGCTCTCGACTCAGGGGCCGGAGGGCGGGTGGCCGCTGTTCGCGGGCGCCGAGCCCAAGCGCTTCGCCTCGAGCTACGCGACCGCCGCCGCGATACTCGCGCTGCACGAGCTCGAGTCGCGGGAGAAGAATCCCTCGCGCCGCGAGCGCATCGCCGCCGCGGTGAGCCGCGGAGCCGAGTGGCTGAAGAGCCACGCCATCTCCGCGCGGGCGCGCTGGGCGGATTACCCGGACTCGCCGGAGGGAAGAAGGGACTACCTCGGGCTCTCGGGCTTCGTGCTGTTCGCGCTCCACCGCTCCGGGGCTCAGGGACTGGCCGCTCTCGACCGGGAATGGATGGGCGAGCTTCCCGAGGAAACGCCCGCGCTGCACGCGGACGAGGCCTCGGGCAGCAAGGTGTTCGTCGGCAAGCGCTCGTATCCGGACGACACGCTGTACCGCGCGCTGCCCTGGACGATCGTCGCGACCCTGCACGCCTATCCCAACGCTTCGATCTCGGGAAAGGTACGTGCGGCGCGGTGGCTGGAACGCGCGCTCGCGCCCGGCGCGCCGCTGTACGCGCTTCTGGGCAACGAGCCAGATGCGGCCTTGGTCGCCGAGGCGCTGTTCGCGCTGCGGAGCGAAACGTGAGCGGGAGAGCCGGCCGGAGCGCAGCGCTGTCCGCGCTGAAGAGCGACGTCGCGCTTGCCAACCGCGTCATCGAGCGCTTCGGCCTGTCGAACGCCTTCGGGCACGCGAGCGCGCGCATCCCGGGGACCGATACCTTCTACATGCCGACGCGGCGCAGCCCCGGCTTCGCCAGCGCGGGCACGCTCCTCACCGTGGACTCCGAGGGCCGGGTCCTCTCCGGGAAGGGAACGCCGAACAGCGAGCTGTGGATCCACGCGCGCATCTACGCGGCGCGCCCCGACGTGGGCGCGGTAGTGCACGCGCATCCGCCGGCCTGCGTCTGCCTCACCCAGATCGGGCAGCCTCACCGCGTCGTTCACAACCAGGGCGGAGCGTTCCAGGCGGGCGTGCCCGAGTACGAGCGCATCGGGCTCATCCGCACGCGCGAGCTCGGCGATCTGCTCGCGCACAGGCTCGGCTCGGGCATCGCCGTGATGATGCGCGGCCACGGGATCACCACGGCGCTCCCCGACGTGCGCGCGGCCACGGTGGCGGCGTGCCTCCTGGAGGAGAGCGCCGGCTTGCAGCTGCGCATGCTCGCCGCCGCGGGCGGCGACGCCGCGCGCCTGCGCGCCTACAACCGCGAGGAGGCGCAGAGCGTGAGCGACCAGCTCAGCCCGCGCGTGGTCGCGCGGGCCTGGGAGTACTACGCGGCGGTCGCCGGGCAGAGGCCGCTCGGGGGCTAGGCCTCCGAGCGGTGGCTCACTTCTTCGCCGGGCCGGCCTCCTGCACCAGGTTCTTGTCGATCAGCGTGATCTCGATGCGGCGGTTCTTCTTGCGCCCTTCGGGGGTGTCGTTCTCGGCGACGGGCTGGTACTCGGCGCGCCCCGAGGCGATCATGCGCTCGGGCGGGATGCCCACTTCCTGCAGGTAGCGCACCACGGTCGTCGCGCGCGCGACCGACAGCTCCCAGTTGGAGGGGAATACCTTGGTCTTGATCGGCACATTGTCGGTATGGCCGACGACCCGGATCACCTTGTCCTCGTAGCCCTTCAGCGCCTCGCCGACCTTCTTGAGCACCGCCTTGCCGGTGTCCTTGAGGTCCGCGCGGCCCGAATCGAAGAACAGCTGCTCGGCGACGTCGACCGTCAGCATGTCCTTGTACTGCCGCACCTGCAGCTCGCCCTTCTTGACCTCATCGGTCAGGTTGCGCACCAGCGCGTCGTACTGTGACTTGTCCTGCTGGCTGGCGGTCTGGATCTTCGCCTTCTCCTGCTCGAGCGCGGCGATCTGCTTCCTCGACTCGGCCTGCTGCTGCTCGAGCGCCGTCTTCTGCTGCTCGAGCGACGTCTTGTCCTTCTTCAGCGCGGCGATCTCCCCGTTCTTGTCCGCCTCGAGCTTCTCGTAGTCGCCCTTGCTGACGCAGCCGGCGGCGGCGAGAGCCGCGGCAAACGCCAGGCCTGCAACGTGCAATCTCCTTCGGTTCATTTCCTTACTCCTTCGACAGCGATGGCTCCCCTGGGCTGGATACAATATAGCACTGCAGGACGCACGCCAGAGGAGGCTCACATGAAAGGGGTCGCATTGGTCACGGTGCTAACGGTATCCCTCGCCGCCTGCGCGAGCGCGCCTCCCGCGCCGACTCCCGCTGCAAAAGCCGAGCTTGCGCCCACCGGCACGCTGCGCGTCGCGGTGTTCACCGGCAACCCGGTGCTCGGTTCGCTCGACAAGGCGACCGGCGAGGTGAGCGGGACGACGGCGACCCTCGGGCGCGAGCTCGCGAAAGCGGCGGGCGTCCCGGCGAAGATCGTCGGCTACTCGGCGATCGCGAAGCTCGTCGAGGACGCGAAGACCGGCGCATGGGACGTCGCGGTGGTCGCCTTCGATCCGGCGCGGCGCGGCGTCATCGATTTCGCGCCGCCGCATATCGTCGTCGATCTCACCTACCTGGTCGCGCCCGGCTCCACCATCCGCAGCGTGCCCGAGGCCGACCGACCCGGCGTGAGCATCGCCGCCGCCAAGGGCGCGGCGACCACGCTCTTCCTGCAGCGCACGCTGAAGTCGGCGCAGGTAGTGCAGGCGGACAACGAGCCGGCGGCGTTCGGCCTGGTGAAGGAGGGCAGGGCGCAGGTCTACGCGCAGAACCGCTACATGCTGCTCGGCCTCGCCGACGGCCTCCCCGGAGCGCGCGTGCTCGAGGACCGCTTCTCCGCCGCCGAGATGTGCCTGGTGCTGCCCAAGGGTCGAACCGCGGCGCTCGCCTACGTGAGCGAGTTCGTCGAGCAGTCGAAGAAGTCCGGCGCGGTGAAGCGCGCGATCGACGAGGCGAAGCTGCGCGGCGTCTCCGTCGCGCCCTCTGCCGCGAAAGAGAACATCACTCCGGGAGGGGGCTACTAGAAGGTCGCGGCGCCGCGCCCGCGGGCGGCGGGGAGGCTGGTGCGGAGCGTGACGTTTCCGGCGGTGATCGCGTTCGGCCCGTTGAACGTGCCGGGCATGATGCCCGGTCCGACGACCCCGGCCGTCTTCGTCCCCGGGAAACGCCGAAAGGCGTCCCGTCCATGCTGGCGGAGCGGCGCGGCGACGCCGACCGGAACGTAGACGGTCTCCGGCGCCTGCGCGTACGCGGCGAGCTCGGCCTCGCGCCGCGCGAGCTGCTCGGCGTAGAGCTGCCGCTCGAGGCGATCCACCCTGTCGTTGAGCGCCGCGCTCGCCGCCGCGGCCGGCCGCGCTTGCGCCGTAAGAGTTTCGGGCGCGGTGTAGACCGAGATCCTGTCGGGCACGGTGTCGGCCTTCTTGCCGTCCGGCGCCTTGTCCGAGTAATGCGTCTTGCCGCTCCCATCGACCCATTTGTAGATCTGGGCGAAAGCCGGCGCGCTCGCGGCCGTCAGCAGAATCACGATCGAAGCCAGGGCGGAGGTTTTCATGATCGCGTGCTCCGGGACGATGATTCAGATACTAGCAAGCCCCGGGCTGAAAAGCGCGATTAAAGTGTTACCAATTGTTCGGCCGTTGCACTCCGGCTACAAGCGGATCGGCAGCGCGCGGATGCGCTTGCCGGTCGCGGCCGCGAGCGCGTTGGCGACGGCCGGAGCGATGACCGGGGTCGCGGGCTCGCCGACGCCGGTGGGCTTCTCAGCGGAGCGCGCGATGTACACGCCGATGCGCGGCATCTCGGGAAGGCGCAGGGGCATGTAGTCGTGGAAGTTGGACTGCTCGACCGCTCCGTCCTTAAGCGTGATCGCGCCGTACATCGCCGCGGTGAGGCCGAAGGCGATGCCGCTTTCCATCTGCGCGCGGACCACGTCCGGGTTCACCGCGATGCCGCAGTCGACTGCGCACATCACGCGGTCGAGGTGCCAGGAGCCGTCGCGCCTGACGGTGACCTCCGCCACCTGCGCGACCACGGTGTTGAACGACTCGTGCACGGCGATGCCGCGGCCGCGCCGGTCGCCGACCCGTGCCGAGACCAGGGGCGTGCTCCAGTCGGCCTCGGTCGCCGCCATCTCGAGCACGGTCTTGTGACGCGGAGACTTGGCGAGCAGGGCGCGGCGCAGCTGGAAGGGATCCTTGCCCGCGGCTGCGGCGAGCTCGTCGAGAAAGGTCTCGGTCGAGAACGCGGTGTGGGTCGATCCGACCGAGCGCCACCACTGCACCGGCACGCCCATCTGGGGCGAATGGAGTTCCACGCCCAGGTTGGGAATGGAATAGGGGAGGTTGGCCGCTCCCTCGACCGAGGTCGCGTCGATGCCGTCCTTGACCATCATGCCCTCGAAAGCGCTGCCGGCGAGGATCGACTGCCCCACGATGCGCTGCTGCCAGGCGACGATGTTCCCTTGCGCGTCGATGCCGCCTTTCAGCGCGTGGCAATACATCGGACGGTAGTAGCCGGCGCGCATGTCGTCCTCGCGCGTCCACACCAGCTTCACCGGTGCGCGGCCCGCAATCGCTTTCGCGATCTGCACCGCCTCGACGACGTAGTCCGCCTGCGGGTTCGCGCGGCGCCCGAAGCTGCCGCCCGCGTAGAGCATGTTGAGCTTCACCTGCTCGGGCTTCATGCCGAGCACGGCCGCCACCGCGGGCTGGTCGATCGACTGGAACTGCTCGCCGTTCCAGATCTCGCAGGCGTCCGCGGAGAGCTTCACCACGCAGTTCATCGGCTCCATTGTGGCGTGCGCGAGGTACGGGAATTCGTAGACCGCCTCGAGGGTCTTCGTCGCCTGGGCGAGCGCCGCGGCGGCGTCGCCCTCCTTTCTCGCGGAGAGGCCCGGCGTCGCGGCGAGCCGCTTGTACTCCGCCATGATCTCGCCCGAGCCGAGCTTGAACGCGCCGCTCTCGTCCCAGTCGATCGCGAGCGCGTCGCGGCCTTTTTTCGCCGACCAGAAATCGCTCGCGAGCACCGCCACGCCCTGGGGGATCGCCACCACGTCGACCACACCCTTCACCGCCTTCGCCTGCGACGCGTCGAAGGACTTGACCTTCCCGCCGAAGCGCGGCGGGTGCGCGACCAGCGCCGTCAGCATCCCGGGCAGCTTCACGTCCTGCGTGAAGACCGCGGTGCCGTTCGACTTGGCGCGGGCATCGGTGCGCGGCGCGCGCCGGCCGATAAAAACGAAATCCTTCGCGTCCTTGAGCTTGACCTCCTGCGGGACTTGCTGCTGCGCCGCTGCTGCGGCCAGCTGGCCGAAGCTCGCCCTGCGGTTCGAGGCCTGATGCAGCACGGCGCCGCGCAAGATCGTGATCGTGTCGGGCGCGACCTTCCAGCGCTCGGCCGCGGCGGCGACGAGCATCGCGCGCGCCGCGGCGCCGGCCTTGCGCATCTGCTCGTAGGAATTCGCCATCGCGGTGCTGCCGCCGGTGCCCTGCATCGGGCCCATGAATAGGTTGTTGTAGCGGCTCGCGTCGGCGGGCGCGCCCTCGACGCGTATCTGGCTCCAGTCGGCGTCGAGCTCCTCGGCGACGAGCGTCGGCAGGCCGGTGTAGGTGCCCTGGCCCATCTCGAGGTGCTTCACGATCACGGTCACGGTGTTGTCCGTGCCGATGCGCACGAAGGCGTTCGGCTCGAACGCCGCCTTAGCGACGACGCCGCTGCCGCCTTGTCCCGGGCCGGCGGTCTGCGCGAGCGCTCCGGGGAGCGCGACACCCAGCGTGAGCCCGGCGCCCGCCTTGAGAAAGCCGCGCCGGCTGAGGTTGATGATCGCTATGCGTTCCACGAGTCTCTCCTGTTCCGTCATCCCGAGCGAAGCGAGGGATCTCTGTCGATACGCTCGTGCCATGGAGATCCTTCGCTGCGCTCAGGATGACGCGTCATCGCACGTCCGATGACGCGTCATTTCAGATTCCGCGACGCCTGCTTCACTGCGAGCCGGATGCGGTTGTAGGTGCCGCAGCGGCACACGTTGCCGCCCATGGCCTCGTCGATTTCGGCGTCGGTGGGTCGCTTGACCTTCACGAGCAGCGCCGCGGCGCTCATGACCTGGCCCGACTGGCAGTAGCCGCACTGCGGCACGTCGTTTGCGACCCAGGCGTCCTGCACCGCCTTGCCCTCCTTGGTCTGCCCGATCGCCTCGATGGTCGTGATGCGCTTGCCCGCCGCCTGGCTCAGGGACGTGATGCAGGAGCGCGTCGCCTGGCCGTTGACGTGGACCGTGCAGGC
>Ga0326726_10006203_pt1 | contig 10770 bp, 9 predicted proteins | sample MHFenrmetagenome_2_FD_207603 | JGI IMG/M metagenome (GOLD analysis project Ga0326726, IMG submission 207603) | Lab enriched peat soil microbial communities from Michigan Hollow, Ithaca, NY, United States - MHF15MN | ecosystem: Environmental > Terrestrial > Soil > Wetlands > Peat | place: USA... | reverse complement strand
GTCCACTTCGACCTGTACGCCGACGACCCGGCCCGGGCCGTCAAGTTCTATCAGAACGTCTTCGGTTGGAAGATCGAAAAGTGGGCCGGGCCCATGCAATACTGGCTGATCACCACGGGCCCCGATAGCCAGCCCGGGATCAACGGCGGCATCGGCCCGAGGCAGGATCCGACGGACCGCACGACCAACACGGTCGACGTCCCCTCGCTCAAGGAAGCCGAGAGCAAGATCCTGGCCGCCGGCGGCAAGGTCCTGGAGGCCAGGATCCCCATCCCGGGCATGGGCTGGTTCGCCGTTTGCCTCGATACGGAAGGCAATAGGTTCGGCTTGATGGAAGCCGATCCCAAGGCCAAATAGCGCCAGCGCTCCCGAGGATTACTGGAGCTCGGGCGCCGGCGATCAAGATCGCGACTTCGAACGGGGCCCAATACCTCGGCCGCCTGGACGCTATCGGAACGCTCGCGGCGGGCAAGCTGGCGGACATGATCCTGGTTAAGGGCAACCCTGCCGCGGCCATCTCGGATATCCGGAACGTCGTGACGGTCTTCAAGGCCGGCGTGGGCTATGGCCCGGCCAAGCTCCTCGAGGCGGTCCGAGGATTGGCCGGGATTCGCCAGGGGGCTCGAAAGGAACAGCCCGGAGCGCTCCTTGCAGCCATCAAAGATTGTGTTGACTTAATGGGCGGGTCCATATTTCAATTGACGAAGCGAGATCCCCCGGACCGCGGATAGTCGCCGGGTCCCGCGATCCGCTTGGAGGAGGACCCCATGCCCGACAGCCCATCGTCGAAAAAGACCACGGCCGCGACCATTTCTGTATGGGGAGGCGAAGAGGATCCCCTCATGGAGGGAGCCACCCAGGTCCCTGTGGTCTACAGCGCGGCCTACGGCTATCCGGACGTCGACACCTGGCTCGATGTCGCCCTTGGCCGCCGGCCCGGCCATATCTATTCCCGCAACACCAATCCCACGGTCGAGGCCTTCGAGGCCAAGGTCCGCCTTCTCGAGGACGCTCAGGCGGCGACGAGCTTCGCCAGCGGCATGGCCGCCATCAGCAATACGCTGTTCACACTGCTTTCTCCCGGCGACCGCATCGTCTCGGTCAAGGACACCTACGGAGGGACGAACAAGCTCTTCCTGGAATTCCTGCCGCGTTTCAATATCCAAGTCGAGCTCTGCGAGACGTCGGACCATGGCGAGATCGAAGCCGCCATCGCCCGGGGCTGTCGGGTCGTCTATCTGGAATCTCCGACCAACCCGACCCTCAAGGTCATGGATATCTCGCGGCTGGCCGCGGCCGGGCACCGGGCCGGAGCGGTCGTCGTGGCCGACAATACGTTCGCGACCCCGATCAATCAGAATCCCCTGGCACTCGGCGCCGACCTGGTTATTCACAGCGCGACCAAGTTCCTGGGCGGCCATGCCGATGCCCTGGGAGGCGCCGTCTGCGGCGATCGCGACCTGGTCAAGCGCATCTACCATTATCGCGAGATCACCGGGGCGGCGCTTGATCCCATGGCGGCGTACCTGTTGATCCGGGGGATGAAGACCCTCCATCTGCGCGTCGAACGGCAGAACGGAAGCGCTTTGGCCATCGCGCGCTGGCTGCGGGGCCGGCCCGAGATCGCCGACGTCTTCTATCCGGGCCTCGAGACCCATCAGCATCACGAGATCGCCCGCCTGCAAATGCGCGGCTATGGAGGTGTGTTGAGCTTCACGCTCAAGGGAGGCTTTGAGGCGGTCAAGCGCGTGCTGCCCAAGCTGCGCTTGGCCCGGCGGGCCGCCAACCTGGGCTCCGTCGAGACCATCGCCGGCCCCCCGGCGACGACGAGCCACGTCGAATGCAGCGCGAAGGAGCGTGAGGCCATGGGCATCCCCGAAGGATTGGTCCGCTACTCGGTGGGTATCGAGGACACCCAGGAGCTGATCGCCGACCTCAGCCAGGCCCTTGATTTAGCTTAGCCAGGTGGAAAGAGGTCGGGTCCTTGGTTTATGATGAGGGGGCATCGGACAATATGGGCATGAAGAAGATCAATGCGTGGGCCGCGGCAGCTCTGTTGCTGGCCGCCCTCCCTTTCCAGCTGTTCGCGAGGGATCAGGCTTCCGGCGTGCCGGAGAAGAGCCTGTCGCGACCTTTCTCGTTATCGATCTACTGGGTCCCGGCCGCGACTCGACCGGCTCTTGCCCCGGCCGTCACGCCGGCGCCGCCTTCATGGCTTCTCCGAGCGGCCGATTTTCCTCTTGCGGCCGCCCCGCCGGCAAGCGGGGAATTCTCGTTAAGGTCCATCTCCCGAGATTTTCTAAAGGACGCCGGGCAGATCTGGAGCTACCCGGTTCACATCCGGACCCGCGATATCTTGCCCATCGCCGGCCTGGCCGCCCTCACCGGAGTCCTGATCGGGAACGACGAGGCGATCCACCGGGGGTTCATGGGCTACCGGGACACCCACGCCTGGGTCCGAGCGGTCAGCCCCGTCATCACGCGGATGGGAACCGTCGGAGCCTGGGGGACGGCGGCCGTCTTCCTGGGTGTCGGCCTGATCGGCGGTGACGATAAATCGACCGAAACCGGAGTCCTGGCCTCCAGCGCGATGCTGCAGAGCGGGATCCTGCTCATCTTCCTGAAGGGCATGTTCGGACGGCAGCGTCCGTTCTGGGCCAATGGGGTCGATCACTGGTCCGGACCGGTCGGGTTCTTTAAAAGGTTCTCCTCGGGTCAGTCGGGTCGATACGATTCCTTCCCCGGGGGACACTCGATCACGGCTTTTACCATGGCCACGGTGGTGGCCATGCAATATCAGAAGAGCGTCTGGGTGCCGATCGTTGCCTACACCGTGGCCACTGCTGTGGCGCTATCGCGGGTGACCGAGAACAAGCACTGGCTCTCGGACTCGCTTGTAGGCAGCGTCCTTGGCCACGTTATCGGCCGCTTGGTCGTCCGCAATCACCGCAGCCGCTATCATCCATGACTCCCGCGGCCGACGACGCCCTGGGCTCAAGCGGGATCCCTAGTCTTACCGGCCGAATAGGATGATGGCGCCGGTCGCGACGGCGACGATCGCCATCACCACAGGCAAGCCCTGAAAGTTGAAATGGAGCAACGGGATCAGTCCGGTCATGATGAGCCAGAGGCCCAGCAAGATCATTCCCAGGTTTTTCGGCAGTCTGAGCGTCTTCATTTTTTAAACCTCCTTGTCCTTCTCATTGGCCTTCGTTTATCGGGCTTTTGGATGGCACGATGCGATGTCAGGACGCCATGCTCATCGGCCTATTTTTCATCAACATAAACGCCCTGGATGATGATCTCGTACGGCAAGAGCTTGCTGAGGAGGGTCGGGTCTTTCCGGGAGCCGCTCACCCGCCGTGAAAGTTCCGCGAAATCCATCCTCGGCAGTCCGTAGACATGGAGGCGGTCCCCTTTTTTGAGGGACTTGACCGCCTTCTCGGGAGCGGTGTCCTTCACGAAGACCATCCGAAGCCGTTTCACAAGCAAGTTCCCCTTCAGGTCCAGGGCCGAGGCGATCACGAACCTGCCCCCGGACGCCTCGATCTGTCGCCCCTCGGCGATCTCCATAAGAAACTCCACGTCATTGTAAAGCCCCGTTCCGGTGACAATTGAAACCGTCGAAGACTTGACCGTGAGCTTGCATTCGACTTTCTCAAAGATCTCGAAAGTGTCATGCGCGTTGCCGGGCAGGTACCCCTTGACCGGCCTGAAGGTGTCAAGGACATCGATGTTGTTGATTCTCGTGATGGGATGGATCTCGAAGATATGGTCGGGGGTATTCGATTTCGCGGCGGCGAGCGGCGTCCCCTGCTCCTCTTTCGAGCCTCCCGCATGCTCCGCCCAGATCCTCCACACGCCGGAGATCTTGAGGGGTTTGCGCGTGCCTTCGACGCTATGGACGAGGTCCGCAGCCGCCTTCGCGGAAGCGCCGTTCGCGATCTCGGCGACGGCCGGAAGCCCGATCTCGGGGGCCCGGCCCGCCATGTGCAGATCACCGTCGAAGATGCGGGCGATCGGGTTCTGCATCGCCTGGTCCACGGTGAACGTCGTCACTATGGTGATCTTATCTTTATACTTCTCGATGAAGGACTTCTTCATGAGGATCTCAACTTCCTTGGGGGAGAACTGGGCGTTGACCTTCATATAGAAGATATACCCCTCCCGCACAAGGTACGCACAGCTCCCAAAAACGCCCATGAGCAGCAAGAGCGCAGCGACCCGGGACGATGGATGTCGGAAGAGTGGTCTCTTCATGGCCTTCTCCAAAGACTTGGAACTCCTCCCGCCTATCACAAAACGATGATATCGCCAGCCGCGGAACCAAGTCAAGAAGGTGCCCGGAGCGCCGAGGTGAGGGGCGGCGGATCTTATATCCGGGCCCTGATACGGAATCTTAAATCGCGCCCTGAGCCGTCAGTCTGCATTAGGTTTTACGAATTCCGACAGCTTTCTGAGTTTGACGGCCGGATCGTTGGCGACGCATTGCCGCAGCCAGCCCAGATGGCCGGCCCCGTAGATCACCAGCACCCGTTCGTCCTGAGAACCGATGATGTTGATGATATTGTTGTAAATGCGGATATTCCTCTGATACCAGCTGGCCAGAAGGTCCGGCCCCGCATAGTCGCCCGGCTCCCCCAGGCGAGCTTCGCGGAAATAGAATCCGACGTCCTGAGCGACCTTCTTATCGTCGTTCATGTAAAGCAGTGTTTCGAGAATGCTGTGGGAATGGAGGTAGGCATCCTGCTCTTTGACCATCTCGCCGATCTCGGACATGATCTGATCCACGACCGGCGACTGCCCCTTGGCCTTGGCGAAGTTGATCACTCGCTGCCAGGGGAAATCGCCGTCGATGTCCACCGGGTAGATGGTCTTCAGCCCGAGCTCCTTCGCCAGCCGGAACCCGACCTGCTCGATCTCGTTGGCCGTCAGCGTGTACTTGCCGGCCAGGTAATCGGCGTACTGCTTCGGGCGGCGGTCTTCGTAAACGGTGGATTCGATGGCGATCTTCGTCGGCCTGAACCGCTTCAAGACCTCGAGGAGCTCGGCGATCTCGGCTTGCCTCTTGGGCGCGAGGACGTCATCGGCCGCCATGTTGAAGATGTCGTGACCCGGATTGGCCATGTGATAGGTGCCGAGGATCAGCACTTCGGCGCGTTGCGGGGATGCGGCTTGCGCCCTATCGGTTGCGGACGATCCGGCGGCCGGAAGCACGAATGCGGCCAGGCCCAGCCCGGCTAGGACAATAAGCGATTTTCTCATCGAGGCAGTCCTCCACGTCTAATTTCAATCGAATAGACGGCAACGAGAGACAAAAGGTTGCTCGATCGCGTTGAACACCCTCAAGAGCCGCGAACAGGCCCCCAAGGCGATAAGAATTGACAGCCGTTTAAAGGGGGCGATATAGTCTCTTCAGGATTGGCCGGCTCCTTTCCGATCCCTGTCGCGTTCCGGCTTGAAACGAAAGAGAGGATGCTCATGAAAACTCGCCTCCCTGGCGCCGCGGTCGTCCTTGCGGGTCTCCTGATCGTTTCGCAGCTGGCGGCCGGCGTTTCGGTCAAGAAGAAAGAGGAGGCCGTCGCCTCCATCGAAAGGCACAAAGCCGAGATCATCGATCTGAGCGACCAGGTCTGGGGCTTTGCCGAAACCGCCCTGCTCGAGACCCGTTCATCGGCCGCGCTCGCGGACTACGCGGAAAAGCAAGGCTTCAAGGTCGAGCGCGGAGTCGCCGGACTGCCGACCGCGTTCGTGGCGAGCTACGGGGAGGGCCGGCCGATCATCGGCGTCCTCGGCGAATACGACGCCCTGCCGGGCCTGTCGCAGAAAGCCCAACCCGTGAAGGAGGCCCTGCAGGCCGGCTCGCCCGGCCACGGATGCGGGCACAACCTGTTGGGCACGGCGGCCCTCGGGGCGGCTCTCGCCGTCAAAGACCTGATGGCCGCGGGAAGGCTCAAGGGCACGATCCGTTTCTACGGCACGCCCGCCGAGGAAGCCGTGGGCGGCAAGGTCTACATGGCCCGCGAGGGGCTGTTCAAGGACCTCGACGTGTGTCTGACCTGGCACCCCGGCGATAAGACCCGGGTCGCCGTGGACAGTTCGCAGGCGATCGTCGAGTTCATCGTCGAGTTCAGCGGCAGGACCGCGCATGCGGCGGCCGACCCCTGGAACGGGCGCAGCGCGGTGGCCGGCCTGGAGTTCTTCGCCGCGGGCCTGAACCGCATGCGCGAGTTCGTCAAGCCCACCGTCCGCATGCACTACTCGATCATGAACGGGGGCGACGTGCCGAACGTGGTGCCGGCCTACGCCAAGATCTGGTGCTGGCTTCGCGATTCGAACGGCGCCGGGGTCGATCAGCTGCTCGGCCGCGCCCGCCGGATCGCCGAGGGCGCGGCCATGATGGCCGAGGTCGGATCGAAGCTCACCGTACAGGGGGGCGACTGGGAGACCCTGGTCAACATGACCGGAGAAAAGGTGATGTTCGCGAACCTCACCTGGCTCGGCCCGATCCCGTTCACGGCTGAGGAGCAGGAATTCGCCAAGGAGATCCAGCGCGCGACGGGGGTGGACCCCAAGGGTCTCGACGGCACGGTCCAGCCGTGGGCGGCGCCCAAGCCGTATCCCGAAGGGGGCTCGACGGATGTCGGCGACGTGAGCTGGCTCGTTCCTACGTTGGGCATGAGCGCCACGACCGCGCCCCTGGACGCTCCCTGGCACGCCTGGCCCGTGGTCGCCTGCGGAGGCATGTCGATCGGACATAAGGGACTTGTCTACGCGGCCAAGGTCCTGGCGGCGACGATGGTGGACCTCTTCGAGGACGCCAAGACCGTCCAAGCCATCCAGGCCGAGTTCCGGGAGAAGACGAAGGGCGTGGTCTACAAACCCTTCATTCCCGAAGGGCCTCCTCCCCTGCCGAAGCGCGCGCCGGGAGAGAAATGATGCGTTTCCAAAAGAAGATCGTATCTTTTTTGCTCATCGGGATGATCGGCACGGGCGTCATCCTCGCCGCCGACCTGACCAAGGAAGAACAGGCCTGGGTGGCCAAGGCCTCCCGGGAAATGAGGAACGGCTGGATCTACTTGCACATCGAGGGGAAGCCCTTTGCCCGCGGCTTCCAGCACGGCTACCTTCTGGCCAAGGAGATCGCGGAAAGCCTGCGCGTCGAAAAGCACATGACCTGGTGGGACACGGGCAGGGAATGGCCTTATTTCGTCGAGCAGACCCTCAAGATGTTCGTCCCGAAGATCGATCCCGAATTCCGGGAGGAGATGGAGGGGATCGCCGCCGGGGCGCGCAAGGCCGGAGTCGACGCCAGCTACGGGGACATCGTCCTGCTCAACGCGTCGTCCGAGATCATGGGTTACTGGTACCCTTCGTCCCAGAAGGACGACGGGCAGCCGAAGAAGACCGGCGGCTGCAGCGCCTTCATCGCCACCGGGAAAGCCACGGCCGACGGCCGCATCGTCATGGCCCACAACACCTGGTCCTTCTTCGTGCCGGCCGACTCGAACGTGGTCATCGACCTGCTGCCCGAAAAAGGGTCCCGGATCCTTATGCAGGCATTCCCGGCCGCCATCCACAGCGACACGGATTTCTTCATCTGCTCGTCGGGGTTCGTCGGGACCGAAACGACGATCGACTATTTCAAGGGGTTCGACCCGGACGGGATCCCCGAGTTCGTCCGCATCCGCAAGGCGATGCAATACGCCCGCGACCTCGACGAGGCCCTCAAGATCATGATCGACGGCAACAATGGCGGCTACGCCAACACCTGGCTTTTCGGCGACGTGCGCAGCAACGAGATCGCCCGCCTCGAGCTCGGTCTCAAGTTCCATTCCATCGAACGGACGCGCGACGGCTTTTATTGCGGTTCGAATATCACGGAGAACATCCCCCTGCTGCGGCAGGAGACCGACGCGGATCTCGACAACATCAAGCACAGCGATATCGCCAGGCGCGTGCGCTGGCTCGATCTCTTCGACAAATGGATGGGGAGGGTCGACGTCGAGCGCGGCAAGCTCATGCTGGGCGATCACTATGACGTCTATGCCGGCAAGGACATGCCGGGCGACCGCACGATCTGCGGGCACTGGGAGCTGGCGCCGGATCCGGCCGGCGGCACCGGAGACGCCTGGGCCAAGCCGTTCTACCCGGCCGGGGCCCTGGACGGCAAGGTGGTGGACGCAAAGATGGCCCAGGAGATGTCCTTCTGGGCCAAATGGGGCAGCTCCTGCGATATTCCCTTCGACGCCGAGAAGTTCCTCCGGGAACACCGGCAGTATGACCATCTCAAGGGCTATCTAAAGAGCCGTCCCGCCCAGCCTTGGACGGTCTTCAAGTCGGGCTCGAAATAAGAGCGGAGGAATCCCATGAAAAACGCCCCGATCGGCCGTATCGGACGATATGCGCTCTTCGTCCTCGTCGGCACGTGGCTTGGCCTTTCGTTGGTTTCGGCGGCCGCCCAAAGACCCGCTTCCGGCAGCTCTCCCGCCAAAGGCCAAGGGCCGGCGGCCACTCTCCTCGTGCCGGCCCGGGTGTTCGACGCGGAGGACGGCAAGACGCATGAGGGCTGGGTCGTCCTCGTAAAAGGCGACAGGATCGCCGCCGTCGGACCGAAGGCGCAGGTCGCCGTCCCGGAAGGCGCTAAAACCATTGAGCTTCCCGGAAAGACCCTCCTGCCTGGCCTCATGGATATTCACTCGCATATTTTTCTCCACCCCTATAACGAAACGCTCTGGAACGACCAGGTCCTTAAAGAGCCCCTCGCCTATCGGACGATCGAGGCGGTGATCCACTGTGAGCGCACCCTGATGGCCGGTTTCACCCTCCTCCGGGACCTCGGCACGGAGGGCGCGGGCTATGCGGATATCTCCGTTCAGCGGGCGATCCGCGAGGGGCTTATCCCGGGGCCGCGCCTCCTTGTGGCGACCTTGGCCATCGTCGCCACGGCGAGCTATGGGCCCGGGCCGGCCGGCTTCGCTCCCGACCTGATACTGCCCAAGGGCGGCCAGGAAGCGAGCGGTCAGGCCGAGATCATCAAGGCCGTCCGGGAGCAGGTCGGGCATGGCGCCGATTGGGTCAAGGTGTACGCGGACTACCGGCATGGGATCAGCGGGACGGTCCCGACCTTCAGCGAAGACGAGCTGCGCACGCTGGTCGCCGAGGCCCGCTCCGCCGGCCGTCCGGTGTCCGCCCACGCCACGACCGCGGAGGGGATGCGCCGGGCGACCTTGGCCGGCGTCGATTCGATCGAGCACGGCTACGGCGGCACCGAGGAGGTCTTCCGCCTGATGGCCCAGCACGGCGTGGCCTATCTGCCGACGCTCACGGCCGAGGAGGCCTACGGGGAGTACTTCGAGGGCCACAAGGAGGGGCAGGCCCTGACGGCGGGAATGCAGCAGGCGCTGCGGGCCTTCAAGGCGGCGCTCGCGGCCGGCGTCACGATCGGGCTGGGCAGCGACGTCGGCGTTTTCGCCCACGGCACGAATTATCGCGAGCTCGAGTGGATGGTGCGGGGAGGCATGACCCCGACGCAGGCCCTGCTGGCGGCCACGGCCGTCAACGCCCGGATCATCCGCATGGAGGATCAGCTGGGCCGGATACGGCCCGACTTCCTGGCGGACCTGGTGGCCGTGACGGGCGACCCGACACAAGACATCCGCGCCGTCCGGGACGTCGGCTTCGTCATGAAGGGCGGCGTGATCTACAAGCGGCCCTAGGGACAAGAAACGCCCGCGAGTCTGAAACCGCCTGTCTTTTTGGAGGTCCACGATGCGTTCTATCGTTCTCGCCGCGGTCTTGCTGCTGCCCCTCCAGATATTGGGGCAGAGCGCCTCGACCGATCCGCTTGACCCATTGAACTTCCCCCGCCTCAAGAATTTCTCCGCCTATCGCTCCTCCAGCAACAACCTCTATGTCGACAGCAACGACGATTGCAAACATCCGATCGCCGGCGAAACGATCGTGCTGGCCGACCTGAAGGGCCCGGGGATCGTCACGCATATCTGGGTGACCGTCGCGGACAGCGAATACGGCTGGCCGCGCCTGGCGCGCCTGCGCGTCTACTATGACGGTCACAAGACCCCGAGCGTCGACGCGCCGATCGGCGACTTCTTCGGGGTCGGGCACGGCTACGAACGCGACCTAAACTCCCTCGTCGTCCGCAACGCCTCGTTCGGGCGGGCGCGCAACTGCTACTGGCCCATGCCCTTCCGCAGGTCGATCAAGATCACTCTCACGAACGAAGGCAAGCGCCGGATGACCAGCCTTTATTACCATGTGGACTGGCAGAAGCATGCTTCGCTGCCCGAGGATATCGGTTATTTCCACGCCTACTACCGGCAGGCGACTCCTCCCCCGCCGGGGAAGAGCTACACGATCCTGGATGTGCGCGGCGCGGGCCACTTCGCCGGCTCGGTGCTGAACATCATCCAGACGCAGATCGGCTGGTTCGGCGAGGGCGACGATCTCTTCTATGTGGACGGGGAGAAGACCCCGCGCATCGAGGGCACGGGCTCGGAGGATTATTTCAACGACGCCTGGGGCCTGCGCGTCTCGGACGGGCCCTGGACGGGCATTCCGGTCGCCGAGGGGGAAGGCGTGGGCGCCCGCCTGACGGGCTACCGCTGGCACATCGTCGATCCCGTACCGTTCACCAAGTCCCTGCGGGTCGAGATCGAACACGCCGGGTGGACCTACACCTCCGACGGCAAGGCTCGCTCGGGATTCGAAGAACGCGAGGACCATTTCTCGAGCGTGGCTTTCTGGTAT
>Ga0326726_10006202_pt1 | contig 10771 bp, 8 predicted proteins | sample MHFenrmetagenome_2_FD_207603 | JGI IMG/M metagenome (GOLD analysis project Ga0326726, IMG submission 207603) | Lab enriched peat soil microbial communities from Michigan Hollow, Ithaca, NY, United States - MHF15MN | ecosystem: Environmental > Terrestrial > Soil > Wetlands > Peat | place: USA... | reverse complement strand
CGCACCGCCTCCACCAGTCGCCGCAGCACGCGCTTGCAGTCGCCCACGATCGGGATGTCCACCTTGATGTTCTTGGAGATCGACGAGGGATCGATGTCGATGTGGATGATCTCCGCGTTCGGCGAGAACGCGTCGACCCGCCCGGTCACCCGGTCGTCGAAGCGCGCGGCCACCGCGACCAGGCAGTCCGAGTGGTGGACCGCCATGTTGGCGTAGTAGGTCCCGTGCATGCCGAGCATGTCGAGCGAGAGGGGATCGGCCATCGGGAACGAGCCCAGGCCCATCAGGGTCTGGGTCAACGGGATCTGGGTCAGATCGGCCAGCTCGCGCAGCTCGGGCGAGGCGTCGGAGGAGATGGCGCCGCCGCCCACGTAGAGCACCGGCCGCTTGGCCCGCACCATCGAGCGGGCCGCCTTCTTGATCTGCCCGGGATGCCCCTCGTAGGTCGGGTTGTACGAGCGCAGGTGCACGCGCTCCGGGTACTCGAAGGTCCACTCCTTGACCAGGATGTCCTTGGGCAGGTCCACGTGGACCGGGCCCGGACGCCCGGTGGAGGCGATGTAGAACGCCTCCTTGATGATCGGGGCCAGGTCCTTGCCGTCCTTGACCAGGAAGTTGTGCTTGGTGGCCGAGCGGGTGATGCCGACGTTGTCGGCCTCCTGGAAGGCGTCGTTGCCGATCAGGTGGGTCGGCACCTGGCCGGTGAAGGCCACGATCGGGATCGAGTCCATCAGGGCGTCCTGCAGCGCGGTCACCAGGTTGGTGGCAGCCGGCCCCGACGTCACGAGGCAGACGCCGACCTTGCCGGACGTCCGCGCGTAGCCTTCCGCCGCGTGGCCGGCGGCGGCCTCCTGGCGCACCAGGACGTGGCGCAGCCCCTCGAAGTCGTACAGGGCGTCGTAGATCGGCAGGACCGCGCCGCCCGGCAGACCGAAGATGAGATCCACGCCTTCCCGCTTGATGCACTCGAGGACGATCCGGGCGCCTGAGAGCTTCACCGCTTCTTCCCCCTTTTCACTCCGTGACTTCTCTTTGTATTCGCTCGGCTCGCCTTCGGCTGCACCTCGCCAAGGACGGGCCGGCTCGCCTTCGGCTGCGCCTCGCCCTTCCTTCGTGGCTCCTTGACCTCGGCCTGGGCCGCGGCGAGCCACGCCACCGGCACCATGTAGGGCGAGCAGGAGACGTAGGTCATCCCCACCCGGTGGCAGAACTCCACCGAGGAAGGGTCGCCGCCGTGCTCCCCGCAGATCCCGACCTTCAGCTTGGGCACGGTGCGCCGGCCCCGCTCGATGCCGATGCGCACCATCTCCCCCACCCCGTCCTGGTCGAGCACCGCGAAGGGATCGTTGGGCAGGAGCTTCTTCTCGAGGTAGAACGGGAGGAACTTGCCGATGTCGTCGCGGCTGTAGCCGAACGTCATCTGGGTCAGGTCGTTGGTGCCGAACGAGAAGAACTCCGCGTACTCCGCGATCTTGTCGGCGACCAGCGCGGCCCGCGGCACCTCGATCATGGTGCCCACCGAGTAGCGAACGGCCCGGCCGGTCTCCGCGACGACCTGCCGGGCCACCCGGTCGGTCATCTCGCGGGTCAGCTTCATCTCGGCCACCGTGCCGGTGAGCGGGATCATGATCTCGGGCTCGACCGCGAGCCCGTCCCCGGCCACCTGGCAGGCCGCCTCCATGATGGCCCGCACCTGCATGTCGTAGATCTCGGGGAAGGTGATGCCGAGGCGGCAGCCCCGGTGCCCGAGCATCGGATTCGCCTCCTGCAGCGCCTCCAGGCGCGCCTTGAGCGCTCCCAGCTCCGCGTGCCGCTCGGGGTTGAAGCCGCGCGCGTCGAGCCGCGTGTACTCCTCGAGCACCTCCTTGTACTTGGGGAGGAACTCGTGCAGCGGCGGGTCGAGCAGCCGGATCGTCACCGGATGCGGGGCCATGGCGCGGAAGATGCCGATGAAATCCTCCCGCTGGAACGGCAGCAGGCGATCCACCGCCTTCTTCCGGTCCTGGACGTCCTGGGCCATGATCATCTCGCGCACGATCGGGATGCGCTCGTCGCCGAAGAACATGTGCTCGGTGCGCACCAGCCCGATGCCGACCGCGCCGAACTCCCGCGCCTTCACCGCATCCGCCGGGGTGTCCGCGTTCGCCCGGACGCTGGTGGTGGCGTGCGCCTGGGCCCATCCGAGGATCTGGCGGAACTCGTCGGAGAGCTTGGGGTCCACCAGGGGCTGGGCCCCCATGATCACCTCGCCGGTGGCCCCGTTGAGGGTGATGACCTGCCCCTCGCGGACCACCGCGCGCCCGGCCCGGAACAGGTGGTTGTCCTCGTCCACCACCACGTCGCCCGCGCCCACCACGCAGCACTTGCCCCATCCGCGGGCGACGACCGCCGCGTGCGAGGTGAGGCCGCCGCGCGAGGTCAGCACCCCCTGGGCCGCGTGCATGCCGGCCACGTCCTCGGGCGACGTCTCCGCCCGCACCAGGATGACCGCCTCCTCGCGGAGGGCCATCTCCACCGCCTTCTCGGGATCGAACACGACCTTGCCGACCGCGGCCGCGGGCGTCGCGGGCAGGCCCCGCGCGATCGAGGTGTACCTGGCCTGGGGATCGACGGTCTTGACCAGCAGCTGGTGGAGCGAGGCGGGCTCCACCTGCATGAGCGCCGCGTCCCGATCGATGCGCTTCTCGCGCACCATCTCCACCGCGATGCGCACCGCGGCCGCGCCGGTCCGCTTGCCGGAGCGCGTCTGCAGGATGTAGATCCGCCCCTCCTGCACCGTGAACTCGATGTCCTGCATGTCGCGGTAGTGGGCTTCCAGCCGGTCCTTGATCGCGGTGAGCTTGCCGTACACCGCGGGCATCTTCTGCTTGAGGGCGTCGAGGGGCTCCGGGGTGCGGATGCCCGCCACCACGTCCTCGCCCTGCGCGTTGACCAGGAACTCGCCGAAGAAGCGCCGCTCACCGCTCGACGGGTCGCGCGAGAAGCAGACCCCGGTACCCGAGGTGGGGCCGAGGTTGCCGAACACCATGGCCATGACGGTCACCGCGGTGCCCCAGTCGTCGGGGAGCCCGTTGATGCGCCGGTAGTCGACCGCCTTCTTGGCCCACCAGGACTCGAACACCGCGTTGATGGCCAGGCGCAGCTGCTCGAGGGAATCTTGCGGGAACGGTCGTCCGGTCTTCTCCTGCACCACCGCCTTCAGCTCCGCGACCAGGCCCCGGAGCGCCTCGGCGGGCAGATCGGCGTCGGTCCGCGCCTTCGCGCGTGCCTTGGCCGCGTCCAGCAGCGCGTCGAGCGCGCGCCGGTCGATGGACAGCACCACGTCCGCGAACAGGGTGATGAAGCGGCGGTAGCAGTCCCAGGCGAAGCGGTCGTTCTTGGTCCGCTGCGCGAGCCCCTCCACCGACCTGTCGTTGAGGCCGAGGTTCAGGACGGTGTCCATCATGCCGGGCATGGAGGCCCGCGCTCCCGAGCGCACCGAGACCAGCAGCGGGCGCTGCGGATCGCCCAGGCGGCTGCCCGCGGCGGCCTCGAGGCGCGCCAGGTGCGCCATGATCTGCTTCCAGAGGCCGGCGGGATGCTTCTTGCCGGCCGCGGTGTAGGCCGCCCAGGCCTCGGTGGTGATGGTGAAGCCGGGCGGGACGGGCACGCCCATCTTGGTCATCTCGGCGAGCTCGCACCCCTTGCCGCCCAGCAGCGGCCGCAGGGCGCTCGAGCCCTCCGCCTTGCCGTTCGCGAAGGCGTACACGTACTTGGGCGCGCGGGCGGATGGAGCTCCGGCGTTCCGACGTCCGGCTCCTCGACTTGCGGCGTGCGCCATCAACGGCCCCCTGAGCAATCCGTGGCGGTGGCAGAGAAAAAGACACAGGCCCGTTGAGGGGCCTGCGTTAGTCCGCTATGCTAGGCCGCCAGGGCGTCGATGTCAACGATTTGATCTTGCTGCAACAGGCACTTACGGAGGGGCACGGCACGGGCGTTCATACCCGTCCCGCCGGCCTACCCTCAGGACCGCGGCTTGCGCTTGAGGCCGGCTGGGCCCGGCGAGGTGCGATCCCGGCCCTGGCCCCCCGTCACGAGCGTCTCGACCGCGATCAGATGGTCGAGCATCGCGCGGTGCGCGGCCACCTCGTCACGCCGCTGGACGGCGGCCAGGATGCGCCGGTGATCCTGGTGGGAGCGCGTCGGCCTTCCCGGCATGTGCAGCGACTCCTCCCGGCTCTGGGTCAGCAGGTCCATCAGGGCGTTGACGATCCGGGTGATGGCGCGGTTGTGGGCACTGTTGGCGATGGCGGCGTGGAGCGCGGTGTCCTGTAGCATCCCGGTCCGCCCGGCGGCCACCTCCTTCGCCTGGTCCTCGAGGATCCGCTCCATCTCCGAGATCTCCTCGCGCGTGGCCCGGCGCGCGGCCAGGGCCGCGATGGCCGGCTCGAGCAGCCGGCGCGCCTCGAAGAGCTCGCCCACCGCCTCCCGGTGCGGCAGGATCACCAGCGCCAGCGGCTCGATGAGCGTTTCCACCGACACGTCCCGCACGAACGCGCCTTCTCCCGCGCGGATGTCGATGAGCCCACGGCTCTGGAGCGCCCGGAGGGCCTCGCGGACCGACGTCCGGCTCACCATGAACTTGTCGGCCAGGTCCCGCTCGGGCGGCAGCCGGTCTCCCGACTTGAGCCGCCCCTCGGCGATCAGCTGCTTGACCTGACGGACGATCTCCTCGTAGATCCGGGTGGACTTCACCGGCTCGAGGTCCATCCGATCGGGCGAGCGCCCCCCGGCGGACGGGCGGCGGGCGCGCTCGCTCATCGGGTCACGCCTCCTCGCGCGCGGGCGGGCGGGACACGGCGGCCCGGGCCAGCCACCAGCCCAGGAACGTCAGGCCCGCGGCCAGCAGCACCGATACGAAGTCGTCGACGGTGTCGGCGTGGGATCCGAGCCACGCGCGGACCAGGGGATCGTCGGTGATCATCTCCCCGGCCACGTAGCCCAGGATCCCGCCCCCGATCCAGATGATCCACGCGTGGCTCGTCATGAGCCGCGCGAGGAAGCCGCTGCCCCACACCACGATCGGCAGGGACAGCGCGATGCCGAGCGAAACCAGCAGGAAGTCACCGTGCGCCGCGGCCGCCACCGCGAGGACGTTGTCGAGGCTCATGGTGACGTCGGCGACCACGATGATCCAGACGGCCTGCCGCAGCGACGTCCCGTGCCGGACGTGGCCTTCCCCGCCCCCGCCGGGCTTTACCAGCCGGATCGCGATCCACAGGAGGAGCAGCCCGCCCACCGCCCGCAGGAGCGGGATGGTGAGCAGCGCGCTGACCACCGCGATGAACAGCAGGCGCAAGCCCACCGCGGCCGCGGTGCCCCACACCCGCCCGAGCCACTGCTCGCGCGAGGGCAGCGAGCGCACCGCGAGGGCGATGACCAGCGCGTTGTCGCCGGCCAGCGAGAGATCGATGATGACGATGCTCGCCAGCCGGGCCCAGAACTCGGGATCGAGGAGGACACTCATGCTCGTTTGGGACGCGCCATCCACCAGCCCACGCCGGTCAGAGCCGCGGCGAGCACGCCCGGAACAGGATACTCCAGGGCGGGCCCGACCGCTCCCAGCCAGTCCGCCACCAGCGGGTCCTCCAGCAGCATGTCACCGGCCACGTAGCCAAGCAGGCCCCCGCCCGCCCAGATGATCCACGGGTAGCGATTCATCAGCCTGGCCAGGACCCCACTGCCCCATACCACGATCGGCACCGACATGCCGATGCCGAGCGTCACCAGCAGCATGTCGCCGTGCGCCGCGCCGGCCACCGCGAGGACGTTGTCGAGGCTCATGGTGATGTCCGCCACCACGATGATCCACACCGACTCCCAGAAGGAGGCCGCGTGGCGGGTCCCCGCCTCCGCCTCCTCCAACGGGCGGACCAGCCGGTAGGCGATCCAGATCAGCAGCAGGCCGCCCACCAGGCGGAGCAGCGGCACGCGCAGCAGCATCGAGATGATCCCTACGAAGAGCAGCCGCAGGACGACCGCGCCGACCGTGCCGCCGACCTGCCCCAGCAGGCGCTGGCGGCCGGGGAGGGCCCGCACCGCGAGGGCGATGACCACCGCGTTGTCCCCGGACAGCAGCATGTTGAGGAAGCCGATCTCGGCGAGGCGGCCCCAGAACTCGGGCGTGCCGAGGATCACGGGCGCGCCCGGAGCCGCCCGGCGCGGTCAGCCATCGTGCGGAGACGACACCTCGACCGGGGACTTCCCGGCTCGCGCCCGACGGATGTACGGGTTGATCACCGGGAGCGCGAAGAAGAGCAGGGCGACCGCGCTGATGGCGCCCGAGATGGGACGCTGGAACAGGATCAGCAGCGAGCCCTGCGACATGATCAGGCTCTGGCGGAGGGCGTTCTCGGCCAGGTCGCCGAGCACGAGGGCCAGCACGAGGGGAGCCAGCGGGTAGTCGAGCTTCTTGAACACGTAACCGATCACGCCGAACAGCAGCATATACCAGATGTCCACCATGCTGTCGTGGACCGCGTAGGAGCCCACCGCGCAGATCGCCACGATGAGCGGGGTCAGGATCGCGAACGGGATCCGGAGGATGGCCGAGAAGAACGGCACGAAGGCCAGGACCATCGCCACCCCGATCACGTTGCCGGTGTACATGCTGGCGATCAGGCCCCACACGAAATCGGGCTTCTCCTGGAAGAGCATCGGGCCGGGCTGCAGGCCCCAGATGATGAGCCCTCCCAGCATCACCGCCGCGGTGGGGCTGCCCGGGATCCCGAGCGTGATCATGGGCAGGAGCGCGGCGCTCCCGGCCGCGTGGGCCGCCGTCTCCGGCGCCACCACGCCCTCGATCTCGCCCTTGCCGAAGCGCTCCGGATTTCGCGCGAAGCGCTTCGCGAAGGCGTAGCTCATGAAGGAGGCGGGGGTGGCCCCGCCCGGCTTGAAGCCCATCCAGAAGCCGATGAAGGCGCTGCGGATGAAGGTGCGGTAGTAGCGCGGCAGGATCTTCCAGGTCTGCCAGACCACTCTCGGGTTGATCCGGGCGCTGACGCCACGGAACGACAGCCCCTCCTCGACCGAGAGCAGGATCTCGCCGATGCCGAATAGGCCGATGACCGCCACGATGAAGTCGAAGCCCTTCATCAGCTCGGTGATCCCGAAGGTGAGACGCAGCTGGCCGGTGACGATATCGAGTCCGGCGGAGGCGAGGATGAAGCCGATCAGGATCGACACCAGCGACTTGATCGGGTTGCCCCCGCCCAGGCCGATGAACGACGAGAAGGTGAGGAGCTGGATCGCGAAGAACTCGGGCGGGCCGAACTTGAGCGCGATCTCGGCGAGCAGCGGGGCGAACAGGGTGATGAGCACCACCGCGAACAGCGCGCCGACGAACGAGGACGTGAAGGCGGCGGTGAGCGCCTCGCCCCCCCGCCCGTGCCGCGCCATCGGATAGCCGTCGAAGGTCGTGGCGACCGACCAGGGCTCGCCCGGGATGTTGAACAGGATCGAGGTGATGGCCCCGCCGAACAGCGCGCCCCAGTAGAGGCTCGTCAGGAGGATGATGGCCGAGGTCGGGTGCATCGAGAAGGTGAGCGGCAGCAGAATCGCGACCCCGTTGGCGCCCCCCAGCCCGGGCAGCACGCCGATGATGGTGCCGAGCGTGATGCCGAGGACGGCCACCCCGAGGTTGTGGGGCTGCAGCGCGATCCCGAAGCCGAGGAGCAGGTTCTCCCAGCCCATGGTCAGTAGCCGAGCCAGGCCTCGAGCGGACCCTTGGGCATCGGGACCAGGAACCACGTCTCGAAGACCAGGAAGGTCGCCAGCGGGAACAGCACGCTCACGAGCACGACCGGCACCCACCCGTAGCGCCCGATCCAGCGCATGTAGAAGCCCATAAAGAGGGCGCTGGCGACGTAGAGGCCGATGAACTGGGTCAGCACCACGAACCCCGCCGACGGCAGCAGCGTGGTGAGCACGGGCGCGAGCTGCTCGCGGGTGACGAACGGTGCCCCGCGCGGGCGACGGCGGGCCTGCCACGCGATGACCGTGCAGCAGACCACCAGGAGGACGGCGAGCCAGAACGGAAAGAACCCGCTCCGCGGCCCGTCGCTGCCCCAGCCGATCCCGAGGCGGAGGGAGTCCCAGATGACCAGGACTCCCCCCGCCATCAGCACCAGCGCCGTGGTGACGTCCGCAGTGCGCATCTCCAGCGCTCGGGAGAGGGCGAGGCGGCTCCTACTTCTTGAGGAGCCCGCCTTTCGTCATCAGGTCACGATGCAGCTCTTCGGCCTCCCCGAGCCACTTGACGAACTCCGGCCCGCTCTCCCACGCCGGCTTGAGCGCGCCCTTGCTCATGTAGTCCTTGAACTCCGGCGTCTCGTAGACCTTCTTGAGCAGGGACTGGTACCAGGCGAGCGCGTCCTTGGGCATGTCCGGGGGCCCGAAGATGCCCCGCAGCATCAGGTAGCTGATGTCCGCGCCCAGCGCCTCCTTCACGGTGGGGATGTCCTTCCACTCCGGCACCGCGATGCGCGCGGTGTCGAAGACGGCCAGCGGGCGCACCCGCCCCGCCTTCCAGTGGCTCACGCACTCGATCGGGTTGTTGACGGTGGAGTCCACGTGCTTGCCGACCAGGTTGACGCAGACCTCGCCGCCGCCCTTGAACGGCACGTAGATGAACTTCGCTCCAGTGGCCTGCTCGAGCTGGATGGTGAGGATCTGGTCCTCCTGGGCGGACCCGGTCCCGGCCATTTTCATGCGGTTGTCCCCCCCGGAGCGCTCCTTGGCCGCGGCGACATACTCCTTGGCGGTCTTGTACGGGGTCTCCGCGTTCACCCACAGGATGAACTCGTCGAGCGCCATGCGGGCGATCGGGGTCAGATCCTTCCAGTTGAAGGGCACCCCGGTGTGCAGTGGGGTCGTGAAGAGATTGGAGAGCGTGATGATGAGGGTGTGGGCGTCACCCTTCTTCTCCTTGACGCTGAGGAAGCCCTCCGCACCGGCGCCGCCCGACTTGTTCACCACGATCATCGGCCGCGGCGAGAGCTTGTGCTTCTCGACGATGCCCGCGATGAGGCGCGCCATCTGGTCGGCCCCCCCGCCGGTCCCGGCCGGGATGACGAACTCGATGGGCTTGGTGGGCTCCCAGGCCGCGTGCGCGGCGGGGTGGGTCCAGACGCTGGCCGCGACTGCGACCGCGACGAGCACCGCAAGGCGTCGCCATTGACGGGTCATATCCCCCTCCCTTCGGGGTCCGGGCGGTCCGGTGCGCGGGCGACGATACCGTTTACTTGGTGCCGGGTTACCTGGCGCCGGGACGCTCCTTCCAGAACGGGATCACGCCCGGAATCTCCCACTTGTCCCACATCTCGTCGACCTTGGCCTGGAAGTACTCCAGGTCCTCCTCGGTGAAGTGGGCGAAGCGACCCTGCTTGAGCAGGTATTCCCGCACCGGCTTGCGCGGGCGGCCCTCCACGATGGCCTTGGTCTTGCCGTAGTGGCGCACCACCCCGTCCTCCACCTCGTAGAGGGGGAAGACCCCGGTCTCGACCGCCAGCTCGCCCAGCTCGTGGGAGAGCATCGGGTCGTAGTCCCAGCCCTTCGGGCACGGATCGAGCGAGTGGATGAAGGTGGGGCCGCCGATGGAGAGCGCCTTGCGGACCTTGTTCATCATCTCGACCGCGTAGGAGGCGTCCACCGTCGCGACGTACCGGCACTCGGGGTGCCCGGCGGCCAGCATGCCCGCGGTGTTCTTCTTCCACCGGGTATGGATGATGCGCTTCACGGAGCCGGGCGGGCTGAACGTGGTGTTGGCGCCGTAGGGCGTGGAGCCGGAGAGCTGGATGTCGGTGTTGGCGTACGACTCGTTGTCGTAGAGCAGGATCAGCGAGTTGTACTCCTTGTGGGTGAGGGTCGCCGAGATGGCGCCGAGCCCCATGTCGGCCCCGCCCCCGTCGCCGCAGAAGGCGATGACGTTGATCGGCTCCGACTTCATCTTCCCCTTCTTCATGAGCGCCTTCAGCCCCGCCGAGGTGCCGAGGGCGGCCGAGCCGGACGAGCCGAGCTGGGTGTGCATCCACGGCACCACCCACGGGGTCGTGTAGTACGTGGTGTTGGCCACGTACATGCAGCCGGTGGAGCCGAGCACGATCGTGCGCGGGCCCGCCGCCTTGACCATGAGCTTCATCACCAGGGCCGACTCGCAGCCCTGGCAGGTGCGGTGGCCGGAGGTGAAGTACTCCTCGATCGTGACCTTCTTGACGCCCTTGAAGGGCTCCAGGATCTGCGTCGCGTTCGTGAATGCCGTATCGGCCATCGTTAGCTTCTCCCTTTGTATGCGCTCGAGCTACTCGCGCACGCCGAGCCAATGCGTCTTGGAGTCGGACTTCCCAGCCTTCGCCGCCGCGAAGCACATGTCCGCGGCCTTGGCGACGTCTTCGAGGGTCACCTCGCGGCCGCCGAGCCCACAGATGAAGCTGAGCAGCGGCGGGCGCTTGTCCGCGTTGTACAGGGCGGCCCGGATCTCGTTGGCCACCACCCCCGAGTTGAACGGCGACCCGAAGGAGTAGTCACGGTCGATGACGCCGATGGCCGACGCCTTCGAGAGCGCCTTCACCATCCGCTCGGTCGGGAACGGCCGGAACCAGCGGGGCCGGATGAGCCCGACCTTCTTGCCCTTGGCCCGCATGTTCCGGATCCCCACCTTCATGGGCAGCGAGATCGTCCCCATGCCGATCAGGATGATCTCGGCGTCGTCGGTCATGTACTCCTCGAACCACGG
>Ga0326726_10006201_pt1 | contig 10771 bp, 8 predicted proteins | sample MHFenrmetagenome_2_FD_207603 | JGI IMG/M metagenome (GOLD analysis project Ga0326726, IMG submission 207603) | Lab enriched peat soil microbial communities from Michigan Hollow, Ithaca, NY, United States - MHF15MN | ecosystem: Environmental > Terrestrial > Soil > Wetlands > Peat | place: USA... | reverse complement strand
CCTTGGCCTCGAGCTCGGCGAGCGTGATCACCCAGTCGCCGTCCTTCTTGGCATCTGGAGCGCCGTCGACGAGGATCACCTTGGCGAGCTTCGGCATCTCGGCCCTGTGCGCGCGCAGCTTGTCGACCTGCTTGGCGTCCTCGGCGAACACGTACTTGGTATCCGAGTCGGCGAGGATGAACGCGCACTCCTCGGCCGTGCTCGACGGATAGACGGTGGTCGTCGCGCCGCCGGCCGACAGGATGCCGAGGTCGCACAGCAACCACTCGAGTCGCGTGTTGCACAGGATGCCGACGCGCTCCTCGCGGTGAACTCCGAGCGAGACCAGCCCGGCGGCCATTGCCTTGACGCGCTCGCCGGCCTGGCGCCACGTCATCGACCGCCACTGCTCGCCGACCGGATAGCGGAACGCTTCGCGATCGGGGGTGTCGTGGACGCGCTTCGCGAACATCTGCGCGATCGAGGTGGTCTTGCGGGTCATACGTTCGGGGGCAACGGACTCGGGCATGGCGGCCAAACTATGCACCAATTCCCTCCTTCGTGGATCAGAGCTAGGCTCTTGCGGGAGGTGCGGACGGCGAACGAATGGCTCGAGAGTCTGGCCGGCGCCTGGCGGGCCGAACGCCTCGCCGCGCGCGCGCGGATCGCGATGGAGCGCGGCGGGCGACCGCTCGTGGAACGTGTCGCGCTCGGCATCGCGCTGGCGCACCTGCGGATCGTCGACGAGATCGCGGCGTACGGCGACCGCGTGCGCGTGCGCGTGACGGTGCCCGATTCGACCGACCTCGACAACCTGCGGATCGCTCCCGGCGAGCCGGTGCGGCTGTGGGCCGAGCATCCCGACGAGCCCGGCGCGGTGCGCGGCGTCTACGAGCGACGCGAGGAGCAGAGCCTGTGGCTGATGCTCGATCGTTCCGTCGACGAGGTCGATCGCGACTACGCGCTCGATCCCGAAGCGCCCGAGGTCACGTTCGATCGCGGCGATACCGCGATCCGGCGCGCACGCGAGGCGCTCGCGAACTCCGACCTCGCCCGGCTGCGCGAAGTTGCCGCGCTCGCGAAGCCGCCAAAGCCGCTGGCCGCGGTGTCGTGGACGCCGCTCGACGACGAGCTCGACCCGCGGCAGCGCGACGCGGTGGAGGCCGGGCTGCGCTCCGGGGACATCGCGCTCGTATGGGGACCGCCGGGCACCGGCAAGACCCGCACGCTCGTCGAGATCGTCCGCCAGCGCGTCGCGCGTGGCGAGCGCGTGCTGTGCGCGGCGCCGTCGAACACCGCGGTCGACAACCTCGGCATCCGGCTCGCCGAGGCCGGCGTGCGGGCGGTCCGGCTCGGCCACCCGGCGCGCGTCTCGGCGCCGCTCCAGACGCTGACGATCGACGCCCAGATCGATCGCGACGGCGCGTACGACCTCGCACGCGAGTGGCGCGATCGAGCGCGCGCGTTGCGCAAGAGCGCGATGGCCGCCCAGGTCGACCGCGGCAGCCGCGACGATCTGAGCCGCGCCCGCAACGAGCGCCGCGCGCTGTGGGCCGAGGCGCGTGCACTCGACCGCGATGCCGCCCGCGAGGTCGCGAACGCCGAGCGCGCCATCGTCGGCCGCGCCGACGTGGTGCTCGCGACGTGCGTCGGCTGCGACTCGGGGATCCTCGGCGACACCACGTTCGATTGCGCCGTCGTCGACGAGGCCACGCAGGCGCCGGATCCGTTGCTGCTCGTCCCGCTGTCACGCGCGAAGGTGGCGGTGCTCGCCGGCGACCCGCACCAGCTCGGGCCGGTCGTGGTCGGCGGCCCGACCGTCGAAGCGTCGCTCGGCACCACCGTCTTCGAGCGCCTGACCGACTCGTTCGCCGCCGTCATGCTCGAGCAGCAGCACCGGATGTCGGTCGACATCATGACGTTCCCGTCGCGCTCGATGTACGAGGGCAAGCTGCGCGCGGCGCCCGAGGTCGCGCACCGCACGCTCGCCGATCTCGGCCTGGTGCCGGATCCCGCGCGGTCCAAGCCGGTGTGGCTCGTCGATACCGCCGGCAAGGACTGGCTCGAGGAGCGCACCGACTTCGACCCGGGCGGCTCGCTCAACAACCTGCCCGCGTTCTCGTTCGATCCGAGCACGTTCAACACCGGGAACGCCGAGCGCGTCGCGGCCGAGGCACGGCGGCTGTTGTCGCGCGGTCTGCCACCCGGCGATCTCGCGATCATCGCCGCTTACTCGGCGCAGGCGCGCCGGCTGCGCGACCTGCTCAAGGTCGAGCGCGCGGCGGGCGTCGAGGTAGGGACCGTCGATGGGTTTCAGGGCCGCGAGAAGGAGGCGGTGATCGTCGACCTCGTGCGTTCGAACGACGGCGGCGAGATCGGATTCCTCGCGAACACGCGCCGGATGAACGTCGCGCTCACGCGCGCGCGCCGGTTCCTCCTCGTGGTCGCCGACTCCGCCACGCTCGGCGACCATCCGTACTACGCGCAGTTCCTGTCCTACATCGACGAGCTCGACGCGCACGGCAGCGCGTGGAGCGACGATGCCGAGCCCTTGCGCTAGCGCGCCGGACCTGCGATGCACGAGCGGTGAAGTTCCTCATCGTCGTCTTCGTGATCGCGCTCGCGGGCTGCCATGAAACCGACGACGTCGCCACGCTCCACGACCAGGCGATCGCGCTCGGCACCTACTACCGGCCCCAGCTCGACGCGTTCGAGCGGCGCGTCCGCGACCTCGGCGCGCGCGGCCCCAACCTCGGTGACAAGAACCTGCCCGGGAACGCGCGCGCCGCCGACCAGCTCAAGCTCGCCGCCAACCAGCTCGCCGACCTCCAGAGCATCGTGATGCAGGGCGCCCACGGCAAGTCGGAGCTCGAGAACCAGGCCGACAGCCTCGCCCGCGACCGCGACACCACCAGCCTCACTCGCCTCGTCGCCGACACGCGCGAGAAGCTCGACCACGACACCGCGGTGATCAACAGCGAGCTGACCGCCGCCGAGATGTGGCTCCTGGAAGCGGAGGCCAGCGTGAAGCCCGTTTCTGGTCTCGGCTCCGGCGCGGGCTCCGGCGAACCATAGCCACGAAGTAGCGCTATGCTCGGGGCATGAAGATCCCGGCACGGCCCAAGGTCATCCTTCGCAGCTGCCGCGAGTACGACCCGGAGAAGATCCGCACGATCATCCGCGAGGGCCTGGAGGAGCTCGGTCTCAAGCCGTTCGGGCGCACGCTCGTCAAGCCGAACCTCGTCGCTGCGGGACCGCTGTTCCCGTACGCGTTCACGCGCCCCGAGTTCGGCGAGGGCGTGCTGCAGGCGCTGCGCGACGTCGGCGGCGACAACATGAAGGAGCTCGCCGCCGGCGAGCGCTGCGGCATCACGGTGCCGAGCCGGGTCGCGTTCCGCGAGTCCGGCTGGGACGCGATGCTGAAGAAGATCGACGTCAAGAAGTACCACTTCGAGGAAGAGCAGCAGAAAGAGATCCCGCTCACGCACGACAACCGGCTGCGCGACTACCTGTTCACGCCGGAGCCGATCGCGCGCGCGGACTTCTTCGTCAACTGCCCCAAGTTCAAGGCGCACCCGTGGACCACGGTGACGTTCTCGCTGAAGAACTACATCGGCATCCAGGACGATCGGCATCGCCTGATCGATCACGATCACAAGCTCAACGAGAAGATCGCGGACCTCCAGCACATCATCCAGCCGCAGTTCATCGCGATCGACGGCATCACCGCCGGTGAAGGCCGGATGCTCACGCCGACGCCGTTCGATCTCGGCATGATCATCATGGGCAACAGCCAGGTCGCGTTCGACGCGGTGTGCTGCGCGATCATCGGGCTCGATCCCAACACGGTCGATCACATCCGGCTGTCGGCCGAGCACGGGTTCGGGACCACCGACCTGTCGAAGATCGAGATCACCGGGGACGTCTCGCTCGCCGAGGCGAAGCAGCGTGCCAAGGGCTTCAAGGTCGGCCTGATCCGCGTCGAGAAGTACTTCGAGGGCACGCACATCTCGGCGTACGCCGGGCCCCCGCCCGAGCCGGAGCACGGCGATTACTGCTGGGGCGGGTGTCCCGGCGCGATCGAGGAAGCGATCGAGATCCTGCGCGTGTTCGACAAGGAGACCGACGAGCGCATGCCGCACATGCACGTCGTGTTCGGCGCCTACGACGGCCAGATCCCGGCGAAGCCCGGCGAGAAGGTGATCTTCATCGGCGACTGCGCGACGTGGAAGGGCCAGCTCCACGGCAAGCCGGTCGAGATCCAGAACATCTACAAGCAGCGCTCCACGCTCGACCCGCACACCGCGCGGTCGCAGGACATCTTCGCGAAGCTCGCGAGCGCGAAGGGCAAGCTCGGCGGTGAGGTGATCCGGCTCGAGGGCTGCCCGGTCTCGGTCGCCGAGCAGGTGCTCGCGCTCGTGACGATCGGCAAGCTCAAGAATCCGTACTACGATCGCAAGAACATGCTGACGTTCGGGCGCGCGTACTTCGGCTGGAAGGCGCGCATCACGCTGAACAAGCTCCAGAACAAGACGTACCAGGCGAACGGTACGTTTGCCGAGCGCGGCGAGGCCGCTCCCGATCTCGGTGGAGGGACGTCGTGATGAGCCCGGGTTGGCTGCCACACCCGATCGGGCGAATTCGCAGGCGCACCCTCGCCTACACGCGCGTGCGGCGGCGATCGCTACCCCGCAAGAAAACTCGCGCGCTCGCTGCCGAGCCGATGCAAAATGAAGTCGTGATCTTCGATCACCAACCGACCGAGTTTCCTGTCGCGACGCTGCGGCCTCGCGATCCGACCACGCGCGCACGCGTCGTGCTCGGTGACGTCCGGCGCTGGATCGCCGCGCGCTGGCTGTGGTTCCGGCCGCGGCTCGTGCCGGTCGTCGCCGCCGCGCTCGGCGCCACGCTCGTCATCGCGTCGGCAGAGTATCTGAGTCACGCGCACGGGACGTTGCGCACGGGCCCGGCCCAGGCACAGCTTTCGAGTACCATCACGATGCCGTGACCCTCCGCGCCGTCCACCACCTCAACTGCGCCACGATGTGCCCGGTTGCGGGGTGGCTCATGGGTGCGAACGGCTGGCGCGCGCGCATGATCGCGCACTGCCTGGTGCTCGAGACCGAGCGCGACGGCCTCGTGCTCGTCGACACTGGCTTCGGCACCCGCGATATCGAGGGCCGCACCGGGCTGTCGCCGGTGTTCAAGCGGCTCGTCGGGCCGGCGCTCGATCACGCCGAGACCGCGATCTCGCAGATCACCGGCCTCGGCTTCGATCCCGAGGCCGTGCGCCACATCGTGGTGACGCACCTCGACATCGATCACGCCGGTGGCCTCGGCGACTTCCCGAACGCCAAGGTCCACTGCCACGCGCGCGAGCATGCCGCCGCGATGACGCGCCCCACGTTCAAGGAGCGCGAGCGCTACCTGAAGGCGCACTGGTCGCACGGCCCGAAGTGGGAGCTCTACAGCGAAGACGGCGACACCTGGCGCGGCCTGCCCGCGATCACGAAGCTGCGCGGGCTCGACGCCGAAGTCGGCATCCTGCCGATGCACGGCCACACGCGCGGTCACTCGGCGATCATCGTGAACCACGGTGATCGCTGGCTCGTGCACGCCGGCGACGCCTACTTCCATCACCACGCCGTCGACGACCGCGGCAGCATCCCGCCCGGCTTTCGCGCGTTCGAGAAGATCGTCGAGACCGACGGCTCGGCGCGCCGCGCGTCGCTCGGTGCGTTGCGCCAGCTCCGGACGAGCTATCAGGACCTCGACCTGTTCTGCGCCCACGACGAGCGCGAGTACTCGGCGATGCGCGGCCGCGCCTGAGCCGCCATGACGCTCGCGCAGGTGTGTACGTGTCTCGACCGCGGCGATGTCGCCGGTGCGCTCGAGCACGCGCTCGAGGTCTGGAGGGTGCATCGCGATGCCAAGCTCGCCGACCTCATCGAGGCGCTCGGCCGCGCGCTGCCGCCGGCCGCACCGTTCACCAAGACCGGCAGCGCGCTGCAGGGCGAGATCCGCGAGCGGATCGCCGACGACGATCCGGCGGACGTCGAGCTCCTCGTCTCGACCCCGATGCCGCGAGGGTGGCCCGATCTTGCCGCGCGCCTGCATGCGCTCGCCGAGCGCGGCGCAGATCCACGGATCGCCACGTACCTCCACGGCCTCATCACAGCCCCGCCCACGAGGCGCGGCACGTTCTGGCGCGAGCTATTCGACGCGATCGCGAACGTCGGCGATCCGCGCTCGCTCGATCAGCTCGCGGCGTTCGCACCTCGGATCCGTGACCTCGTCGGCGGATCGCGGGAGTCCGCGGTCAAGAACCGCCTCGCCGAGGCCACCACGCGCCTGCGGGCACGCAAGACGGTGCCGCTCGGCGCCGCCGACAAGAAGTCCCTCGCGAAGCTCGCGGCGAAGGTATCCGAGCTCGGTCGCGCCGCACGCGCCGGAGCAGCCGACGGGGACGCACTCCTCGCCGCCGTGCGTGCCGACCCACACGACGAGCGCGCGCTCGCGGTCTACGCCGACTGGTTGCAGGAGCGGGGCGATCCGCGCGGCGAGCTCGTCGCACTCCAGCTTGCCAACCGCGAGCCCGCGCGCCAGCGCGCGCTGATCGCGAAGCACGGGAAGAGCTGGCTGGGCGCGGTCGGGACCGTCACCACCCAGAAGTACACGCGCTTCGAGCGCGGCCTGCCGGTCGCGGTGACGGTCAATCCCCGCAACGAGCCCACGCTCGCCGCCACGATCAAGGCACCCGAGTGGGCGACGATCGAAGAGATGTCGTTCACCGGCATGTTCGCCGACTCGCTGGTCTGCGCCGACCTCGTGTGCTCGCCCACCATGCGTGCGCTGCGCGATCTCCGCGGCATTGGGCTCGCGCCGATGAAGCGCATCGCGCGCACGAAGGCGAAGCACGCGATCACCCACGTGACGATGCGGAGCCACATCATCGCGAGCGAGCTCGCACGCGCCCCCGGCCTGCCGGCGCTCGAGCGCGTCACCACCTCTGGCTGCGCCGACGTTAGCGAGATCCTCGCGGTCCTCGCGATCGCGCTGCCGTACGAGCTCGGCTTCACCGACGGCGAGACCCGCTACGTGGTCTCTCGCGCGCGCGACGCGCTCCGCATCGAGCTCCTGGATCTCGCCAAACCCGGGATCTCGCTCCGCGACCTCGCGACGATCGTCGGCGCGCTACCGAAGTTGCGCTCGGTCGCCGTCGCCGTGCCCGATCCCGAGGCGGCCGGCGTCGACAAGATACTCGCGCGGACCGTCGGCGCGATCCGTCGCGATCCGCGGTGCGAGGTCGTCCGGCTGTAGCGTCACTGGCCGACGATCGTCACGTACGTGAAGGTATTGGCGACGACGGGGATGGCGCCGGTGCCGATCGCGCTGCCGCCGGTGACGCCGACCATCGTGGTGCCGCTGCCGACGTCGGTGTTCGGGAACACGACGTCGACGCCGGAATCACCCGCGGCCCAGGCGGTACCGCTCCACGCGAGCGTGGTGTCGTGCGCGGCGCTGATGGTGACCGGGTGCGAGGTGCCCTCGACGTGGACGAACACCGTGGCCTTCGCCGGGTCGTAGGTGACGCCGACGCCGGTGAAGAACGGCGTGAGGCGGTTCATCCCGAGCATGCGCGCCGAGAACAGCTTCATCGTGCCGATGACCTGCTGGTTCGCGATCATGATGCCGGGGATCTGGTAGATGCCCGCCGCGCCGCACATCGAGGCGGCGACCGGTGGCGTGATGTCGACCTGCGCGGTCGCGGCGCGCGGCAGGCAGACGTCGAAGCGCCCGTTCGGGTTCGACTTGTTGGTCCGCGTCGCGTCGCTGTGGGCCGTGACCGTGGCCATGAACACGCCGCAGAACATCGCGTCGGTCGCGTCCCAGTCGACGATCTCGCCGGTGAACTCCATGTCGACGCCGCACGGGCCGTCGCCGATGACCGCGGCGTCGACGTGGTCGCCGCCACTGCAGCCATCGCACGCGGCGACCGCGGCGACGAGGGTGAGGAGGAGCGTGCGCTTCACGCTCCGACGCTATCACTTCTTGTGGCTCGCCGGTCCTCCGCTCGCCGGCCCTCTCCAGGCGCCGCTTCGCGGCTTCCTTCGAGCGCCGCTCGCTTCTCCGGACCGGCTCACTTCTTGTTGACCATCACCGCTGCTGTGGGCTGTGTCACGTCGGGGAGGGTCAGCTCGGCGAGCGTGTCCTGGAACTGCACGCGCGTCAGCATGATCTTCTCCTCGGTGTCGACCATCGCGATCGTGGCCTTCTGCACGCGATCCGAGATGTCCTTCATCTTGTCCTTGAGGTGCGTCATCAGATCGCCGCCGGTCTTCACGGCCGTGAGCGAGAAGATCTGCTGGTGCAGCTCGTCCATGCGCTCGCGGAAGTCGTCGAGCCGGCGCCGCAGGCTGACCTGCTCCTCGGACAGATCGACCAGCTTCTTGTGGATGCCGAGCAGCTTCCTCAGCGACTCCTTGAGCTCGGGCGTGCCCTCGGGGGCCTCGACGTAGACCTTCATCATGTCGAGCGTGACGTCGGCGTTGAGATCGAGCGTGCGCTCCATCGGCGTCGCCTCGGCGATCTCGATCTCCTTCGCCTCGCCCGCCTTGAGGTCGACCTCGAACAGGTGCGCGTCACCCACGCGCTCGAACTTGGGCGGTGCCTCGAGCAGCTTCCAGCCCTTGTTCACGGTGTGGCGGATGAACACCTTCGCGAGCTGCGGCAACCGATTCGTGATCGTCAGCTTCTGGCGGCGGATGTGCTGGACCTCGGCGGTCAGGATGCCGCGCTGGAGCGTGACGAGGCGCGACAGCTTGTTGTCCTCGTTCTCGTTGCGCTCGATGACGATCTGGCGGTCGAGCGCGTACGGCACCACAGCCGACGACTTCGGCGGGATCGGCTCGGTGAGGCCTTCCCCGATGAAGCGCTTGTCGCCGTAGACGGTGACCGGCCCGGTCTCGAGCGTGGAGTCGGTCGGGTTGCGGAACCGCACCGCGCGGAACGCGAAGTGATCGTTGCCGCGATCGCTCTCGGCGTCGTAGAGGTACACGACGTCGCCGTCGGTCTCCTGGCGCACCATCGAGACCATCGCGCTGGAGCCCTTCTCGACCGTCATCGGCATCGGGTTCGCGAAGTGGCTCTCGCCGACCGGCTGCGCCTCGATGTCGTTCACCTTGCTGGTCTTCGCCTGCTGCGCCTCGGCCGGCGTCGGCGCCTGGGCGACGAGGCGCACGCGCTCGGCGTTGCCCGGATCGACGTGGGTGACGATGCGGATGCGTGCCGGCGCGACGCCGGAGTCGATGAGCTGGTTGCGCACGATGTTGGCGCGATCGTTCGCGCGCCGCGCGCCATCGGCGCGGTTCGCATCGGCGTAGCCCTCGATCACGATCGTCTTGTCGGAGTGGACGAGCCCGCTCGAGATCGCCTTCATCTTCTGGTCACCGGTGGCGACGCGAGCGTCGACCGGGGCGGACATGGCCGGCGCCTCCTGGAGGCTGCCGGTGCCGGTCGCCTTGGTGGCATCGAGCTTCGGCCGCGTCTGCGGCTTGGGTGCCTTCGACATCGTGTGCGCGCGACCACCGCCGCCACCGCCACCCATGCTCGTGGTCATCGGTTCTTCGTAGTCCATCTCGGCCGGTGGCGGCGCCGGCTGGTTCAGCGCGACGCGCGACGACTTCTTGTCCTCGGGATGTCCCGCGGGACGACGGATCTCGTCGTCGCCGAGCTCGGTGAGCACCGCCTCGCCGCCGTCGGCGCCGGCCTTCGCCCCGCCGTACGGCGACACGCCGGTCGGTGGCGCCACCGCGAACTTCTCCTCGGCCTGCAGCGTCTCGCGCTGCACCTGCCGCACGCTCCACAGATCGTACTTGAACGACAGGGCCGACGAGCTGCCGACGCCGACCATCACGCCCTTCCAGTCTTCACCGGACGTGTTGTCGACGATCGCCCAGCCCTCGAGCATCACCTTGCCCTTGTCGCCGACGGCGACGCGGTAGCTCGGCTTCCACGACGGCGACTCGGTCACGTACGTGAGCACGACGTCCGCCTTGTCCTTGCTCGGCAGCTGGAGCTTCATCACGAGGTACGCGCCGTCATCCGCTTGCTGGCGCGGGATCGAGACCGGCAGCGGCTTGTTCGTGATCGCGTCGACCACGGTGAGCGACTTCAGGAAGTCATCCACGCGATCGCGCGGCACGCTCACCGTGAGCACGCCGCCCATCACGGTGGCGCGGCGCTCGTAGAACGCGACGCCGTTGCGGTAGACGACCACGCGCCCGAGCGCGACGTTGTCGACGTGGACGTACGAGGCGTGCTTCGGGCCACATCCCGCCGACACGGTGGTCAGGGCGGCGGCGAGCAGGAATTCAGCGAGTACCTTCTTCATAGAACCCCAAGAGGCAGACGGTTTCCTCCGTCAACGCACGGGGTTGGTCGGACGATCTAACTTATTCCCGTCTCTTCCGCCGATCCTCCAGCTCTTCGAGGGTTTTCGGCCAGTCCTCCTTCAACAGCCGCGACAGCGACCGGTCGGCGAGCAGGCGGCCTTCGGTCTGACATGTCGGGCAATAGTTCGCCTCGTTGTCGGCGTAGACGATGCGCTGCACCTTGGTCCCGCACACCGGGCACGGCTGGCCGAACTTGCCGTGCACGGCCATCTCCGGGCGAAACGCGGTGACCTTGTCGGGGAAGCCGTCGCCGACCTCCGCGCGCAGCCGCTCGGTCCACAGCTCGAGCTGCGTGATGCACGCGCGATGCAGGGTCGCGATCTCGTCGTCCGTCATCG
>Ga0326726_10006200_pt1 | contig 10772 bp, 10 predicted proteins | sample MHFenrmetagenome_2_FD_207603 | JGI IMG/M metagenome (GOLD analysis project Ga0326726, IMG submission 207603) | Lab enriched peat soil microbial communities from Michigan Hollow, Ithaca, NY, United States - MHF15MN | ecosystem: Environmental > Terrestrial > Soil > Wetlands > Peat | place: USA... | reverse complement strand
CGGCTCGACTACAATCGTGCTAAAGACACCGGCTTTGACCTGAATCCGTTCCTTCTTGATAATCTTCACCAGCAGCCGGTACAGCTTCTTGCCGGAATAGATCTCGACGGTGACGTCCTTACCGGGCACCAATTCCATGGTGCGCACATGATACAGAAGCGAGAGATCGTCCTGAACATACGGCGGCACCGGAAAGGTGTCGGCCTGTGTGACCCCGAGTCCGCGGACTGGGTCGAACTTGACCTCCCGGTTCGAATGATAGCCCCCCTCCGACAACTGCTTTTCGAAACGAAGGGGAAAGATTTCCCGGGCGTCGAGCATCGTCTGCACGCGATCGTCGACTCTGTAAAATGTGGAGACGAACGAACTCGAATGCACCAGCGAGACGATTGGATAGCAGAGTCGGCCGAAGGTGTCTACAGGTTCGCCGACCATCATGGTCCCCGAACCCGCGGTGAGTTTCTCCCAGCCGATGGTGTAGGTGAGCGATTCGCCGGCGCCGAAGGCCCAGTTGACGAGGGGGCGCGGCGGCCAAGGACCGGTTCCGTGACTGAGGCTTTCGGGCAGATCGTAGATCGGGCGTCCGCTGTCCATATCGGGAACGCGTGTCGTGTCAGCGGCGGCGAACAAACGAGGAGGATGCACCGAGGTGACAATTGCCAACAAGACCAGGACTACCAGCGCAACAACGGACAGCTTCGCCAGTTGCCTGGCGGGACCGGGATCGTTTTGAATTGAGTGTGTCGGCACAGTCAAGATCGCCTCGCCCTCACCGCTTGGGACCGGTGATTCCGGCATTTGCGAGTATGAAAGGCAGTGCGCGATGAATCGCCTCGTCGATTTCGAAGAACGCGCGCTCGTACTGCGGACGGCTTCCTCCCATCGGATCGGCAATCGAATCCCGTCTCAGATCACGTGGCTTCTTCGGATACGACCGTAGCATGAAGAGGCGATCCTCGTCGACGCCAAGATTCTGGCAGGTCTCGTAGTGCTCCGCCGCCAGTGTGAGGACCAAGTCGGCCTCGTCGAGAAGTTCGCGCGTGAGAGCCTGGGATTCGTGGCCTGAGATGTCGACTCCGTACTGTTGCGCAACTGAGATAGCCGCATCGGTCGCGGGCATGCCGTACAGGCCACTCGTCCCGGCCGATTGCACGTCGATGGGACGCGATCCCGTCGGCAACGCGTGGACCGCTTTCTTCAGTATGCCTTCGGCCATCGGGCTGCGGCAGGTGTTGCCGGTGCAGACGAAGAGGACGCGATAGGGGCGCACGGCTGTGTCGTTTGCGTTATTGGCCATCGGACCTATCCCTTGCGTTGCCTGTGTGATTGTACAAGACCGATCGCCATTCCGCCTCGCTGATCGGTCCCGGTCGCAGTTGAATTGGTACGCGCCCCGTGCAGTCGATGATGGTGGAGGCCCGACGGCGATGGTAGCGCGTGGGCTTCGCCCAGAGGAGGTCGCCCGATCTCGCTTGCGCGGCCAGCCAGCGGTTCTCGGCCTCTGGCGCAAGGAGGACCCCCGACGGATTGGCGCTGGTCGCCAAGAGCGGCCCTCTGAGCCGGGCCAGCAGCTCCGCGATCACCGGCTCCGGTGTCACTCTTACCCCCACGGAATCGCCTTTACCCCCCAGCAACTTGAAGAGCGGATTGGCCGTCGGCAAGATCAATGTCACCGGCCCCGGCCAGAAATGGTGCGCAAGTAGGGCGGCACATTCTGGAACCTTGATTCGCCACTGTGCGCATGATTCAACACCAGCAAGGAAAATCGAGAAGGGCGACTTCGCCCCTCGCCCTTTGATCTGTCGCACTCTGGCGGTGGCGTCTTGTGACGTCGCATCGGCCGCGAGAGCGTACTGCGTCTCAGTGGGCAGGACAACTGGCCGACCGCGACGAAGATGACGAGCCAGGACCAGAAGATCGGACGGGGCAGGATGATGACGATCAATCGGGATGACACCCGAAGCGGACATGCGTGTTAGAGGTACGGTTCCCAACGCGGGTCAGACTTCATCTTCTCGATTAGGCGCTTGATCTCGTCGAGGCGGCTCTTGTGCGCTACCAGAAGCGCATTGCCGGTGCGCACGACGATCAGATCTGAGAGCCCGAAGACGGCGACCAGATCGTCGGATTCGTTGTAGATGGTCGAATCATATGTCTCCAGATCGACCACCGGCCCGACGAAGACGTTGTTGTCGACGTCCGCCTTGCGCAATCGCGAGAGCGCCAGCCAACTGCCCACGTCGTCCCAGGACAAATCGGCCTTGATGACGACCACGTTGTTGGCGCGCTCGAGGACGGCGACGTCGATGGAGATGCATTCGGCGGTATTGTACAACGTGAGCAGTGCGGTGCGCTTGTCCTCGGACGATTTCTGATAGCTGACCAGCGGTTTGTACACCGAGGGCGCGTGCGCCTCCAGCGCCAGCATCAGCGATTTCACCGTCCAGACGAAGATGCCGGCGTTCCAGAGATGGCGACGGCCGTAGTAGTAGTCTTGGGCCGTGGTCCGATCCGGTTTTTCGCGAAACGCCTCGACCTGGTAGGAACTAATGCCGTCGGAGGTCGCGAAGTTGGGTCCCAACTCGATGTAGCCGTATCCCGTCTCCGGCCGAGTCGGATTGATGCCAATAATCACGAGCGTGCTGTCAGAGTGCGCCAGTCGGCAGCCCTCACGCAACAGGCGACGCAGCCTCGCCGCCGGTTCGATGGCATGATCGGCGGAGAGGACCACGAGCGTGGCATCGGGATCGCGTCGCGCAATCTCGACGGCGCTCCAGCCGATGGCCAGGCAGGTGTTGTTGCCGCGCGGCTCGGTGAGGATGTTCTCGGGCGGGATGTCGGTCAGCTTCTCGCGCACGGCGGGACCGATCTGCTCGCCGGTCACGACCCAGATGCGTTCCGACGGAAAGTCGGGACGAATCCGGTCGATCGTCGTCTCGATCAGCGACTTGTCGCCAATGATCGGCAGGAGTTGCTTCGGGCGGCTGCGGCGCGAGAGCGGCCAGAAGCGCTCTCCGTGTCCACCAGCGAGGATGACGGCGTGATCCATAAGCTCAAAACTTCGAGGGGCGATCGTGATGCTTGTCGAGCGCCCGCCTCAGTTCCTTCAAGTCTTCCCAGCTGTCTTTCTTGTACTCGGGATTGCGCAAGAGCGCCGCGGGATGGAATGTCACCATCATCTTCGCGTTGCCGAATTCGTACCAGTGCCCGCGCAATTTCGAAATCGGCGTCTTGGTGTCGAGGAGAATCTGCGCGGCGATGCGCCCCATGGCACAGACGAACGGCGGCGCGATCAGACGAATCTGCTCCGCCAGATGCGGCAGGCAGGCATCGGATTCCTCGGGCAGCGGGTCGCGATTCTCCGGAGGACGGCACTTCAGGATGTTGGCGATGTAGATCTGCGTCCGATCCAGATCGATGGCGGTCAGCATCTTGTCGAGCAGTTGCCCGGCACGCCCGACAAAGGGCTCGCCTTTCAAGTCTTCATCCCGTCCCGGCGCCTCGCCGATGAACAGGATTTCGGCGTGGGGATTGCCGACACCGAAGACGAACTTCGTGCGGGTGAAGCCCAACGGGCACTTCGTGCAGGTGTGAATCTGGTTGTAGAGTTGGTCGAGGGATTGCGCGCGTCGCACTTCACCGGGCTCCGTGAACAACTCCAAGGAAGGTTCTGAGGCAAAGACCTGCCGCAAGGCCCTGGCCATGGTGGCCGAGGTGCTCTCCATGGGGGAGTTGGTACGCAACCGGGAATGGGCTGTCAAGATGAAGGATTGCACACAGGGAAAGCGTCCAGTTGACCCTGATGTCATCCTGAGGTGGGATCGCAGCCTTCTCCCGTAGGGGCGGCTCGTGAGCCGCCCTCAAGGGGTCAAAGACCCCTTGTCCGCAGTGCCGCGAGCATGAACTCAGTAGGTCAGGAGCCGGTGTCGCCGGAGGCGGCATGCGCTCCTGACAATTGTGGGCGGCTGTCAGGAGCCCAGCGCGGCAACAATTCGCCAGGATCGGCGAAGCGTCATCGCGCCGGGCTCCTGACCTACAAATGCCGAACGAATCCCACGCCGCAGGCGGCGGGATGAAGTGAAGGATCTGCTTCTTGTTTTGTAGGTCAGGAGCCAATGTCGCCGGAGGCGACATGCGCTCCTGACAACACGTCACTTCCACAGCATGTTGAGATTGGTCAGTTGCTGTAGGTCTGTCCCGGACGTATCACACGTCCAGACCTGGCTGTTGCCCTCCGGGTCGTGTCGGATCATTCGGCAGAAGACGATCCGGTCGTCGCTGAGCCACGCAGGGTCACGGCCCGTGATCTGCAATTCCCGCTTGAAGCCTGTTGCGACGTCTACCAAGACCAGGCTATACAGCTGGACAATCCAAGCGGAGTCAGGGGCGTATCCCAATATCATCCGCTCATACACGACGTGTTTGCCGTCTGGTGACACTTCCACAGCTCTAATGGACTCGGTCGAGTCCTGTGTGAAGATGCGTGTTGTGTCTCCATGTTCGAGCTTCATCAGAGAATAGACTCCATGGTACACAACCACGCTCCCGTCTCTCGACGCAGACGGAAAGCGGTCCGATTCGGCGAGCACTATGCTGTCGCGTGTCGTGAGATTGATCTGGCGGATCCCGAAGTCGAGAGCCTCGGAATAGAGGAGGTCATTGCAGCCCCGCCACCCGATATCGGCGAGAGTTTCAAACGGCCCAGCTTGGACCACCATCTCCGGCTGAGACGCGTGGAGCCCGTGCGAAATATCCTGCACCCACAGGTTGGCGTCTCGGCCAATGAAGGCGATCTTGTCGCCGCAGGGAGACACTCTTGCATACCACAGGTACTGCTGTGCAACCTCAACGGTGCCTCCCTCGGGGTAAAATACTCGGCAACAAGCTACGGGATGGGTGCTATCGGAAGCGCGAGTGAAGAACACGGAGCGGCCATCAGCCCAACTTCCACTAGGGAACGACGTCCAATCCGGGCCGTAGATGGGTGGCCTTGGTTGCGTCGGTTTGTTGTCGTCGCAGCCTGACGTGACGCAGACGCAGAGCATGATAAGAGCTGCGTACCTGCCGAGCTTGCGCAATCCGAACAATGCAGTGTCGTCCATTGGAGGAATCCCCAAGGTCTCGAGGGCTATTACCCACGAAGCGTGAGTCTATTCCCACTCAATGAGATCGCCAGCAGTTGTGGGTCAGGAGCCAATGTCGCCGGAGGCGACGTGCGCTCCTGATAATTGCGCGCGGGCGTCAGGGGCCGGCGAGAGAACTTCTTGTCAGGAGCACCCGGTCGCCAAGGCGACCGCATGCTCCTGACCTACAAATACACAACGAAATGCTACAGCCCCGCTGCGCGGGATCTTCGACAGATTCTTCGCTCTCCCTCACGCCGCTGGCGTGCGGGGCTCAGAATGACAATTGGGGAAGGGAGCGCTTGCGATTACACACGCGGAGTGCGCGAAGGCGATTGGGCGCGGATCGCAATGATGCGATCCAGAATGGCGTGAGCCAATTCGAGCTTGGGGAGCAGGCCGAGGCGCTCGACGGCGCCGTCGCGATTGATGATTTGCGCATCGTTGGTGTCGCCGCCGAATTCCGAACCGGGTTGGGTTGGGTTGTTGGCGACCAGAAGATCGAGGTTCTTCTTCTCGAGTTTGTCGCGCGAAGCCAGGCGCTGCGGATCGGTCTCGAGTGAAAATCCGACGAGTATTTGGTTCTTCTTGCGACGACCCAGCTCGGCGAGGATGTCGGGCGTCGCCTCGAGTTCCAGATGCGGGGTACCGGAGTCCTTCGAAAGTTTCTGCGCACTGGGTTCGACGGCGCGCCAATCAGAGACGGCCGCCACTCCAATGACGATGTCGCAGGAATCGAAGCGGTTGACCACCGCCTCGCGCATCTGCTCGGAGGTTTGAACAGACACGAATGATGACACCGGCGGTTTCGGCAGGGCGGTGGGGCCAGAGACAAGGATGACCTTCGCGCCGCGCGCCGCGGCAGCCTGAGCCACCGCATATCCCATTCTGCCCGATGAGTGATTGGTAATCACCCGGACCGGATCCAACGGTTCCTGTGTCGGGCCGGCGGTCACTAGGACAGTCAGGCCCAAAAGATCACGATTGCGTTGCGCGTTAAAGTGCGAGACCACCGCTTCCATGATTTCTTCGGGCTCGGCCATGCGTCCGACACCGACTGTGTGGCAGGCCAGTTCCCCGACACCGGGCTCGACGAACAGTACGCCACGCTCGCGCAGCTTCCGCAGATTTTCCTGCACCGCCGCGTTGAACCACATCTCGGTGTTCATCGCCGGTGCGAGCATGACCGGCGCGGTTGTGGAGATCAAGAGCGTGGCCAAGAGGTCGTCGGCCAGACCATTGGCATAGCGGCCGATCAAGTTCGCGGTCGCCGGCGCGATCAGAAATAGATCGGCCCATTTGGCGATGTCGATGTGACGGGTGCCGACAAAGCGCTCGACGGGAAACATCTCGATTAAGACTTCGCGCTCGGAGAGTGTCTCCATCGTCAACGGTGTGATGAAGCGCGCGCCGTTGGGGGTCATCGAAACCCAGACGTCGGCGCCGGCCTCTTTGAGGCGGCGGCAGAGAAATGCCGACTTGTAGGCGGCAATGCCACCGGAGATGCCGAGGAGGATATGGCGGCCTTCGAGCGGTTTCATACTCTTCTTATCGGCTCCTGCTATCACTACATCAAACAGGGGCTAATGCCGGAAGTTCCGCACCCCGGTGAAGACCATGGCAATACCGCCGGCGTCGCAGGCGGCGATGGCATCGGCGTCGCGTTTCGACCCGCCCGGCTGGATGATCGCCTTGACACCGGCCCTGATCGCGACTTCGGGGCCGTCGGCCATCGGGAAAAACGCGTCCGAGCCAAGCACCGCGCCCTGCGCCCTCTCCCCGGCCTTGGTCACCGCTTGCTGCACCGCATCGACACGCGAGGTCTGCCCGGCGCCGAATCCGACCGCGGCCTTGCTTTTCACGATCACGATCGCGTTCGACTTTGCATGCTTGACCATCTTGCGCGCGATCAAAAGCGAGGCAATCTGCTCGGGAGTCGGTTTAACCTTGGTGACCACGGTCAGATTGACCTCGGTCACATCGGCTGTGTCATCATCCTGCATCAGCAATCCGCCGACAACATCGCGCATGCGGTATCGCGTCGCGCTGCGCAGATCCATCGTCGGAACTTCGAGATAACGCCGCGCCTTCTTCTGCTTGAGCAGTTCGAGCGCGTCGGGATCATACCCCGGCGCGAGCACGCATTCGATGAACGTGGTCTCATCGAGCGCTTTGGCGCAGGCCAGGTCGACGCGGCGATTGAGTGAGACGATCGAACCATACGCCGAGATCGGATCGGTCTCATAGGCGGCAAGGTAGGCGCTGCGCGCGTCGGTGCCGACCGCCGCACCGCAGGGGCTCGAATGTTTGAGCACCGCCGCGAATGGCTCGGCGAAATCGGCGGCCATCCGCCAGGCGGCATCCAGGTCGTTGAGATTGTTATACGAGAGTTCCTTGCCGCCCAGCACACTCGCGTGGGCTAGCGATGGCCCGCTGGCGTCGAGATTGGCGTAGAGCGCCGCCTTCTGATGCGGGTTCTCGCCGTAGCGCAAAGTCATTGTGCGTGAGTAGCGCGGAATGAAAACCGCCGGGAATCCACCGGCCTGCTCGCCGTCGTTTTGCGCCGACAGGTACGATGCGATCTTCGCGTCGTAAGCGGCGGTAATTGAAAATGCTTTGGCCGCCAGATGCGCGCGCGTGGCCAGGGTCGTCTGCCCTGTGTGCTTGCGGATCTCGTCGATGAGCGCGGAATAGTCGGCCGGGTCGCAGACCACGGCCACGGTCGCATGATTCTTAGCCGCGCCGCGAATCATGGTCGGCCCACCCACGTCGATCAACTCGATCGCTTCGGCCGCGGTGGCCGTGGGATCGTCGGCCGCCCTGGAGAACGGGTAGAGATTGACGACGACCAGCTCGACCCCCTCGATTCCATGCTCGTGCATCTGACGGCGGTCGGGTTCGTGGTAGGCACGCGCGAGCACTCCGCCCATCAATTTCGGATGCAGCGTCTTGACGCGCCCGTCGAACATCTCGGGCGCGCCGGTCACATCTTCGACCGCGGTGGCGACGATGCCCGCATCACGCAGCGCCTTCAGCGTGCCCCCGGTCGAGATCACTTCGACGTCGAATTCGCGGAGCACATGCGCCAATTCGACAATTCCGGTTTTATCGAACGCCGAGAGCACCGCGCGCCGCACACGCACCAGATCGGGAATGGGGCTTGTGGCAGGATGGTGGGCGGCGGGTTTGGGTTCCATCGGCATGGCCATGGCAGTCATGGTTTCGTTTTCCTCAAGACGGGATCAAGAGCCGTGCCACTTCCTCGTACTTGGCGACCGTGTTGGTGACCACCTCGGGCGGCAGCACGGGTCCGGGCGGGGTCTTGTCCCATCGGATCGATTTCAGATAATCGCGCACATACTGCTTGTCGAAGCTGGGCTGCGCCTTGCCGGGCTTGTATTTGTCCGCCGGCCAGAAACGCGACGAATCGGGTGAACAGATCTCGTCGATCAATGTCAGCGTGTCGCCGTCGAAACCGAATTCGAATTTCGTGTCGGCGATGATGATTCCGCGGCCGCGGGCATAGTCGGCACACCACAAGTACAACTTGAGCGAGACGTCGCGGAGCCGCGCCGCGATATCGGCGCCGATGTCGTCGGCCATGCGTTGGAACGATATGTTCTCGTCGTGTCCCGTGTCGCTCTTGGTCGCGGGAGTAAAGATCGGCTCGAGTAGTCTCTGCGACTCGACCAAATTGTCGGGGAACTCGAACCCGTGCAGCGCGACTTTGTGATTGCGGCCGTTGCCGCGCAGGTTCTCATATTCAGCCATCAGCGAGCCGGTGATGTAGCCGCGCACCACGCACTCGTAGTCGATCCGCCGGCATTTCTTGACCAGCATCGAGCGGCCTTCCAACTGATCGGCGAAATCCGGCAACGGTGCCGGAAAGGTGGCGGGGTCTGTGCCCAAGAGATGATTGGGAACGATGCCGCCGGTCTTTTCAAACCAAAATTGCGACATGCGCGTGAGCACACGCCCCTTCCCCGGAATCGGCGTCGGCAACACCACATCGAAGGCGGAGAGCCGGTCGGTGGCCACAATCAAGAGCCGATCGCCCAGATCGTAGACGTCGCGCACCTTGCCGCGCGCATGAAGCTTCACTCCGGGTAGATTGGTCTGGGTGATGGCGCTGCTCTCGCTGACCGTTGGCATGCGTGTGGCTCCTTTGCGACAGACTTTCAAGGTACGGAACGAAACGCAGTCAATCAACTGGCCATGCGAGCGGGTAGTGGGTCAGCTTGAAATGGAAACGGACTCACAAGACGTCATGAGTCCGTAGGGACAACTCGCCTGTCGCTAAATAGTCTGCTCACCCTACCGAACTTCATTGCCCTTCTGGCGGTTGCCAGAGTTCGACTTTGTTGCCCTCCGGATCCATGACCCATCCGAATTTCCCGTACTCCGAGTCGTCGGTCTTCGCGAGCACGTCGCAACCTTCCTCGCGCAGTGCTTTAAGAAGTGCTGCCAGATCTTCGACTCGATAATTGACCATGAAGGTCGACTTGCTTGGAGCGAAGTGCTTGCCGTCCGCGGGACCGATTAACCAGGCCGTCGTTCCTTTGGTCGGGTTGCCTTCGGAGTCAGTCCAGTCGAAGGCGGCTCCACCCCAGTCCTGAACGTCAATCCCGAGGTGCTTCTTGTACCAGGCGCCTAGCGCCTTCGGATCCTTGGCGCTGAAGAAGATGCCGCCAATGCCTGTGACTCTTCGCATTCGAACCTCCGATGTTGGTTGAAATCTACGAGAGTAGCGCTTCCGGCGTTTAACGAGAAGTCGATCGTTCGGTGTAACCGCATGTGCTTCAGTCCGGGTTCCGGCCAGTCGTGTCACACGGGGATGTGTGACGCCACTAAGGCCGTTGCCGATTCGCCGCGAACTCCGCGATCACTTCGGAGTAAAGCTCATGCTCAACGTCGAGCACACGGTCACGCAGTGTTTCCGGCGTATCGCCGGGCAGGACCGGGACTTTGCGCTGCTTCAGAATCGTGCCACGGTCGTATTCGGCGTCGACCAAGTGCACGCTCGCGCCGCTCTCCTTCTCCCCCGCCGCGAGCACGGCCTCGTGCACATGAATCCCGTACATCCCCTGCCCGCCGAATTTCGGCAAGAGCGCCGGATGGATGTTGATGATGCTCCCTGCGTAGGCCTTTACCACTTCGGCGGGGATCAACTTCATGTAGCCGGCGAGAACAATCAGCTCCGTCCGAGTTTCTTCAAGCAGTTTGAGCAGCCCGGCCACAAACGCTTCGCGCGATCCGGCTTTCTTCTCCGACCAGTGCTCGGTACGGATCCCTGCCGTACGGGCGCGTTCGAGGACGTAGGCGTCTTTGTTGTTGCTGATGACCAGCACGACCTGTGCATTGAGACGGCCACCGGCGATGCGGCCTTGGATGGCCTGGAAATTGGTGCCTCCGCCTGAGGCGAGGACGGCGATGCGAAGTGGAGTCTCAATCATCAGACATCAGGTCGGTGCCCCACCCAAAGGGTGGGACAAAGCGTAACACTTGGTTCGTCGGGAACTCGGAGGTGACGAACGAAGCACGTTTCCTTCGTTCAGGTTGCCGACGTACATCATCGAGCCAATCCCAACACTTTTCCCACCCTCCGGGTGGGGCACCCATCGGTTTCTCTAAACCGCCGGTTCTCCCAAC
>Ga0326726_10006199_pt1 | contig 10772 bp, 6 predicted proteins | sample MHFenrmetagenome_2_FD_207603 | JGI IMG/M metagenome (GOLD analysis project Ga0326726, IMG submission 207603) | Lab enriched peat soil microbial communities from Michigan Hollow, Ithaca, NY, United States - MHF15MN | ecosystem: Environmental > Terrestrial > Soil > Wetlands > Peat | place: USA... | reverse complement strand
GCGATTCCGACGGAGACCAGGTAGCCGATCTCGGTATTGCTCAGGTGCAACTCATCGCGCAGGTAGGGAGCGGTGAAGCCGATCATCAGCTGGTCGATGCCGTCGAACGCGGTCACCAGCCAGGACAGTGCGATCACCCGGTAGTTGAAGCGCCCGAGCGAGGAGTGATCGATCAGTGCGGCGACATCGATTGTCCGCGGCTCGCGCGACATGGACCGGCTCCGTTCGGCGTGGTCGTCGTACGCCACGGCCTTGAATCGAGGCTATCATGCAGGCGTGGTGCACGCGAAGGAGTACGACTACATCGTCGTGGGAGCCGGAACCGCCGGCTGCCTGCTCGCCAATCGCCTCTCGGCCGACGCCGACATCAACGTGCTGCTGCTCGAGGCGGGCGGCAGCGATAACTACCACTGGATTCACGTTCCGGTCGGCTATCTCTACTGCATCGGCAACCCCCGCACCGACTGGCTCTATAAGACCGTCGCGGAGCCCGGCCTCCACGGGCGCTCGCTCCTGTATCCGCGAGGGCGGGTTCTCGGCGGCAGCTCCTCGATCAATGGAATGATCTACATGCGTGGCCAGCGCGAGGACTACGACGAATGGGCGCGCCTGACGCAGGATGCGCGCTGGTCCTGGGAGGCGGTGCTGCCGGTGTTCCGGAAGACCGAGGATTACTATGGTGGTCCGAGCGAGTACCACGGCAGCGGCGGCGAATGGCGCGTGGACCTGCAGCGTCTGAAGTGGACCGTGCTGGAGTCCTTTCGCGAGGCGGCCGAGCAGTCGGGAATTCCGCGGACGGACGACTTCAACCGCGGAGACAATACGGGAGTCGGCTATTTCGACGTAAACCAGAGGAAGGGCTGGCGCTGGAGCGCGTCCAAGGCGTTCCTGCGGCCCGTGCGGCATCGGCGCAACCTCACGGTGCTGACCGGCGCGCACGTGCGGCGCCTGCTCATCGATCAACGACGCTGCAACGGCGTGGAGTTCGCCAGCCTTGGAGGGCTCACACGTGTGCGCGCCCGCCGCGAGGTGCTGCTGGCCGCCGGATCGATCAACTCCCCGCAGCTGCTCGAGCTCTCAGGGGTCGGCGACGGCAGTCGCCTGCAGCGGCTCGGGATCCCGACGGTCCTCGATGCTCCGGGCGTCGGCGCCAATCTGCAGGATCACCTGCAGCTGCGCATGTGGTTTCGCGTCAGCGGCGTGGCGACGCTGAACCGGAGGGTGGCGAGCTGGTGGGGAAAGCTCGGCATCGGCTTGCAGTACGCGCTGACGCGCCGCGGGCCGATGTCGATGTCCCCGTCGCAGCTCGGCGCCTTCACGAAAAGCGATCCCGCGGATCCCTCGATCACGCGGCCGGATATCGAATTCCACGTGCAGCCCCTGTCTCTCGACCGTTTCGGCGAGCCGCTGCATCGCTACGACGCGTTCACCGCGTCGCCGTGCAATCTGCGTCCCACGTCGCGCGGCAGCGTCCACATCGAATCGCCCGACGCCACGGCGCCGCCGATCATCGCCCCGAACTATCTGTCGACCGAGCACGATCAGCACGTGGCTGCCGCCGGCCTGCGTTTGACGCGCCGTATCGTGGCGGCGCCGGCACTCGCCCGATATCGGCCGGAGGAAGTCGCGCCGGGGCTCAAGTACCAATCCGAGGAAGAGCTGGCCTCGGCGGCCGGCATGATCGGGACGACGATCTTCCATCCGGTTGGTACCGCGAAGATGGGCGCCCGCGACGACCGCATGGCGGTGGTCGATAGCGAACTGCGAGTCATCGAGATCGACGGGCTGCGCGTAATCGATGCGTCGGTGATGCCAACCATCACGTCCGGCAATACCAACTCCCCGACTTTGATGATCGCCGAGCGGGGCGCGGAGCTCGTTCGGGCTGACGGGCGCCGTTGACAGAGCCGGGTACTGCGCTGAAACTCGATGGCGGCATGCATCCGGAGGGTCGAGACATGAGCGGCAAGATCAAGGTTCACGATCCGCGCGGTTTCCCGCCGAAGGTCGTCGGCAAGCGGCTCGCGAACCGGCTCGAAAGCCTGGACGGCAAAGTCATCTATCTGGTCGATTGCCTGTTCGACAACTCCGACCGTTTCATGGAGCAGCTGCGCCTCTGGTTCGCGCTACACATGCCCGCGGTGATCATCCGGATCATCAAGCCGCGCGAGAGCTGGGTCGACGACCCTGAGATGCGCACCAGGATCGCGGCCGATGGCCACGCCGCGATCACCGGTGTAGGACTCTGAAGCACCTGTTGCCCCACGGTCGTGGGGTTGGCTCTGGCCCTCGAACGGCAGGGGATACCCACCGTTCCGGTCAGCACGCACGTGTTCGCGCGGCTCGCGAAGGCAACAGCGCTCGCCGAGGGCATGCCGACGGCGCGCAGTGTGTTCGTTCCGCAGCCGGTCGTCGGCCGCTCGGAAAGCGAACTGCGCGCCTACATCGAGGGCACGGATCCCGTCCTCAAGCAGCCGTTCATGCAGGGCGTGATCGAGGGCCTGACGCGGCCGCTCAACGACGACGACTACAAGGGGGCGAGCTTCGAGCGCACGACACCGCGTTTCCTCGAGCCTGACACCGAGGAAAACCTCCGCGAGCTTTTCATCCAGAACCGCTGGACGGATTACCTGCCGATCATCCTGCCGACCGAGGAGCGCGTCGAGCGGATGGTGAAGGGCACCAAGCACGCGGCCGACAAGATTGTCGGACGCCTGCGGCCGACGGCCTTCCGCGAGTACTGGGAGTTCGATGTCGAGAAGGTCGCAGTGAACGCGGTCATGGCGGGCGCGCGGCCCGAGTATCTGCCGGTCATCCTCGCGATGGCGGCGAGTGGCACGACCGCTCGCTCGAGCAGCACTACGTCGTTCGCAGCGATCTCGGTCGTCAACGGTCCGATCCGCAACGAGATCGGCATGAATTCCGGCATCGGCGCACTGGGGCCATACAACCATGCCAATGCAACCCTCGGGCGCGCCTACGGCATCCTGAGCCAGAACCTGCAGGGTGGGTCCGTGCCAGGCGAGTCTTTCCTGGGATCGCTCGGCAATTTCCTGAGTTATTCCGCCTGCTTCCCGGAAGCCGAGGAGCGTAGTCCCTGGACGCCGTTTCACGTCGATGAGGGTTTTCGCGCGGATGAGAGCAACGTCAGCATCTTCTTCGGCGGCTGGTACACGCAGTCGGGTTACGGGCCGCGCGAAACCTGGAAGGAGAAGTTTTACCGTTGCCTCACGGCGACCGACCATTTCAGCCCGCCGCTGATCGTGATGGACCCGCTCGTGGCGCGCGGCTTCGAGGCGATCGGCATGAACAAGCGCGCGCTCATCGAATGGTGCGCCGAAAACGCGAAGCTCCCGGCCCGCGAGTACTGGGACGATCAATCGATCCAGTCGGTGATCCGGCCGCGGGCCGTCGCCGGCATCGAGCCGTATGCGAGCCGGCTCAAGGCCGCGCCCGACGAGCTCATCCGCATCTTCACGCCGAACGAAATCAAGATCGTCGTCACGGGCGGCGAGACGCAGGCGGCGTTCAAGATTTTCGGCGGCATGTACACGTGGCGCGGCCCGGGTGCTTCCCTCACCCCGCACGCGGCCGGTCGCATCGACGAGTGGCGCTGAGCGCGGTACGATTCGTTGATAGGGCGGTTCCGCTCAGCGGATCCGTCATTGCAGACGAAAAATTTCAGCCAGGCGCTGAATCCGTACAACTCCCTATAGACTCGTTTTCCAGAATCGCGTATCGGCAATATCCATGCTGTCTGGCCAATTTGGGATCCCAATTGACATTATTGGATCCCGCCGGGCAGAATTCAGCAATTCAACTACAAGAATAGTTTGATTTCCCGACGGCGTCAGGAAGATCTGTGATTCTGGAGGGGAAAATCCTGAACTGATGCCATTCGCTTCGGGCGATTACGGTACTGGCTGAATTACAAGAAACAAGGGGGGATCAAGCCATGTCGCCAATTCAAGCCGGATTCATCCGCGCTGCGCTTGTGTGTTCGAGCAGTCTCTGTCTATTCGCGCCGGCGTCCGTCGTGCAGGCCCAGGAAGCTCCCGCCAAGGCTTCGGCCGAACAGCTGGAAACGATCGTGGTTACCGGCTCGCGCATCCAGCGCCGCGACTATGAGGCCAACAGCCCGATCCTGACCGTCGACGACGCTCTCCTGAAGAACTCGAGCACCGCCGCGATCGAGAGCAACCTCGTCAAACTGCCGCAGTTCCATCCGGTGCAGACGCCCACGATGGCTGGTGATATCCAGCCGACGGCGACCAACACGCCGGGCGCGGCCACGATTTCGCTGCGTGGCCTCGGCGCCAACCGCAACCTGGTCCTGATCGACGGTCGCCGTGCGACACCGAGCAACGCGTCGCAGGTGGTCGACATCAACACGATTCCGGGCATGGCGATCGAGCGCGTCGAGACGATCACCGGCGGCGCTTCGGCGACCTACGGTGCGGACGCCGTGGGTGGTGTCGTCAACTTTATCCTGAAGAGCAATTTCCAGGGCTTCCAGCTCGATGCCATGACGGCCCAATCGGAGCACGGCGACGGCGTTGAGTACCAGATTACCGGACTCATGGGCGCCAATCTGGCCGACGACAGGGGCAATGTCATGCTCGCCTTCGCGACCAACCGACGTCAGGGGTCGGACCGGCTCGACCGCTCCTGGTTCGCCGATGTGATGAAGGATCCCACGGTTGGGGGCGACGAATTCTTCCCGACCTTTTCGGGCTTCGATGTGGCTGATCCGACAAATATCCCTTCGCAGGCATCGTATGATGCAATCTTCAGTGCGGTGGCACCGGGCAGCGTTCCGTCGCCCACGCGACTCTACTTCAACCCGAATGGCACGGCTTTCACGGGATTCTTTCAGAGCTTCGCTCCGGCCGGTACCTATCGCTTCACGGAAGACCTGACCGGCACCAAGTGGAAGAAGGACACCACCGGCCTGCTGAACCAGAATTTCCAGGACGCGCTGTTGCAACTGCCGCTCCAACGCGACAACCTCTTTGCGCGCGGCAATTACGAGATCAATGACTGGCTCGGCTTCTTTGGGCAGGGCATGTTCAGCAAGGTGCAGACCCGCACCATCCAGCAGCCGTCTCCGTCGGTGAACGGCTGGGCGGCCTTCATTCCCGTCGACGGCCGCACGATACCGGCCGAGCTCGCCTCCGTCCTTGCCAGCCGGCCCAATCCGACCGGGGACTGGCGGCTCACGTATTACCTGGACTATGCGAATCGCGATTATCGGGGCGACGTGTTCACCTACAACCTGCTGGCCGGTTTCGAGGGCAAGATCCCGGCGATTGACTGGACCTGGGAAGTCTACGGCTCGAAGGGTGAATCAGAGACCAGTGCGCTCACGACCGGCGTCGCCTCACTGGAACGGTTCCGCGCGGTGATCTCGGCTCCCAACTGGGGTCAGGGCTTCGACTCGAGGGCCCCGGGTTCGCCCTACAGCAACCCGGCTTTCGGTGGCTTTGGCGCGAATTTCGCGACCTGCACGAGCGGCATCGACCCGTTCCACAAGGAAGTGCCGATCAGCCAGGACTGCATCGATGCGATTTCGGCCAGCCTCAAGACGCGCGCAACCATGCAGCAGGACATCTGGGAGGGCAACGCGCAGGGCAAGGTGGTCGACATGCCTGCCGGCGAGCTGCGTGCGGCCGTCGGTGCCTCGTATCGCCAGACACGCTATGAGTTCCTCAATGACACGCTGACCTCGCAGGGTGTTGAGTTCAACGATCAGGCCATTGGTATCTATCCAAGTGGCGATGCGAGGGGTGAGGATACCGTCAAGGAATTCTACGGCGAGTTGCTGGTGCCGCTGCTGAAGGACATGAAACTCGCGCAGCTGCTCGAACTGGAGCTCGGCGCACGCAGCTCCGACTACGACTCGACCGGCAACAGCACCACCTGGAAGGCACTCGCCAACTGGCGGCCGGCCACCTGGGTGCGCGTCCGCGGTGGCTTGAACCGGGCCGAGCGCTCGCCCAACATCGGCGAGCTGCATCTGGCGCCGTCACAAACGTTCCAGGTGGGCGCGGCGGGCGATCTGTGCTCGCTCGCCAATCCGTCCCCGTTCTCCGCCAACCCGGCGAATGCCAATGGGGCACAGGCGTTGGCCCTGTGCACCGCGCTCATGGAAAGGGCCGCCCCGGGAACCGCGGCCACCTTCTATGCCAATCCACAGTTCTCCCAGGCCGTGGGCCCGACATTCGCGTTCCCCTCAGTCACCGGCAATCCGAACCTCACGACGGAAACTGCGGATACCTGGACGGTCGGCCTGGTCTTCGACTCGCCGTTCGAAGCTGAGATGCTGCAGACTCTTCGTCTGTCGATCGACTATTACGACATCAAGGTGGACGATGCGATCGGCCCGCAGTCGGTCGACGTCGCCCAGCGCCAGTGCTTCGATCCGGCGTTCAACCCGACGTTCGATGTCAATAATTCCTATTGTGACGGCATCAATCGCGTCGCCAATGACGGCGCACTCGGGGATATCCGCCTGACCTACTACAATAACGGCCGCTTCGAGACCTCGGGCATCGATACCCAGATCGACTGGTCGGTCAAGCTCGGCCCGGGCCAGTTCACCTTCAATACGATCATCAGCTATCTGGACAGTCTGAAGTCGTCGGAGCTGAAGACCGATCCGCTCGTCGAATTCGCCGGCACGCTGGGTCCCACCCAGAACGAGCTGAACGCGGGCTCTTTCGAGTGGAAGACGTTCACCACGTTCGGATACGCCTTTGATCGGTGGAGCGCCAGGCTCGAGTGGCAGCACTTGCCCTCGATCAAGTCAGCCACGTACCCCACCAACCACGCCACGACGATCATGGGGGCGCCGTCCTACGATCTCTTCGGCCTCAGTGGCAGCTTCGCCTTCGCGAAGGACGGGGTCGTCCGCTTGGGTATCGAAAACCTGTTCGACAAGGCGCCGCCGCTTCTGGAGAGAAACAGTGCGCCGCCTCCGTTCCTGGTGGCCGGCGGTACGTTCGGCGGAGCCAATTCGGCTAATCCCGCGCTCTATGACTTCATTGGTCGCCGCTTCTACCTCGGAGCAACGATGAAGTTCTGATCAGAGGCCGGTCTCTGTGCGAGCGGGACCCATTCTTAAGGAAGGGGTCCCGCTCCGCACTTGCAGCGGAACAAGGGCCGCGGCGCATGGTAAAGCGACTCGGAAGCATGCTGGCGACGGCTGCCCTGCTGGCGCTGGCCAGCAGCTGTAGCGGCGCGGACTACGCGGGCACGGCGCGCATCGATCAGGCGCGGCTCGAAGCGGCAGCCAGCGACGCGGACAACTGGCTCACCTATGGCCGGACCTATGCCGAGCAACGCTTTTCCGAACTCGTGCAGGTCAACGACGGCAACATCGGCCAGCTCGGGCTAGCCTGGGCGGTCGAGTTGGACACGGCGCGTGGGCAGGAAGCGACCCCGATCGTCGTCGACGGGATCATGTATACCAGCACGGCCTGGTCAAAGGTGCTGGCGCTCGACGCTGCCACGGGCAAGTTGCTCTGGCAGTTCGATCCGCATAACGAAGGCTCCAAGGGCGCGCACGCCTGCTGCGATGTCGTGAACCGTGGCGTCGCGGTGTGGAAGGGCCGTGTCTATGTCGGCACCATCGACGGGCGGCTGATCGCGCTCGATGCCCGGACCGGCGCCAAGGTCTGGGAGGTCGTGACGGTCGACCAGCGCAAGCCCTATACGATCACCATGGCGCCGCGCGTCGTGCGCGACAAAGTGTTCATCGGCAACAGCGGCGCGGAGCTGGGCGTGCGTGGCTATCTCTCCGCCTACGACACGGCCACGGGCAGGCTGGTGTGGCGCTTCTACACGGTGCCGGGCAATCCGGCCGACGGGCCGGATGGCGCTGCGTCGGACGATGCGATCGAGAAGATCGCGCGGCCGACCTGGTTCGGCAACGAATACTGGAAGCTCGGCGGAGGTGGCACGGTCTGGGATTCCGTGGTGTACGACCAGGAGCTCAATCAGCTGCTGATTGGCGTCGGCAATGGCTCGCCCTGGAATCAGAAGTACCGGTCGGAAGGAAAGGGTGACAATCTCTTCCTCGCCTCGATCGTCTCGGTCGATCCGGACACCGGCAAGTACAAGTGGCATTACCAGGTCAATCCCGGCGAGACCTGGGACTACACCGCCACCCAGCAGATCATGCTGGCCGACCTCACCATTGACGGCCAGCCGCGCAAGGTGCTGATGCAGGCGCCCAAGAACGCCTTCTTCTATGTGATCGACCGCACCAACGGGAAGTTGATTTCGGCGCAGCCGTACGCGCCTCAGAACTGGGCGGACCGCATCGATCTCGCCACCGGCCGCCCGGTCGAGAAGCCGAATGTGCGCTACACGGAAGGGCCGGCGCTCGTCGTGCCCTCAGGGATAGGCGCGCACGCCTGGATGCCGATGAGCTATTCGCCGAAGACCGGCCTCGTCTACATCCCGGCGATGGAACATCCGCTCATCTACGGGGACTCCAAGCCATTTGAAATTCATACGGGCCGCTGGAATACGGGCGTGTCATTCCTCGATCCGCCGCCTTTGCCGGGACTGCCGGCGGACATGGACGCGAGGCGTGCGGCCCTGCACGCAATGGTTCGCGGCAAGCTCGTGGCCTGGGACCCGGTCGCACAGAAGGCGCGCTGGGAGGTGCAACGTGACTGGCCATGGAACGGCGGCACGTTGGCGACGGCGGGCAATCTCGTGTTCGAGGGCACGGTGCATGGGGAATTCGAGGCGTACAGCGCCGACAAGGGCGCCCGGCTCTGGTCCTTTCAGACGTATCGCGCGGTGCTGGCGGGGCCAATCACCTATCGTGTCAACGGTGAGCAGTACGTCGCGGTGATGGCGGGCTACGGCGGCTCGATGGGCATGGCGAGCGCCTCGGACTTCGAGAAGCGCAAGATGCCGAACGGTCTCATCGTCGCATTCAAGCTCGACGGCAAGGCACAACTGCCGCCCTATACACCGGTCCCGCTCGACAAGCCGAACCCCAGCAGCGAGAGCTTCACGTCGGCGCAGGTTGCAACCGGCAACAAGTTCTACTTCATGTATTGCAGCATCTGCCATGCCGGGCCGGTCAATCCCGATCTGCGGCGCTCGAAGTTTCTCACGGAGAAGGACGCGTGGCAGAAGGTCGTGATCGACGGTGCACTCTCGCAGACGGGCATGGCAAGCTTCGCCGACTATCTCAAGCCCGAGGAAGCCGAAGGCATCCGCGCCTATCTCAACGAGCAGGCCAAGGCACTCTTGAAGGCTGAAGGCGGGCAATAGGAGTCAGGCGCCGCCGGGCTCCCGGATGTAGACGCCTTGCTTGCGCAGGTGCGACTGCACTGCGCGCACATCCACCGCTCGCGGCTGCACGCCTGCATTGACCGCGACCGCGGCGGCGACGCCAGCCGCCTGGCCGGTGAGCCAGCACTGCGGGATCTCGCGCATGAAGCCGTGCGAGCTGGCATCGCTGGAGATGTGCCGGCCGCAGGCCAGCAGCCCGTCGAGGCGCAGCGGCAGGAGCACCTCGTACGGCACCGAGATCACCGGGAACTTCGGCGAGACTGAGGGGCTGACCCCGATCTCGCTGGGCAGCACGACACCGTCCCCCCACTGAGAGCGCAGCAGCTTGCCGACTCCCTTCAGCCGGCGCGTGTGCCGCACGCCGAGCTGGTTCGCGCTCTGCAGCGCGTAGGCGTTCTCAAAGCCCGGTGCGTGCTGTCGGAAGAACGCGCAGTGCGTAATCATCAGGCGGTGCGAGCGAATCTCGACCTCCGTCATGTCGTCGATGTCGAGGCCGGACAGCCCCGATTGGCGCGGCCCCAGGAACAGCGCGATGTCCTTGCGCCAGGAAACGTAGGGCGACTGGAAGAAGCCGAGGCGCTCGCGCCCCTGGCGCATGAAATCGGAGAACTGCTCAGGCTGCAGGGTGCGGAAATCGATCCAGCGGTCCATGTCGACGCCGCCGATCAGGAAACCTGTGTTCATGCTGTGGTGCACGTCACCCTGGTCGATGTCGCTGTCGAACTCGGCGCCGGCGCGCGCGAACACGTCGCCATCGCCGGTCCCGTCGACCACGACCTTGGCGCGCAGCGCCTGGCGGCCGGACTTGCCCTCGAACAGCACGCCGGTCACGCGCCCTTCCTCGACCATTGGCAGTGCGGCCCAGCCGTGCAGCACGATGCGCACGCCGCCCTCCAGCAACATTTCCTGGGTCGCGACCTTGAGCCGTTCCGGGTCGATGGTCGGCGCCCAGGAGACGATGCCGTGGAAGGCCGAGGTTCGCGAACCCCAGTACGTGGCGAGCGCGGGATCGCGCGAGCCCCAGTCGGCGGGCGCCGGTCCCGCCTTCGCATCCGCCGGCAGCCGGTCGAGGACGTCGTCGGCGAAGCCGCGGATCACCTGTTGGCCCGTCCAGTCCGTCATGCGGTCGATCCAGATGACGAGCCCGCCGGTCGAGAGGCCCCCCAGGTGGTTGTAGCGCTCAAGCAGGACCACGTCGGCGCCCATCTTCGCGGCGGCATAGGCGGCGGCGCTGCCGGAAGGCCCGCCACCGACCACCAGCACGTCGCAGTTGTGATACACGGGGACGTCGCGCGCCGCTTCGCGCACGAAGCCGCTGCCATTGCGCGGCGGCTGCGTGCGCCGGCGCGACTCGAACAGGTCCGACATCAGGAAGCGGTCTTCGGTCTGTTCCACCCGCTGGACGTCGGGATTCACGTTGTCGGACATGCTGGGACCTCGGTCCGCCTCCTGAGCTG
>Ga0326726_10006198_pt1 | contig 10773 bp, 8 predicted proteins | sample MHFenrmetagenome_2_FD_207603 | JGI IMG/M metagenome (GOLD analysis project Ga0326726, IMG submission 207603) | Lab enriched peat soil microbial communities from Michigan Hollow, Ithaca, NY, United States - MHF15MN | ecosystem: Environmental > Terrestrial > Soil > Wetlands > Peat | place: USA... | reverse complement strand
AAAACCTCCTTGCAGGATTCTCTAGACGATATGAAAACCAGATTCGGTATTCTTACAGTACTAATCAATAATGCAGCTATCGATTCTCCTCCATCATCTCCACCAGAGGAAAATGGCCCATTCGAAGATTACCCCGAAACATCTTGGGATAAGGTTATGGATGTGAATTTAAAAGGAGTATATCTCTGTTGTCAGGTATTTGGAGCTGCAATGGCAATAGCAGGTAAAGGCTCAATTATTAACATATCATCGATTTATGGTATTGTGTCACCAGACCAGAATATTTATGATTACCGTAGGGCAAGAGGCGAGACGTTTTATAAACCAGTGGCTTATTCGGTATCCAAATCAGGCATATTGAATCTTACTCGATATCTTGCAGTCTATTGGGCAAAAAAGAATGTTCGAGTAAATACACTTACAATAGCGGGAGTTTTCAATAATCAGGAAAAAGATTTCCTGAATGCATATTGTAAGCGTATTCCAATTGGCCGTATGGCTCACCAGGATGACTATAATGGCTCGGTTCTTTTCCTCGCAAGTTCAGCTTCAAGTTATATGACTGGTTCAAACCTCATCGTTGATGGAGGTTGGAGTGCCATATGACAATTTCTACTAAAACTATGTTGAAGATTTCAAACTGGATAAATGGACATGATGTCCAACCTGAAGCTAATGCATGGTTGGATAAATTCAATCCGCATAATGGAGAATTGCTTTGTCATGTTGCAGATTCTTCAACTGCAGACACACGAGAAGCTATTTCTGCTGCACATACGGCATTCATGTTATGGTCCGATTTCACACCGATCAAACGTGGTCAAGTTCTTTCAAGTATCGTAACGATGATGAAGCATCGTGCAAATGAACTGTCTGAATGCATAGCATTGGAAACGGGGAAACCCCCGCAGGACGCAATAGGTGAGGTGAATGCTGCGATACTGCAGGCAGAATATTTTGCGGGCGAAGGAATGCGACTATATGGCAGATCGTTAACCTCTGGAACGCCAGGTAAATATAGTTTTACAATTCGTCAACCTCGGGGTATTGCCGGACTGATTGTTCCTGCAAATACCCCCATGGCCAATATTGCATGGAAAACTTTTCCCGCGTTAATCTGTGGCAATACTGTGGTGCTTAAATCTGCCGAAGATGCTCCAAGAATCGCATGTCTATTTGCGCAGTTGACAAAAGATGCCGGACTTCCGGATGGGGTGTTCAATGTGATTCAGGGCAGGGGAGATCCTGCAGGAAAAGCCTTGGTCGAAGATTCTCGCGTTGCGGTAATTAGCTTTACTGGTTCTACAGAAGTTGGCCGATGGATAGCTGAAGCGGCTGGGCGTCGTTTGGCTCGTGTTTCACTTGAACTAGGTGGTAAGAACCCACTGGTAATCTGTGACGATACCGATCTCGATCAGGCTGTGAAATGGGCTTTATTATCCGCATTCAGTAATGCCGGCCAGCGTTGCGCAGCCGGCAGTCGCATATTGGTTTTTAAAAGTATTTATGATGATTTTCGCAACTCCCTTGTTCACAAAGCCAAAAGTCTTAAACTCGGAGTACAGGAAGGGTGTGATTTGGGACCGGTTATCAATAAACGACAGCAGCAGAATATCCTCTCAGCAATAGAATCAGCTAAAACTGACGGTGGTAATATTTTATGCGGAGGTTCAGCACCGATGTCCGCTGACCTTGCTGGCGGTTTCTATGTACAGCCTACTGTTATTGATGGACTGACGCCATTTTCAGAGATGAATCGCAAGGAAATATTCGGTCCGGTTGTTACTCTACATCCTGTAGAGGATCTCAATGATGCGTTAAATCTATCCAATTCATCAGAATACGGTCTTACTGCAGCAATTCATACTCGTAGTGTTGACCGCGCAATGTGGTTTGCTCAACGGGTAAAAGCTGGTGTAGCCAATGTAAATCTCGGAACCTTCGGCAGTGAACCCCATATGCCATTTGGCGGTTTTGGTTTATCTGGCAATGGGACACGAGAGCCCGGAATCGAGGCGCTTGATGTGTATTCTGAATTGAAAAACATATCCTTTCTAACACGTAGCGATTTGATCTGAATAGCATGAAAGCCAAAGCTGTAGCATTTATTCCCGCACGATCCGGATCCAAGCGTGTTCCCGATAAAAACATCAAATCACTAAGCGGGCATCCAATGCTTGCCTATACTGTTTGCGCTGCAATTGACAGCGGTGTATTTGATTCTGTGATATGCGCTACCGATAGTAATCTGTATGCTGATATTGCGAGACACTATGGTGCCGAAGTTCCCTTTCTGCGATCAGCAGAAATATCTGGTGACTTATCACCTGATATAGAATGGGTAGTCTGGATGTTGAATTCCCTCAAGAATTTGGGTCGTGAATATGAAATATTCAGCATACTTCGGCCGACAAGTCCATTTCGTCTCCCGGAAACCATCCGTCGAGCCTGGCATGTTTTTACCACAGATCCAACAGCTGATTCTTTGCGTGCTATTGAGAAATGCATACAACATCCAGGAAAAATGTGGGTCATTCGGGGAAAGCGAATGTTGCCTTTCATTCCTTTAACTAATGGTTCCACACCATGGCATAGCAGCCAATATGCTGCATTACCGGAAATTTATGCGCAGGATGCAAGTATTGAAATTGCTTGGAGCCGTGTTGCGCTTGAACAAAACAGTATTGCCGGAGAAGCGATTATCCCCTTTATCAGCAAGGGACTTGAAGGTTTTGATATAAACGGACCAGTAGACTGGATGCTGGCAGAGCAATACCTCAGTAATGGAGATGTTATACTTCCATTCATCAGCTATCCCAGTTATTCCATTCATAATTAAAGGAGCACATTGTGGGAGATCAAATTGGAGTGGCTGTCAGCGGCACCCTGTATTACGTACCGTATATAGAATTCGAACGCATCCGCGAGCTGCAGGTTTCTCCCGTAGAAAAAACCAGGTTGTTTGCTGCACTATGCCGCATCAATACATTATATATGATCGGGCGTGCAGGATCAGGTCATATAGGCAGCAGTTTCAGCAGTATGGACATAATGTCCTGGGTACTGCTGAACGAAATTCGCACGACAACAGAAAGTGACAATACCTCTCCGCATGACATATTTTTTTCGTCTAAAGGGCACGATGCACCGGGATATTACAGTACCTTAATCGCACTTGGAAAGCTGGATTTTGATTTTATTCACCGGTTGAGGCGCCTTGATGGTCTGCCCGGCCATCCGGATATCTCGACTCCAAATATTATTACAAATACGGGTTCGCTGGGCATGGGAGTCTCAAAGGCAAAGGGTATGATCATTGCCAATCGCATCCTCAAACGTTCAGGAAATATCTATGTGTTGATGGGTGATGGTGAATTGCAGGAAGGCCAGTTTTGGGAGTCCCTGATATCGGCTGTCAATCTAGGTTTGCACGAACTAACTGTTATAATCGACCACAACAAGATACAGTCCGATACCCTTGTTGCCAAAGTCAGTGATTTGGGTGATCTGGAGAGCAAGTTAAAATCTTTCGGCTGGCATGTCAGTCGCTGCGATGGAAATGACCTGTCCGCTTTCTCAACAACTATTCTCGAAGGTAAAGGTGTTGCAGATAAACCAAAAGTCATTATCGCTGATACAATCAAAGGCAAAGGTGTATCCTTTATGGAGCATACATCAATCGACTCAGATATTGAGTTCTACAAATTTCATAGTGGTGCTCCAAGTGATGAAGCATATGTTAAAGCTGCGCAGGAGCTGATTGATTCTTCAAACAAAATACTTCTCGCATCTGGTGCATCTCCACTTGAACTTGAAACTGTCAATCGCCCAGTTGCAGTATTGCCTGATAACCCACAAAGGCTCATTCAGGCTTATTCCAACGCATTAATAGCGCAAGCACGCAGAAATCCATCAATTGTGGCGCTTGATGCAGACCTGGTTCTTGATACAGGGCTGATTCCGTTTCAGAAGGAATTTCCAGAGCGTTTTGTCGAATGCGGAATCGCCGAGCAGGACATGGTTTCTCAGGCAGGTGGTATGGCGCTGCGGGGAATCCTTCCAATTGTTCACTCCTTTGCTTGTTTCCTGTCTGCAAGGCCTAATGAGCAGATTTATAACAATGCGACAGAAAGAACAAAGATCATATATGTAGGTTCACTGGCAGGTGTTTTACCCGGGGGGCCAGGTCATTCACATCAAGCTGTTCGGGATATTTCAGCACTTGCAGCTGTCCCTGGGCTGATATTGATGGAGCCGTCATGTGAGTATGAAGTAGGACTGTTACTCGATTGGTGCATAACTTCTTATTCAAAAAGTAGTTACATCCGTATTAACAGCATCCCATGGGTAAACTCATTTGAATTACCTTCAAGTTACGATCCCCATTTAGGTTGTGGGGTGTCACTCACGGAAGGTTCGGATGCATTAATCTTTGCTTATGGACCTGTGATGTTATCATCTGCTGTTCTTGCATCACGGAAATTATGGCAAGAGTACGAAATAACGGTTAAGGTGATAAATCTTCCATGGCTCAATTACATTGATAAAGATTGGCTTATTCAAGAGGTTGGAGAATTTAACAATGTTTTCTCACTTGATAACCATTACCTTATTGGTGGGCAAGGTGATAGAATTGCTGAACACTTCGCTGCTGAACAATTTTTATCAGGTAAAAATTTACATCGAATTGGGTTGAGGGATATTCCAGTTTGTGGTAATAATAATGAAGTTATGAATGCTCATGGGTTTAATGCTGAAAGTTTGGTAGATAAGATATTTAAGGCGTTAAAAACTAAAATAAATAATTGAAGTGAATATAATTTTCTCAGGATTTTCTGGCGAATCTTCAGTTATTCCCTCATATTTAGCAGAAAAAATTCATTTTAATGATGTTCATTTAGTTGTCGATAATAAAAATGACATAAGAATTGACTGTAAAAATTATTTGCTTACAAAAAACTGTCAGTTGGGGTACTTTGATGATGTAGATAAATATGAAGATATCCCCATATCTCAAAATCTATTAAATAAATTGACCGGTTATGAGTCAATTGTCTTAAAGATGATGGATCGATATCAGACGATGGATGCTCTTTTTACCTATGAAGCCAGAATAAATCTATATCACAAGCAAGTTAAGTACTGGGATAATTATCTGCAAAAGGAAAAAATTGATTTATGTGTATTGAGTAATCTTCCTCACGTGATTTATGATTATATTCTATACGCTTTATGCAAGATTTCAGGCATAAAAATAATTATGATGTATAGATTGCCTGTAATTCCACATAAGAATGTATCTGTTTATTTGCTTTATGATATTATAGAGCACATACCTGATTTAAGGGAAGATTATCTGTTTTTTCTGAATAACGAAGATAAGTGGCATCTTTCTGAACGAATGCTGTCTTATTTGGAATTAAAAGAAGGAAATGAAGATAAGACTTTTACAGGTATAAGTCGTGAGTCATCAAGTTTTATTAAAAAAAAGATAAATAAGCTAAAGGTAACTTTATCTTTTTTGAGGAAAAGTGATATGCTGAATATTATATATTACTACTCGCATAAGTTAAATAAGCGCTCAGTAACGGCCCCGAATTATCAAAATAATCCTGATTTAGACTGTAAGTATATTTATATTTCTTTGCATTTTCAGCCAGAATGTACCACTTGTCCTATGGGAGGAGAATTCGTTCATCAAGATTTGATGATTGATATAATAAAAAAATCCATTACTAAAGATATTAAAATTTATATCAAGGAGCATCCTCGGCGGAGTGTTGATGATCGGGTTTATATTAATACTAAGATTGACTCACAAGTTGAATTTATAAATCCTCAATATAACTCGTACAGTTTAATTAAAAATTGTTTAGCTGTTGCAACAATCACAGGAACAGCTGGATGGGAGGGGTTTCTCAACAATAAGCCAGTTTTGATGTTTGGGGATTATTTTTATCAGGATGCTCCTGGAGTTTATAAGGTGAAATCTCAATGCGATTGTGTTAGTGCGATGAAAAAGATAATAGAAAATAAAGCATTAATATCTGATGCTCAAATAAATGCTTTTCTTAAGGCTGTAGAAAAGAACACATTCCCAGGTTGGGTTGATACTCGATATGCGACATTGTCGACTATGACTGAAGATGAAAATTGTAAAAATATAGCAAATCATTTATCAAAAGCTATTTGTGATATCTATAAATAAAAAAGGTACTAAACTTATAAAAAAAAATATTGTCGGCTTTTTTAGATACGTCACTATTTCTGTGTTCGGCTTTAATCCAATACTTTGGATTAAAGAATATCTGTGTGTTAAAAAACTCATAGGTAACTATAATGTGCCATTTCAGAATAAGAATGCAAAAGAGTGTTACGCGATTATTATTATACCATGGTTAGGAATTGCTGTCCCTTGGTTCTCAATAATTTGTGGCCTTTTTATCCAAGCTAGGGGCAAAAAGGTGAAATTCATTGTTGATGACGTGATATTCGGACAAAAGTATTTCGGAAGCAAGATACAGTTGATTTGCATAACTTCCGTATTGAACTTACTTGGAGAAAACCAGGATATAATTAAACTAAGCGGGTATATCTCTCGTATACCTTTAAACTCAGATAAACATCATATAATTGATGAACTAGCTAAATTAAATGCAGTATGGGCGTTGCGTGGTGAAATGAGTGATGTTGGCAGAAATCAATACATCATGAGAGCGACGCGTCAACTGAGCGTAAGTTATGGAGCTATCTCCAAAATATTACAGAGTGGTAATTTTAATTCACTTCTCGTACCCGGTGGCATTTGGGGTTCCTCTGGCCTCTGGACAAAATTGGCGAAAACTTCGGGAATTCGTGTCTCAACATTTGACTCGAGTGGTTTCGGTGTGCTTATGCTCGCAGTCAATGGGATAGCAAGCCAATTACAGGATATTCCTGAAGCGTTCTCCTTGCTGAAAAAAAATGCTGATTCTTTTGAAGCGCATTCATATATCGTTGAGGCTGCATTAAACGAGATGGATAAGCGACGTTCCGGTAATGACAAATTTGCTTCACAGCTCTTAGGGGCAAGTTCAAAAGATATTGATCGGCGTTTTGAGGGAGCTGTGCTATTGGCATTAAATTCTTCTTGGGATTCCGCAGCATTAGGACTTCATGGTGTATTCAAGAACAACAAGGAGTGGATAATTGAAACAACACAGTTCATTCTTAACCACACATCAGTTCCTGTTATTATTCGTCAGCACCCAGTCGAGCGGCTTGAAATAGCACATACCAGCGATGATTATAGAGGTTTATTGACTCGTCATTTTGGAAACAATCCTCGTTTATTTTTTATTGCAGCAGATGAAGAAGTAAATAGTTATGATCTCATTAATCAAGTAGTTGCAGTAGTAGTTCATACATCTACATTGGGAATTGAAGCTGTAATTCATGGTAAGAATGTAGTGACTCAGTCCAATTCTTATTATGCTGATTTAGGATTTGTTCGAAAAGCATCATCGTTGAATCAGTATCATGACTATTTATTGGATGCAGTGTCTAATCCATTTGGAGTTTCACAAACCATGCGCGACGATGCGCTGTACTGCTATTACTTAACTCAATGCTGTAATTGGGTATTTTCACCATTTAATCCTGAAGGATTCATGGATTGGAGTAGTTACAACCTTGCAGCTCTATCGATGCATGAAAAGGTACAGATGACTATTGATGCTTTGGTACAAAACATTCCTATTGCCTATCTTAACCATACAAAAATGATTCATCATCAATCCTAATAAAACAGGTAAGTATTGAATATTTTGAATGTTGTAATCAAGTTTCTTAAAAAAATATTAACAGTTTCCTACACGCATGTTATGCGAGGATCGTTTGCCAGTTGGGGAGCAGGATCGATATTAGGGCGTGATGCAAAACTGATGTATCCTCATCTGATACAGATAGGAGATAGAGTTTTATTGGGTGAATACATATGGCTTAATGCGAAGGATGATAGGCAAGACGGAAAACCAACGATGAAAATCGGTAATGGTACTTACATTGGTCGCTTTGTACAAATCAATGCATGGAGAAATGTTAGCATAGGCAGCAATGTACTTGTTGCCGATCGGGTGTTTATTTCAGATGCAGATCACAATTTTTCAAATACAGATGTCCCAATTCGCTTACAAGGAGATTCCTATGTTGGTCCAGTGGTATTGAAAGATGGATGCTGGATTGGTATCGGTGCAGTTATTCTTCCTGGAGTTACTGTTGGGAGGAATGCAGTCGTTGCCGCTAACTCAGTAGTGACAAAGGATGTTCCTGATTTAGCAGTAGTAGGTGGAGTACCGGCTAAAATAATCAAACAACTCTGAACTATCGATAATGAATAAGATAACTCGGAAGGTATTGCGCTTTCTGAAACGATATACCTCATTACCAGTAAAAATCAACAGAATACAAGAGGCGTTAGGACGTATTGAACAACGACAACTTGGTATGTGTTCTGATATAAATCGAAGTGAGTTCAGGGTATTTTCACAATGGGGAGAAGATGGAATTATCCAGTTTCTCATCAAGAATGTTGTCATTGAACGACCAGTATTTGTCGAATTTGGTGTTGAGAACTACACGGAGTCAAATACTCGATTTTTATTGACTAATAATGTATGGTCTGGTTTAGTGATTGATGGAAGTGCTGAAAATATCGAGTATATTCGAAAAGACCCAATATATTGGGCAAGCAATTTAAAGGCTGAACATGCATTTATTACAAAAGACAATATCAATAAATTGCTTGTCAGCAACGGTATTACCGGTGATATTGGATTACTTTCAGTTGATGTTGATGGAAATGACTATTGGATTTGGCAGGCGATAGATACAATATCACCGCGCATAGTTATTTGTGAGTACAACAGCCATTTTGGATCGACTGCTGAAGTGACCATACCATATGATGCTTCATTCGTCCGAGACAGAGCACACTTCTCGAAGATCTATTATGGAGCTTCTATTTCAGGCTTGTGTTCCCTTGCAGCCCGAAAAGGATATTCGCTTGTAGCTTCAAATTCAGTCGGTAACAACATCTTTTTTGTGCGAAATGATCTTGTAGGATCACTTACTGTATTGACACCATCAGAAGCATACCGTATCTCTCAATTTCGTGAATATCATGATGAGACAGGGCAACTGACCTTTGATGATTTTGAAACCAGACGTAAAAAAATCAGTCATCTTCCTCTTTATGACCTTAAGAAGAATGCGTTAGAGAAGATCTCGAAGATCCCCGGCATTTTATCCTGAAATAATAGTTTTGTAAAAGTTACATGGACAAAGTTGCTCTCATTACAGGCGGTTTCGGATTTCTTGGGCGAGCTGTAGCTCGTAAGTTCAAGCAGCAAGACTATAGAGTCATTGGGATTGGTCACGGCCGCTGGGCACCTGAGGAAGCCAGGTTTCACGGATTTGATGTCTGGCTTAATGCGGGAGTGTCTTTATCAAGCCTGATGTCACTCAATGAAAATTTTGATATTGTTGTTCATTGTGCTGGCAACGGATCTGTTGGTTATTCTTTGACTAACCCGTTGGAAGATTTTTATAAAACCGTGCAGGGAACAGCTGAATTACTGGAATATTTAAGAATAGCAGAATCAAATGCATTGCTTGTATATCCATCGAGTGCAGGCGTTTACGGGGCAAAAGATGATGCTCCTATCAAGGAATCTGATGCATTGAACCCAATCTCTCCTTACGGATATCACAAAAAGATTACTGAGGAGTTACTGTTATCAAACTCTCAAAACTTTGGCCGAAGGGTTGCTGTCATTCGTTTCTTCTCGATTTATGGTCCGGGTCTGGCCAAACAGTTGTTGTGGGACGCAAGCGCGAAATTTTGTACTGTAAAAGGCAAAAATGCCTTGTTCTGGGGAACAGGTGAAGAAACCCGCGACTGGATCAGCTGCGATGATGCTGCAGATTTAATTATTGCAGCATCTAAATCCGAAGAAAGATTTATGGTGCTTAACGGTGCCAGCGGAAAGCGAGTGACTGTCAGACAGACGTTGGCTTTGTTGAAGGCCGCGTTGGGGGTTGATACAGATTTTGAATTCAATCAAGTCGTTCGTAAAGGAGATCCACGTTTTTATCATGCAGATATCAGTAAAGCGCTGTCTCTGGGATGGAATCCCTCAACTGGATTGACCCAAGGAATAATGGATTACGTTTTCTGGCTAAAGAACCGTCCGGAGTACAAGATTGATTAAGGTTGCTTTTTGGTATGACCGTCCTCAGGAATATACCGGGGGTTTGAACTATTTGCGAAATCTACTGTATGCATTATCCCTGCTCGAAGATAAAAAAATTAAACCCTATATTTTTTTTGGGAAAAAAGTAGATGCTGACATAGTGAACTCTTTCGGAAATTTGGCGACTGTAGTTCGTACTTCGATTTTAGATCGCAAAAGTCCAGCATGGTTCCTCCACCAGGTTCTGCAACGGATTTTCCATTCTCTTAAGATGGTTGATTTTGTAATCAGACGTCACGGAATTTCAATCGTTTCACATGCAGAGCATCTTTACAGCAGTACCCGGCCCTTTCATATAATAAGCTGGATACCTGATTTTCAATATTTACATTTGCCTCACCTTTTTCCTGGGCTTGATACGGTTGCGGAAACAAAACGAATGCAAACAATTGCGGCACAATCTGATATGCTGATTTTGAGTAGTTATGCAGCGCTTAAAGACTATCAGAGCATTGCGGATCCCGACAACAAGATCACAATC
>Ga0326726_10006197_pt1 | contig 10774 bp, 5 predicted proteins | sample MHFenrmetagenome_2_FD_207603 | JGI IMG/M metagenome (GOLD analysis project Ga0326726, IMG submission 207603) | Lab enriched peat soil microbial communities from Michigan Hollow, Ithaca, NY, United States - MHF15MN | ecosystem: Environmental > Terrestrial > Soil > Wetlands > Peat | place: USA... | reverse complement strand
CTTAAAACGTTTTCACACTTTTTCCGAATTTCTCTGACCTCCTCCTGCTTTGCCTCTTTTGGAATGATGAATAAAATGTGAGCGGGCCGAAAGGTCTCATTGATTCGATAGCGATCGATATTCTTTCGGTAGAACTCCCTAAGCTCCTTCTCTCCTGTCTTTGTTTCGGCCTTCACCTCACCACTGATCAATTTCTTGCGCTGGAGGCTCTTTTCGATCTGTTTCTTATAGCTCTCCAGAGTCAGGCCTTCGGCACTCAAGGCCTTTTCCAACTGTTCCTGGGTCGCATTGTTCCGTCGCTTGATTTGGTCCAGGGTGGCTTCGACTTCTTTGTTGGATACCTTAATTCCTGATCTTTTCACTTCCTGGTCAATCAATTTTTCCTCAATCAGCTTCTCCAATACCTCTCGATGAAGCGCCTGCTCTCGTTCCCGCTTCTGCAAACGATCCCCGGCCACGACCTCCTCTTTAATGGGGTTGACCCATTTTTCAAGTTCGGAGAGGGTGATGATCTCTTGGTTGACCACAGCCACCACACGATCAACGACAGCTTTACTCAAAGGGATCGGCGCACATAAAACAAAAAAGAATCCAATGAGTAAAAAGAGTTTTTTCATCTCCTCTCCTCTCCTCTCCTCTCCTCTTATGACCTCAGCCACTTCTTGTTGACCTTGATTTTCGCCTTTCCCTTGAGGCCTATCAACCACTTCTGATAATTCTCCTCCCCTTTCTTCTGCCCGAGCTCTTGAAGAATCCCTGACTTGGCTTCCTCAAATGGAATCTGCCGTGGTTCGATTTTTTCTTCTAATTTAAAAATATGATAGCCATAGGGGCTTTTGATCACCCCGCTGATCGTTCCCACTTCCATGTCAAACACATGGTCGAATTCGACCGGCTTCTCCCCCTGACTGAAATAACCTAAATCCCCACCCTGGACCTTTTCAGGCCCCAGGGATTTCTCCACGGCTACCTTCTCAAAGTTCTCCCCCTTTTTCAGTCTTTTCAGAACTTGGATTGCTTCTTCTCCATCGGCTAGGACGATTTGACGTGCCCTCACCTTCCGGCCGAGCTGAAAAGAAGACCGATGCTCTTCATAATACTGAAGGGCTTCCTTTTCATCGATCTTCTCTTGGAAGTGCATGACACTTCGCATCACCTTTTCGGCTAATAATTTTTCTTCAAGCCGAAGTTTCCATTCCTCCAGGGTGATCCCCTTGAGACCCAATTTTTCTCCGAACCCCTCCCCGGGATAATCTTTCCTTATTTCAAAAATAGCCTGATCCAACTCTTTCGGAGAAATCCGGAGTCCCAATCGTCGGGCTTCTTGAACAAGAAGCTTTCGTTCGATGACCTGATCGAGATAAACCCGTCTTAGCTTCTCAAAGCCTCTCTCTTTGATCTCTTTGCCTGGCTCTAAGACCAACTCCCTAAACTCCCGATCAAATTCTTCCACCAGGACCTGTTCCTCATTGACTTGAGCGATCACCTGTTCTGGCAGTCCCACTCCCCATTGGTCGCATCCCCACAGAAAAGACAGAAGGATGATTAAAATGAAAAGGGCAGGAAATTTCTTCATTTCTTCCCTTCTTTTGGCTTCGCCTCCTTTTTCTCTTCTTCAGCCCATAACTTCTCATTGATGGTGATCTTGGATTTCGATCTTGTCTCTTTCACATAGGCAAGATAGGCCTCCTGTTTTCTCTTTGGTTGAAGGAAAAAACGAATCCTTTCTTTAACTTGATTCAGGGGCCTCAAGGTGCTCCCCCGCATGTCTTCCAATCGGATGATATGGTATCCGTACGGGGTGCTCACGACCTCGCTAATGTCCCCTCTCTTTCTGAGAGAAAAGGCCGCTTCTTCAAACTGAGCAAAGGGGGGAGCCAACTGTCCTCGACGGATATAACCGAGGTTTCCTCCGTCTTCTTTGAATTTACCGATATTGTAGGTGGAGGCCAACTTCTCAAAACTTTCACCCTGCGAGAGTTTCGTCACGACCTCTTTCAGCGCAGGCTCCGAATTGACCACGATGTGACGAATCTTGATCTCCTGCGGTTCTGTAAAGAGGGCCTGGTTTTCTTTATAATATCGCCCAATCTCCTCTTCAGAGACTTCCCCCCTCTCTCTCAGTCCTTCTTCGAGAAGGGCATCGATGAGAATGGCCCGTCTCGCATCCTCGATCTTGGTCAAGATCTCTTTTTTCTTATCCAAACCTTTGATCTTGGCTTCCTGATAGAGCACTTCACGGGGAATCACATAATTTTCGAGAAAATCCCTCGTCCCTTTCTCACTTAATAACTTCATCTTCCCTTCCAGGGGTTGTTTTTCCAACATCTGCTCGAACTCTTCCAGAGAAATTGAAACATCGTTGATCCTGACCAGCTCTTTCTCCCCCAACGCCTTCTCTTGTGACTTCTGACAGCCACAAAACAAAAAAGAGAGAAAGAGCAACATCCCGAAGAAAACCAATCTCTTCGCCGCCATCTTCACCGGATCCATTGATTCATGAAGTTTATTTCCGCTCTTTGTTGAAGAGGATGCCTGAAATTTAGCACATCAAGCTAATGCTTGCAATAGCTTTTTGGCTGCTCCGAAGGGGTCTTGTCTGACATCGGGCCATCCTTCGATCACCAATTTAGAGTCCGGGGTGAATCGATATTTGCCCTCCCCTTGATGCACAAAATCGACGACTCGCTGGGGAGAGACCTTTGTGCTTTGGTCAAAGCTCAGGACAAATTGAGAAGGCGTCTCCTCAAATCTTTTGATCGACAATCTCGTCAGGAGAATTTTCACCTTGATCACTTCCAGAAGATGGTTCACTTCTTTGGGAATCTTCCCAAATCGGTCGATCAGCTCCTCTCGAATCGTCTCCACTTCCTCATCAGAGTGAGAAAGGGAAAGCCTTCGATAGAGACTCAGCCGTTCCCCGGGGTCCTCCACATACGTCTCTGGAATGAAGGCAGGAAGATGGAAGTGAATCTCCGGGGTAATCTCTTCGATCACTGCTTCACCTTTCAGTTCCCTGACGGCTTTTTCCATCAATTGGGTGTAGAACTCGAATCCCACCGCGGCGATGTGTCCAGATTGAGAAGGGCCGAGGAGGTTTCCTGCCCCACGGATCTCCAAATCCTGAATCGCCAGCTTGAATCCGGATCCTAATTCACTCAATTCCTGAATGGCTCGAAGCCTCCCCATGGCATCCTTGGAAAGGGCGAGGTCACTGGGGATGATGAGATAAGCGTAGGCCTGATGGCTCCCCCGGCCCACGCGACCACGGATTTGATACAGGTCTGCCAGACCGAAACGCTCCGCATGATTGATCAGGATGGTGTTGGCGGTCGGGATATCCAAACCGGATTCGATGATACTGGTGCAGACGAGAAGATTCACTTCCTTCTTCACAAATTGGAGCATCACCCTTTCCAATTCCTTTTCTCTCATCTGACCATGGGCAATGGCCAGAGAGGCCCTCGGAACAAGCTCCTTCAAATGGTTCGCGATCGTATGGATGTTCTGGACGCGATGGTGGACGAAGAAAACTTGGCCTCCTCGTTCGAACTCCCTCTGGATGGCGTCCCGGATGACTTCATCATCGTAACGAACGACGAAGGTCCGGATCGACAGGCGATTCTCGGGGGGGGTCTGGATGAGGCTGAGATCCCGAATTCCAGAGACAGCCATCTGGAGGGTCCTCGGGATCGGCGTCGCGGTGAGCGTGATCACGTCCACGAGCTTTCTCATCTGTTTCAATTTCTCTTTGTGAGAAACGCCGAATCGATGCTCCTCATCAATCACCACCAGTCCCAAGTCCCGGAAGGAGACATCCTTTTGCAAGAGTCGGTGTGTCCCGATAACAATATCCACCTTCCCCTCCTTCAGCCGCTGAACGATCTCTTTCTGCTCCCGGGGGTTTTTAAACCGACTCAACACCTCGATCACCACGGGATAGATCTTAAATCGTTCACGAAAAGTTTGATAATGCTGTTGCGCCAAAACGGTCGTGGGAACCAAAATGCCGACTTGTTTTCCACTCATCACTGCACGATAGGCAGCCCGGATGGCCACCTCCGTCTTCCCATATCCGACGTCTCCACAGATCAGGCGATCCATGGGTTTGGACTGATCCATCCCCTTCATCACTTCGTCAATGGCTTGCATCTGATCCGGGGTTTCTTCATACTCAAAAGTCGCTTCAAACTCTTTGTAGAACTGATCTAAAGGAGGAAATTTAAAGCCCTCAAAGACCTGTCTGGCCGCATAGAGGTCAAGGAGTTCTTTCACCATCTCTGCGACAGCAGCCTTCGCTCTCTTTTTCGCCCTCTGCCACGAATTGCTTCCCAGCCTGTCCAGTCTTGGGGACTTTCCATCCCCGCCGATGTAACGTTGAATCAGATTGAGCCGGTCCACGGGAAGATAGAGTTTATCTCCATCCACATATTCTAAGAGAAGATAGTCGTTCGAGACTCCCCAGATCTTCAAATGCTTCAGCCCTCTATAACGGCCCACGCCGTAATCGATATGAACGATGAAATCATCTTCTCGAAGTTCGCGATACGAAGAGACCGTTGGACTCCCTCTCTGCCACGAAGCGGAGGTGAAAGAAGCTCGAACCTTTCCTTCGGGAAGCCTCTTTCTCTCTCCAAAGATTTCCTCTTCGGTCAAAATCACCCACCCCTCGCCATGGTTTCGAAACCCCGAAGAGAGGGAGCCGACGAGAAGGACGATGCCTTCTTCGGATGAATTCAGGACCTCTCTAAAGCTTCCTTCTTTTTCCAGCCGCGGCTCTACTCCATACTCCGAGAAAAGATCTCTCAATCGCTCCGCCTGACCCCGGGTATGAGAAGCGATAAAGACCCCGATTCCCTTTTCTCGCCAATCCTGAAGGTTTCGCAGGAGCACTGAAAAAGGAGAGGCCTCTGGAAAACCGGCTTTCGCGGAAAGAACGGCCTTTATCTCCCTCTGAAGATTTTCATTGCTCTCCATCTCAAAAGAAAAAACCTGTTGGCTTGGAGGAGCGAGGGGCCCTCCTTGGAGAGAGATGGTTTGAAATCTTTCCAAACAACGCGAGACCTCTTCATAACGAAGATAAATCATCTCGGGTGGAAGGATAGACTCCATCTTATGCAGGGCCTTTTCATAACGTTCCTCAATCAGACGAGAAAAAGCCTCGATCTCTTTCTCCACTTCGTCGCCTTCTTCAATAACGATGGTTTCATGCCCCTTCAGATAATCGAGAAGGGTTTTCAAGGAGTGGGCGGAGGCGTCTCTGGAAATATCCCTTGCCGGAAGGAGAATCGCATTTTTCATCGTCCCCTGGGTCAGAGAACGCTGGGTCTCTGTTTCAAAACGGCGGATGGACTCCAAACGGTCTCCGTCGAATTCCAGCCGAAGAGGTTCCTCGTAAAAAGGAGAGTAGATATCAATGATCGCTCCCCGGACGCTAAAATCTCCCCTCTCCTCGACCGTCCTCGCCGAGGTATAGCCGCCATCGTGAAGAAAATGGATCAATCGGTCGCGATCGACCACCTCTCCCTCGGAAAGGTAGATCACGGACTCTTTTAATTCGGCCGGGGCCTGAACCTTTTGCATCAAGGCCTTGACGGAAGAGACGATCAATACTTTTTCCCCATTTAAGAGAGAAAAAAGGACTCTCACCCTTTCCCTGACGATTTCGGGATGAGGAGGAATTTCATCATATGGAAGCGTTTCCCATTGAGGGAAAAGAAAGGAAGAGACTTCCTGACCCTTCGTAAAGAATCTGACGTCCTCGAGTAGGGACTCCGCATTCCTTAGGTGAGGAGTGATAACCAGCAAGGGTCCTCTCGCTTTCTCTCTCCAATGTGACAAGAAATAGGCCTTCGAGGAACCTGCAAGGCCGGTCAAGCCGATTCGTTTCCATTTTCTCCATGGTTCAGAGTCGAACCACGACCCAATGGAATCAAATTTTCCCTTTGTCAGCTCAGTCATAGCTTATTAATTTTTCAACGAAGGAGGGACAAGTGTCAAGGCTCAGTCCGTGTCCGATGTACTGAGGGGCTATTTGGATTTTTCCACGGATCACGAATCACGTGACACGATCATGTTCTTTTATGCGCATCCGATAAAATTTAATCCACCTTAGGGAAAGAGGATAGGCAACTAAGCTGAAGAAGGTGCAGAGAATGAACGAGCCGATCAGAAAAGAGAGGAGAAGGTCCCCTTGGGAAGCGATACGACTCCAAAAAACTGAGCTCATAAATTCTTGATCCATTCCAAATTGAAAAATTCCCTTAAGTGTCGTCCAGTCAATCAAAGACCCTGTTACTTGCATTCCCACCCATGTGGCCGCCACATAATAGGGAACAATCCACCAGGGACTGTTTGTCCAGACCCCTAAGAGAATGGCGGGCCGGTTCAAACCGAATAGAAAAGCAATCGTCAAACCGACAACGGTGTGTAGGCCTAAAAATGGCGAAAAACCCAGGAAGATACCAATGGAATAAGCAAGGGCCGTTCTCTCTGGGGTGTCGTCGACATGGAGAAGCTTCTTTATAAAATCTTTGACAGGTAAAGCACCCAACTTGGACTAAATTGTAACCTTCATCCGTCCAACATGCAACGGCCCCGCGCTGCCACCCCCGGTTTTTTCCTTCGCCCATAGCCGGAGTAGATCCCCTCCGAGGTTTCATAAGGCCCGAAACCCGTCCTTCCTCGACAGGCTCGGACGCAGAGGGGCGGGTTGGAGAAGCTTTAGAGCGGCCTCCTCTAAGTGATCTGGCGAAGGAATCCCAAACCTTTCCTCAACCTTGGTTCTTGATGCAGGCGAAGGTTCCCCATAACAATCATTAATTGCCGCATTCTAAAGGTTCGAGAACTTGCCCCTCTGCGTCAAGAACTTTTCTGAAAACTTTCTTCAGAAAACTGGGGATGCGCGAAGTCCGCGCAGCTGTTAAGATAGAGACACCTGTTTGAAATAAAACAGGCATCGCACGAAGGGTTCTTTGCTTTGCAGACGGACCTTCCGAATCGAATGAGGTTGAGGTGAAGCGATAAGGATTTCCCCTTTGGGACGAGAGGCGCCATCCATTGATGAGCCTTTTCTGCATCCATCCGTTCAGGGATGAAACCAAGGCGCTTCCCGGTACGAAGCACGTGAGTGTCAACCGGAAAGGCCTCTTTTCCCAGGCCAAACAGGAGGAGACAGTGAAGGGTCTTCGGACCGATCCCCTTCAGGCCGCCTATCGTTTTCTTAATTTCCTCGTCATCCATCTTTTTTAAGAAAAAAAGACTCAATCTCCCTTCCCGTTCTCTGATCCAATGCAAGATTTCACGGATGCGCCTCGCCTTCTGCTCCGCTAACCCGCCCGGCCGGATGGCTGAAACGATGCTTCTTGTCTTTCCTTTGAGGACATCCTCCCAACGGGGAAATCTCGATTTCAATCTCCGGTAGGCCCTGTCCCGATTTTGATCGCTGGTATTCTGTGAAAGAACGGTTTCGATGAGAATGTCGAGAGGATCCCCCGGATACTCCCTTCGGGGGACGCCATATTGTTTTTCCAGAACGAGCGTGATCTTTCTGACCTTTGTTTCTAAATCCTCACATCCTTGCCATTGCTTCTTTAATCTTCTCACTCAGTTGTCCTTTGAGAAAGTCCCTGATCCTCGTTTTGACGTTCCTCACAAACCCCTGATAAGTCTCTCTCCCGTCCAATGTTTGAAGGTAGAATTCCCCCAGTTCAGGATAGCGTTTCAGCGTTCGATAGGCCAATTTCGTAAAACGAAAAACGAAACGCGACAACGTGAGTGCCCACTTCAGGTTCCCGCAGATATCATGATGAACGGCTCTTTGATAAAAATCGGAAGGAGCAATCCCCTCCCTTTTCCATTCCTCCATCGCCTCACCCGCCAGCATCCCACTTCGAATGGCATAGTAAATCCCCTCTCCCTGCAGGGGATCCATCAGATTGGCAGCATCGCCCACAAGAAGAATTTTCCCCTGCGCGACCTTCTGCCTTTCATCATAAAATGACGGGAGCGGATGACCTTTGATCTTTGCCGTGTTCCCATCCGGAATATAGTCCAGGCCTTTGAGGAAGGATTTGAGGTATTGACGGGGATTCATCTTCTTCGTCTCTCTGAACATTCCGCCGATCCCGACGGAGAGCCATTCCTTTTTAGGAAAGACCCAGCCATATCCGTTGGGAACTCTCCCGAAGTCCAAATTGACGAAGTGGAGTTCCCGTTTGGGAAAAAGGATGGAGGAATCAAAAGGAATCTCACTTTCTACTGCAATTCCATTCCCGTGGTTTCTCTCCGGCGGCAAAGGCAAAGACCTGGCAACGATACTGTCCGGCCCATCCGCGGCGATGAGATATCGGCATCGCAGCCTTCTCGCTTTTCCCAATTCCACCTCAACCCCGCCGTCCTTCTCTTCGACTCGTGTGACTTTCGCCCCATCCAGCAGGGCTGCTCCACTCTCTAAAGCCTTATCGACTAAAAGCTGATCAAAGCGGTCTCTCATGACTAAAAATGCAATAGGATCTGCGGATTCGATGATCAAAGGATCTTTGGAACAATAAGTGAATTTGGCTCCGTAAATGGTGTTCTCAATGACCGGGCTGAGATCGAAGCCGAGCAAATGAACCGTTTTCATAGAAAGGCAACCCCCGCAGGGTTTGTACCTGGGAAATCGTTCCTTTTCGATGATGAGCGTCTTCAACCCGGCCTTGGCACAAAGCCTCGACGCCGTCGACCCGCCCGGTCCCGCACCTACCACAATCACATCGTAGTCCCAAGTCATCGCACCCATCCTGAAACGATCCTAAGAATTACCATGAAATCAGGATTTGTCAATACTTTAGTAGCCGCAGCCTTCAGGCTGCGACTTCACGCGCGAAGCGAAAGCAGAATCTATCGGAAAGAGATAAGAGCAATGATATGAGATGGGTATTAATAATGCCACTTAAAATATAAACCCGTCCCCAATTATACTTTGGGCATTTCATCTTTTTCCTCTTTTAACTTCCTGCACGTGCAAGGATGTCTCGAATCGGTTTTGCGTTGAGAGAACCTTCCCGAAGGTTCCGATCGGACAGGCCGTTTGCTGTCTTGTGGATGAGTTCAACCGCGGCGCCCCATTGCTCTCTCGCTTCGCTTCCACGTCGTAGCTTATCGTAAACCGATGCCAGGGAGGCGTGCGCCTCCCAAAGCTGCCGTGGATTTCCCACTTCTTTAAGAATCAAAATTGCTTCGCTAATACTCGAAATCGCATGGTCGAACTCGTTGCGTTTCAACTGAACCTCGCCAAGTAACCTTAAGAATCTTCCCTTGATTTTTTCCGTATGTTCTCTCCGTGATACTTCGAGATTTTTTATAATTCTTGCCTCCGCTTCATCAACCTTTTCGCGCTGTAAAAGGATCAGAGAGGCCAGGAAATCCAGCCGGGCCTCCCAACGGTCTCGTGATCTATAATAGTCAGAACTCTTCGACTCTTCTTCAAGAGATTTTATACGGTCCCATGCTTCTTCTGTTTTCCCTTGATCGAACAGATTCTCCATCAAGTTGACATTGGCTTGCGCAACGATCTCGGCAGTGATCGGAGCCTCCATCGGATATTGTTCAATGAGTTTACGTGCGATCCCCTGGCTTTTCAGGTTCCATTTCCAGGCTTCTTCGGGATGATGAATCTCGCTGTAGCAGTAACCCAGAGTGTTGTAAAGTCTCCCTAAGTGGACTGCTCCTACAAATTTTTCACAAAGATCAATTCCATGCCTGAGTGCAGCGAAGGCATCTTCGATACGACCAATTTCGGCAAGAGAAAGTCCCCGGATGAATATAAGACCTGAGAGTTGGGTGAGGTTAAACATTTCGCTGACCGCATCAGTCAGTCCTTCTGTTAATTCGACTGTTTTGCCGGGTCTGCCAAGCCATCTCTCCGATACCGCACGTATTCCACGAGTAGCCATGACTGCTCGTGGATTCCCTGTCTGAAGCGCCATTGACTCAGCTTCGACTGCCATATTGTGTCCTTCATATCGGTGGCCCAGGATAGCCAAATAGAAACCCTTGGTCGAAAGTATTCGACTCTCGGCCCCTTTATCACCCACCTCTCTGGCTCTTGCGATTCCTTCTTCATAAGATCTGATTGCTTCTCCACGCTCCATTGGCGTAAACCACCTTGCCCATCCAATCTCCACCAAAATCTCCATTTCATCTGCGATCAAACCGTGTTTTTGGCAGACTTCCATGGCTTTTCTATAATTGTCCAGTGCCGTATTAATATCACCAATATCAACACTGGCCGAGGCCAGTCCTTGATGAATTCTTCTTTCTTTATCCGGGTCCAGTGAAATATGGGCGCTTTCTACCATTCTTAATGCTTGCCTAAAAAACTCGCATGCCGCCTGAGCAGCCATATTTTGATTCGATTTTTCTCCTGCCAACATTAAATACTCAATGGCCTTTTCTGCCTCTCCACTTCTCCCATAATGATGTGCAAGCAACTCGTAGTGTTCGGGAAGCCGATCTGCATACAGTTCTTCGATGGCTCGGGCAATGCGGCCGTGGATCTCCTGACGCCTCTGCTTAAGCAGACTTTCGTAAGCTACCTCCTGGGTGAGAACATTTTTGAAGATGTATTCCAGCTCCGGGTAGAGGGCTTTTTCGTATAGGATCTCGAGCCCCACCAGGTTCGTCAGGCGCACCCGCAATTCCTCTCCTAACTCCATGATGCTCTTGAGGAGGCGAAAGGCGAAATCCTTCCCAATGACACTCGCTACCTGCATGGTATGTCTGAGGTCTT
>Ga0326726_10006195_pt1 | contig 10774 bp, 9 predicted proteins | sample MHFenrmetagenome_2_FD_207603 | JGI IMG/M metagenome (GOLD analysis project Ga0326726, IMG submission 207603) | Lab enriched peat soil microbial communities from Michigan Hollow, Ithaca, NY, United States - MHF15MN | ecosystem: Environmental > Terrestrial > Soil > Wetlands > Peat | place: USA... | reverse complement strand
TGACAGGGTTCTGAGACAGTTGGTCCGCTTTTCATCACCTCATCAAAGGCTTCCATTATCAAATCCCGAGTCTCGAAGAGGTGTTGAATACCTTTCGTGGTATCCGTGATAATGTTCAGGCCATGGACACCAAACACGCCTTTCGCAACATCCTTATCCATTCCAAGGTCCTGAAGGATTTTTGCAGTTTCTTTCTTGTATTTCTTCACGTTCGCTGGTAATTCATTATCGTAAATCGCTTTAACGATGTTCTCCGGGAGAGGTTCCACCTCGATATAGAACCTGTTGTGTTTGTTCGGTGATTTCCCTTCAAATTTATGGGGACTTGGTTTGCTCACAGTCTCACGATAGACCACAATGGGTTCAGAACAGACAATTTCCATTTTATGGTCATTGCGGATACGATACTCGGTAATCTCAAGATGTAATTCTCCCATACCGGACATCAGGTTCTCTCCAGTCTCCTGGTTGATCTGCACTTGGATACTGGGGTCTGCTTTTGAGATTAATCGAAGAACCTCAACGAGTTTGGGGAGGTCTTTTGTGTTTTTCGCTTCAACCGCAACAGTGACGACGGGTTCTGAGACATGTACTATACGTTCAAACGGCTCAGCGTTAGGGTCATCGGTCACAGTACATCCAGCGATAGCATCACGGATACCTGTTGCAGCAACAATATTTCCTGCGCTCACATAGTCAATAGGGATACGATCAGGTCCAACCATGACATTGGTTTGTTGAACACGATTCTTGTTAGGCATTCCAATAACATATAACTCCTGTCCACGCTGAATCTTTCCGCTGAACATCCGACCAATCGCAACCTCACCGGCATGGGGATCAAGGATAATCTTCGTAACCATCAACGCGAGTGGCCCGTTCTCGTTACATTCAACCATGTTTTTGCCAAGCGGACTTGTGAGATCTCCTCTCCAGATGTGTGGAATCCTATATTTCTGTGCAACATTGGGAGGTGGAAGATGATCAATAACCATGTCTAAGACAACTTCATGGATAGGGGCTCGTTTCGCTAAGGATTTCTGATCATTGTTCTTACAGTAGTTATACACATCTTTGAATCCTAAGTTGGTTTTTTTCATGCGGGGAACGGAGACCGCCCAGTTATGGAACGCGGAACCAAACGCAACACTACCGTCTTCGACCTTCACATTCCATTTTCCTTTGAAGTCATCACCGACTACTCGATCAAGGAGTTCATTGAATTTACTAATGATTTTAATGAATCGATTTTGCATCTCTTCCGGTGTGACTCGAAGCTCATTAATGAGCCGATCTACTTTGTTGATGAACAATATTGGTTTGACTTTTTCACGGATCGCTTGACGAATAACGGTTTCGGTTTGTGGCATCGCACCTTCAACAGCGCAGACGACAATGATACATCCATCAACTGCACGCATCGCACGGGTGACATCACCACCGAAGTCAACATGCCCAGGCGTATCAATTAAGTTAATCAAGTAATCATGCCCTTCAACGGTGTGAACCATGGATGCTGATGCCGCGTTAATCGTAATCCCCCGTGCCTGCTCTTGTTCATCGTAGTCTAGTACTAGTTGTTTTCCTGCAAGGTCTTCGCTCATCATACCGCACCCTGCAAGCAGGTTATCAGAAAACGTTGTTTTTCCATGATCAATATGAGCAGCAATCCCGATGTTTCGAATATGATCTAATTTATTCATCAGCGCTGTTGCTTTCTGAATATTTTCTTCTTTTCGCCCCATAGGTTATACACCTTCAAAAATCCATATCTTATTTTTTTTTTATCGAGCTGCTTTGGCGACCCGCTCAAGATCATTTTTCTTTGCAACCGCAAAAGATGAAGGATCATTCTTGCTAGCCTTGAGGAGCTCATCAGCAAGGCATGCTTCGATTCTCTTCTTATTTTTATGGCTCCCAGTCATGGCACCAGAGCAGATGTTCCTTAACGCGATGTCCAGTCTGCGTTGTGGTGAGATATCCACGGCCTTGGGAACCATGATGCCTCCGAACCGTAGCCTGGTTGTTTCTTCTTTTGGTGCAGCATTCTGCAATGCGTCAATAAGGACTTGAACAGGGTTTGTTTTGGTGCGTTTATCGATGATTTCAAAGGCCATTCGAACAACCTTGTAGGCTTTCGTCTTCTGCCCGGTATACATCTCTGTTTTCATCAGGATGTTAATCAGTCGTTCGATAATCGAGATGTTCGATTTCCCGAACATCTTATTTGCATGTGGCGCGCCGAGGAAGAAATCCTTGTTTTCGAGGTTGATGTAGCGTTGCAGTCCTTGGTCTTCGATTTTTACTGTACTGATGTCGTATTTTGAGAACATTGGGAAGAATGCTGCGCTGGGTTGTGGGTCTTTCTTTTCACTCATATTTATCGTCTCATTGGTTTCTCAATTTTTCCTTTTACGAGTTGATCTAAGGATACGTCATTGACTTTGATGACTTTGAAACGGACGCCAGGGATATCACCGTAACTTCGTCCCATTCGACCGCCGATGCCTTCGACGACAACCTCATCGTGTTCATCGATGAACCCGATCGCATGGTTTCCAGGAGCAAATGCAGTGATTTGTCGACCGTTTTTAATAAGCTGGATTTTTACGCATTTCCGTATCGCTGAGTTCGGTTGTTTTGCCTCGATACCAACTTTTTCGATAACGATGCCTCGTGCTTGTGGTACGCCTCCGAGTGGATCTGATTTTATTTTTAAATGCAAGATTCGTTTTTTGTAGTATCGATCGTTCCACAACTGGTTCTTTCGTGCTTTCTTTAGTTGGCGTGCAGCGTTTATTCCTTTACCCATAGTTCACCTGTTTTATCTGGTAGAAGTGAGGCAGTATACGGCTTTTAATATTTAAATTCTCTCTCCAGCAACAGATGATTTGTAAGGAAAGAATGCCTTGTGATACGACCAGATTTTTTATAAATAAACTTAAATAATATGGCATCCTATAATTGACGGTGGAATCAACATTAATATACGGGAAATTGTTTCGATATTTCCAAGGGGATACGTTATGAAGAACACGCAGAGAAAAAAATTCATCGTAGGTGGAATACTCGCTCTTTTTCTGGCCGCTGGCGTCCTACCTGCTGTTGCTCAAACAGATATTGTCCTGCTTGATACTATTACGGAAGGTGTTGATTTTTCAGCACCGATTTTTAAAGAGAACAATGATGGAAGCGAAATCATAGTCAGCGGGACAAACGGGGTTCTGACCGCGGAAGGATGTCCGCTACTCCCCGTGTTTTCAAAGACGTTTGAGTTCCCACTTGGGACCCATATCGTCTCTGTTGAAGTTGAGCCATCAGCGGTTCAGACCATGCATGTGGACAAACAAATCAGACCAGCCCCGACAAAACAAAAGATCGGTGATCAAATCGTTCCTCTGGATGGGATTGTCAATGATGAAGTTTATAGTAGTGCGGACCCGTATCCAGCATCATGGTACACCATCAGCTCCGGTGCTGGGTTAAACTGTGACAATGACCATACCCTTTTTGTTACCGTCCGTATCAATCCTGTCCGATACATCCCAAGCTCACAATCCCTGCTCTACAGCACCCATCTCACTATCAATATAAAGTATAAAGAAGAACCACCTGCGCAAGCTTCATCAGAGAAGTATTCGTTAGTGATCATCACGCCTGCGGAGTTTTCTGAGACCCTCCAGCCGCTCGTTGAGCATAAAAACACCTATGGCGTCTCGACAATCCTTGTTCCGCTTGATGAGATTTATAGCTCGTATTATTACGGAAGAGATGATGCGGAACGAATCAAATACTTCATCCAGCATGCGGTCGAAGACTGGGATACGCATTATATCCTGTTAGTGGGTGATATGAAGAAACTGCCGATCCGGGTCACCTATGCATCCTGGTGGGAACAAGATATCCTCTCCGACCTCTACTATGCGGATATCTATGATGCCAATGGAGGGTTTTGCAGTTGGGATGCAAATGGGAACAATCGATTTGGTGAAATCGATAAAGATGGGAATGATCTCGATGGTGTTGATTTGTACGCTGATGTGCACGTTGGTAGGCTTGCCTGTGCAGATGTCACAGAGGTGTCAACGGTGGTGAACAAAATCATCACCTATGAGGAAGAAACATATAATCAAATCTGGTTCAAACGCCTCATCCTCGCAGGGGGAGACACCTTCCCCGTAAGCATGGGCGCTCCACCCTTTGTCTATGAAGGAGAGATCACGAATATCAAGGTGGGTCAGTCCATGTCTGATTTTGAACAGACGTTCCTCTGGACCTCCAAAGCAAACCTCCATCCAGCGAATTTCAACAGGGCGATCAATAGAGGCGCCGGGTTCGTCAGCTACTCAGGACACGGATTCGAACATGGATGGGGAACCTTCCGGCCCAACGCAGTAACAAAACTAAAGATTTTCTATTACACGCCCTATATAAATAGATTGAAGAACGGCAACAAACTACCCATCATCTTCTTTGATGCGTGTCTGACCGCAAAACTTGACTTCAACATCACAGACCTTCAGAACTACTATGGAGGGTTTGGTATTCTCTTAGCTCGAATCTTCGGTTTGTCTTCAGATCCCTCTGATTTTTACCAATGTTTTTCCTGGAGTTTTTGTGCAAAAGAAGGCGGAGGGGCTATTGCGACTATTGGGTCGACACGGACCGCGTACACTTGGGTTGATTCCTCGGGAGTCTATGGTGGAGCCGGCTACTTAAACGTCCATTTTTTCGATTCATATGAAGATGGAATTACTGTTGGTCAGATGATGACCGGCTCGCAGAACGCCTATATCCAAAACGTAGGATTAGACTATTTCACGCTTGAAGAGTTCATACTCCTAGGCGATCCAAGTCTGTTGACCGGGGGCTACCAATAAACAAGGTATGCGAAATAGGTTTTCCGCTCTTGAAGGAGCCTCTGCAAGCACTTCAGGGATGATGTAAATCGACAGCAGATGGAACAGAAGAGAAAAGTATTTATTTTCCGATTTTATTTGTTGTTGGGGGACAAAGTAAACATTGGGGAGGCTGCTTTAGGTATCTGCTTTCCACTAAAGGCATTTTCCTCCCATCCAATGCATCCCGTCCCCCACCTTTCAACGTTTTATAAAACCTGAATAAAGAATGTTGACATCATCGAATTTTTAGAGTCTACTCTACAGAAAAAATAGTTAAAAAAAACAAAAAGAAGAGGGTTGTATGATGACAACCACTGCATTCTTAGTCGAATAACGCGCTGAGTCCAGCTGCTGCTTCGTCTTGAGTAACTTCTTCTTTCTTTTCTTCTTTCTTTTTCTCTTTCTTTTCAGCAGGTGCTGCGGCTGCGGCAGGTGCTGCTACTGGGACGGTGGCTGATTTTATCGCCTCGTCAATGTTGACACCCTCAAGTGAAGCGACTAACGCTTTGACTCGTGTGGCATCAGTTTTTACACCAGCGGCAGTGAGAACTTTCTTTACATTCTCCTCGTTAATAGGTTGGCCTGCGGAATGCAGAAGCATCGCACTATATACATACTCCATAGCTTGTTCCTCCTACTATGTTTTGGTTTTTTCGCCCTCGTTACTAACAGGTTTCACCTGTGATGAAACAGACAGCATCGAAGCTTGTGCCTTGGCAAGAAGCGACTTCATAGAATCCTTGGTGTAAATGTTCTTTTCCACCGCAAGAGTATGCGCGCTCCGATACGCCTTTGCTAACAGAGGACGAATCGTCTGGGCGTTTGTCCAGCCCGTCTCCATCGCGAGGCCTACTGCAGTAAATGATGCTGTTCGTAACTGTCCCATGAACCGATCCATGTCAATATCAAGGACGTCTGGTCGGTAAAGATCACCGTTTTCATAGACGGCGTTTAATTTCAATCCAAGTTCAATAGGGAAAATATCGAGACGAGAAAGCATTTGTGCAAGCTCTCGTGAAATCTTCTGCCCTGCCTCGACAAGGACTTTATCGCTTTTAATGATGACTTTTCCTTCTGCAATGGCGGCTGGGATTCCTGCCTTTTGAAGCTCTCCGACGATCGGACCAGGTTTGAAGGGGGTATCACCAGCTAGAACCTCGATATCATGGGAAGCAGTCTCGCCACCCTTTGCTGGGGCGTTCTTCCTCGTCGCCTTAATTTCTTTGAAAAGTGCAAACGCGTTCATATCCGTCGCAATGACCGCGGCTTGACCGTGCACCTCGTTTTTCAGGACACTGATACCTTTCACTTGATTCTCAGCTTCGTCTAACGCCTTTAAAATCAACGTGTTCTTTGAAGCACGTATCTGAGCTTTCGCCCGGATGCCTCCTCGCATCTGCTGAAGCTGTGGAGCTGGAATACCTCCAATGTCAAGGATACCGATGATTTTATGGTGAGAAATCAGAGAAGTGATCTCCGAGACCTCCCCGTGTTTCCATGATGCGACATGCGCCATAACGTAACACCTTTATACTATTCGCATTGGCGGCCCCATGCTTGTTTTCACGTACACTGAGCCGATATTTAATTTCCCGCGTTCGAGTTTTCCTTCAAGTCGTTTCAATATAGCGTCAATGTTGTCTGCGATTTGTTCCGTGTTCATCTCTTCTCGTCCAACCGTTGCATGGATGGTTTTTGTGGTCTTCGACCGAACCTTCACGGTTTTCCGCAGGCTTTTTGCAACACCGGCGATATCGATGTTTGGCGGTACTGGTTTTGGCATTTTCCCCCGAGGACCAAGAATAATACCGAGTGTTTTACCAATCGTGGGCATTAACGGTGCCTCGGCGATGAAAAAATCATACTCATCTGCGATCTTTTTGAACTTTTTCTTATCTTTTGCGAGTTCCTCGATTTCTTCAGGTTTTATTAATAAATCAACGTGATTTTTTGATTTTAGAGCAAGATCACCGCTAGCAAAGAGAGCGAGTTTGGCTTCTGTCCCCCGGCCATACGGCAGCATCACTTCATCTTCGATACGGTTTTTCGCATCGTTCATGTCGATGTTCTTAAGGTTTATGACGACGTCTACCGATTGTTTGAATTTTCGTTCTAGCTTCTTTGACTCTTCAATTGCTTTTTGAACTGCTTCTATAGTTTTACTGTCTGCCATGATACATCATCGACGCTCTTGGGTCTATTTGTTACTCCAGAGGGTAACGTAGTTCTCGGGAATAAGAATCTTATTTATAAAAGTTTGTGTCATAGAGATTATCATCAATCAGAGGCGATTCTTTCGAGAATTAACGTATAGACATCCTCAGGGTCACGGATTTTCCGTAGCTCCTTTTTCCCGATAATCGGGGTCCCCTCCAGGTTCTTCTTATCGACATCCTTATCGGTAAAGACCACGGCATGTTTCTTCGTGATCTTTGAAATACTACTGATGAAATGGGCTTTCTCCGCGAGTTTCTTATTGTATTCCTGGACACAGGTGAGGAGGATTTTTTCTTTTTCTTTGCTGAGAGCCTCAAAGGGGCAGCGATCCATGGGGATGACGCGATAGCCGATGTTTTGAAGTAACGTAAAGATCTCCGATTGGAGTTCTTTGGTGCCTCCCTGGTCTTTTTTATAGAATGGTAACTGTTTGGTTTCCATGAGCAGTGGTTTGAGCAGATCAATTGGCATGGTCACTGTTTGTTCAAACATCGCCTCAATCCGGTCAGCGATATCGATTCGTGCGCTCATCCCATCTTCATACATCCGGACCGTGCGGCGTGTGACACGAACATGATGCGCGAAACTGCCTAGTGAAATATTTTTCTCCTGACGTAACCGTCGTATTTTTTCTTGGTCAAGGTTCACGTATAACCCGCCGGGTGCTGCATAGGCTCGCACGGGGATTTCTTCAAGTAAATGGTTTTGTAATGTCGACGCGGTCACTGTTTGAATACCAAACCTGAAATACACCACGTCATCCTCAAGATCATTCATCCCGTTCTTCTCCCCGATCAGTAAGGGAGTGGCTTTGAGCAGGTACGCAAGCGCCTGTAGTTCATGGGCAACATCTTCGGAGAGTCCATCAATGTTTGACAGGACTTTGATGATGATGAGGGTCTCTCCTCGTCGTGCCACGAGATCAAAACCTGGGAGACGTAATGCACAGGGGTCAGAGGCAGAAAAACCCGCATTCCCTAAAAACTCTCTGATGTGGGTTAGCAGTTCTATTCTATCCATAGGTAATGAAGCTTAAAGTATGACCTCTCTAATAACGTTTTTGGTGAACAATCATCTGGATAGGTATCGATGACACTGACTCAGTGAAGGGTGGGTGCACCACGTATGTGGCACGGACAATCATTCAGAAGATTGTACAAGACTACGAGATTATCGGCTATCCACAGCTCGTGCGTTTAAACCCAAATGTCCCCTGGAAGACTCGAGGAAATGGAGCGTTATGCATCCAGGTCGGGAAGGCTCGTGAAGACATCAAACGGAAAATCGGGGAAATCGACGGACACGACGTCTTCTGCTCGCCAGCCTCCATTGCTGAACTGGATCATCGCCAGCAGAAACACCTTACGATGATCGTGAAAGAAACCGTTGAAACACAAGCCCGAGTAGATGACGAGAACACAAATCCAGGGTATGTTCTGCTCTCCGATAGACCAAACGATGATTTGTACTGGAAGGCAGTAACAACGATTGTTACCCTTAAGGAAGTCAAGAGTCTCTTACAGGAACATCATGCGATCTTTGAAGGATACAAAAACAGTCGAGGCTTGATCGGAGCGACCGCAGCGGTCTGCTGGGAGCCTCAAGACAGGACTTTCGAATTGATCACCTATCGACCTCAACAACAATGGGGATCGAAACGACATGTCGATGCATTATCTGTTCAGCAGATGGATGCGGATTGTCCAAGCACCTTTGACAACTATGATGTGAAAAATCATCATAACCGTATCGTTCCGAATTCACCCTGTCCGATCCTATATGGAATACGGGGCGAGGACCCAGATTCTCTGATGATTGCATCAAGGAAGGTGAAATCTGAGCCTATTGATAGCTGGATACTCTTTGAAACGAATCAGGGAACGGATAATCACCTTCAGCGAAAATCTATCGTACAAATCAAGCCTTTTGAATCGGTCATCGTCCAAGGAAAGGTCGCGGAAGATCCGTTCACGATCCAAGGAGGTCATGTCCTCTTCAGCTTACAGGATAACACAGGAACAATCTCTTGTGCTGCGTATGAACCAACAAAAGAATTCCGACATAGTGTACGAGGACTTTCTGCAGGGGACCTTGTGGAAGTGTATGGAGGTGTTCGTGAGCATCCTCTGACCATCAACCTTGAAAAAATCTGCGTCAAACAACTCACATCTCTGACCGAAAAGATGGAAAACCCGGTGTGTCCAAAGTGTGGGAAGCACATGAAATCAAAAGGAACCAATCAAGGTTACAAATGCATCAAGTGCAGGACAACCAGTACACAACCAATCATCCAACTAAAGCTTCGGTCGATCAAACCAGGTTTTTATGAAGTCCCAGTCTGCGCCCGACGACATCTCAGCAAACCACTCAAAAGAATGAAACAATAATCCATGATTAGGATTATCGGAACCTCAAATACTCCATGATGGAGATACCGTCCACCTGTTCCATATGACCATCGACGATAATCGTCCCAGTGCATCGGACATGGTACCGCCAGTAATTGATAAATCCTAACATCTCGGTATGGTCCACGCTGAGGACTTCCATATTAACAACAAGGAAAACATGTTCGGTCATGGTCTCAATGTTGAAAAACCATGGGACACGCTTGAAATGATCAAGGGAAATATTATCTGTTGAGAACCAGATGGTCTTCGATGGTATCTCGAGATATCCATCGTCTTTTGTGTTCACCACCATAATCGGAAGCTGCGTCACCCTTGTCGTACATATTTCCGCCCACGTGACTGTGTAATTCGATGAGCTACAGGTTCCCCAGAACCATCCAAAATGCAATGCGATCCGCGGGCTAATCCCCCAGTTATGGTCATGATATCCGGTTCCGGTTACATTCATTGTTGTATCATCGATGGTGATGGTCCCTGTCACATTTGCACGGGGGAGAACCACGACCCACCAGTCGCCTGTCTGCTGCTGCCGTTTCCAACCATTGGTACATCCGACAAACTGCAGTGAAACGCCACCTCCAGGGACTTTTATGATAACGTTATAGATGAAGCAATCTTTGAAAGAATCGTACGTACCGAGAATGACCTGGTTGCCTGCGATGAACACGGAGGGTATCTCGGAGGATGCAGAAAAATCCCTGAGGAAATATTTCTCATAGCTCTTAATGACGATAGATCCCTGCTGATACAGGGTGAGTCGTGTTGTGACAATCCCCTTCGCAAATATATTAAGGACTTGTACACCAACGGTCAGGGAGTACCCGTTGTCGAGTTTGGCATCGAAATACCACCATTCAATGTAGGGGAGCTCCCCTCGACCATGAAACGCATCATCTCGTAAGGTGATGCCCTCAATCGATGTGGTATGGTTGTCATGAACGATGATATTGCTACTAGTAGGTAAAGTTGTAAAAAATATACAAAACAGAACAATTGAAAGGACGTTGATTGCTCGTCTCATACGTGTCATTGCCCCATTCACCTTTGGTATTTATATAGTTTCTCCAATATTTATAGATGATGCAGGGAAAATGGAACGTTGATGATGAAGGATTCAGCGTAATACTTTTTAAGGGATGATTGCTTCTGTGTCTCGACTATCAGGATACGCGGGTGTAGTGTAGTCTGGTATCACTTAAGCTTGCCAAGCTTAAAACTCGGGTTCAAATCCCGGCGCCCGCACTC
>Ga0326726_10006194_pt1 | contig 10776 bp, 10 predicted proteins | sample MHFenrmetagenome_2_FD_207603 | JGI IMG/M metagenome (GOLD analysis project Ga0326726, IMG submission 207603) | Lab enriched peat soil microbial communities from Michigan Hollow, Ithaca, NY, United States - MHF15MN | ecosystem: Environmental > Terrestrial > Soil > Wetlands > Peat | place: USA... | reverse complement strand
CTGCGGTCAGAATGGCCACACAGCGGCGTGAGCGATTGCGAGTCCCGCTGCGTTCGGGTCGGCCGATCGAGTTGACTAGGGACAGACACTACTCGCACTACTCGTGTGGATGACGCTGTCTGCGGTCAGAATGGCCACACAGCGGCTTGAGCGATTGCGAGTCCCGCTGCGTTCGGGTCGGCCGATCGGTGTGCCTATCGCGTATCGATGGTGTCCAGGGGTGGCCGGGGTGTCCGGGAACCGGACAGAAGAAGTGCGCCTTCTCTGTCACTCCCATCCTGTAATGGTGCGGGTTCTCGTACACCTCATCAGATCACATCAGATCTACGGGAGGACGCCGTGCCCAGGCAACTTCAATCCACGCCACACCAATCCAGGTGACATCTACCATCTGATTTCTCGCTTTGTGGATCGCGAGTGGTTCATCTCGAACCAAAGCGAGCGAAAGCAGTACATCGAGCTCCTCGGTCGAGCTCTGGATAGATCTGACTGGCGATGTCTGGCGTACGCAGTGATGAGCAACCACATTCACCTGAATTGCGTCGCCGGTCATCAATCGCTCGACTCGTGGATACGCCGCGTTCACTCGCCTTTCGCGGACTGGATGAATCGAACGCACGAGCGCATCGGGTCGATTTTTGTGCGTGGCCCCAAGCAGATACTTGTCCCAGTCGCCAGCGCCGGAAGGGTCATCGCGTACATCCACAACAACCCTGTGCGAGCTCGGGTCGTGACAAATGCTCGCGACTCGAAGTGGACCAGCCATCGCTTCTATGTCGGTCTGGAACCTGCGCCGCGCTGGTTGCACGTCGCTGAAGGCCTGGCACTCGCGGGCCTAGACAACCGCGATGCATTCGATGCATTCGTCGCTGACCGTGCCAACGCAGACGATCTCGAAGTCGCGGCCGCAATCGAGGAGGAGAACGGGGCATCCAACTCTCATCCGCCGCCGCTCGATGCGCGGGTGATTGCATGTTCGATCGTCTCGGCGACAGCACGCGAGCTCGAAATTCCGACGGCGCAGCTCTGCTCTCGACGCCGAGGGGCCACGGAGACGTTCGGGAGGGAGGTGGCGGTCTACTGTGCGAGGGCCGTAGGTGTCACGGGTGCCGAGATCGCACGCGCGCTGTGTATGTCACAACAAGGGGTATCGGTTGTCGCGCGACGTCGGACGCACACCAAGATACTTCAGGTCGCGTCGAGGATCGTTTCACAGCTTGATATCCACACAAGTGGTGCGTGTAGTGTCTGACCCTCAGCGCCTTTGGCTCGGCATGGGCGCGGTCTTCGAGGCCGAGGATCCCGAGCTCGGCCGCCGCGTCGCAATCAAGGTGCTGCGCGACTGGTCGTCCTGACTCCGTAAGTCATCGCGGATTTCTGAGGCGGCGGGTCGCCAACCACCGAGAACTCGGCGCGCCCGCCCATGGCACTCGACTTGCGTGATCTTCGCTCATGCTCGCGCGAATCGTCGTTGGATGTGCGCTGTGTACGGCCTGCTCGATCGTGGCCTCCTCCGACGAGCAGGTGTTGCACAAGGGCAGCGAGATCACGCTCGCCGACGGCGTCACGCGCCTCTCGTTCCGCACCATCCACGCCGTGCAAACGTTCGCCGACGGCACGATCGCAGAGGATGGCTTACCCTACGCGAGCGTCGGCGACGGCTGGCTCGAGCTGGTCGGCGGCGCGACGATCGCGAACGCCGGCTACGTGTTCACGTTGACGCGCACCTCGTGCACCACCGAAGCTCGATCGGGCTCCGACTACGGCTATCGTGCGCTCGCGTCGTGCACGATCGCCGTCGACACTGCACGCGATGATGCACCGGTCCCAAGTGCATCACCGTACTCCGTCTCGTTGTCACTCGGAGATCGCTACGCGACGAGCACCGCAACCCGGGCCGGCGACCAGCTCGCCGGCGTACGCTCGCTCGGCTTCTACATCGAAGGCGTCGACATGACGACGCAGCCGTGGACGGTGACGGGCGCCTCGGCCGCGATCGACATCGTTACCAGCTACGGGGTCGCGAACATCGACCTACAGGCGATGCCGATCATAGGCCACGTCGAGGACGCCGTTGCCGGAAACCAACCGGTGCACGTGACCGTGCTCGACATCGGCAACACCAATACGCACTGCGGTCCGCTACCGGCGGGATGCACGAATGTGTTCGACGTCCAGGTCGACGCGCAGCCCGGCAGCGGCACGGCACGCGTGCTCGAGTACCACTAGGTCCCTCCAGTTCGCAGCACGCGCCGTGCTCTAGATGATTCACAGCACGGCTTTGTCGCGTTTGACATGACTCGAGTCGACGGGCGTGGTGAGTCAGAAGTGATCGATTGCCGCCAAGCCGCTGGAATCGAGCGCGATCGCGCGTCGTTCGAGGGTACGGGCGAGGCGGTCGTGCCAAGCTCCGGCGCGCCGGATGACGATCTTCGCGAACGACCGCGAGCTGCTCGACCGCTTCCGGCGCGGGGACCGCGAGGCGCTGGCGCGGGTGTTCGAGCACTACGTCGACGACGTCGCGACGCTCGCGCGGCGCGGCTTCACGATCGAGAGCAGCGGTCACGCCGTGGTGCGCGGGCTCGGGCGCGAGGGCGAGCTCGAGTTGGTCCAGGACACGTTCGTGCGCGCGTTCGCCGAGCGCGCCCGGCTCGCGTTCGACGGGCTGTCGCCGTACCGGCCGTACCTCATGCGCATCACGAAGAATCTGATGATCGATCGCTTTCGCGCCGAGCAGAAGCACGCGCGCGCGGTCGAGCTCGACACACTCGAGCTCGATGCCGCGGAGCTCGCCGCGGAGCCACCGCCCGATCCGCACTGGCAGAAGCTCGCCGCGGCGACCGCCGACTACGTGGCCACGCTCGATCCCACGCACCGCGACTTCGTGCGGCTGCGGTTCGAGGAGGGCGGTTCGCAGGACAAGGTCGCCGAGGCGCTCGGCTGGACCCGGCGCAAGGTCCGGACCGTCGAGACCGACGTCCAGCGCGGCCTGCGAAAGTGGCTGAAAGCACGCGGCTTTCTCGACGTGTGAGATCGCGCGGCCGAACGGGCGCCCTCGCCCGTAGGTGGAAGATGGATGCTGCTTGATCCAGCCCCCCATTCGCGATACGGCGACCGTCCGTGAGCCTCGACGACCCGACGATCTCGCGGCTCCTCGCCGGCACCGATCGGATGTCGCGGGTCGAGAAGGACGCGATCCTCGATCGGGCCGTGGCCGCCGCGAGCCCGCGCCGCGTGCGGTGGATCTGGCTCGCCGCGCCCGTGCTCGCGGCCGGGATCGCGGTGATCGCGGTCGCGCCGTGGCGCACGCACTCCAAGGACGGCGAGCTCGCACCACGCGGAGACTCGCGACCGACCGCGGCACTGCGGGTGACGTGTCCGACCGCGTGCGCACCGGGCTCGAAGCTGTTGTTCGACGTCTACGGCACGACCTCGTATCGCTACCTCGCCGCGTTCGCGAAGCGGAGCGACGGCACGGTGCTGTGGTACTTCCCGACCGCCGACGTTGCGCCGGGCGTCGAGCTCGCGAGCGCGACCGAGAAGGGCGTGCTCGATCGCGGCATCATACTCGGCGCCGAGCACCCGCCCGGCACCTACCGCGTCTACGGCGTGTTCTCGACCGCGCCACTCACGCGCGCCGCGATCCGCGCCGCGTTCGATCCCGATCACCTGACGGCCGGCGCGGGGACCGCGGTCGTCACCGCCGACTTCGAGGTGCGCCCGTGAGACGCGCGTGGCTCGCGGGCGTGCTCGTGCTGCTCGCCACGACGATCGCGAGCGCGTCGGGCAAGACGATCGCGTACGCGATCGTGATCGGCAACAACGCGCCGCCGGCCTCCGGCACGGCCGAGGTGCTGCGGCCGCTGCGCTACGCCGACGACGACGCGGTTCGCTACGCCGAGCTGTTCGGGCGGTTCGCGCGGACCCACCTGCTCGTCGTCGCCGACGCCGACACCCAGCGCCGCTATCCCGAGGTCGCCGGGCGCGCCGAGCTGCCGACGGCGGCGAACCTGCGCCGGATCGTCGGCGAGCTGGCAGTCGCGATGCAGCAGGATCGCGCGCGCGGCGATCGCCCGGTGCTGTACTTCGCGTTCAGCGGGCACGGAGCCCGCGACGAGCACGGCCAGGCGTTCCTCGCGCTGCTCGACGCGCCGCTGACGCAGGACGTCTTGTACGAGCTGCTCGGGAGCCTGCCGACCGAGGTCACGCACGTGATCGTCGATGCGTGCCATGCGGGCGGGGTGGTCGGCGTGCGCGGTGGCGGCAGCGGCGACTTCTTCGCGAATGAGGCCGACACCCGCGCGGCGCCCACCTCGACTGCCGAGGTCGAGCCGATTCTCGAAGCCACGCCGCTCGCACAGCACCCGAACATCGGCGTGATCCTCGCGACGACGCTCGGGGAGGAGGCGCACGAGTGGTCTGTCGTCGAGTCGGGCGTGTTCACGCACGAGCTGTTGTCGGGCCTCGTCGGCGCCGCCGACGTCAACGGCGACCTCGTGATCGAGTACAGCGAGATCCAGGCGTTCGTGGCCGCCGCGAACCGCGACATCTCCGATCCGCGCGCGATTCCGCGCATCATCGCGCGACCGCCCGCCACAAATCTACGTTCACCGCTGATCTCGTTGCGCGCGCTCGCGGGCACGCACCTCGTGCGCGGCGACGCATCGACGCTCGGGCACTTCCACATCGAGCTCGACAACGGCCAGCGCTACCTCGACGCCCATCTCGAGCGTGGCGTCACGGTCGCGATCGCGGTGCCCGAGGGCAGGTCCGCGGTCTTGCGCACGGCCGATGCGGAGGTCGACCTGCCGGTGCGAGGCGCGATCGCGATGGTCCGGCTCGTGCTCGGTCCGCTCGCGACGGCGGCGCGCGGTAGCCTCGACCGGTCGCTGCGCAGCGCGCTGTTCGCGTCGAGCTTCGGGCGTTCGTACTACGAGGGCTTCGTCGACAGCACCGGCGCGCTCGGCGTCACGTTCGCACCCGATCGCGACGACGCACACGTGCACGCGCGGGGGCGCGGGCTCGCGCTCGGCCTCGCCGTCGTCGCGGGCGTCGCGGCCGCGACCGCGGTGACCACCGGCGTGCTCGCCTACCAAGCACGTGCCGACTACGACGCCACGATGCTGCAACGCCCGGCCGCCGACGCGAAGCAGCGCTACGACCGCTACCTGCCGATCTCGATCGCGACCGGCGTGACGTCGGTCGTCGCGGGGGTCGCGGCGTACTGGCTGTGGCCGCGCTCCGCGGTGCGCGTGACGCCGACCGCCGAGGCCGGCGCGTACGGGCTCGGCGTGGAGGTCCCGTGGTGAGGGCCGCCGTCTGCTTCGCTTTCATCGCCGGCTGCACGCTCGCGGGCGACAAGAACCACTGCGAGATCCAGACCGACTGCCTCGACGGGTTCACGTGCAGCGCCGCCGGTGTGTGCGAGCACGCGACGACGTGCACGCCCGCGGCGTGCGACGGGCGCTGCGGCGCGATCGCGGACGACTGCGGTGGGACGCTCGCGTGCGGCGCGTGCCCCGAGCACTGCTCGAACGACGCGCGCGATCCGAGCGAGACCGACGTCGACTGCGGTGGCGACTGCATGCCGTGCGCGACCGGGCTGCACTGCGGCACGACGAACGACTGCCAGACCGGCACGTGCGACGGCGGCACCTGCCGTGCAGGGCGGTGGTCGACCGCGGCGCCGATGCCGACCGCGCGCGCCGAGCTCGCGGCGGTGGTGGGCCTCGACGGGAGGATCTACGCGATCGGCGGCCGCACGCCGGGAGGCACGACCGCCGTCGTCGAGGCCTACGATCCCGGCGACAACTCGTGGACGACGCGCGCGCCGATGCCGACGCCGCGCTACGGCCTCGCCGCGACGGTCGGCGCGGACGGCACCATCTACGCGATCGGCGGGCAGTACACGTCGGTCTCCGACGCGGGCGCCTCGATCGTCGCCGAGGCCTACGATCCGATGGCGAACACCTGGCACGCGCTCCCCGATCTGCCGATCGGCCGTGATGACGCGGCGGCGGCCGTCGGCGGCGACGGGACGGTCTACGCGATCGGCGGCTTCGACGGCCTGACGTTCCAGACGCTCGGCTCGGTCGCGACGTGGCAGTCCGGTGCGCCGTCGTGGTCGGTGCTGCCCGACGCGATGACGACCGCGCGCAGCATGCACGTGGCCCACGTGATGCCCGATGGTCAGATCTACGTGCTCGGCGGCGCCGCCGGCGTCGCGACCCCCGAGCTCAGCGCGACCGAGCGCTACCAGCCCGGCGCGAGCGGGTGGCACACGCTCGCGCCGATGCCGACGCCGCGCAAGGCGCTCGCCGCGGCGGCGCTCGGTGCCCGGCTGTACGCGATCGGCGGCAGTCGCTACAACGGCGCGGGGATCCCGTACACGAACGTCGTCGAAGTGTTCGATACGAGTGCACCGGCGTGGGCGCAGGTCGCGAGCCTGCCGACGGGGCGCTACTTCCACGCAGCGGTCGCGGTCGCCGGCAAGATCTACGTCCTGGGCGGCCGTCGCGAGGATCTCGACGCCACGACCGGGACGATGGACGTCTACACGCCCGATCCCTGAGCCAGATTTAGTTTGGCCGAAGTCGCGGGGGCGCCGTAGGAGCGGGCATGAACCGCTTCCACGTGCTCTGTTTCCTGCTCACGATCGCGGCACCGGCGTGCGGCGGCAACGGCGACGACTCCGTCGATCTATCGGCTCGCGATCCACGGTGCGTGGCCGCGTGTCCGGACACCATGCCGGAGCACGACGGCGTCGGCCGGGTGTGCGATACGGCCAGCCGCGGTCAGTGTCTCGACGAGTGCGAGGCGCGCATCGCCGGCCTCGGCACGGTGTGCCAGAACTGCCTGGTCGAGCGCGCCTGCTTCGCCCCGGGTGGCTGCTTCGGCGACACGACCGGCGGGTCGTGCACCGAGACGACGTGCACGCTGACGAGCGAGTTCGGGACGTGCTCGTATCCCGTCGACGATCAGGCCGCGTACATCACGTGCCTCCAGAAGATCGACCCGCGGCGCACCGTGAGCTGCGAAGCGTCGTTCCGGCCGGCGACCGACTGCGCGAGCGTGTGCTCGTGACCCGTGCGATCCTCACCGCGCTCGTCGCGCTCGCGGCCGCCTGTGCTCCCGCGGCGCAGCAGGTGACGGGCGACGATCAGGATCCCGTCGACGCCGGCGTCGTCCCGATCGCCGACGCCTCTCCAATGACGTGCGCCGCGGAGTCCGACGCGGCGTTCTGCGCGCGCCTCGGCGCGAACTGCGGCCAGCTCTCCGCCGACGACAACTGCGGCCAGGCGCGGACCACCGCGTGCGGAAGCTGCGCCTCCGGCACCGCGTGCGGCGCGTCGAACGTGTGCGGCTGCGAGCCCGAGACCGCCGACGAGCTGTGCACGGCCGCGCAGGCGGCGTGCGGATCGATCACCGTGGTCGACCGCTGCGGCGCGACGCGCAACCTCGCGTGCGCGGACACGTGCGGCAGCGGCGAGACGTGCGGCGGCGGCTGGGCCGACAACCGCTGCGGCGCGACGACGTGCACGGCCGGTGGTTGGTGTCGCCCGACCACGGCGTCGATCAGCTCGCTGTTCGACTTCAACGCGGTGTGGACGTCGGGCGCGAGCTCGGGGTGGGCCGCCGGGTACGGCGAGCTCGCCGGCGGCGGCAAGCTGTATCGCTGGAACGGCACGACGTGGCGCGCCGTCGCGACCACGAGTCGCGGGCTCTACGCGATCGCGGGCACGAGCGCGAGCGACGTGTGGATCGCCGGCGGCTACGGCTTCACGTGGCACTACGACGGTGGCAGCACGCTGACCACCGGCACGGCCGGCTGCTTCGACTGCGACGTGTTCGATCTGTGGGCGCTCGGTCCCCAGGACGTGTGGGGCGCCGGCTACGACCACAAGGCGATGCACTTCGAGGGTTCGGGCTGGGGCGTGACCGCGCTCTACCCCGTGCCCGCGGCGCCGCGCGCGGTGTGGGGGGCCGCGCCCGACGACGTATGGATCGTTGGCGACGCCGGCACCATGCGGCACTGGAACGGCCTCGACTGGTCGGCGACCACCGTCGGCAACGTCGGCCTGCTCGACATCTGGGGCAGCGGCCCCAGCGACGTCTGGGCCGTCGGATCGAGTGGCCGGATCGTTCACTACGATGGCCACGGCTGGAGCGCGATCGCCAGCGGCACGACCCAGACCTTGCGCGCCGTCACCGGCACCGACGGGAGCCACGTGTGGTTCGCGGGAGACAACGGCGTGATGCTTCACTGGAACGGCACGGCGCTCGCGGCCGAGCAGAGCGGGACGACGCGTGCGATCCGCAGCCTGTGGGCGCGGTCGCCGACCGACGTGTGGGCGGTCGGCGCGGCCGGGCTGATCCTGCATCACCTGTAGCGTCAGGGGCACGAGGTTGCGATCGTGCTGCGTTGCGGCGCGCTCGCCTACCTAGCGGGCGAGCGCGTCGATCGCTGCGGTCCCATTCGCTACTTCTTCGAGTACTTGTCTTCCTTGCGCTGGCCGAACAGCATCTTCTGCTCGAGGTGTGCGCGCAGGGCGACGTAGAAGTCCTTGAGGAACCGCGCGGTGTCGTCGATGCGGCCCTTGTAGTCGATCTTGACGCGGATCTTGTCGCACACGGTCGCGATCGCGTCGAAGTAGCCGAGTGACGTCGGGTCCTGGCGCAGCACGCCCTCGAGGACCTGGAGCTCGTAGATGCCGTAGATCGCGAGCTGGGCGTCGCTGAACGTGTAGCTCGGCGCGGCCTGCGCCTTCATCTGCATCGACACGGCGGCCTGGCTGACGAGGTCGGGCACGAGCACGGTCTTGGGCTGCACGACGACGCGCGTGCCACCGACGAGGTCACCGACGCGCAGCTTGTCCTTGTTGAACAGCGGCATGAACAGGAACACGAACGTCCACGCGCCGGCGAGCAGCAAGGCCCAGCCGGGCGCGCCGGGCCACAGCATGCGGTTGAGGATGAGGAAGCGCAGCGGCGTCCACACCTCGAGCTCGCGCACGAGGTTGCGCGCGAGCACGGCGGTGGTCTCGAGCTGACCGCCGCGCGCGTCGATCACGCGGATACCGAGCCGCTTCTTCGCGGGCGTCTGGCCCTGCCAGCGGATCTCGAAGAACGCGAAGTAGAAGTTGACGACGAGGAACGCGAAGATCGTGACGATGGGCTTGAGGAGCTCGTTGCCGGCACCGGCGAGCCCGAGCGCGAGGCCGACGGCCATGAGCGCGAGGACCTGGAACAGCATGTCGAGCAGGAACGCGGCGGCGCGATCACCGGCGCCGGCGAGCACGAACGTGATCGGGACGCCCTCGGGCGTGATGATCTCGCGCGCGAGCGCATCGCGCTCGGCGATGCGCGAGGCCGGCGCCATCGGCGAGAACTTCGCGGGCTTCGCCATCAGGCGTCTCCCACGCCGGCGAGCTGGCGGTCGCGCGCGCGGCCCACGAAGCCGAAGTAGTAGATCCAGAATGCCGCCGTGGCACCGGCGACGCAGAAGCGCACGGTGAGATCGGTGACGGTCTGGCGGAAGATGCCCTCGATGAGGCCGGCGACGAACAGCATGAGCACCGCGCCGATGACGATGACCGACGCGGGGCGACCGCGTTCGCGCAGGCTATCGAGGCGCGGCCGCGAGCCGGCGAAGACGAGCCCGTGCGCGAGCATGAGCCCGGCGGCACCGCAGAGGATCACGGCGGTCAGCTCGGTCACGCCGTGCGGCAAGAGCCAGCCCCAGATATCGACGCCGAGCCCGCGCGACGTGTACAGCGCGACGAACCCGCCGAGCACGAGGCCGTTGTAGAACAGGAGCAAGAGCGTCGGCAGGCCGGCGACGAAGCCGAGCGCGAACGCGAGGATGCCGATGCGCGCGTTGTGCGAGAACAGATCGGCCGCGAACGTGGCGAGCATGCTGTTCACACCCTCGGAGTGGTACAGGCCCTCGCGCAGCTCGGTCGTGGTCGACGCGGGCGTGCGGCCCTGCGCCATGTCGCCGACGAACGAGTAGTAGTAGTCCATGTCGCCCTTGGTGAGCGAGTAGGCGGCGATCGCGCCGGCGACCGAGATCACGACCGAGACGAGGATGTGCCACTTCGCGGCGCGGATCGTGGACGGCAGCTTCCACATGAAGAACTCGGCGAGCTGCTTGCGGACGTGCTGGCGCGTGCCGTAGACGACGAAGTACGCGCGGCCGACGAGGCTCTCGAGGTAGTCGACGAGCGCGCGGTCGAGCGAGATCGATCGCGCGACCGACAGCGACGACAGCGTCGCGCGATACAGGTGTGGCAGGCGCGCGAGCGCATCGGCGCCGAGCGAGCGCAGACCCTTCGAGTCGGCGAACTCGATGATCGCCTCGAGCTCGGCCCACGTGCTCTCGCGTTCGCGACGAAACGCGACGGACTTCATGGTCACCATCGGGCCCGCCATCAGAACAGCTCCCTTCGCTTGATCTCGATGTAGCGATTGACGAGCGCCATGGAGAACTCGCCGGGGGTGGCATCGATGCAGTGCGCGCCGGCGCGCTTCAAGCGCTCGAGCACGATGTTGCGCTCGCGCGTGAAGTCGGTCGCGACGACGGCCTGGTGGAGATTGTCGAGATCGCGCGGGCGGGCGAGCGCGCGCTTGTCGAGCGACGGGTCCTTGACGGCGACGAACAGCACCAGGTGGCGGCGCGCCAGGCGCGTGACGTTCTCGATCATCAGCTCCGCGGTCACCGTGTCGAGAAAGTCCGTGAACAGCACGACGAGCGAGCGGCGCTTCAGGCGCGTCGAC
>Ga0326726_10006193_pt1 | contig 10776 bp, 11 predicted proteins | sample MHFenrmetagenome_2_FD_207603 | JGI IMG/M metagenome (GOLD analysis project Ga0326726, IMG submission 207603) | Lab enriched peat soil microbial communities from Michigan Hollow, Ithaca, NY, United States - MHF15MN | ecosystem: Environmental > Terrestrial > Soil > Wetlands > Peat | place: USA... | reverse complement strand
CGGGTTCGGCGTAGCCGTCCGGATAGCTCGGTTCATCGGTGTCCGGGTTGTACTTGTCGGTCGCGCCGAGTGTGTGCATCAGCTCGTGGGTGATCACGATGTCGTTGGGTGCGGTCGCGCGGTCAGCAGCGAAAGCGTACACGACTCCAACCATTCCCTTTTCGAGTCCGAGCGAGTGCGGTACGGAGTCGGTGATATCGGGATCGTGATACAGGACAAAGAGCTGCGCATCCGGCGTCGCTTCGTCCCGGCCGCGGGTGACACGCCAGGCCCAGTATCTAAGCTTCAAGGTCCACAACATGGTTGCGAATACGCCCGGGCTTTGCGGCAAGGTCGGCGGCAACTCCAGAATCGGCGCATAGAGATGGGCTTCAACGGGGTGTGCGAGTGGCAGCGCATAGCGCGAACCCTCGCGTGCAAAGAATGCATCGATGGCAGCGAAGGCCGACTTGTCGAGTCTTGCGACGTAACGCGAGCTGACTGCGGTGCCATCCGCATTGATCGGGTAAATCGCCACCCAGAGCGGACGCTCCCAGCTCGCAGTACGCATCTTCGTCAACCAGGTACTTAGGGCGGTTACCAGGAGCAAGAGCAGGAGTGCTGTCATGCGCAGGAGACGCCAGGGCGACCCTCGCGCGTGCGGCGTGCCGGATGAGTGGGCGGGCCGCGCCACGACTACTCGGCGCCGACGACGTCGATGGATGCGAGTTCGCCTTCGGCAACCGTATAGCTCACGGTCATAGGACGGCAGCAGACCGGACAGTCTTCAATGTAGCTCTGGCCATCGACCGAAAGGTCGATGTCGAGCGACACGGTTTCCCAGCAACTTGGGCAGGTGACCTCGTGTTCAGACAAGTAACCACGCATGCGTACTCTTCGGCTTGGATGCCTAGGGTTGCAGTCGAGTGAGGGACCAGTTGCTCGCTGTGAAACCTGTTTCGCCTGCTGTCAGCGCGCGTGCATATCGCACGCGGTCGTGAATCCGAAACTGGCCCTCCACCCAGAACTCGACGGCTTCGGCCCAGAGCCGGAAGCCGCCCCAGTGATCGGGACGCGGAATCGATCGGCCAATTACGGCCTGCGCGCCGTACTTTGCGGTCGTGCGAGCCAGCGCCGCCACGAACGCCGCACGTGATGCCATGGGCCGGCTCTGCTCACTGGCCCAGGCTCCGAGGCGGCTGCCCCAGGGCCGGCTGTTGAAATAGGCATCGCTCTCCGCGGACGGGGAGCGCACCACGCGGCCTTCGATGCGCAACTGACGGTGCAGGGAATCCCAATGGAAGACCGCCGCAGCCCGTGGGTTGTTCGCAAGGTCGTGCCCCTTGTGCGAATCGTAGTTGGTATAGAAAACAAGGTATCCGGGGTCGCTGACTATGCCTTTGCAAAGGACCACACGTGCCGCGGGTCGGGCATCGTGGCTGGCCGTGGCAAGGACCATCGCATTTGGGTTGGGTCGCCCGCTCTTGAGGGCAGCAGTCGCAACCCACTCCTGCAGCATGCCCATGGGTTCTGCGGGTAATGGGTCGGGCAGCAATTCGTCGTCGCTCGGCATGACCGCCATACTAATCGTCGTTCCGGCCCGTCGACTAGCGCCACTCGCTATTGCGACGGGTGGTTTGAGTCCCGCGCGTGTCGAGGGCGTCGCAACCGGCGGCGCCGATCAGAATTCGCCCTCGCGCACTTGCGCCGTAGCGGTGCGCACCTCATAAATAGCGAGCACTGCTGATACAGGTCGTCATTATGAATCTCGCTGAGTTGCGCGCGCATCTGAGTCTGATCGATCGTCGGCTGCTCGAGCTCATCGCCGAGCGACAGGCGGTCGCTACGCAAATCGGCGAGGTCAAACGCGCGACCGGGTATCCGACCCGCGACTTCAAGCGCGAGCGCGACGTTCTGCTGGCAGCGCGCAATACCGCAAGCGAACTCGGCATTCCCGCGTCGACCGCGGAGGGGATACTGAGTCTGCTGATCCGTTCGTCGTTGGCCACGCAAGAGCAGGCCATCGTATCGGCGGAGGGTCACGGAACAGGCAAGCGGGCGCTCGTCATCGGCGGCGCGGGCAAGATGGGGGGCTGGTTCGCGGATTTTCTCGCGTCCCAGGGCTTTCACGTCGAGATCGCCGACCCGGTGCGTCCGGCGTCTACGCATGCCTACCGTGCGCGCTGGCAGGACGGAACGCTCGACCACGATCTGATTGTCGTGGCAACGCCCCTCGGGATTACCGATGCGTTGCTCAGCGAAATTGCCGACGTGCGGCCGCGCGGGGTGGTTTTCGACGTTGGCTCGCTCAAGACACCGTTGCGGCGCGGTCTGATGCGGCTGGTGGCGGCGGGATGCAATGTCACGTCGCTCCACCCGATGTTCGGGCCGAACACCGATCTGCTCTCCGGACGGCATGTCATCTTCATCGATCTCGGGATGCCCGACGCGCTTGCCGAAGCGCAGGCACTGTTCTCCTCGACAATGGCCGAACGCGTTGTCATGGATCTCGACGAGCACGACCGGCTGATTGCCTATGTGCTAGGCCTGTCGCACGCGCTGAACATCGCATTTTTCAGTGCCCTCGCCGCGAGCGGCGAAGCGGCGCCCCGCCTTGCGCAACTGTCGAGTACGACCTTCGACGCGCAACTCGAGGTTGCTACGCTGGTGGCCTCCGAGAGCCCACAGCTCTACTTTGAGATTCAGAGCCTCAACGAGTACGGTGCGGATTCACTCGACGCCCTGGCGCGCGCGGTGGACCGGCTGCGCGAGGCCGTGCGCACGCGAAACGAGACCTCGTTCATTGACATGATGCAAACTGGCCGCGAATATCTCGCGGGCCGCACGGCCGTGCGCCAGCCGGCGGCACAGGAGAGCTAAGGCGCGGAGCACCCACCGTGCGCAGCGGGATTTTTACACGGCAGTCAGTGAACGCGGCCGCGGAGCGGCGCTCGGTCGAACTCGAAACGGAAATCGAGTCGCTGCGCGGGCAATTGATCCAATGGGCGCGGCAGGCAGATGACAACGCGAAGATCCTCGCCCGTATGCAGGAGCGCGAGCTCGCGCTGCTGCGAGCGGATACGCTAGCGGAGCTGCTGCGCCAGCTAGTAGACGGACTGGCATCGTCTTTCGAGATTCCTCACGTCTCGGTCGCTCTCTGGGATCCGCACCACGAGATCCGCCATCTGCTGGTCGGGTCGGGTGAGCGACTGCAGGATCACCCGTCGGTTCTCTTCGCGGACAGCCTGATCGGCCTTGCGCCTCAGTTCTCGTCCTTGCATCGCCCGTGGCTCGGGCCGTACGTCGCACAGGAGCATGCAACGCTCATGCGGGGGGCGGCGCACGTCGGCAGCGTCGCGATAATTCCGCTCCTACGCCAGGAGCGTCTCCTCGGCAGCATCAATCTCGGAAGCACCGATGTCACCCGCTTCACCCGCCAGCACGCCACGGAGTTTCTCTCGCATCTGGGTGTTGTTGCCGCACTTTGCATTGAGAATGCCGTCAATCAGGCGCGTCTCATGCGCAGTGGTTTCACCGACTTTCTCACCGGCTGGCACAACCGTCGCTACCTGCACACGCGGCTGAAGGAAGAACTGGCGCGGGCGCAACGACGTGGAGCATCGGTTGCCTGCCTTATGGTGGATCTCGACCACTTCAAGAGGGTGAATGATACGTACGGACACCTGGTCGGCGATCAGGTCCTGCGGGAGATCGCGCAACGTATCGATGGCGAGATTCGCGACAGCGATGCAGCCGCGCGGTTTGGTGGCGATGAGTTCGCGATTCTGATGCCGGAAACAGACGCTGAACAGGCGCAGAAGCTTGCGCAGCGCATACTGCATGCGGTCTGCGCGTCGCCGGTCTCCGTAAACGCGGCCGGCACGCAATCAATCAAGGTCACTTTGTCGATTGGAATCGCGGCTATCTCGCCGCAAAGACACGATCAGGATCTGAAAGCGCTTGCCGACCGGTTGCTGGCCGAAGCGGATGCCGGCTTGTACCGCGCGAAATCGGGCGGACGTCAACGCATCGAGGCGGCATTCGGCTGACTCGACCTGTCTAACTAGGTATCAGCCGCCGCCTTGCTCATGCGACAGCGCGACGTTGTTGCATCAAGGCCAGAAAGAGCGGCACTCCAACAATGGCGGTCAACGCGCCTACCGGGAGCTGTCGCGGAGCCAGCGCGGTTCGCGCGAGCAGATCGGCGAATACCAGCAGGCTCCCACCAAGCAGCGCGGCGCCCGGAATTACCACGCGATGACCACTTCCGGCTGTGAGCCTGACGATGTGAGGGGTCACGAGGCCGATAAATCCGATGCTGCCAGCCGTCGTCACGGCAATTGCCGTAAGAACTGATGCGCTGGCGAATATCGTGATGCGCAGCGCTTGCACAGGCGCGCCGAGCATTTCGGCCTGCAATTCCCCGCGCGCAAGTACATCGAGATGACGGGCGAGCAACCAGCCACCCGCGATTGCTGCCGGCGCAATCCAAAGCGCGATGTTCGAATCCGGCGCGAGTGCCAGGTCGCCCATCAGCCAGAACAACATGCCACGAAGCCGCGCTTCGTCGCTCAACGCCAGCATCAGGCTGACAATGGCGCTCGTGCCGGCAGCCACTACGACGCCGGTGAGCAGCAAGCGCAATGGCGTCCATCCGCCTGGGCCGTGAGCAAGCAGAAAGACGGTGACAATGCTGAGCAAGGCACCGGCGGTCGCCCACAAAGGGATCCACACCGCGGATATGCCGAGCAACATTCCTCCCAGAGCGGCGACGGCCGCGCCACCTGATAGCCCGAGGACGTAGGGGTCCGCGAGCGGATTGCGCAGCAGGACTTGCATAAGAACGCCCGCGGTGCCGAGCAGCGAACCGACGGCGAGAGCGTTTAACGCGCGTGGCAACCGCAAATCAAAGAGCAATTGCCGGGCAAGCGGATCGTTGGCAATCAACACGCCATGCCAGAGTTTGGTCGCGCTCAGCGTCGCACTGCCAAACGACAGCGAGCATACAAGTGCGACGAGCACGAGCAAGGCCGTCAGTGCTACAAAGGGAACTGGACGAATCAACTGCATGACTGTTCTCGAGATACCGCAAGCATTGTTGGTATGCGACGCGCCTCGTAGGGGGCGCCCAGGCACAGCAAGACTACTGTCGGGGCGCGCTTGATCACAAGCGGCAGTGATGTCGGTCGCTTGCGGTAGTTACTGCCCATGGGTTGTGGAACAATGGCTTGAGGCACGCGCATGAACGACTTCATCGATGACAACGGCTATCGCGCCAACGTCGGCATCGTGCTGATGAATGACCGTGACCAGCTCTTTCTCGGCGGGCGCACGGGCGGACGCGGCTGGCAATTTCCGCAGGGCGGCATTCGCGAAGGCGAGGATATTCTCGATGCTCTCTACCGTGAGCTGACCGAGGAAGTCGGGTTGACGCAAGACGACGTTGCCGTCCTCGGTTCGACCGCGAACTGGCTGCATTATCGATTGCCGGAGCGTTACTTGCGCCGCGGTTCGCGACCGCTGTGTATCGGGCAGAAGCAACGCTGGTTTTTGTTGCGTGTCGCGCGCGCCGACGATGCTTTCCGTTTCGATACCACTGACCAGCCCGAATTCGAATCCTGGCGCTGGGTCGATTATTGGACGCCGGTGCGCGAGGTTATCTACTTCAAGCGCCGCAGCTACACGCGCGCACTGCACGAACTCGGTGGCTATGCCTTTCCGGGAGGGTTGCCTGCATATCCCGCCTGGTGGAGTGATCTGGCCGACGAAGCTACAGAACCTGCCGAACCGCAAGCGCGTCGGGAGATCGGCCGGGAGGCCTGATAGTCGCGCAATGGCAGCATCAGTCGGTAAGCTCGTTGTTCGAGCGCACACTCCCTGGCGACGCGCACTCATGTGGTTCGGCATCGTCCTCGGTAGCGTGGTTGCGCTCTATCTGGTCTATGAGCTCGGTCGACTGGACGGCGGCTATGACGTATTTGCGGCACGCCAGGATCGACGCGACGCGAACGCTGAGATCGACAGTCTCGAACACAGCAACGCCCTGTTGCGTCAGAAGCTCGCTGACCTTGAGACGAACCGAGTTTCAGGTCAACAGGAGAGAACCGAGCTTGCGCGTACCATTGGCGGACTGCAGGACAAGATTGCGCGCCTCAGCCAGGATCTGAGTTTCTATCGCGGTATTGTGGCGAACGGGGAAGCGGCGCCGGGTATCAAGATCGAGCGCTTCGATATGTCTCCGGTCAATGATGGCAAGCAGTTTCGCGTGCGATTCGCGCTGATGCAGACGGCTCAGCCTGAGGGCACAGTCTCCGGCACGTTGCAGATTTCGTTGCAGGGTTCAACCTCTGGAAGGCCAGCGACCCTGCCCATGCAGGAGATCGCGACCGACAAGCGAGCCGTCACATCTTTTTCATTCCGCTTTTTCGAGGACATCGAGCAGATGCTTGCGGTACCGGCGGGCTTCGTGCCTTCAGATATTGTGATCGAAGCGCGTGTGAACCGTGCGGGCGCAATGCCGCTGAGACAAATATTTCCGTGGGATGCTCACTAGCAGTTGAAATCCAGAGTCGAGGACCGCATGTTCAAACGTAGGGGTAACAAGTCTGCTGCAATCAGCACACTGATCGGGGCGAACACCACGGTACAGGGTGATCTGCAGTTTGCCGGCGGCTGCCACGTGGATGGCCGGGTGGTTGGCAATGTGACAACGACCGCGCAGGGCGCGGGGTTTCTGAGCATCAGCGAGCAGGGCTCGGTGGAGGGCTCCGTCGAGGTGCCGCAAGTCCTGTTGAATGGTCTGGTGAGCGGCGACATCGTGGCGCGCGAGCGCGTGGAACTGGGCCCCAAGGCGCGAGTCACAGGCAATGTTCAGTATGGAATCATCGAAATGGCGTTGGGGGCTGAGATCAATGGCAAGCTGATCCACCTGGCGCAGGCGAAAAGCGAGGAAACCAAGACGTGATGCAGTTTTTGACCGCAGTTGGATCGGCCCGTAGACTGCCCTGCGTGCCAATCAGCCGGCGACCCTAAGAGTGCCACGACGTATGACTGAACCACATGCCAATGAACTTGCCGCAGCACCCGGTTTGCTGTTTACAGACGCTGCGGCGAGCAAGGTCGGCGAGCTCATCAAGGGCGAAGACAATCCCCGACTGAAGCTGCGCGTCTTCGTGCAGGGGGGCGGCTGCTCGGGATTTCAGTACGGATTTACCTTCGACGAAGACGAGCAGGATGGTGACACCTGCGTTGAAAATCAGGGCGTAAAGCTGCTGGTGGATCCGATGAGCTTTCAGTACCTCATGGGCGCCGAGATTGATTACAAAGAAGATCTTGAAGGCGCGCAGTTCGTCATTCGCAATCCCAACGCCAAGACCACCTGCGGCTGCGGCTCCTCGTTCGCAGCCTGATTGCAGACGCCGAACGCTTCTCACCTGGCCGGAATTGACGCCGGACACTGCCAGTCCTTGAATTCAGGCTGACGTTATGCTCGTGGGCCTGCGCCCGTACTCGCTATTGTATGGAAGCGACGCGCACTCGTTTCAGTAGCTCAAGCTCGGCAAGCGACGGCGCTGTTCTTGAGACGAAGTCCGCGCGCAGTTCCGGGCTGATGGGCGCAGCATCGGCGAAATTGACGGTCTGCGGATTGCGATGCACGCCGTTCACGCGATATTCGTAGTGAAGATGTGGCCCGGTTGCGAGTCCGCTCATTCCTACATACCCAATGACCTGACCCTGCGCGACGCGGGTGCCGACGTTTACGCCGTTTGCGAAGCGCGAGAGGTGGCCGTAGAGCGTCGAAATTCCGGCGCCATGTTCGAGCACGACAACGCGCCCATAGCCGCCTTTCAGGCCGCGCGTTGAAACGCGGCCGTCACCCGCGGCGCGTACTGGTGTTCCAATCGGCGCCGCGTAGTCGATACCTTTGTGCGCGCGAATGCGGTTGAGGATTGGATGCATGCGTCCCGGGTTGAAACGCGAACTGATGCGGCTGAATTCCACCGGTGCGCGCAGGAAAGCTTTGCGCATGGAACGGCCGTCGGCCGTGAAATACGAGGCAGTGCCGTCGGGCAGCTGATATCGGACAGCGCGAAACACATGGCCACTGTTCACAAACTGCGCTGCAAGTATGTCGCCATCGCGCATGTAACGTCCGTCCTGCCAGATCTGCTGGTAGGTCACGAAAAACTCATCGCCATGGCGGATGTCGAGAACAAAGTCGATATCCCAGCCGAAGATATTGGCGAGCGCCATCGCCGTCTGCTCCGAGATTCCCGCTTCGTCGGCGGCCTCAAATAGTGAAGAATCAATACGGCCGTAGGCATGTGCGACGCGCGTGTCGAGCGGCTGCTCGATGATGTTGCTGCTGAAGCCGTCGCTGCCGCGGGTCACCGACAGCGTCTGTGTCTCATTCAGGCGTCGCACGAAGCTCTGCACGTCGCCGTTCATGTGCGTGAGGTGAATCGCGTCACCCGGCCGTAATGAGTCGAGTGACTGGCGCAAGCTCGGCACCGTCCGCAAAGTCGCAAGATCATCAAGGCTCAGCTTGAGCCGCCGGAATATTCCGTCGAGCGTGTCGTTTCTGCGCACGACAATCTCGATCTGCGACATTGCCAGGGACGCTTGCGCCACAGGCGACGCCGCGCTTGTGGGCAGCGCCAGCGCCAGAGTTGCGGGCGCAATAGCTATTGTCGGCGCAGCGGCAACGGGCGTTACGCTTTGCTCAGCTGGCGCGGGGCGCGGCTGTGCAACCGGGATTGCCGTAACAACGCTGCTGGACGCCAGAGCCGCAAGCGTGAGGGCAGCGAGCAGCAGACCCAAATGGTGAGGCCTTCTCTGGGCCGAACGTGTCCTGAGGCCACTGTCGGCACGCGTGTAATTTTGCACGGCGAATACGATTCCCGGCCCAGAACAGGCGCTTACACTAGCCACGGCCAACCGCAGGGTCAACGAAAAACGACGAAATATGTGAAGCCATGCAATCATCGGCGGCGATTAGCGCGACGTGTCGCTCAAAGTCCGGGCTGCCAAAGCTATGGTTTGCGCGATGCAGCGCCGCTCCTTAGAGTGCGGCACCGCTGAGTTCAAGTCCCAATCCAACACGAAGCTGTGCCATGAGAAATGCGTCTGAGCAAATGCTTGAGCTGAAGCGCGGCGCGGAAGAAATTCTGCTCGAGGCCGATCTCCTCAAGAAGCTGGCGCGCGGCGTGCCGCTAAGGGTCAAGGCGGGCTTTGATCCCACCGCGCCCGATCTTCATCTCGGACATACCGTGCTCATCAATAAGATGCGGCACTTCCAGGATCTCGGTCACGAGGTCATATTCCTCATCGGCGACTTTACTGGAATGATCGGCGACCCGAGCGGCAAGAACGCTACGCGGCCACGACTCACACCCGAGGAAATTACGGCGAACGCGCACACCTACGAACAGCAGATTTACAAGATCCTCGATCCCAAGCGAACCCGCATTGATTTCAATTCACGCTGGATGGGTTCGATGAATGCGCAGGGGCTCATCGAGCTCGCGGCGCAGTACACCGTTGCCCGCATGCTTGAACGCGACGATTTCTCGAAGCGTTACAAGCAGAATCAACCTATCGCAATACACGAATTTCTCTACCCGCTGGTGCAAGGTTACGATTCGGTCGCGCTCAAGGCGGATGTTGAACTCGGCGGTACCGATCAAAAATTCAATCTGCTCGTAGGCAGACATCTGCAGGAGCATTTCCGACAGGAACCGCAGGTGGTCTTGACAATGCCATTGCTCGAGGGACTCGATGGCGTGCAGAAGATGTCGAAATCGCTCGGCAATTACGTGGCGATAAACGACACGCCCGCTGAAATGTTTGGCAAGTTGATGTCGATTTCCGACACGCTGATGTGGCGCTACTACGAGCTGCTGAGCTTGAAATCGGCGAGCGACCTTGCCGCTTTGAAACAATCGGCGGTGGACGGGCGCAACCCGCGTGACATCAAGCTCGCGCTGGCACATGAAATCGTAACGCGCTTTCACAACGCAGCAATTGCGGAAGCGACGCAGACGGAATTCATTGCGCGTTTTCAGCGCGGCGATCTACCGCAGGACTTGCCGCTGCTCACCGTGCGTGTTGCGGGGAACAGCGAAAAACTGGCAACCATTCTTAAAGAAGCGCAACTCAGCGCGAGCTCGTCGGCCGCATATCGGGACATCGAAGGTGGCGGTGTACGCATCGGTGGCGAGCGGGTTGCGGACAAGAACAAGACGCTGCCGTCAGATGGCGTCGAATTGATCCTGCAGGTTGGCAAGCGCAAGTTCGCCCGTGTGCGCATCGTGCGGGAAAAATAGTTCTGCGCATCCCATTGCGCACCGCAACTTCTGCCTCTTTCCAATCTTATTTGACACGGCGCAACAGCTGACTATACTGCGCGCCCTCTCGACGCCTCCAAGGCTAATTGATCACCGATTCCTGCGACGGGTTGCTTATGGCCCGTTGACGCTTCGGTGACCGACTGTATACTTGTGCGTCTTGTTGCTCGGACACGAGCGGTCCGGGTTCGCTCTTTAAAAATGCAACAGGTAATTTGTGTGGGGACTCGCGTCATTCGCCTAAAGAGCGTTGACCCGAGTGACCAAAAGTTTAGTTGGCTAGCCAATAAGAGCTTTTGGATCATCTCAAGTCGAAGTCTCAATGACTTTAATTGAAGAGTTTGATCCTGGCTCAGATTGAACGCTGGCGGCGTGCCTAACACATGCAAGTCGAGCGGTAACGCGGGAGCAATCCTGGCGACGAGCGGCAGACGGGTGAGTAATGCTTGGG
>Ga0326726_10006192_pt1 | contig 10780 bp, 11 predicted proteins | sample MHFenrmetagenome_2_FD_207603 | JGI IMG/M metagenome (GOLD analysis project Ga0326726, IMG submission 207603) | Lab enriched peat soil microbial communities from Michigan Hollow, Ithaca, NY, United States - MHF15MN | ecosystem: Environmental > Terrestrial > Soil > Wetlands > Peat | place: USA... | reverse complement strand
GCGAGAAACTGCAGCAGTTTCGCCTTGGCGCCAAAGTACTCCTCCATCGTCTTGTGATAGTCGAGGTGATCGCGCGTCAGGTTGGTGAAGATCGCAGCCCGGAACAGGAGGCCGTCCACCCGTCCCTGGTCGAGACTGTGCGAAGACACTTCCATCGCTACGCCGCGAGCGTTCCGCTGCACGAGGGCCGCGAGCGTCGCCTGGAGATCGATCGGGCCCGGGGTCGTGAGGTTTCCCGCTTCGCTCGGCACGGCCTCACCCGCCGGGTCGATGGCGCCGAGCGTGCCGATCGAGCCCATCGGCTCGAGCGCCGAGAGCACGTGCCGGGCGAGCATGACCGTCGTGGTCTTCCCGTTCGTCCCCGTGACGCCGATCAGGTCGAGCCGGGCGGCGGGCCGGTCGTACCACGTTTCGGCCGCCACCGCGGCGGCGCGGCGCCCATCGCGCACCACCAGCTGAAGCAGCGACGCCTGTTGCGGCGCTTCGACCAGGGCGGCGGCTGCCCCCCGCTCGGCCGCGGCCGCCACGTACCGATGGCCGTCTTGCGCCGTCCCACGGATCGCGCAGAAGAGCATGCCCCGCTCCACGCGGCGGCTGTCGGCCGTCAATCCGGTGATGGCCGGCCAGTCCCGCGCCGGCGGGGCCTCCGCGAGGAGTCCCGCGCGTTCCAGCGCCGCCACGACGCCCGAGAGCCCGCTCATGGCGCCGGCCCGGCGAAGAGCGTGACCACCGATCCCGCCGTGGCGGAATCGCCCGCCGCCGGTGCCGTGCGCCGCGCCACCCCCCAGCCTTTGAGCGCCACCCGGAACCCTCCCCGGTGCAGCGCGCGTACCGCCTCCCGCATCGATTGTCCGGCCACCTCCGGAACCGTGCGGAACGGGTGGCCCGTCACTGTATCGGGGTGGTAGGGCCAGGGCACAACGAGCGGCACCACACCCCCATCGTCCTCGACACCCGGGGCGCGAGGGAGGGGGGCCGCGGTCGACAACCGCGCGCGATCGAGCGCCACCTCGCGCGCCGCGAGCGCCTGCTCGAGCATCGAGCGTGTCACCGGAGCCGCGGCTTGCGCCGCGAAGTAGCTGCCGGTCCGCGGATCGTCGATCTTCACGACCAGCACGATCTGAGGGCGGTCCGCCGGAAACAGCGCCACGAACGACGCCGTGTATTGCCCCGGCGCGTAGCGCCCGCGGACCACGCGGCGCGCCGTCCCGGTTTTCGCCGCGACGGGATAGTTGGCCAGCGCCGCGCCGGTCCCGGTGCCCGATTCCACCACCCCACGCAGCAGATCCCGCAGCGCAGCCGCGACCGTGGGCGTCACGACCCGGCGCACCGGCTCCGGACGATGCCGGTAGGCGAGCCTGCCGGTCGGCCCCTTGACCTGACGAATGAGGGCCGGCTGCAGCAGCAACCCGTCGTTGGCCAGCGCGCCGTACGCGACGGCAACCTGGATCGGGGTCACGGCGAACTCGTAGCCCATCGCCAGGCTCGCCGCGCTCGGCCGCGTCCACTCCGCCGGCAGGCGCAGGCGCCCCGCGGCTTCGGCGGGGAACTCGATCCCGGTCGGCGTCCCGAAGCCGAAGTCCCGCAGGGTCGTGTACTGCACCTCGGGGGTGAGCCGAGCGGCGAACTTCACGATGGCGATGTTGCTCGAGACCCGGATCGCGTCGGCGATCGTGAGGGAAGGAAGCGGTTCCTCGTCCACGATGGTCCGCCGGCCGAGCCGGTACCGGCCCCCCTCACCGGACACGCGCTCGGTGGGCTGCACGAGGTCGTCCGTGAGCAGCGCCGCCACGGCGAAGATCTTCGCGATCGAGCCGGGCTCGAAGGTGTCAATGAAGGCACTCGGGCGCACCGCCCCGTCACGCCGCCGGGAGGCGATCGCCAGCACCTCCCCCGTCGACGGGTCGAGCATTACGACGTCGCCGCCGTCTGCCTTGGTGCGCTCGACGGCGTCGTCCAGGGCGCGCTGGGCGATTTCCTGCAGCTCGGCGTCGAGCGTCAGCACGACGTCGGCGCCCGAAACCGGCTCCTTGATGACGCGCGCCGGCGAGACGTACTCGCGCCCGTCGCGATCCTTGAGTACGACGGCGGAGCCGGGCTGGCCGGTGAGGACGCTGTCGAGCGCGCGCTCGAGGCCCGTCGCGCCGTGGCCGTCATCCCCGACGCGCCCGATGACGCCTTGCGCGAGGTCCGGCTGTGGATAGAAGCGGTTCACGACCGGCTCGAGGTGCACTCCCCGCAGCCCGCGCAGCGGGCGGACCTGGAGCGTCGTGAACGGCCCTGCGAAGTAAGCGTAGCGCTTGCGGAGCGCGAGCCGGATGTCCGCCGGCGAAAGGTGCAGCTGGCGCGCGAGCACCTCGGGGTCGCCCTCGGGGTCGCGCAGCTCGTTGGGTGCCACGCCAACGTGATAGGTCTCCTGCGTCAGCGCGAGCGGCTTCCCGTGCCGATCCGAGAGCGTGCCGCGCCGCGCCGCCAGCACGATGTGCTCGGTGCGTTGCACGCGAGCCTCGGTGGACCAGCGGCCGCCCTGTATCAGCTGGACCTGCGCCGCCCGTCCCACCAGCGCGATCAGGCCGAGCAGCATCGCCGCCTCGATCACCTGGAGCCGGACCGGCAGCTTCGCCATGGCTTAGCGCGGCTCCCCGCCCGGCACGGGCAGGAGGATGATCTCGGTATCCGCCGGGAGGCGCAGCCCGAGCCGCCCGCGCGCGCGGCGCAGCAGCACGGCCCGGCTCGTGGCCGCGCGAATGCGCCGCTCCAGGTCCGCCCCATGTCCCGCCAGGTTCGCGTGCTCCTCGCGCAGCGCGGCGAGCTCGCGGGCCCCGCGGATGGCGGAGGTCTGGCGGGCGATGACGATCCACGCCACCGCCAGGAAGGCGAGGAGCCAGACCGCCGCCCAGTGGCGGCCCTTAAGGGTCATCACTCACCTCGAACGCGCGAAACCGCGCGGAGCGGGCGCGGGGGTTCGCCTCGACTTCCGCGGGAGAGGGCCGCGTGGCCCGGCGCGTCAGCACGCGACCCAGCGGGCGGCCGCGGCACGTGCATACCGGCTGGCTCGGCGGGCAGACGCAGCGCCTGGCCCATTCGCGGAAGGTGTGTTTGACGATGCGATCCTCGCCCGAGTGATAGCTGATCACGCCCAGTCGGCCGCCGGGCACCAGTGCGGCCCGCAGCGCCGGCAGCGCCAGCTCCAGCTGATCCAGCTCCTGGTTGACGACGATCCGGAGCGCCTGAAACAGCCGGGCGAAGTCCCCCGGCCCCGACCGCGGGCCCAGCGTCTCCCGAATCGCGTTGACGAAATCGTCACTCGTGGCAAAGGGCGCGTGGTCGCGGCGCCGGATGATCACCCGCGCGAGTCGCCGCCCCGCGGCCGGCCGTTCGTCCGCCAGGTCGTTAAAGGCCGCGGCAAGCCGTTCGGCCGGCCACGTGTTCAGCACGTCGGCCGCGGTGAATCCTTCCCCGCTCATGCGCATATCGAGGAGCGCGCCAGGCCGAAAGCTAAACCCCCGGTCGAACGAGTCGATCTGGTGCGAGGAGACCCCGAGATCGAGCAGAATGCGGTCGGGGCGAAAGGTCTGGATGGTGCCGAGCACTTTGGCCGACCCGAACGCGCCCGTCGAGTAGCGGTAGCCGGCCTCGCCCAGCGCGGCGCGCGCGGCGGCGATCGCCGCGGGATCGCGATCGACTGCCAGCACGTCGGCGCCCGCGCCCCGCAGCAGCGCCGCGTGACCGCCGCCGCCGACCGTGGCATCCACCGCGCGGCGACTCCCCGCCGCCCAGGCGCGCACCGTGTCGGCAAGGACGGGCACATGGTAGGTGGACGTTCGAGCGCTCCCCGTGAAAACGAAAGCCCCGCCTGCCGTGGCAGACGGGGCCGGGTCTCTCATCCCGCGACGCGGGTTCAGGCGGGGCTGACGGGGCTCGAACCCGCGACCTCCGGTGTGACAGACCGGCGCTCTAACCAAGCTGAGCTACAACCCCGGGCGACGGACGTCGCAATATAGACCCGGGGGATGGGCAATTCAACGCCTCAGAAGTTGCTGCATGTGAATTGCTTTTTCACCTGCGGCATGATTGCCTCGAACTTCGCCAGCGTCTTGAGTGCGTTATCCACCGTGGGCGGATGCACGCTCCGCCCGCGTGTCAGCGACGCGCGAGTCCGGCCCAGCTGATCGTTGAACGATTTGGCCTGCGCGCAGCTCTTCGCCTTCGTCATCGCCTGATATCCCGCCGGCAAGCCCGACATTTGGGCCAACCCGTACCAGAAGCTCGAGTTTACTCGAATCGCCTGTCGCACGCCTATCGTATCGCCCGGCGTCCGCGGAGCCGTCAGCGTTATGCTCCTGTCCAGCCACGGCACCGCGCGGTCCGGGACCCCGGCGCGGACGAGCTTTTCACCTCCGGAGCGCAGAATTGCGGCCGCGTTGATTTGAGCGCTCGTATCGGTCGACCGTGCGCCTCGGTCGAGGTACACCAACGCCGGGTCGAGCCGATCGGCGAACGCCGTGCGGAACGCGCGCAGCCGCACGGTGTCGCTCTTCATGCGATTGGCCGCGGCGGTATCGTAGACCGCCCCATCCACCATGGCCTTGGCGACGAGCAGCGTTGCCTTCATATCGGTCGGGTCCAGCGCCAGCGACGTCCGGTACGCGGCGACGGCCGAGTCGGGCATGCCCCCGAGCTCATAAGCCTGGCCCAAGACCTTCCAGACCGCGGCCAAACGGGGGAAATGGCGCACGGCGGCCCGACTGAAGAACAACAGCTGCTGCGTGTCCGGCACCTGCTGCGCGGCACCGAACGCCCCCTTGAGGAACGTGGAGTCCCCGAGCAGCGCGGTGTCCGCTGCCGCGCGCTGGACGAAGCCGTCCAACGTGCAGCGCCACAGCTGACCCTCGATGCAGATCCGGGATTTGAGGTCGAGCAGCTTCACATCGCCCGGCGAGCGCGCCAATCCTTGCTCGAGAAGCACGCCAGCGAGCGGGTATTTCCCCTGCTCGCGCAGCAGCTCGGCGATTCCCAGCCGGAGCTGAAGATTCTGCGGCTCGCCCTGCAGCTCGCGCTGGAAGGCGTCGATCGCCTTCGCGGTGTCGCCCTTCATCTGGTACGCGCGGGCCACCATCTCCCACGCCGTCGGGTTGAGGGGGTCACCCTCTGTCGCCCGCAACGCGGCGGCGATCACGCTGTCAGGGGGAAGCCGCTGGGCCTCGTACACCGTGGCGACGCAGAGATGGGCGGCTGGGAGCGTAGGCTCGACTGACAGCGCCTTGCGTGCCGCATCGATCGCCGGGGCGAGCTGTCCTTTCATGCGCTTGTCGTTGCACTCGCGCGCGCCTTCCCCCGCTCGGACGATCTTGTTGAGGCGCTGCGCGATCGCCTCTCCGAGCGCGGCCGACGTGCCCGCGTTGTCGGCCACGGAAAAGAGGAAGGGAAAGCCGGATGACCCGATGTCCACCACCCGGACGCGGGCGGTGAGCGCGGACTTACTGTGCTCGATCAGCCCCGTGGTGTAGGCGTGCACGTTGAGGAAGCGGGCGAGCTCGCGCGCCTGCGCATCGTCGAGCACCAGGTCGCACGGGAAGCCCGACGCTTTGAGGGCTTCGCACAACTTGGCCTTGGGAACCACGATGACCTTGTAGCGTGCCAGGACGGTGAGCCGGTCCCGGGCCAGGTCCATCGTGGCCATGCTCACGCCGGAATCGGCGGGGGAATTCACTCCGAGTGGCAGGATCAGCAGCTTGGTTGTGGGCTGCGTGATCGCCAGCTGCCCCCGGGCCGCACCCCCGAACCCGAGCGCCAGAGCGATCGCCAGGCGTACCGCCCTCACGCCGGCATTCCTCCGTTGCACGCGGTTTGTCCCAGTGGGCGAAGAGGGATTCGAACCCCCGACTTCCTGCGTGTAAGGCAGGCGCTCTGAACCAACTGAGCTATTCGCCCGTCCCACGGCGTGTCGCTTTAGCGGGCCAGGCCTACGGGGAAGAATACGCAGTAGCCAAGAACGAGCAGGAGCGGCGCGGCGGTAGTGGAGCCGCGGGATAGGAGCCAATAGCCCGCGGCGAGCGAAACGGCGGCCGCCGCGAGCGAGATGTAGTTTTTTTTGCCGAAATGCAGCCGCGAGTGCGGCAGTCCTGGACCCGACATGGCGCGAGGAGTCTATCGCGCAATGGAAGGCTCGTCAAGCACTTGGGCCCTCGTCGTCGGGCACGACCCACCCCTCATCGAGCCCCGCTTTGCGGGCGCGGTCGCGCCGCCGCCGCAGGCCCACCAGCGACACCAGCAGTATGGCCAGCAGGGCCCAGAACAACCCCACGGCTCCGGCCCATGAGAGCAACCCGTAGCGCGACGCCACCTCGCGCTCCCACCGCTCCTCGAAATCGCCCTCGGTGAGGTGGTAGGTCGAACGGACCGCGGCGTCGAACGTGGGCTGATCCGCCAGCTGGCCGAGCAACGGGGCCAGCCCGCCCGCTCCACCCCACCGGTTCAAGAGCAACACGGCCGTGGTCGCGAGCGCATAGGCGGTCTGCGCGTCGGGCTCGTCGGAGCGGAGCGCGCGGTCCACCTCCGCGAGGTTCATGCGCGTGCCGCGCGCGAGCCGCCAGTTGAGCTGGAGCGCGTCGAGGCGGCCCCACTCGCCAGCCGCGAACGCCGCGTAGCCTTCATCGAACCAGAGGGGGGCGGGGTGTCCCAACCGCCACCGCAACGCAAGATGCGCCAGCTCGTGGCGCAGGGCGGCGGTCAAGCGGTCCAGGGGCCGGTTGGTCAACAGCACGATCGTGCCCACGTCCGGAAACGCCGCTCCCTCGCTCCACGGCGGGAGCCGGCCGCGGGTGAGCGAGTCGAAGCGCGCGCGCGTGGACGCGAGGATCAGGCGGATGGGACGATCGGGGAGCGGGCCGATGCCGGGGAACGGCGGCGTGCGGTCGGCGGATCTGGCGAGAGCGGCCGCCAGCGGCCCCTGACCCGGCCACGCCACCGCCGTCACGCGCCCCACGGTCACCGCTTGGGGGACCTGCAGCAGCAGCAGGAGCGCTAGGTGCGCGGCGGCTCCTGTCCCTGGGCCACCGCGTCCAACGTGTCCTGACACTTCTTGCCCCAGGAATTGAACTTGTTCGCCTTGACGCCCTCCGCCCAGGTGCGCTGCGCCCGCTCGCGGTCGCCCGCGAACCAGCGGGCCCGCCCCAGCTCGTAATACGCCTCGATCAGATTGGGCCCGAGCTTCAGCGTCTTTTCGAAGAACGTCTGGGCGTCCTCGTACATCTCGCGCTGCAGGTAGACGAGCCCCAGGTAAAAGTGCGCGTACAGGGTTGCCTTCTTGTCATTGTCGAGCCGAATGGCCTTCGACAGGTGCTCGATGGCCTCGCCGAAGATCCGCTTCTTCAGACAGATGTACCCGACGTTGATGCGCGCGAGGGAATTGGCCGGCTCCTTGAGAAGCACCCGCTGGAAGGTCTGGAGCGCGTCGTCATAGTCCTCGTGCAGCATCTGTGCCCACCCGAGGAGCGATTCCGCCTGCGTCTCTCCGGGCGACAGCTGGAGCGCCTTCTGGAGCGCCTGCACGGCGCCCGCGTGGTCGCCCAGCGCGATGAGGCTCCAGCCCTTCTCGATGAACGTGGACGCACCGAGGTGGTCGGCGTGAATCGCCGGCCGGGCGCTCGTGAACTCTGGCGCCGAGGCTTCCGCCGTCGAGGCGGCGACCTGCTTGTAGCGCTCGACCAGCTTGCGGATGTCCTCCTTCAGCTCCGCGAGCTCGCTGATGAGGGTGTCCACCCGCTTGAAGTAGCCGATGATGTCGCGCTTGACCACATCGCGCTCGGCGCTGCCCGCCGCCGCATCGAGCCTGTGGGCGATGGCCTCGTACTCCCCCCGCAACGCGAGAATCGGGGACTCAGTCACGACGCCTTGGCCTTGGTCAGCACCGCTTCGAGCGCCAGTTTTTCCTTGGCGTTCAAGAGCTGGCCGGTGTTGAGCACGATGATGGTTCGACCGTCCTTCACGACGAGCCCGCTGATGTATTCCGCCGCCAGGCCCTTCACGACCTTGGAGGGCGGTGAGATCTCGGACGCCGCAACCTGGAGCACTTCCGTGACCGCATCGACCACGACGCCGATCTTCGCGCCTTCCGACTCGAGGATCACCGTGCGGGTCTCCTCCCGAAGCGGCGCCGCGACACTGAGTCGCTTACGCAAGTCGATCAGCGGGACGGCCGCTCCCTGGTATTGGAGGACCCCCTCGAGGAAATCCGGGGCCTTGGGGAGCGGGGCTGCGGCCTCGTGGCGGAGAATGCGCTCCACCTGAAAGATGTTGAAGGCGAACTCTTGGCCGGCCAGTCTGAAGGCGACGAGCTGGACGTCGTCCCCGGTGGTCACTTGATGCGCTCCTCCAGGACACTCCAATCCAGGATCGGCACGAGCCGTCCCTCCCGCCGCGCCACCCCGGACGCCCATGGCAGGCCCTCTCCCGGAGGCGCCGGGAGCGCGGCCTCGCGGACGACCTCGTCGGCATCATCCACCTCCAACGCCACGAGGCGCTCACCGCCGCCCAGGTCCACGAGCACGGTTGCCAGCCCGTGCTCGGGCGGCGGTGTGCGGCTCCCGAGCAGCGCGCCGAGGTGGATGAGCGGCACCAGGCGGCCGCCCAGCGGCGTGAGGCCGCGCATCGCGGGCAGCACACGCGGCACCTCCAGCACCTCGCCCAGGTCGTCCACCTGGAGCACGGGGCCGAGCGGCAGCCCGTAGTGGGCACCGTCCACCTGGACCAACAGATAGCCGCGGTTCACCCGCGGGTCCCCTGGTCGCGACGCAGCAGTTCGACCGCCACGCGGTCGGCGATCTGCCCGAGCGGCAGCACCGCGTCCACTCCGCCGGCCTGCACCGCCGCCGTCGGCATCCCGGCGATGATGGACGTTTCGCGGTCCTGCGCGATGCCGGTCCCGCCTGCATCGTGAATCGCGCGCAGGCCCTCCGCGCCGTCGCGCCCCATCCCCGTGAGCACGACGCCCAAGCTGCGGGCGCCGAACAGCTTCGCCACCGAGCGGAACGTGGGGTCCGCGGCCGGGCGCACGCCCCAGATGGGCGGCCCCTGGTCGAGCGCGATCTGCGGACCGTCGGGCGCAGCCGTCACCCGCATATGATAATCGCCCGGGGCTACGTACGCTGTGTCCTCCACCACCGGCGCGCCGTCATCGGCCTCGACGACGTGCAGCGGACTCATCGAGTCGAGGCGCTCGGCGAGGCTGCGGGTGAACTTCGGCGGCATGTGTTGGACGATGAGCACCGCGGCGTGGCGCCCGCCGGGGATGCGGGGGATCACTTCGGCGAGCGCCCGGGGGCCCCCGGTTGACGCCGCGATCGCCGCCACGACGCGCGCCCGGGGACGCACTCCCGTCTCGAGCGCATGTTGCACGGCCGCCGGGGGCCGCGCCATGACGGGAACCCGCGACACGTCCGCGGCGAGCGCGCGTCGCACCGCTTCGACAAGCTGCGGCCCCAGTTGTTCCAGCGCGGCGCGAGTGGCCTCCTGCGGCTTGGCGACGATCTCCACCGCCCCGAGCTCCAGGGCGCGGATCACGGCCGCCGTGCCCGGCCCCACGTGGGCGCTCACCACGACCACCGGCCGCGGCGTCTCCGACATGATGTAGCCGATCGCACCGAGGCCGTCGAGCTCCGGCATCTCGAGGTCCATGGTGATCACGTCGGGCTCGTGTTGGTGCACTTTGCGGAGCGCATCAAATCCGTCGCGCGCCGTCGCCGCGACCCGGAACTCTCCGGGCCGTTCCGCGGAGCCTCCCAGGATGTCCGACAGCACGCGGCGCATCAGCGCGCTGTCGTCCACGATCAACACGCTCGGGCGCGGGTCAGATGCAGATGACATCGGCTCCTACGGACCGGATCTCAACCCGACCGTCGGCCACGAAGAAGCGCACCGATCGCCCGGCCTCGCCCCCCACCGCTTCCCCCGCGATCGGGATCGCCGCCGCACGCAGGGCGTTGCGCGTGGCGGCGAGGTTGCGCTCGCCCATTTGCACGGCACCCGGCACCATGAGCTGAGCGAACATGCTGGCCCCGCCGGCGAGCTTGGCCACGAGGCGGCGCGGCTCGGCTCCCAGCCCACGCAGCTGCTCGATCAGGAACGGGACCGCGGTCTCGGGGAACTTCGCCGGGTTGGACGTGTCCCGCGCGAGGCTTCGCGACGGCAAGAGGATGTGCGCCATCGCCCCCACCTGCACCTGGGCGTCATGCAACATGATGGCCACGCACGAACCCAGCCCGAGCGTGACAAGCGCCTGCTCGCCGCTCCCGGCGCCCCAGTCCGCCACTCGGACCATGGATTCTTTGACCACCGGGCCGCTCATGCGGGCCGCCGGTAGATCCGCTCGCGCGGATCCTCCAGTTTGAGCCGCTCCCGCGCGGGCCCGACCAGCGTCTCAACCTTGCCAAGCAACAGAATCCCGCTCGGGACGAGCGCGTCCGCGAACGTCTGGAACAAGCGCTCCTGCATGGGACGATCGAAGTAGATGACCACGTTGCGGCACACAATCAAATCATAGGGCGGACCCGGGGGCGGCTCCCGGGTGAGGTCGTGGCGGCTTACCCGCACGATCTTCTCCAGGATCGGGAGCGGCCGGCGCTTCGCTCCGGCGGTGAAGTACCGCCGCGCCAGGTCCGGCGGCATCTCGCTGAAGCTGCTCTCCGGGAACTCGCCCGCGCGCGTGCGCTCCAGACTCTCTCGATCCACATCGGTGGCGTCGATGTGGGCGCGCTGGAGCAGGTCTTCCTCGCCCACG
>Ga0326726_10006191_pt1 | contig 10780 bp, 10 predicted proteins | sample MHFenrmetagenome_2_FD_207603 | JGI IMG/M metagenome (GOLD analysis project Ga0326726, IMG submission 207603) | Lab enriched peat soil microbial communities from Michigan Hollow, Ithaca, NY, United States - MHF15MN | ecosystem: Environmental > Terrestrial > Soil > Wetlands > Peat | place: USA... | reverse complement strand
GTTGCCGGAGATGGCCTGGCGGATCTGGAGCTCGCTCGGATCGGGGTTCCTCTTCAGGAGCGCGTGGCTCGTCATCAGCATGCCCGGCGTGCAGTATCCGCACTGGAGGCCGTGCTCCTGGAAGAAACCTTCCTGGACCGGGTCGAGCTTGCCGTCCTTCTCGAGACCCTCGACCGTCATGACGTCGCGCCCGTCGGCCTGGACGGCGAGGACCGTGCAGGACTTCACGGGCTTTCCGTCGAGGAGGACCGTGCACGCGCCGCAGTGCGTCGTGTCGCAGCCGATGTGCGTGCCCGTCAGGCGCAGCATCTCGCGCAGGTAGTGGACGAGGAGCAGGCGCGACGGGACCTCGGACTCGTGCGCCGTGCCGTTGACCGTGACGCGGACCTTGTGCTGCGACATCGTTACGCTCCCTGGGCCCTTTTCACGGCCCGCTCGAGCGCGCGGACCGTGAGAACGCGCGCCATGTCCTTCTTGTATTCGACCGAGCCGCGGCGGTCCGGGCTCGGGTCCGAGGTTTCGGCGGCCAGGCGCGCGGCCTCCGCGATCGCGGCGGCGTCCGGCTTCTTTCCGAGAAGCGCCTTCTCCGCGGCCACGGCCTTGACGGGTGTCAACCCCGCGTTGGTCAGGCCGATGCCGACGCGAACGACCTCGCCGCCCGCGCCGAGCGTCAGCTGGGCGGCCGAGGCCGCCGTCGCGAAATCGCCGACCTTGCGCTCGAGCTTCACGTACGCGCCGCCGCTGCCTGGCGGGGGGACGGGGATGCGGATCTCGGTCAGGATTTCGTCCTTCGCGAGAGCCGTCTCGAAAAGGCCGGTGAAGAACGTTTCGATCGGCATCGTGCGCTCCCCCTTCGGGCCGGTCGCGACGACGGTCGCCCCGAGGGCGAGCATCGTGGCGGGATGGTCGTTGGCGGGATCGCCATGCGCGAGGTTGCCGCCGACGGTCGCGAGATTGCGCACGAGCGGGTCCGCGATGACGGCGGCCGTGTCCGTCAGGATCGGGTACTTCGACTTGATGAGCGCCGAGTCCTCGAGCGCCGACTCCCGGACGCGGCCGCCGATCCGGAGATACCCGCCCTCCTCCTTGATGTCCTCGAGGCCCGGAATCCGTCCGATGTCCACGAGGTGGCCCGCCGACCCGAGCCGCAGCTTCAGGAGCGGCAACAGGCTCTGGCCGCCCGACAGAACCTTGGCCTCGTCCCGGTACTTCGAGAGCAGGCCGATGGCCTCCGAGAGCGTTTTGGGCGAGTGATAGTCGAACGAAGCGGGAATCATTCGGCCTCCTTTCGAGAACGGGAATTGCGAACGTCCAAACGCATGGCCACTCCTCTTCAGGCTGCCACGAGCGGCAGGAGCCGCTCGAGGGATTCCAGGTTGTGGGCCGGGGCGAGCACGTCGATGAACGGCAGCGCCGCTTCCATGCCGCGGGCCGTCGGCTCGTAGCGCGGGTCGCCGAGGAGCGGGTTCAACCAGATCACCCGGCGCGCCCTGGAGCGGATCGCCCGCATCGCCCGGGCGAGGGCGGCCGTGTCGCTGCGGTCGAGCCCGTCGCTGACGATCACGACGACGGTCTTCGGGCCGAGCATCGCGTCGCGGTAGAGAGCCACGAACTCGGCCAGGCTCTCGCCGATCCGCGTTCCGCCCGACCAGCCGGGGACGGCGGCCGAGAGGCGCTCGAGCGTCCTGCGCAGCTTTTCGGCCGAGATCCAGGGCGTCAGGCGCACGAGGGACGTGTTGAAGGCGAAGAGCTCCGTGCGGGGGGCCGCTTTCTTCAGCGCCAGCAGGAAGGCCAGGACGAAGCGCGTGTGCGGATCCATCGAGCCGCTCGTGTCGCAGAGCACCACGAGGCGGGGCTCCTCGACCGCCCGCGCGCGCCGGGCGAGCTTCAGGAACTCGCCGTCGGTGGCGACGGCGTCGCGGAAGCTGCGCCGGAGGTCCATGCGGCCCCGGCCGCGGGTCGGCACGAGGCGCCGGCTCTTCCGGGTCGCGAGCCGCAGGGCCAGGCGCTCGACGATCGACTCCATCGCCGAGAGCTCCGCCGGGCTGCACTCCTCGAACGCCTTCCGGCGCAGCGACGCCTCGGGGCTGTAGCCGGGCGTGTCGCCGCGCCGCGTCTCACGCTCCCGGTCGGCCTCGGCCGCCGCTCCCGGCAGGCCCCCGAAACGCCGCAGCGGCGCGCCCGGATTCGGCTTCGGGCGCCGCTCGGAGCGCCGCGCCGTCTTGCGCGACGGATCCGCTTGCGCCCAGAACCGTTCGAAGAGCTCGTCGAAGGCGGCCGCGTCGCGGGGCCGTATCTTCAGGGCGATCGCGAGGCAACGCCGTACCTCCGCGCGATCGGAGAGGTCCGCGAGCGTGAGCGCCTCCACGCCGTCGACCTCGTCGGACAGCGCCGCCCGGACGCCCCGCTCCCGCAGGGCCCGGCCGAATCGGGCCACGTGCGCCACGAGATCGGCCCCGATCACCCCATGGCGGCGGCCTCCCCGACGAGGGCGGCGAGCTCCGCGCCGCGCACGTCGTTCAGGTCGTTGCGATCCTTCAGGATGCAGCCGAGGGTCTGCTGGACCGTCTCGACGTCGAGGTGCTCGCGGTGGAGGCGCACGAGAGCCTGCGCCCAGTCGATCGTCTCGGCCACGCCCGGGACCTTGAGGAGCTGGCGGTTGCGCAGCGCCTGGACGAACCGCCCGATCTCGGCGGCGAGGCGCTCGCTCGCTCCCGGCACGCGCGACCGGATGATGCGCACCTCTTTCTCGAGGCTCGGGTGCTCGATGTAGAGGTAGAGGCAGCGCCGGCGCAGGGCGTCTCCGATTTCCCGGGTGCGGTTTGACGTCAGCACCACGAACGGAACGTGCTCGGCCCGCACGGTGCCGAGCTCCGGGATCGTCACCTGGAAGTCCGACAGCACCTCGAGCAGGAACGCCTCGAAGCCGTCGTCGGCGCGGTCCACCTCGTCCACGAGGAGCACCGGAGGGCCGTCGCGCCGGGTGATTGCCTTGAGCAGCGGCCTTTCGAGCAGGTACGCCCTCGAGTAGATGACCGACTCGATCTCGCCGGGCGAGCGGCCTTCCTGCTCTCCCATCCGCACGCGCAGCATCTGCCGCGGGTAATCCCACTCGTAGAGCGCCGTCTGGACATCGAGACCTTCGTAGCACTGGAGACGGATCAGCTCCGTGCCGAGCAGGCGCGCGAGGACCTTGGCGACCTCGGTCTTGCCGACGCCGGCGTCGCCCTCGATGAGCAGCGGCTTCTTCATCTCGGCGGCGAGGAAGACCGCCGTGGCGATCTCGGGCTCGGCGACGTAGCCGCAGCCCTCCATCGACTCCTGCATCGCGCGGATCTCTTCCCTCACGCGACGCCTCCGATGCCGGCGTTCCCCGCATTCGGCGCGTACCGTTCGGGCGCCGCCAGGAACCTCTCGCGACAGCCCCCGCAACAGAAGAACCAGGTGCGGCCGAGGGCTTCGGCGGTGTGCCGGGCGCCGGCCACGGCGACCTTCATCCCGCAGACCGGGTCGGTCTCTTCGCGCGCAGCCGCGACCGGCAGGCCGGCCGACCGGGGCGCGGCCTCCTGCGCGGCGGCGGCCGACCGGCGGACCCGGACGATCTCGGCGAGGATGCTGACGGCGATCTCTTCGGGGGTCTGTGCCCCGATGTCGAGGCCGGCAGGATTCTTGACGCGGGCGAGCGCTTGCTCCGTCACGCCGCGCGCGAGGAGCGTGTCCCGCATCTGCGCGAAGCGCTTGCCGCTCGCCACGACGCCGAGGTACGCGGGCTCCGCCGCAAGCGCCGCCGCGAGCGCCTCCTCGTCGCGCTCCCCCATCGTGGCGACGACCGCGAAGGTCCGCGCGCCCGCCGCCCGACCGATCGCCCCGAGATCCGTCCACAGAGTCTCCGCCTCCGGGAACGCGGTCCGATCCGCCTCCGGGTCCGCCGCATCCACCGCGAAGCCCATCGCTCCCGCCTGGCGGGCGAGCGCGCGCGCCACCGGCGACACGCCGAAGACGAGCAGCCGCGAGGGCGGGAGCACGGGTTCGAGGTAGATCTCCACGGTCCCTCCGCTGTGGCAGGTCATGGGGAAGACGAGCACGCCCGGGCGCTTCTCCGCGCCGGGGTTGGGCGAGAGCGAAATCAGGCGCGGCCGCCCGTCGGCGATGGCGTGCCGGGCCTCGGCGACGACCGTCGGCTGCGTGCAGCTGCCGCCGAGCCACCCGTGGAACGCGCCGTCGGCGGTGATGAGCGCGCCGTCACCCTGCTGGGAGGAGCTCGCCGACTGCCGGCGAACCACCGTCGCGAGGGCGAAGGGCTCTCCGCGCCGGACGAAATCGGCGGCGAGCGTCAGGAGATCGGGGCGCATGAGTCCTTTCCGGCATCGGCCGCGCGGAGCCGTTCGAGGTCGGCCGGCTCGTCGAGATCGGCGAGCCGTTCGGCCGGCCACGCCACGGCCTGCGCCTGACCCCGGTGACGGCGCACCACCTGCCGGCCGCAGCCGTCGCCCGACATTCCCCTGATTTCGGAAAAAAGCGAGCGGTCGTACAGGGTCGGCGGCGCGTGGACGCCCCCGTACTCCGAGATCACGAGCGGCGCCGGCGCCTGCCGGTATCGCGCGACGAGGGCGCCGATCATCTCCGCGGTGACGTGCGGCATGTCCGCGAGAATCACGACGGCCGCCGGAGCGCTTTCCGGCACGGCGGCAATCCCGGCCCGGAACGAGGATGCCTGGCCGGTCGCGTGATCCGGGTTGACGATGGGGAAGCAGACGACGCCTTCGAGCTCGCGCCCGACGCGCTCGGCCTCGTGGCCGAGAACGACGATCACGGGATCGAGGCCTGCGGCCGTCGCGCGCCGCGCCGCGCGGGCGACGAGCGCCTCGCCGTCCACGCGCAGCAACAGCTTGTTCTGCCCCATCCGGGTCGAGGAGCCCGCCGCGAGCACGACGCCGGCGACCGCGCCGCCGTCAGCGCGCATGGATCGTTTGCCCTCTCTCGCGCAGGTGCCTCGGCTCCACACCCGCGCTCACCGCCAACAGCTCCGCGACGATGGAAAGGGCAACCTGCTCGGGCCCCTCCGCCCCGAGGTCGAGCCCGACGGGCCCGAAGACTCGGCCGTCGCCCTCGGCGCCGATCTGGCGGACGATCTCGCGCACCCGCGCGCGCGGGCCGAGCAATCCCACGTGCCCGGCCCCGGCCGCGAGCAGCTGCCGGGCCCACTCCCGGTCGTGCGCGATCAGGTGCGTCTTGACCACGGCGTACGTGCGCGGGCCGATCCCGAGGCTCGCGACGCCCTCCGCGGGCCGCAGTACCACCCGGCGCTCGGCTTCCGGAAAGCGCTCGGACGCGAGGAAAGCAGGCCGGTGGTCGACGAGCGTGATCCGGAAGCCGGCGGCGGACGCATAGGCCGAGATCGGCCGGGCGTCGTCGTCCGCGCCGAAGAGAAGAAGGCGCGGCGGAGGAATGAGGATCTCGACGAAGAGCTCGGCGTCTCCCACCGACCGCAGGCTCGAGGCGCGCCCCGCGATCCACTCGCCGGAAAGCCGCGCGATCCCGGCGTCGAGCCCCGCGTCGCCCGTCGAGCCCGAGAGCGCGCCATCCGGCGACACGACGACGGAGCCGCCCGCCGCCGTCGACTCTCCGACCCGCGTGCAGAACGCGAAGGGCCTGCCCTCCTCGAAGAGCTCGAGAACGCGCTCGACGGCCTGGACGGATTGGGGCGTCGTGGCCGGCTGCACGAAGAGCTCGACCGATCCGGCGCAACCCAGTCCGAGCCCCCACGCCGCGTTCTCGTCCGCCCCGGTGTCGTAGCGGCGCCTTCGCGGCACGCCGTCGGCGAGGACCGCCCGGGCGACCTCGCGCACGTCGCCTTCGAGACACCCGCCGCTGATCGAGCCGAGCGTCGAGCCGTCCTCCTCGACGACGAGCTTCGCCCCGGGACGGCGGTACGCGGAGCCCTCGATGCGCACGACGGTCGCCAGTGCGGCGCGCTTGCCGGCACCGGACGCTCGGGCGAGCCGCCCGAAGACCTCCGCGGTTTCCTTCCAGTGCTTCAAGACGGCACCAAGGGAAGAACACCGTATACCGGCCCGCCGAGAGGCGTCAACGAATTCCGGCCTGGCGGCGCGCTGCCGTAAAATCCTCTCCTTGGCAGACATCGAAATTGCGGTGGTCGGGGCCGGGGTCGTCGGGCTCGCCATCGCCGCGCGACTGGCCCCGGACCACCCGGGGCTCGTGCTCCTCGACCGCAATCCGAAGCACGGCATGGAGACCTCGAGCCGCAACTCCCAGGTCGTCCACGCCGGAATCTACTACCCGGCCGGCTCGCTGAAAGCGCGGCTCTGCGTCGAGGGCCGGCAGCGCGTCTACGACCTATGCAGGCGCCACGACATCCCGCACGCGAAGACCGGAAAGCTCATCACGGCCACGCGCCCGGAGGAGCTCACGGCGCTCGATACGATCGAAATGACCGCGCTCGGCAACGGCGTCGCCGTCAGGCGCCTGTCCCAGGGCGAAGCGCACGCGCTGGAACCGCGCGTCCGCTCGGTCGGCGCGCTGCTTTCGCCGGAGTCCGGGATCGTCGACGCGCACGGGCTCATGGACCACTTTCTCCAGAGAGCGCTCGCGGCGGGCGCGGTGCTCCAGCCGCGCTCGACGGTCGTCGGCATCGAGCCGGCCGAGGGAGGCTACCGGATCGCGGTCGAGGGCCGCGCCGGGATCGAGTCGTTCACGGCCGAGCGCGTCGTCAACGCCGCGGGCCTCGATGCCGACACGGTCGCCGGCCTTGCCGGGATCGACGTGGATGCCGCGGGCTATCGCCTCCACCACTGCAAGGGCAGTTACTTCTCGGCGGCCACCCGCTGCTGGAAGCTCGTGTCGCGCCTCGTCTACCCCGTGCCCGCCAGGGAAAGCCTCGGCGTCCACGTCGTTCTCGATACGGGCGGACGGCTGCGCTTTGGCCCGGACGCCGAGTACCTGCCGGACCGAAACGCGGACTACCGCGTGGATCCCGAAAAGCGCGGCGCCTTCGCCGAAGCCGCTCGCCGCCTGCTGCCCGACGTGCGTAACGAGGACCTCGAACCCGACATCAGCGGCATCCGCCCGAAGCTCCAGGGCAAGGGCGAGCCCTTTCGGGATTTCGTGATCGCCGAGGAAAGCGGGCGGGGCCTGCCCGGCTTCTACGACCTCATCGGCATCGAGTCGCCCGGCCTGACGGCCGCGCCCGCGATCGCGGAGCACGTGGCGGCCCTCGTTCGCGGCTAGTTGTCGTTTCTCGACGGCTCGTTTCGGGACCTCGAACCGCCAGCGCCCTTCCTTCTGAAACCGCCAGAGCCCTTCCTTCTGAACCGCCAGAGCCCTTCCTTCTGTCATCCCGAGCGCAGCGAGGGATCCCTTTGGAGTCCGGGTACGACTTCCCTGGCCGGGCCCGAACGATCCTTGCAAGTCGTCAAGCGGCGCCTAAAGGGATCCCTCGGGCCCCGCTGGGCCCTCGGGATGACGAGTGAACGGAGGAGGATGAAACCACTTGCACGGAACTCAGAAGTCGATGAGGCTTGCGCGCCGATCACGAGGGCGCTTCGGGATCTTTCCCCCGCGCCGGGGCGGACGACCCACTTGATGTCGGGCTGGAACGTGAACCAGCGCGTGACCTCGAAGCCGTAGTTTCGCAACGACCGCGGCCTTCGGCTGCGACGTCACGTACGGCGTCGGATACGGCTACGGGTACCCCGGCCGGGGAAGCCCGTGCCGCCGGGGCGGCCCCGTCGGGTGAGCTGACCCATCGGGCGCCGTTTTTGATGCGATCTCATCAGGCGGCGCCCCGGAACAGGACCGGATACTGACGCCATGCGGTGGCGCGCTCTGCTGTCCTGCGTCGCGGTCACGGCGGCTCTCCTCGTCCTGCGCTGCGTCGGACCGCCAACGGCCGGAGGTCCGCCGGCCAACGTCATGGTCGGCGTCAGGCCCCCACCCATGCCCCTGAACACCACACCGACGCCGTTCCTGCGAACCCCCGAGGCGATCGTGTGGTTCACGTATACGGCAACGCCGACCGCGACCGTGACCCCGACGCCGGTTCCGGAGCCCGGCCCGAGATGAAGAATGTCTGAGAACGCCCGGGCACGCTGCCCAACACGATTAGGTTAGGCAGAAGCAACCCGCCGACTGGACCCCCCAGCTTCTCCGCTCTCGGGCGGAGCCTCGTCCAGCTCCGGGGGCCGCCGCGACTGACGGCGAGGATTCGAGACTTTGCGTCGGGCGCGAGTCTCTGCGCTGCGGCGCGCCCAGACCTGAAGGGGAGTTGTTGGAGCGGGAAACGGGGATCGAACCCGCGACTTCCACCTTGGCAAGGTGGCGCTCTACCGCTGAGCTATTCCCGCTCGGGGACGCGCAGGATAGCCGAGGAGGCGGGCGGAATCAAGCGCGCGGGATGGCCTCGAAAGTGGCCCTTCCGGGCTCGCCGCGACAGGTCAGCGGTCCTCGGCCACCGGGAGCTCTTCGACCGTTCCGCCGCAGTGGTCGCAGACGCGGACCGAGGCCCCGCCGTACTTTCTCTCCGCGGCGCAGGCCTCGCAGAGAGGGCGGCCGGTGCCCGTGCACGTGTAGTGCGCGAGCTCGTTCGTGTGCTTGCGGCAGACGGTCGGCGGCTGGACGCGGGAGGTCTTCTTCAAATCGAAGAGGGACTTCAGCTCCGGCAGCTCGATCGCGGGGCGGGCCGGGTCCGTATCGGCCCCGACGGGGTCCGACTCGAGGATGCCACCGCTGCGAATGAGGTTGCGCATGGCACGCCGGTCGTAGGTGTCGTTCTCGAAGCCTTTTTTCTCGACGCGGTAGACCTTCGTCGAGGTCGCCGTGGCCTCGCCGACGGCGGGATCCGGCGCGGCCTTCGGGGCGGGCGCGGAGGGCGCTTCCGGCTCGGGCGCGGGCGCGGCGCCGCCGGCCGCCTGGAGCGAGATATACACGCGCGCTTCCTCGCGCGACGGGAAATCCATGGGCCTGGCGCACTTCGGGCAGCCAAACCGCGCCTGCACGGGCGGGATTTTCGCCAGCGGGATCGTGACGCTGCTTGCGCAGTTGGGGCAGGTGAAACTGTAGTGAAGCTCGGAATCGGTCAACAAAAGGCCCTCGAACGAGGCGCGATTTTAGCACGCGCCCGGCGCTTCATGAACGCGGCGGGCGCGATGGCGGTTCTTCGAACGCATTGCGGAGGATCGCGACGTCAACCCGGCCGTTCTCCTCGACGATCGTTACCACGTCGAAGCGGCAGCGCGGCGCGCCGAGGCGCCGGCGCTGCAGGTATTCCTCGGCGCAGCGGAAGATGCGGCGCTGCTTCTCGAGCGTCACCGCCTCGGCGGGACCACCGAAGCCGGCGCCCGAGCGCCCCTTGACTTCGACGAAGCAGAGGACGCCCTTCTCCTCGGCGACGAGGTCGATCTCCCCCGCTCGCGCCCGGAAATTGCGCTCGCGGATCAGGTACCCCTCGTCCTCGAGCCGGCGCGCGGCCAGCCGCTCCCACCCTTGGCCCACGCCCCGAAGACCCCTGTAGTCGTGCTCGCGAAGCCGCAGGCTGCGAAGGATACGGTAGATGACAGCGCGCGGAGTCACTCTGGATGGCCCGTCGGGAAGGAAGAGAGGCGGTCCCTATCCCATCGCGCGGCGTGCGAGCTCGAGGACGTCGAAGGGCTGTGTCGCGACGCCGATCTCGTCTTTCGCGTTGCCGATCATGACCATGCAGAAGGGGCAGGACACGCCCACCGAGCCCGCGCCCGTCTCCGCGATCTCGCGCATCCGGGCCTGGTTGATGCGCGTGCCGAGCTTCTCCTCCATCCACATGCGGCCGCCGCCGGCCCCGCAGCACAGGCCCTTCTCGCGCGAGTGCTCCATCTCCTTGATCTCGATCCCCGGGATCGCGCGCAGGATGTCGCGCGGCGCGTCGTAGCCGCCGTTGTACCGGCCGAGGTAGCACGGATCGTGGAAAGTGATCGTGTCGGGGATCGGCGTCGTCAACTTCACCCGGCCGGCCGCGATGAGCTCGGCGACGAGCTGCGTGCCGTGCACGACCTCGTATTTGCCGCCGAAGTCCGCGTACTCCTTGCCGAGACAGTTGAAGCAGTGCGGGCAGTTGGTGACGATCTTCCTGACCTTATGGTTGTTGAGCGTCTCGACGTTCTGCTGGGCGAGCATCTGGAAGAGGTACTCGTTGCCCATGCGACGCGCGGAGTCGCCGGTGCAGGTCTCCTCGGAACCGAGGGTCGCGAAGGAGACGCCGGCCTCGTTCAGGATCTCGACGAGGGCCCGGGAGACGCGTTTTGCGCGGTCCTCGTAGGAGCCGGCGCAGCCAACCCAGAAGAGGACCTCGATCTCCCTCTCGCCGGCCTCGGCCATCGTCGTCACGGACAGCCCGTCGGCCCAGTCGCCGCGCGACGCGGCCGAGATGTTCCACGGATTCCCGTTCGTCTCCATGCCCCGGAAGGCGTTCTGGACTTCTTTCGGGAACTCGGCCTTGTCGAGGACGAGGTAGCGCCGCATCTCGATGATCTTGTCGACGGCGGGGACGATGAAGACCGGGCAAGCCGTCGTGCAGAAGCCGCACATCGTGCAGGCCCAGATCGTGTCCTCGGAGATCCAGCCGCCGATCAGGTCGCGGCGCCCCCCCGGAGAACCGTTGCCACGCCCGTCGCCGGCGGAAAGGATCGACGGGGTCGCCTCGTACACCGCGTCGCGGACGTTGCCGATGAAGATTTTCGGGTCGAGCGGCTTTCCGGTGAGCGCCGTCGGGCAGACCTCGCGGCAGCGC